>Ga0105052_10005562_pt1 | contig 13214 bp, 11 predicted proteins | sample FRY03_FD_78094 | JGI IMG/M metagenome (GOLD analysis project Ga0105052, IMG submission 78094) | Freshwater microbial communities from Lake Fryxell liftoff mats and glacier meltwater in Antarctica - FRY-03 | ecosystem: Environmental > Aquatic > Freshwater > Ice > Glacier meltwater ... | reverse complement strand
TAAGATCTCCGCTGGCGGTCTATCGAGAACTCTTGCTCAACAGCCCGCAACATTCAACCCTCGTTCATTGAAACCCAGGGTGTTGCACTTCAGATTTGAATCCGCCCTGTCTATCCAATTTAAACATTGTGTTAAACAATGTTTTTAGACTTGGTGATTTTCTAAGCTTAATTTTTAGTGGACTTTAACAAGTCGTCTGAACGCTTGACAGCATTCAGTGTTTCTTCGTCTGTCATTTCGTAGCATTTGGGAGCGCCGTCAGGATCGCGCATCAATGGGTACTTGTGATTCGTTGCAAACAAAGTGGGCGCATATGTTTTTTTGACATTTTGAAATACAAACCAGGTCACAAAAGCCATTGAAATAACCGCAATGTGACCGATCATGTTGTAACCAATAAGCAATAATTCAGCGGTATATATACCGAATGCCAAACACCAAAAACAACTCAGTAATATGCTGAATAAAAATTTAGACTCCACAGGCAGGTGCCGCAAAGGATTGGTTCTAAAATCTAAAATGCTCCAGGAAATACTAAATAACGATTTCAACAGCATGTTGAGCGCTTTGATAAAAACAAACATAGTTACAGTGTGACTTTCAGAAATTTATTCTATACATTCTTATTGTCTCAGGTATCCCAACTTTCACACAATAAGAATATAACCACGCTGGCAACTCTACATTACCAAGTCACACATATATGTTGAAGGCACGTGGTTCGCCCTACAACAATAGTAATTATAAAACATTCTTTCTTAATATAATATATAAATATGTATGTACTTTTTTACTGGTTGCTGATGAAGCAAGCATCAAAACCATGGTGAATAGAAATACGCCGCCCCCAACCGTTAACGTCCAGCATGTTTACTAAAACGCCCACAATGCCGGCATATTGAACCGTTATAACGCGCTGCTTGGTAGATTCAAACCCGGGTTCCCCATCTTCTGTAGCAGGCAACTTATGAGGTGTTACGAAGACAATTCTGCACATCATTGAGGCTGCAAAGCGCACAAAATGGTGGGGCGTTACGGACTTGAACCGTGGACAAACGGATTATGAAAGCTGCGCCCGCCCAACAAGAGCGCCGCGCAATGCTAAGAAGATTGTGCAAAAAATGTGCGTGCGCTGGGAGTTGCGCCAGGTCCACCGTGACGTTGGTTGTTTTGTAAGCGCCGAAACTTACCGTATGCGCAGGCCTCCACAGTCGTCGACAGGCACGATAGCAAGTCTCAACTGATTTGCCAACCTCAGCAGTCGCTTATCCCGCTCTGATTGCGTGAATTTATACGTAACCGATCTGCGCAATGCAACCAGCCCATTAAGATTAACTGCAGACCAGCTATTTTTGAGCACACCACCGTCGCTTACCCAATCTGAATCCACCCGACACTCTTCAAACACAGCTGCATCGTTATTGAAAATTTGGAGCTTTATGCCAACGCGCTCTCTTTTTAACCGATCTTTTATCTGTTTGAACAAAGTTTTATCCTTGAAGTAAAACGTATCTAGGGTACCCAGCCAATCTTCTGGCTTCTGATAATTTAGTCTGATTTTGCCGCTTGGATTCGCGTTGCGCCCCGCTCCGTCCTCTAACTGATCAAGCGTTTCAGCCAGTGCGATTAGATAATTTTGATTCCAACTCAGGTTGTAGTTAACCGTCATCAATGCATTGCGCTCGGCATCAAACTCAACATCTGTACCCAGAAATTTGATTACGAGTGCATCTTGAGGAAAGCCCGCAAGCAGCTTACTCAAAAGCCGATCGGCCTGGCGCCGCTGCTCGATGAATGAATCAAAGCTCTCAGCTGCGCGCATCCCTGGCAGCTCTTCTCTGGCATTCGCGCCGATAAAAATTCTGTTGGTGATTCGACTGCTAGAAACCCAGACGTCGGCTGTCACCAGCCACATATCACCCATTTTTTTCCGTTCGACAACTCGGTAATCGTCAACATACCCAGCACTGAAGGAAAGGATTTCGTCTTTAATAAGCCTGTAATCCGCGATGGCACGCTCCCCGAGCACCAGCACGCCCACGCGCTCCTCGATAGCTTTTCGAAACGCGGCGTCCTTGGCAGCCTCAGATGAAGCACCAGTGCCGCTAGCGCGTATAAAAGAAGATTGCTTGACGCTATATGTGGAGCCGCAACCAGCAACAGCTATGGTGACAAACAGTAGAAAAATCCGCAGCATGCGCTAGCGAGACATCGCTTTATCGATCTCTTGCCGCGCAACGTCACTATCCACATCCCAACGAACGGTCACAGAAACGGTTTTAGCATCTACGATTTTTTCGTCAATGACCCGAACACCTTTTAGGATGCGTTGAGACTTTATTTTCATGACTTCCACAACCGAGCTGGCAACACGGCCTTCAGTCTGGAGAGCCTGTTCATTAGAGCCTTTTGCGAGTTCGTCCTCATCATCGTTGAAAGTGACCTCGCCAGACATCGTTTTTCCGGACAGCAACATTTGGTTGGTTTTTTCTACGTTCCGCGTCAATATGTTCGTAGTGCGTGATGTCTTGACCTCTGTACTCAGGAACTGCGCTAACTTAGCGAGGGCCAGGTCATTGGCAACGCGGAACGCTGACTCTCGGCTGGCTTCCGTTGTTCCAAACGAGGGGGCATAGGCAGATGCTTCGATACCAATGAAGTCGCCTTTTACGCAAGTCGCTTTTGTTATTCCCGTACCCCACCTACACGACCACTCCAGTTTGGCACCGTCTCGCTTAAAAGTCGTTGCCATTCGTTGCGAGTTCTGCGTGGATGCGTCGGACTCCGAGCGTGTCGACGCACACCCGGTAACCATCGCAACGGTCAGCATGCACGTCATTATTCGTAGTGATCTCATCTCGTCTCTCAGTCATACGTCTTAAAAAAAATTCTCAATGAGCGATGTGCCTCTAAATAGATGTTCGTTAACCCCCAGAATGACGAAATTCAATGGGGACGAGCCTCGTTGAATTTCGCCACGCCGTGCCATCAACAGTCATCTTCAATACGATATGAAAATGCTGTTTCTGTGGCCGGTATCACCACCAATTACCGTTTATCAGTTGCGCGCACTCACAACGCCATAAAGACTGCCTGCTTCCTTTTGAAGCATCATCTTCTTCGTGACTCGGTCGTACACTTTGAGCGTCAGCGTAAGACTTTTGCTGGCATTTTGGGCTCTGAGATTAAACGTACGTGGTAGGTCAATGTACAGGCCGTCTCGTTGCATTCGACCAACGCGATTGTTCGCGATCTGATACATCTTGTAGACCTTGGAGACGCTTCCAAGGGTTAGTTTTAATTCGGTATCAACAGAGGATCGACCACCTCCTGCAAAACAGGCGACCAAGCTCATATTGCTGCCATTAAACCCGCACGACAGAACAGCATAAAAAGGGTATTTTTTCGCGTACTGTACCCGCTCCGCTTTGTCTTTTGCTGCACGCTTTATGGCCGCTTGCCGACTCTCACCCTCTCTTTGGTTCTTCACCTCGGTTGCTGATTTGTTCAAGGCCGAGCCATTTTTCTCATCATCAAGGAATGCGACTAAGTTACGGACATTTTGCTGTTTGCTATAGCCTTGCTTCACCATCCTCGCAGCGGCTTTGTTGAACTCGTTGATGTTTGTAACGTTGCGCTCGCTGAGTTGTTTTAGTCCCTTGGCGTCTGCGCTGATGGTTTCAGCAAATTTGTAAGCAGAAAAATTTTCATAGCCGCGCTGACGAGCCCAGTCAGATTTTGCCTCTGAAACTGGCACCAGCGGATTTAGTTCATAAGGGCGATCTTTCAGCGCGCCGATAATTACTTTTAAGTTTTCGGGATAGTCAACATACACCTCGCACAATTTTGGATCTCTCTGAATAGCGAGGTAGAAGGTGTCCAAATCTGGAAATGTAGACGTGAATGGTTTGCGTCTGTCTATTTGGGATTTTTTCTCGATAGCAGTGTCAATGAAATTCTGAGACAGTCTCAATTTTTTAGTAGCAAAATATCCACCTGCTGCCAGATTAAAGTCAGCCTCCCCTGTGCGGGTACAGAGACGCAAATTCTCACGGCCCTTAGGCAGACTGAGGGTCAGCGAACCGATCTTCTCCTTAGATTTTTGAGTTGCAAGGTCCTCCAGCTCACTTTCTCGTGAAGCGACTTTGGCTTTAGCCTGCGCACGCACATCCTCTAAACGCTTCGCAGCCGCCACCAAGACCGGCCCATCGATTGTTTCTAACGGCACGTATCGCTGGAATCCATCTGCGGACAACAGCTGGGCCTCCGCTGATTTTTGAATAACCAGAATGCTCGCGGTTCTTTCGAGACTAACTCTATCCCCGTTGCTGCGAACACAACTCACGGCGGAGAACCTTAGGTCAGCCTTGGCGCCCTTGCTGTTAAAGATGTTACCGAGAAGCCCAGGTATGGCTTCAACTATCGACTCAAGGGAGTCGTCGTCGTAGGTTTCAGAAAGAGTGAGTGGGCAAAATTTTTGCACTTTTGCCAGCCTCGATGGATCAGAAAAAACGCCAGTCCCATCAAGTTTTTTTATCATTTTGTAGTCAGCGCTGTTGCTTACATAGACCTCAAAGCTCTCCGGCGCTATCGGCTCGGGCGCTTTCGGCTCGGGCGCTTTCGCTTCCGCCTGATCGCTCCCTGTCTGCGCTGCTTGAGGCGTCTCTGGGCTACTTGCTTGCGCGCTTTGTGACTCTTCAGCGGCCACAGCTGGGGGGGGCGCAGGCGCGACGTCTGGCGGTGCAGCGTTAGCCTGCTTTTGCGCGCCGCTTTCTATGGTCGCCACAACCATGGAGCCATCACCCCGACAAGGACCCAAGGTCTTAAGGCCACGAAATTTTATTTTGCCTTCCCAACGAATTGTTTCCTCACCCACCTCACGACCGACAAATTGGTACACGCTTTTTTTATTTGACTCAACGCGAACGTCAATTTTTTCACCGCCGCGCACCAATTCAATATTGCAAACAGTGTCGGCTTCAACAGGAATTTCAATTGCGACTGTCTTACCTTTTTCAACTGTTAGTTGTGCTTGTGCATGTTGAGACGCGCCAAACGCAAGTCCTACCAAAAGTGTTGCTGTCAAATGTCTCAAAACTTTTACCCTCTATTGAATTGTCTTGGACATACCTTATTTAAAAAGAAAATAATTGTCAACCCAGTTAGTCAAGCCGAACGCTGCCAAACCAGAGTGAATACGAGCTGGCTGTCGTGTGCCCAATGACTGACGCGCTGCTGCCTATCTGTTTGACAAGCGTGTGAATGTCAGTATGTGCCCTTAACAGTTCCAATGTGGCGCAGGCGCGTCTTAGTGATTACAGCGTTCTGTTTTGCGCATGTGCATCTTGTAGCAACCAACCAAGCCCATCTTGGTTGCTGACCTTAACAAACCAGAGCGTGTCTCAGTCATGAACGCTATTGACTAGTGCGACTTTCATGGCGGGTACGCATACACCTCCAACAACAAGAACTCCTTCACAGCAATTTTGAACGTCGTGCTGATGCTGGCGAAATCAAGATCAGATAGTCAGGCTTACCTTGGCGAATGCGTGGTGACAAACATGGCGTAAGCCACGACACGCTTAGACTGGCAGTCCGTAGCAAGGGTTAATGCTGCCGTCTTATAATTTTCTGGATACTTACAGTAGGTGCACCTCTCCACAATTACCAGCAGAGCAGACTGAATGACTACCTCTATGTTTGAAAAGTACGGCGGTGTACCGAGTGTCAAAGTTGTGGTGAACGACTTTTACGCACAGATGCTATCTAAGCCGAATTTGAAACGCTATTTCGCCGATACAGACATGGATAGGCTGGCGATGCACCAAATAGAGTTCATTGCATTCGCATTAGGAAAACCCAAGGCTTTTTACAAAGACCAGAGATTACTAGACGCTCACAGGCATCTTCAGATAACCGACAGCAGCTTCAATCAGACAGTGGAAATACTGAAAGCTGTTCTGGAAAAGGCTGGCTTTGAACCTGACGACCTACAAGCAGTCTTACGAGTTGTAGAAACCAAAAGGCATCTGATAGTTAAACGGTAGAGGCAAAATCCGTATTGGGCGCGGAATCTCTGGGCAACCTCGGTGGTCACAACAGCTTGCTGGTTCGACCCTACTAGTGAGCACCGAGGCTTCGATATAGGTATGTTGATTAGCAACTTGTAGCAAGCCACTGCCTCGCATCAAACGCTTGGGTGCTACGACCAACCCGCCGCAGAGCGTCATTGGGAGCGTTTAATCCCCCCTCACCGTAAAAATCTGGACTAGGCTCACTCAACGGTATATACGCGCACCACCCAACGCCCTTCTAACGGACTGGCACAATCAGTACACAATCAATTCAATACCGTTTTATGACGCTAACTACACCCGCCCCCAGGAAACACCGCCACACCCGAACGGTTCATGCCGAAGGCTTCTTAAGAGAAGATGGTCTTTGGGACATAGAGGCCCGCATGATCGACTCGAAAACCTACGTGTACACCGAGCCCTGTCGTGGTGACCGTGAGCCCGGCAGCGCTGTACATGACATGGCGATTCGGCTCACCATGGACAGCCAACTGACCATCACAGCGATTGAGGTCAGTATGGCCGCTACGCCCTATCCCACCTGCACCCAAGTGGCTCCTAACTTTCAGGGACTCGTGGGTACCACCATCGGTGGTGGCTGGCGCCGTGTGGTCAACGAATGCGTGGGCGCAACCCGTGGCTGTACCCATGTGCGGGAGTTGCTGTTCCCCATCGCAACCGTGGCCTTCCAAACCATTAAAGGCTGGCCTGAGGGCGCGGCCACTGTCACCAAGGTCGCCATGCCCGTTGAGATGGCGCAGTCAACCTTCGTCAATGGTTGCTATGCATGGGCGGCAGACGGAGAGGTCGTCGCCGAGATGTACCCCACCCTATCGACGCGAACTGTCGCGCCATAAGACGTGGTTCAGGCTTTGCCTTCGTTCAGCACGAAGTCAAAGTTGAGTAGCGTATCGCCATCTGGCTGCTCAACCCAGTCGGCTATCAGCGACTCGCGTACGCCAAATACCGCATCCGATTCGAGGTACTGATCGCCGTTTCGGAAGACGTGGGTGGTGAGGGTCTCAAAACCGGGTGCCTTGATCATGAAGTGCAGGTGGGCGGGCCGCCATGGGTGGCGCCCCGTCGCGCGCAACAGATCGCCCACGGGTCCATCAGTGGGAATGGGATAGGCCTGCGCCACAATGGTCTTAAAATGAAAGCGCCCGTCACCGTCCGCCTGCAATGACCCTCGGGCTTGCGACGCAGACAGGTCGGGGCGCTGCACATCATAAAAGCCCTCTTCGTCCGCCTGCCACACCTCGATCTGGGCATGCCCAACCGGCTGCCCTTGGGTGCCTACAATGCGCCCCGATACCGTGCAAGGCTTGCCCGGCGCACCCTGCGCCACATCCCCTCCCAACGCCACCTTAGGTGCGTCTTCCACAAAGAAGGGGCCAAATACCGTGGCCTCGGTGCAGCCTGCTGGCTTTTGATTGTTCATCGCAACCGTGAGCATAGACAGCCCTAAGACATCGCTCAACAGAATGAACTCCTGGCGCTTGTCATCACAGGTTTGCCCCGTGCGCGTCAGGAATTGAATCGCCTGCATCCACTCCTTTTCACTGAGCGCCACGTCGCGGGCAAAGTCGTGCAGGTGTTGCACCAGACTGGTCATGATGGTTTTCAGGCGGGCATCGGGCATCTGGCCCATGCGCTCTAGAACCGCTTGCGTAATGGTGTTTTGATCGACGTTTTTCATAGTTCAAATGGTTTGGGTTCGTTATAAAGTGCATCAAACAGGCCGGTCGCCCCGCAACGTGATGGGTACTTGGCATTCCCCCAAACCTGTAGACACTTTTATAGTGTGGTTTGACGCTGCCGCTCTCAGCCGTTAAGACCTGCCCAATCAACCCTACTTTGTATCTGGGCTGGTACAACAGTATCCGATTGACTAACAACCCTACCCCTCGCGCCCTATTCGTAGTGGCCATGGTTTTTGACCTGCAAGAGTTTTCAAACACTGGTCTACTTACTCGCTCTTTGTCAACGCACAGCACCAATCAGCAAGTAACCAAAACAACGTAACCTGTAGCCTGTGCGTAGTCTGAAAAGAAAAAAGCCCCAAGTGTTACCACTAGAGGCTCGTAAGCTGTTGAATTAAATGGTGGGACGTCACGGACTTGAACCGTGGACCAAAGGATTATGAGTCCTCTGCTCTAACCAACTGAGCTAACGTCCCCCACAGCTTTACAGCGCCTTTATTGTAGCCAGTCAAAACGCGGCAGCTTGGGCATTGCCCTATATTTACAAGAATTAAACCCTGGGCACACCAGCAAACAACATGGAAACAGATTGGGGGCTGGCGCAATGCGTATCATTTGAAGCTTGTTGTTGCGTGGTCAGTTAGTGGGTACTAGGGTGACAGTCCCTGTTGCGCCCTGCTACAGATGACGCAATCACTATGTAGTCAGTAGCCATTGAGACGTTTTGGGCACCTGTTGCCGCCACAAAGCCTCTTGTGGTTAGGGTCTGCAGGCTAGCTTTTATTCAAACTCAATGCATGGCTGAGCATTTTTGACGTCACGTCTACCACTTGAATCATACGGTCGTATTGCATGCGTTGAGGGCCAATAACACCCAAGGTGCCCAGCACTTGTCCGTTGACCTCATAAGTTGCTGAAACAATTGAGACGTCTTCAAACGGCATACGCTCACTTTCACCACCAATGAATATGCGTACACCATCTGCCCTGTCTGACACATCTAGCAACCGCATGAGTTGTGCCTTTTGCTCAAACAAATCATATAACCGGCGCAGGTTCTTGAGGTCAGCAGAAAACTCAGACACTGCTAACAGATTTCGTTCACCAGATATAAACACATCGCCATCATCCTCAGTGTCGCTGTCAGCAGCCACTGCTGCTTGCATAAGCGCCCCAATTTCGTGACGCAAGACATCAACCTCGCGCTTGAGCCGGGCGCGCACTTCAACCATGCTCAAACCGGCATAGTTGGCGTTTAAAAAATTAGACGCTTCAAGGAGTTCGGCTTGGTTGTACGACACTGGGGTGTGTATCACACGGTTTTGAACGTCGCCGTCAGGTGAGACCAAAATGATAAGGACCCGCTTGTCGGACAGCGACAAAAACTCAATGTGTCTAAACACCGATGTGCGCTTGGGCACAGACACCACGCCGACAAAATGCGACAAGCTTGACAGCATGTTGGCCGCACTGTTGAGTACTTTAAGAGGTTGATCAGTAGGCAACTCGACTGGTGAGATGGCGAATGTGTTGCCAGCCTCGGACGAGTCTATGGTGAGCAAAGTGTCCACAAACAGGCGGTACCCCTTGCTTGTGGGTATTCGTCCAGCAGAGGTGTGCGGGCTGGCTACCAGGCCAAGGTCTTCAAGGTCGCTCATGACATTGCGAATAGTGGCGGGTGACAAGTCCAAGCCTTCGACTTTGGACAAGGTGCGTGAGCCCACAGGCTGCCCGTCTGCAATATATCGCTCCACAAGCGACTTGAGCAATAATTTGGCGCGGTCGTCTAACATGTAGCTATTGTACGAAGCTATGTTGTAATTTATTCACTATGAACAAGCCTATTTCGGCCACCGACACCTTCACGGCGTCCACCACTGCGGCAGCGGCACGCAAATTTCACCATGTCGCTTTGGTAGGCAAGTACCAAGCCGCGGGCTCTCACGAGGCCTTGCGCGGTTTGGCGCAATTTTTGGATGAAACCGGTATGGATGTGTCTATTGAGCGTGAAACGGCTCTCAACACCGACATGCACCAGTACCCAAGCATTGATGTAGATGCCATTGGTCAGCAGTGTGACTTGGCTGTGGTGGTGGGGGGCGATGGCACCTTACTTGGCGTGGGTAGGCGTTTAGCGCGCCACAACGTGCCCATGATTGGCGTTAACCAAGGGCGTTTAGGCTTTATTACCGACATTGCGCTAGAGGCCTACAAAGATGTCCTGCTCCCCATGTTGCATGGCGCGTATGACGAAGAAAGCCGCGCCATGATGCAGGCACAAGTGTGGCGAGACAACCACTGCGTGTTTGAAGCGACCGCCTTAAATGACGTGGTGGTCAACCGAAGCGGCACCAGCGGCATGATTGAGCTGCGCATCGAAGTAGACGGCCACTTTGTAGCCAACCAGAGGGCAGACGGCCTGATCATCGCTACGCCTACAGGATCAACAGCTTATTCCATGTCTGTAGGCGGACCCATATTGCACCCCAGTTTGGCAGGCTTGGTTGTAGCCCCTATTGCGCCGCACACCCTGTCCAACCGACCTATAGTGTTGCCGCGAGACGCGGAAATCGTAGTTGAAATAGCCAATGCCCGCGATGCCAATGCCAACTTTGACATGCAGTCGCTCACCAGCTTGATAGTGGGCGACCGCATCAAAGTCACCCCGTCACAGCACCACTTGCGCCTGCTACACCCCAAGGGCTGGAGCTATTTCGACACCTTGCGCAAAAAACTGCATTGGAACGAGGGTGTGGCTTAAGCAAGCACAGCGCCAAACTGAACACCATCCTGCTGACGTCACACATTTACTGTACATTTAAACAGTTTTCACAACCTGATTGGGGCATTTCACAGCCATGAGTTTGCGCCGCATTGCACTCAAAGATTTTGTCATTGTTCAATCCTTAGACATTGAGTTGTCTGAGGGCTTTACAGCTCTCACGGGAGAAACTGGCGCAGGCAAGTCGATATTGGTTGGCGCGGTACAAATTGCGCTAGGCCAGCGTACAGATGCCAGCATCATTCGCCACGGGGCACAGCGCTGCGATATTGCGCTTGAACTCGACAGCAACCCAGAGGTGGATAGCTGGCTCACAGAAAACGGCTTTGACACCCACGCCAGCACAGACGGCCAAGAACGCGAGCCCTTGCTGCTGCGCAGGCAAATAGATGCCCAAGGACGCAGCCGGGCATGGATAAATGCCAGCCCCGCTACCATGACGCAATTGCGTGCAGTGGGCGACGCCTTGGTAGACATTCACGGCCAACACGCGTGGCAAACACTGAGCAGCACGGCCTCACAACGCCAACTCATTGACGCTTACGCGGGCACCAGTACCAACGACGTTAATGCAGCTTGGCAAACATGGCACAGCAGCTCACAAGCACTTGAAGTGGCACGCAACCGTCAAGCCAGCATGGCACAAGACGCCGATCGCTTGGAATGGCAAATTAACGAGTTGGTCAAACTGTCACCAGCCGCACATGAGTGGCCCGCGCTCAACGAAGACCACAACCGTTTGTCGCATGCGCAAGCCTTATTAGACGCAGCCCAAGTCGCCAGTAACACCCTGGACGACGACACTGCCAATACACTGGCCCTGTTGAGCAGTGCCGTCAACGTGCTGCACAAACAGGTCCATATCGAGCCACAGTTCGCTCCTATTGTTGATGTGCTCAAGCAAGCACAAGCCCTGTTAGAAGATGCCACGCACAGCTTGCACACCTATTTACGCAGGGCAGACCTTGATCCCAACCGATTGGCGCAACTCGATGAGCGAGTGGCGTTGTGGTTGTCACATGCCAGACGACTCAGGTGCTTGCCTGAAGACTTGCCTAATGTGGTGCAAGGGTGGAAAGATGAACTGGCTGAACTGACCCAAGCCAGTGACTTAGAAGCCATGCAAGAAGCGGTGAACAAAGACTTGAGGGCGCTCACCAAGGCCTGCACAACGTTGAGCACCAAGCGCCAACAAGCCGCCAAGCCTTTGTCGCAAGAAATCACCCAGGCCATGCAGACCCTGGGGATGCAAGGTGGCGTATTTGAAACCAGCATCACACCGCTTGCGCAGGTGCAAAGCCACGGCTTAGACCACATAGAATTTTTGGTAGCTGGCCACCCTGGTGTTCCCACAAGACCATTGGGCAAAGTTGCGTCTGGCGGCGAGTTGTCACGTATTGCCTTGGCTATTGCCGTTTGCACAAGCCGCTTGGGCAAAGCCCCAACACTTATATTCGACGAAGTTGATGCAGGCATTGGTGGACAAGTCGCCCAAACTGTTGGCGCACTGATGCAACGCTTGGGGGCCGACCGACAAGTGCTGACTGTGACGCATTTGGCACAAGTGGCCGCCAGCGCCCACAAGCAACTGGTGGTGAGCAAGGCACGCACCAGTGACAACACCATCTCGCAGCTCAGCGTTGCCAGCGGTGATACACGTGTCAGCGAAATCGCCCGTATGCTAGGTGGCGACGTCCATTCACAGACCTCGCTTGCTCACGCCCGAGAAATGTTACAAACAGCAGCCAAACCCCAATGACTACCCCAAGTCCTTCGTCATCTACGTCACACCACACAAGCTCTGACCATCCTTTAGAACTGGTCTTAATCACGGGCGTGTCTGGTTCTGGGAAATCAGTAGCGCTGACGGCACTAGAAGACAGTGGGTTTTTTTGCGTTGACAACCTACCCCCAGAGTTGCTAGGTGATTTTGTTAACCTAGAGCGCAAGCAACACATGCGCAAGGTGGCAGTGGCCATTGATGCGCGCAGCGCGTCAGACTTGCCCTCACTGCCCAAGCAATTAAAGGCTTTGCAAGCCAGCGGCGTTCGCCTAACACCCATTTTTTTAGAAGCAACGACAGACGCCTTGGTGCGCCGATTTTCTGAAACAAGGCGCATGCACCCCTTATCGGCTGTTGCCTTGCAAATGCCCACGCTCGAAGGCAGTGGCGCAAAGCCAAGCAACCAGCGCCGGTTGTTGGTAGACGCGATTGAGCTTGAGCGTGAGTTGCTCAGTGACTTGCGTGACCAAGCCCACGTGGTGGATACCAGCCAAACCAGTGCCGCTAATTTACGCAGTCACATCAAAACGTTGATTGCTTACAGCGGGCAAGACAGTGGTTTGCAACTCATGTTTGAGTCGTTTGCATTCAAACGCGGCCTGCCCATGGACGCCGATTTTGTGTTTGATGTGCGCATGCTGCCCAACCCACATTACGAGCCTGCGCTCAAACAGCTCACAGGCCTTGACCAAGGTGTCATTGATTTTTTAAGCGGCCAACAAGCCGTTCAAGACATGGCTGCACACATTACCCAGTTTGTAGCGCATTGGTTGCCCATGCTGCAATCCAGCCACCGCGCCTATGTGACTGTGGCCATTGGCTGCACTGGCGGCCAACACCGCTCTGTCTATTTGGCGCAAACGCTCAGCAGC
>Ga0105052_10005554_pt1 | contig 13233 bp, 5 predicted proteins | sample FRY03_FD_78094 | JGI IMG/M metagenome (GOLD analysis project Ga0105052, IMG submission 78094) | Freshwater microbial communities from Lake Fryxell liftoff mats and glacier meltwater in Antarctica - FRY-03 | ecosystem: Environmental > Aquatic > Freshwater > Ice > Glacier meltwater ... | reverse complement strand
GAACTTGATGCATTCCTTATGAAGGGCGACAACACGCTGCCGGAGCAGTACCGCAATCTTGCGTTCGAATTCCCTCGCGTAGCAGCTGAAGGCGTAGAGGAAATTAACTCAATGCCCTACGACTTTTGCTTCCTATTTGACGCAAATAACTCATCGGGCGGGGCTCTGGACTCCTTCGAGAGTTACAAGGATCATGCGGCTACATGCATTTACACCCAGTCGCTTGGCCCAATGTCGAAGAAATCGAATTCGCGTGAGGACAATGTTCTGCGTGAAGTGATCCTCAATGACGGACGAAACCGTTATGCGGGGGCTGGTGCTTCTCGACTTGTTTACCCATGGGAGCACATTCGGGACTACGTTGCCTACAAGTGGACTGACCTCGCACTGTCAAAGCAATGGCTGAAGTTTGATGAACAGATTAAGGAAAAGCGTGAGGCCCTCGCTAAGCAAAACGAAGAAGGTTTTGTTGGCAAAGACATCCAGATGTCACGAGAATATGTCCAATTGGTTGATGCCGCGGCTGAAAATAAGGACCCTTTCGCTCGTTCGATCAAGAATCAATGCCTTGCCTACGACGATGATGGCATCACGCTTATCGGTGAGCGCTGGAATGAGTATTTAACAGCTCTTCGGGTACATGTGAAGAAACAGTCAGCTCAAGCAGGAGACGACAATCGAAAGCGCAATGTCAACAGCAAAATCGCTGCCCTGTTCGAGTCTAAGGAACCTGAAGATTACCTTGCTGTCTACAAGGAAATCGATGTGTACTTTAAGACCGTTGAGAAAAAGACTGACGAATCTGCCGGTGTGATCGCATACTCGCTCTTTCGCGCCGAAAAGAATTCGGTAACAGGGGATCGGCTGGATCATCAACTGGAAACCTATTTGCGTTCAAAGACCGTGGAGACTTTCATTCACCCGGTCTCGAGTCGCTACTTCCTCTACCAAACCCTGCAATCTCTTGAAGCCGAGAAGCATCGAGTCGATCTTGCACTGGGCAAGACAGAGAAATTCTTTGCCGCATTCGAGAAGGCCACATTCGCGGTTCAAGATGGCGAAGAATACGAGGGCCCCGAGCAGTTCGTTACCCGAAAGCAGAGTTTCAGATCCAAACTTTCCCGAAAGCCCAGCCACGAATTGCAACAGATGGCAGGGAAGTTCCAGAATTATGTCACTAAGGTGGACGCTTTCCGGGAAGAGACCGTTTACGCGAAGGTGTTGCAGGAGGCAATTCAATACGTAAAGGATCTTTGCGAGTCCTTTGAAATTATGTTTAACAACTTGGATTCAAACCTGTCCAAGCTGCACACGCAGATTGAAATGCACAGAACAAAATTCGACAATCTCAAAGGTTCGACAACCCGATATGTTCTGGCGTCCTCTGAAGCATTGGATTACATGTACAAGTCCATGCAGTACTCCGGGGGTGTGCTGACAATTGATTCAGATCTCTCTTCGGGAATCTACGACAAAGTTCGCCAATACGCCATGCTGACCGATGACAAGGAAGGAAGTTTCTTCCAAGAGCTCTACAACGAGAAAATAATTGGATTCTTCCGCGATGACGTCTCGCGGCGGCATCAAGCCCAGCTTGAATTTGATATCATTGAAGCACTCGAACGCGAATACAAGTCACAAACCAAGAACTTTGAAGAACACAAAGTCTCTCATTATGTGACCGATGAAATCGACAAGGTTAAGAATCTGGCTGCACCATTCTTGGAGCAGCCACTCGGTGAGGAGCGCCACCCCATTCAGGCATGTGCTTACAATCCAAAACTTGAAGGGGAGTCTGATCCAAAACGCAAGTCCCTGATTGCTGAGCATTTAGGGAATTACGGTGGAGAAAGAGACGAAGATATCAGTCCGCAAGAGATTTTGTTTTACAACGCAATGTACGGAATCAGGGCGAGTGATTTATCGAAATATGCACCGGCTCGGGAATTCGAGACTGATCGTCGACCGGCAGGATCCTACTTCTCGGCCTACTACCAACTGGTTTCACAAATCAAACCGTCTGTCAGTGAAACTCGAGTAATCACGCCACATATTGATCGGCGCTGGCACACGCTCGCGGCGCTTCCTGATCTGGATGAGGGTTATCAGGCGATTCAGCTCAAGGCGATCCATGTTGCATTCATTTCTGGCTTGATTCTGAAAACAATCAAATGGGATTTGGTGTACGGCGACTACCGGTTGTATCGATACACCCCCCACCAAGGCGTTGATCAAGACTTCATGGTCACGAACGGCACCCCCTGTGATCACTTTTATGAAGTCCTCGATGCGCTGACCATTAACCCAGTCGCAGTCACAGAGGTGAGCGAAGCGAATAACTGGCTTCTCAAGGATTTCATGCAGGAAAATAATACTGCGAATTTCTTAGGCAGCCCTATTGAACGCTCTCTCTCTGCAGGTATCCATTTAGGTGAATTATCGGAAATTGTTCCAGCGCTTCGCGGCCGGAGGATGACAGTCTTTGATGTTCCTGCGTTCTACTCGATCTCGGCACCTAAAGACGAACTTTTTGAAGGCTCGCTGCGGAGCCTGTCTGCGAACATAATCGCTTACTGCATCAATGAAATCGAGCGGCTAGAAGAACCTGAACGGGTGATTCCAACCATTGAGAACTTATTGAGAGAACAATTCAATGAGTTCCAATCCCATATTGATCTTTACAAAGAAGTTCAAGGAGAGATTTTTGGGCGGAAAGTGCGCACGATCTTAAAACCGCTGGTGGAGTCAATGCGTGAATATCGAATTCGCAGACTGGCATCGACGGTAGACAGCTATCTCGAAAGCCTCACGGTTTCCCAATAGACAGAAGGTTCCAGTAGATAGAAGGTTTCTGTGTTCACGGTTATTTTGCTCAGCGACTGGGCCTTAGAGCGCTTCGGTAACTGGAAGGAGCTCTTCGACCCGTTCATCAACGATAAGTCGATCGCCTTTTGCGACTGGAATCAGACGCAGAGCGCGGCGACGTTGAATGACGCTGTCCCTGGGTTAAAGGAAGTCATCAAAGGAAAGCGTGAATGGAGGCTCCTCGTAATTGGCACCGGTTCGGAACATCGAACAGGCTCACTAGTTAGTGATTCTGAGAACCCATTTGACTTCAAAGACAACCTAATCACAGAGATGAGGGGCCAAGCCCCGCAATATTTGAATTTGGAGAATTCAGACCATCCGATCATTCGGCTGACCCATATGGTCCTCGGTTACCCGGAGATGGGGGTCAAGTCTTTCGAACCAGATCCAAGTTTCAGAGACCCCACATCTAAGGGCCGAGTAACCAAGAGTGGATACATCCGCAAACTCATGGAGGAAGGCCATTCTGAGTCGGACGCTCAAGAGTTGTTCCTCACTCAATTGCCACTGCAACACGATGTGCGCATGCAATACACAGAACAGGATTATTCTCCCGACGAAAAAGGAGCCCACAAGCAACTTTCAACCCAATATATGCTTCGACAAGAACGCCCCCTAGAACTAGTGCTCATTGCTCCGCGAGAGCCGGTGGCTGACAACCCGCGGAAGCAAATGCGTAAGTCATGGGACTTAGATATTGACAGTGTGCCGACGCGATTTGTGGAAAGAAATGACTACCCATCTTCATGTCGATTCGGGGTATTTGATCTGGAAACCGAAGACCACACAGCATTTGAAATAGGTGAATTCAAGTTCTGGCTCAGTGTTCTCACCTTGGCGACGAACAATCTTCCTGCAAGTTCATTTCAGGCTGAACGCCTCCACGAAGTTAGCATCGAACTAGACGGAACTGTCTTGGCTGATGTGTTCAATGAACACTTATCGGCATTAGAGGGTGCCAAGGAAAAACTTGAGAGCCTGCTGAAAAGACGTCCGAAGCCAGAGATCTCAGAAGTCAACGAAATTCTTAAAAGTCAAACAGTTGTGGTGCCATTTGACAAGTTAAACGGCGATGAACTTCGTGTTACGACAAAGGGATATGGACTAGCGACAGACCTTCCGAATAGTGAGTTTCAGTTGTGGAACAATTCATACGAAGAATTACAGGTTTCAGCATCGATTTTTGCGCGGCAACCGCGCAGGGTTTTGTCTCGGGCCGTGATTGATGCCAAGTCACGTGAGGTCGGTCGTGAAGTGCCCGATCGACGATTAGAAAGAATCGAGCGAGATGAGTTAGAGCAAGAATTGGCAAACCGGGTGTCGCAACTTGCAAAGCCCGCGACAACTGAGATCCTGAATAAGGAGAAGCTTTCGGGTCTAATTGAATCGAAAGCCCACGTGATTCGCAATTCATTGTCTGAGCGCATGTCCAGGGCAACAATCCTGGGGGCATTTGGTCTAGTAATTGCTGGCTGGATGGCAGGGCTGCTGCCTTACTTTATCTCGGCCTGGCAAAGTGGCTCAGAGGCTTTTATTGATTCGCTAATTGTTGGCATTGCGATCCTTTCAATTTTGCTCCTTACGGGTTTCGCTGCATTAGTTGTGATGAGATGGAAGTTAGTCAGACTGCTACACGATTTGAATTCGGCTCTAAAGTCACAAGTAAATAATGTGAAATTAGGTGCTACAAATTTTGGCGATTACCTCACGCAACTAAACACCTATATGTTCGGACGAGCGATTTTGTCGCGCGATAATGAATTGCGGGCAGCAGATGAGCGTCGGGATGCGGAAATCATGAACAAGATCACGAAAATTTCTGCGCGCATGGATAGCGAGAAAGAAATCGTGCGGAGTGTAGACAGACACGTACTGATACAAAAGGGTCAGGAAGTGAGTGGTGACCTTCTCCAAGACAGAGCAGGGGTTGTCAAGAGACTATTTCTTCTTCACCCAGGGCACTCGTTTCTGGACTTCAATGATACGGGCGACATGTTGAAGGCGCCCTACGAATTTGTGACCGGTTTAAATGTGACTCCAGTCCCTCTTTTCGACCAGGCTGCGAACAGTTCTAAGCATGAAGCGCCAGGTCAGGAACAGCCCGAAGTTGATTCAGAAATGACGCTCAAGTGATTGAGATTCTCTTTGCGGCCGTTGCTAGCTTTGGTGTGGTCGCATCCCTCTTGTCCGTGGCGAGCGCAAATACGCGCAGACCTGTTCGAGTAAGACAGGTACCAGTTCCTGCAATCGCGGTTCTCTATTCCATTGTGGCCGTGATTATTCTTATTCGATTCAACGGCTTTGTTCAAGATGTCTTACGTCAAATAAATGAGTGGGTACCTTTCCTCGGGAATATTGATTCACCTTCTCGATTGTTAGTCTGGGAGAACATTCTGGTTCTCACGGTTTTCCTGATAATAAAAATAGTCGTGAAACCGATTTTCTCCAGAGTGTTCACCGGTTCTAGGGAATTTGGTAAAGGTCTGGTTTCCCGCGTTTATGAGTACGACGCACAATTTGGGGTATGGTTCGTTTCGCGGCGCTTTGGTAACTTGCGCGATTTTTGGCGAACTTATTATTGGGTTTCTGTTGCGATCGTTTTTGTTTTCTTCACTTTGGCCATTCGCTTTTCTGACTGGGCTGGATTCTCAAGCATTTCATTCCCAGTCATTGCCGCGCTTGTCGTCGGAGAGTTCTATTTCGCTATCGACGGCTTGACGCGCGAAGAGCACATCAAGAATATCGGTGGTGAAAAAGACTCTGCTCGAAGCATTGCCAACTACGGCACGCTGCGAGAAGTTTTACGTCGGACATTCCCCAGTCGTGTGCTGTCTGACGGTGCAATGCCATCATCAGGTGATGCCCTCAATTCAGGTTTTCGAATTGGCGAACTGTCCAGAAGCAGTAATGAAATGGATAGAATTGTTGGGGGATACTTCGAGCGACTCCGTGATACCGGCCTTATCTTGGATGTGAATTTGGTTGACAGCAGCCTGAACCTCATTCAGGGCTCCAGCCAAGTCATAAGTAATCCGTTCTATCGTGATCTAACTCCGTACTTGGCTCTTCCTGTGTATTACAACTTGCTCCATTCAAAAAAGTGTTTGATCGTGGCAGGCCGTGACTCCATTTCAACGGACCTCGTCGATTGGATGAGTCAAGGCCTTGAAAAAGTCACTGGTGTGCCTGATCTGTGGCAAACCGAAATTCTTGCTTCTGCGGGTCACGCCGGTATTGACGTCGGTGTCTTGCGGTACGGAGATATTCACAATCGGGAATTGCTGCAACAAAATACTGAGTTCCTTAAACAAGTTGAGTTTGTCATCTTGGCTGAACCTTCACGCATGCTCGCTACGGGACAAGTTGGACTTTCATTAGTGTTTTCGCTCTGTGGGAAGGTAGAACCGAAGACTTTCGCCGTCTTCGACGGAAATCATGACGGCTTGGTTGACTCCTTGTCACACCTGCTCAAAGTGAGTCTTTCAGAAGTGGTGGCGGCAGCCATGCCTCATGGTGCAAGTTCAGAAATGGTCTGGAAGCCAGAAGGCGACCACATGAGCAATGCGATCCTCCCTGGCGTAAGTCGGTATCTAGGTGTGGGAACTGAAATCGCGGCTGTGGCCTGGCGTCACCAAGTCAAAGAAGTCAATTGGATCGGCGCTGAGGTGTTTCCGGTCGTTGATATGAAGTGGATTGCCGAGCAGTATTACGGAACCATCAATCGTTTTGCGGGCCTGGAATTGTCGCAAAGTGCTCTTGAGCAGTCCCTCACGGTTACTGCGAACCCATGGGGCTTGCCCCAAGCCGAGAACTATTTCTTAGTTGTTGAAGATGAAATGTCAAATATTTTCGAAACGACGCGGAGATATGCAACACGTGCACAATCGGTGGGCTTTATAAATCTGATTTCTGAGCAGTACCTCTTGCGTGACTATATGATCGAGAATCGTGCGCTATTTGCCATCGATGCAAAAGCGATCCCATCCCTTGTCCCTGATTTTGCTCGCACTGAACGCAACTTAGTACTTCGATTAATCATGCAGATGGTAGTAAAAGATCTCACCTTAGAAGAAATATCTCGTGAGTTCGAATTAGCTGACTGGACACTGCCCGTTTCCAGTTCGGAAACTGACCCCGGGGTATTTGAGTCCGAGCCGGAAGTGCTGCGTAAATTACGGTCGGCAATTAGTGCCCACACCGGCGTCAATGATCCTGAATTTATCAAGTCGATTTCGGTGGATGAGGAGAGTGCCGACCGTCGCAAAGTCACACGTTACGGCCTCTACTCGGGCACCAACATGGACCCAATAGCCAAAATTCTTCGCCCTGCATATTTTTTCGTTGAAGATGAAGCAAAAAATGTGAACGTCATTGGCTCATTGCTCTTTGACCACGTATTTCAATCACTCCTACCGGGGCAGTTCATAACCTACGATGGCAAGTTCTATGAAGTGCAGGGGATTAGCCCTGATCCGGCGCGTGAAGGTGTTGTACTGCGTAGATCAGCTGAACACATTAGGGATCGGCGAGGTTACCTACAAGCGCGCAAGTATCACATTTCGGAGGTCTTAACGACAGACTCTCTGGGAACCGCTTTCAACATGGGATCCCTCGAGATTGTTCGTTCTGTTGCAACAATAAGGGTTGAAACTAAAGGTTATTTTGAGTACTCAGATCGTTCCTCTCTAGCTGATGCTAGACACGTAGTTATATCGGGCGTGCCAGAGAGGAATTACCAGCGCAAGTCACTATTGGAACTGCGATTCAAAGGCATACCTCCTTCTGTCCGAAAAACCATAACGCTATTGCTAAACGAACTGTTCGTTACCACTTTTCCCTACTCTCATCAATACGTAATTGCGCTGACTCCTGATTTGGAGAAAGACTTTGGAGTACTTTTGACCGATTTAGTGGTCGATGACTCGGATGATTCAATCTTCATCGTTGAAGACAGCATGATGGACCTAGGGCTGGTCTCGGCCGTTGAAAGAAACTGGGAGCGACTCTTTGAAATTATTACTGACTACCTGGAGTGGAACCTATCTCCATACCCGACCGAGCCTGAACCTACTCGTACAAAGCCTGAGTTCGTCCTGCCAGAAATTCCAGAGTCAATATTGAGGGTTTCATGGTGGCGCCGACTAATTCGCAGGCTACGTGGTTCTCGCACTGCGAAGCCTGCCAAACAAGTTCATGAGACCCCAGAGGTGAAACCGTCACCGCCGGTGGAAAGCGAACCCGTTGAAATGCTCGTAGCATTTAGCGATTCCCACTTGGAATCTGACTCAAGTGACATTTCACCGGATTCTGAAGTTTCAGAATTGGCTGAAGAAACCTTCGAAGCCACAGCGCAAGAAGAGGTGGATCGCTCTCAAGCTTCTGCGAAGCCTGAGAGCGAAGAGACAGTCGAATTGGACGACCTAGGGGATGTTAATGAAAAGGAGTGATTTCCTCGGATTTGGTGGATTGCCGGCTAGCGAACACATAAATCAACAGCAGGCATATGACTATCTCATCTCACTGGGGTTCGGAAATGGGGAGCTGCACCAAGCACGCCAAGCGATCCTGAACGATCGAGACACGGATCAAGTGGCGGTCCCTCTCACAGGAAAAGCATGTGACTTTTGCTTCAAACGTTTGATGGGTGGGGAATACGAAAAGCTTCGTGATGACCGTGAGCGTTGCATCCGTTGTTCGCGAACTAAATTGGCTTCAGAGGAACAGTTCATTTATGAATACGAACGAGTTGTGAGAAACATGGAATTGATCTTTGGGATCTCAATACCGCCGGTGCGCGAAGTTCAAATGGTGAACGCCAAACAGATCGCTAAAAATACGAATGAGGAATTCTCCCCAACATCCGATGTTGATGCACGTGTCCTTGGATATGCAACCAATTCGGCAAAAGGTTCATCACTCTTTATCGAAAACGGTTCACCCCGAATGGCCGCGATATCAACAATGGCGCATGAACTGACTCATATTTGGCAGTACTCAGCATGGAAAATGTCAGATATTGAAAAGCATTACGGAAAAAAATACGTCTCCCTCATTTATGAAGGTATGGCCATGTGGGCTCAGATTCAATACTTAATCGCGATCAAGGAATTCGATTTTGCTCGGGACCTAATGAACGAAACGATTCAACGTCAGGATATTTATGGAATTGGGTTCAACACCTTTGCAAGCCAGTATTCACTTCAGATGGACGGTGAAGTCGGATTCGATTCACCATTCCACTCTGACAAGCCATTAGGTTCTTAGGGGTGACATGACCCCGTGTAATGGGTCCGCGGTACCCGAGCAACTAGGTTCTTCCAAATTTACTGGCGAACAATAAATTAATCGCAACTTCGGGGGTTACCTTGATGGCGCTGGCTTTATCAAGGCAGGTTTCGCGTGTTCCTCGATTACACTCTTCATTTTAGATGCAGGGCTAAGCATCGGCATATTCGTGACTGCTATTTTCTCAATCAAATTTGAGACTTCTCAGTCGCGTCGAACCACTCCACAGGACTGGCTCCAATTAGGGCTTGGTGTTTTCAACGAAGCAACGTTGACTCGGGAACACCCGTATCCGAACAAATAACTAGCGCAGGATCATCAACAAGCATCCGGCTAACCATTTCATCCTAGAAACCGGTCGGATATTGACGTGGCAGAACCATCCTGCGATGGATCAGCCTGCCGCAACTCTCATAAACAACGTTCACTTTCATGGGATTACATCAACCGAACCCAATAATGAAATTTGTCCAGTGCTAGTTGAGTTCCTAAAATCAAAAAAATGAATTGATAATGCAATGGACCACCGAAAAAGTTGCTATTCTTAGCAAAGTATCAAAGAACGAGGGAGAAATATGCGTAGGAAAATAGTGTTTGCTATTACGGCTCTGGCAGTGGCATTTGGTCCAATCTTGACCGCGTCTCCAGCGTCAGCGGCCAATATGTATGACGGGATTGCTTGGTATTGGATTAAAAATCCAAAGTGCGGCTATTCGTCCTGTTGGCAAATTAAAGTCAAGGCGTCGCGAACGAGTTGCCCTGATGGGTTGTACGTGACTCTCAAAGAAAAAGATTCTCGTGGAAATATTGTTGGGGAGCCGATTGATTCAGTGAACTCACTTTATCGGGGCGAAACGGCAATTCTGACGTTTCGTTCTTACTACAGTGGGCGCTCGACTGGATCAGTTGGCGAGATGAACTGCTACTAACGGATCTCATGGTCCTTTGAATTGAATTTTACCTTGTTCAGTGAAATCTCCTGCCTCAACTAATTGTGTACATAGATGATTGAATCAGGCTTGTGAGATTTTCAGCTTTAACGTGTGGCTTGACGGCATTTCTAGACTTCAAGTTAAATTCAATTGTCTGTTGGAAGAAATAGTTAAAATGATTAAAGGTGGGGGAGCCAAGTGACGAAGGCAGCAACAATTTTAGGTTCGAAGGTTAGTGACTTAGCGGCAGCAACAGTCACAGCGTTAGTTCAGCCGTTTTTGTCGGAGCATGATTCAATTTTTTTGATCGTACGTGGATCACACAGAGATTCCTTGGGCTGTGATCACCTCGCGGTAGTCAATGGGCAGGTGATTGCCGTGTCGCTGAAAAAAGCAAAAATCCCACCTCTTGCGATTTCTTTGAAAGACTGCGATTCACTTTTGGAAATTAAAACATTGGGTTTCTTCTATCGAACATTTGGAGGGGCAGCCGTTGATGCAGGATTCTTGAAGAGCCGTTCAGAGGATGAGCGTATTTTTCTTGAAGCAATAACTGAGTGTCTTAATAGTGTTCCCGATCGCATTGAGAAGTTGCAGTTGGTGGAAAGTCTTCATGTTCCTAGTGTGGGGAAAAGGATTGAAATTTCCGATGCCGAAAGCTTTGCGCGCCGGCTGCAAACTCTCTTGACCGATGGCGAAAATGTTCAACTGGTGGTGGAGTTTAGGGCAGAATCAGGAATCGGAGGAGACCTCTTGGCTTTAACGACTTCTCAAATTCTCGTGTTTGAGAAGTCGCGCACGCCAACAATATCAACTGCCTCTATTCATTATGACAATGTTAACTGGTGGAAAAATGACCGACAGGGATTGAACATTCGCGATAAGAATGGACATATATTTACTCTGGGAAAACTAAAGCATGAACGGGAAGATCTTCCAGTGGTCGAAGCAATTTTGAATGAGCTAGTAGTCGCGGTGGAAAAAGTTCAAAAAGCCAAGGTTCCTTTCGTGAAAGATATTGAAGTTAATATTCGTCCTGCTGTACAAAAATCTCCTGTGAATGCGCAGGCGAGTTCGGGGGCATTGGAAGTATCGGAAGTTCCCTCGGCGGATCCAATAGTTTCCGAAGTGGATTACTCTCGAATGGCAGTCGGCAAGAAAGTGAACGAGAAAGATGTAAAAAAATTGTCAGCGGCTGTTGCCGGAAAACTCAGAGATGGCGAGTTACCACTTCTGCTCGTGAAAATCTCTTACGCGAAGCCTTCGAGAAGCCTTTTGCTCGTGACGAATGAGCGCGTTCTCATGCCTGATGAATCGCTGGGTGCAGCCGGAAGAGTGGACTCTTTAGATATCCGGACAGTGAGTCGTTTGAATTTTGACCAGCGCCTAATTTGTTTCCAGATAAATGGAGGATCAATAATACAAGCTGGAAACATCTCGCATATAAACGAAGATGAACCGGTACTTCGCAAATTCATGTCAGAACTAATTAAAAGTAACAATCCAGGGGGTGCTGTTGTCGTCGGTGATCCGTCAAGTCGACTTGAGGCAGGACCAAGAACAAAACCTAAAAATATCCGCAGCCTTGTGATTCAAGTCGATTCTGAATTAGTTGAGGGTGAGGAATTATTGTTCCTCGAGACCAATTATCCAGACACCTACATCGTTACGACTAAGAGGATTTTGGCGGTGAGTTCTCGGGAAGTAAAAACGGCTGATTTTTCCGAATTGATTCGACTGGATGTAAGGAAGGAAGGAATTCACTGGCTTGTTGTTGGTGCTGATTCAGCACACAATTTTTCGCTCGTTGCGAAGCTCCGGCACGAAGATTCGGCTCGCTGGCTCATGGGAAAAATGTTGACGGAATTCCCTCAATTTCGAGATCCTTGGTTGCGGGATGTGCGAATGTTTATCGGAGGTTTGGCACTTGAGTACGCATTCGATGCGGTACTTCCTAATTTTTGGCCACAGCGAGATGGTGAATCCACCATCATGGCAATCGGAACGGGGGAAGACCGCATGCTCTTTTCATCCGAGAGGACAGTTGTTTTGCCCGAACTGAAAAGTTTTAATAAGAGCGATTGGGCTCAAATCATTTGGGCGCCTGGTGAGGTCAATCACTACACGTATACCGGTTCGCTTATACGCAGCAGGATGTGTATCTTGCTAACTGCGCAGACTCGTGATGGTCGTCGTTATGAGAAATTGCAAGTTTTAGGGGAGTCCCAACAGGCCTACAACAGCGCCATTCCTGTGATAACGGAGTCCTTCAGAAAACTGGCCGCGAGTGGATACCCGGTCTTTGAAGGTGATTACTGGCGTGACCAGACACAAGCTGCTCCGCCTCCTCCCACACAAACTACAACGTACTATTCAGGCTTTAGTATTGGAGACTAAGTTTTTTGTGTAGGAAAATTGTCACCTTCCAGTGCATAAGGCACGAACCCTTGCGACTAGTTTAGGGCATTTCCTGAACCGGATATTGGGGCCTATCCAGAGCTTGTGGGGAATGTGGTGAAGAAGTTGTTTCGGACTCGATCGCCAACACGTCTGGCGGTGGGAGGACCCCATTATTCGGTCCACAAACGGGGGCCATATCAAGCAGATGCGAGTGTCTCAAACGCCGAGTGGGCGTGTCCGACACGCAAGGCTGCGGTGTAGGCCGCGGCTGTAGCCTCACTCATCCCAGTAAAAATCGCCGTTTCAAGCTGCAGTGCCATTTCGTATCTGGATTTAAATCGGTGGAGCCTCGGGTCTCGGGCTACAACGCCGTCTTTGCAGAGCACGTTGTAAGCACGCCAGCCGGCTAGATTTGTCATAAATCTCAGGACTTTCCGAGTTCTACTCGCAGCAGTCCTAGGAATCCACCGAATTGCTGGAGTCCAGTGATGGATGATGGTGTTGCCCCACGTAGGGCTGTTGAGTGGACTAAGTGGCAGGACCATTGGGCTCGACTGATGGCAACGTTGAGTCGGTTGGGGGAGAGTAGAAAGTCGATCCCCCGTGGGAGGTCTTCGGTCGTTGAGGTTGCCATGGAAACAATGACGGCGACTTCTTCTCGTCCTTGGAATTTGTCGACCGTGCCGACTTTGATGTTTGTCATTCTTGCGTCGTCGAGGTGACGGCGGATTAGTCGCACTTGGGCGTT
>Ga0105052_10005549_pt1 | contig 13240 bp, 15 predicted proteins | sample FRY03_FD_78094 | JGI IMG/M metagenome (GOLD analysis project Ga0105052, IMG submission 78094) | Freshwater microbial communities from Lake Fryxell liftoff mats and glacier meltwater in Antarctica - FRY-03 | ecosystem: Environmental > Aquatic > Freshwater > Ice > Glacier meltwater ... | reverse complement strand
GGGGTGGTGATGGTGCCGATATGGATGATGCCGGCCACGGATTCGTGGTCCTTCAGCCCAAACCCTGTCGCCACAAAACCGCGATCATGCGAAGGCCAGCCCGACAGCCAGTTGCCCCCCCATCCGGCAGCAAGGGCCGCGTTCAGCAAGGACAGAGCGGCACAACCCGCCGAATAGATCTGCTCGATCTGCGGCACCTTGTCAGAGGGTTTGGGCGAGGCGACCACGACAACCGCCAATTGCCCGGCCTCGAACTGTGATGCCCCTTTCACGGCTTTCTCGGCGTCCAGCCCAAGGGAAGCTGCGCGGGCATGGGCAAGGGCCGCCAACCGCGCCATGGCCCCGCGTTCCAGCACGATAAAGCGCCAGGGCTCCAGCTTGCCATGATCAGGCACACGGGCGGCCGCCTTCAGCAATGGCAGCAGCGCGGCTGCATCCGGCACCGGCAGACCCAGCGTTTTGGCGGGCACCGAACGGCGGGTTTGCAAGAAATCCGTTGCGCGAAGGGTTTGATCTGGCATGGCCTGCTCCTTTTGCTTGCCCCCTTTAAGTCGGGGATTGGCGGGCCATGGTCAAGGGGGCGCGGCGGAATGAAGGGTCAGCCCAATGCATATCCCGCGCCGCGCACCGTGCGCAGCGGGTCATCGCCGCCATGCTGACACAGCGCTTTGCGCAGCCGCCCGATATGCACATCCACCGTGCGGGTATCAACGTAAATATCACGCCCCCAGACCCGGTCGAGCAATTGGTCACGCGCCCAGACCCGGCCAGGTTTTTCCATGAAGGTCGACAGCAGGCGAAACTCGGTTGGCCCCAGCTTCAGTACCTTGTCGCTGCGGTAAACCCGGTGGGTTTCGGTGTCCAGCCGGATATCCTGAAATTCCAGCACCAGCCCCATCGTGGCAGGCCGCACCCGGCGCAAGGCGGCGCGGACGCGGGCCATCAGTTCCACCACGGAATAGGGTTTGATGACATAATCATCCGCCCCGGTTTCCAATCCGCGGACCCGGTCCACCTCCTCGGCGCGCGCCGACAGCATGATGATGCCGATATGGCGGGTTTCAGGTGCTGTTTTCAGACGCCTGCACACCTCGATCCCCGATACATGCGGCAGCATCCAATCCAGCACGATAAGGTCGGGCGCGGTTTCTTCCACCATCAAAAGCGCTTCATCCCCGTCCGCCGCCTGCACCACGCGAAAACCTTCCGCTTCAAGGTTATAGGCCAGCACTTCGCGCTGTGCGGGCTCATCCTCCACCAGCAAGACGGTGGGTTGACCGGCGGCCATCAGCCCCGCCCCGCCAGGTCAGAGGTCGAAGTGACATCCGCCTTTGGCCGCGCCTCCTCGGGTAGCGACCCGGAAATCAGATAAATCACCTGTTCGGCAATGCCTGTTGCATGGTCGCCGACCCGTTCGATGTTCTTGGCGATGAAGTGCAGGTGCATGCAGGCAGAAATATTACGCGGATCTTCCATCATATGGGTCAGAAATTCGCGAAACAGCGCGTTATACATCTGGTCAATTTCCGCATCCCGCGCCCGCACCTCGGTTGCCAGCGCCACATCGCGCTGGATCAGGCTGTCCAGCGCATCCTTGATCTGTAGCTGAACCGCCTTGGCCATCCGCCTGATCGCGCCCGCAGCCCCCGGCACCTGCGCCATTTGCGACAATACCACCGAACGTTTGGCAAGGTTCTTTGCATAATCGCCGCAGCGTTCCAAAGCAGCCGCGATTTTCATCACCGTCAGCACTGTGCGCAAATCGCGGGCGGTGGGGGCACGCAGGGCGATGATGCGCGCGGCCTCCACGTTGATCTGCTCTTCCAGCGCGTCAATCGCCTTGTCGCCTTTGCGAATTTTCGCAGCCAAAGCATCATCGCGGGATTCCAGCGCAAGGGCGGCGTCCAGCAAGGCCGCCTCCACCAACCCGCCCATTTTCAACACAAGTGCCTGGACACCCTCCAGATCACGGTCAAAGGCGCTGCTAATATGAAGTTCGTTTGGCATTATAGCCTCCGTTCAGCCGATCCGGCCACTGATATAGCTTTCCGTCCGCGGGTCTTGCGGCTGGGTGAAAATTTGCCCGGTTTCGCCAAATTCCACCAGAGTGCCCAAGTGGAAAAACGCGGTGCGTTGGCTGACACGGGCGGCTTGCTGCATGGAATGGGTGACGATGACCACGCAAAACTGAGAGCGCAGGGTGTCAATCAACTCCTCCACCTGTGCTGTGGCGATGGGGTCCAATGCGGAACAGGGTTCATCCATCAGCAACACCTCGGGCGAGGTGGCAATGGCGCGCGCGATGCACAAGCGCTGTTGCTGGCCGCCCGAAAGCCCGGTGCCGGGCGATTGCAGACGGTCCTTGACCTCATTCCACAGGGCGGCCCGGCGCAGCGAAGTTTCGACCACGGCGTCCAGCTCCGCTTTGTTGCGCGTCAACCCGTGGATTTTGGGACCATACGCCACATTGTCATAGATCGACTTCGGAAACGGGTTAGGTTTTTGGAACACCATCCCAACCTTGGCACGCAGTTGAACCGAATCTACCTTTGGGTCATAGATGTTTTCGCGGTCCAAAAGGATTTCCCCGGTGACGCGGCAGATATCAATCGTGTCGTTCATCCGGTTCAGGCAGCGCAAAAACGTAGACTTGCCGCAGCCCGAGGGTCCGATGAAGGCGGTCACAGTATGGTCAAGGATATCGACATCCACAGATTTAATCGCGTGGGCATCGCCATAAAACACATCGACGCCGCGCGCGGTGATTTTGGGGATTTGGGTTGTCACATCTCTCTCCACAATGCGTAGGTCGTCCATATTTGGCCCCTTTACCAACGGCGTTCAAAGCGGCGGCGCAAGATGATGGCCACGGCATTCATGATGAGCAAGAAAATCAACAAAACGATGATCGCGCCGGAAGCGCGTTCAAAAAACGCAGGGTCGGCGCGTTGGGTCCAGTTGTAAACCTGCACGGGAAGGGCGGTTGAAGGCTCGCCGAACAGCCCATCGGCGGCGGTGTAGGGGGCGGGGTATTCACGGACAAAGGCCACCATACCGATCAGCAGCAGGGGTGCGGTTTCGCCCAAAGCCTGTGCAAGCCCAATGATCGTGCCTGTCAAAATACCCGGGGCGGCCAAGGGCAAGACATGGTGAAACACCGCCTGCATTTTGGATGCCCCCACCCCAAGTGCGGCATCCCGGATGGATGGTGGCACCGATTTCAGCGCGGCGCGGGTGGAGATGATGATGGTCGGCAATGTCATCAACGTCAGCACCAGCCCGCCCACGATGGGGGCCGATGCCCGCAAGCCCGCAAAATTGATGAAAATCGCCAGCCCAAGGATACCGAACACGATGGAAGGCACGGCGGCGAGGTTGGAGATGTTGACCTCAATCAGATCGGTCCAGCGGTTTTTGGGTGCAAATTCTTCCAGATAAATCGACGAGGCAACCCCGACGGGCAAGGCCAGCACCAAAACCACCAGCATCATATAGGCCGACCCCAGAATGGCCACACCCAAACCAGCCGCCTCGGGCCGTTGATCAGATGCATCGGGCGCGGTCAGAAAATCCCAGTTGAACTTGGTGACAAGCAGGCCCTTGTCCTTCAACGCATCGGCAAGGCGCAACTGCGCGGGGGTCACATTGCTGTCCAACACAGCACTTTCCATGGAAACCCGGCCTTTGTAATAACCATCAATCCGGCCCGAAGCCAGAACCGTGATCGCCACAGTCGCCCCCACAAGCGACGGATCCGCCAGCACCCGGTCGCGCAACTGTGCCGAGGCTTCGCGGGAGATCATCGCGTCGATGTCCTTGGCCGTCAGCCCCTCAACCACAATTCCTTCAGCGGCCAACGTATCCGCCAACCCTTGCGCCAAAATCGGGCCATAGGTCAGGGTGGTGACTTTCTTCATCACCTCCATATCCCGGGTGCCGGATTTGTCCAGTTTCGCTTCGGGAAGCGTCACATTCATCGCGATTTCGGTTTGCCGAAACGCCGATGTGCCATTGCCAAGGATGGAGCTGATCAAGATCACCAGCGCCAACAGGCCCACGCCAATCGCCAGCTTACCGTAGGTTTTGAACCTCGCCTCGGCAGCGTTGCGTTTGCGGGTGCGGGCGTCTTGCACCAGAAGCGAGCCTTTGGGGGTGGTCATTCGTATTGCTCCCGGTATTTGCGCACGATGTACAGGGCGAGAACGTTGAGGCACAGGGTGATGGTGAACAACGTGAGGCCAAGCGCGAAGGCGACGAGGGTTTCGGGGGCGGCAAAATCGGTATCACCCGTAAGCTGGCTGACGATTTTCACGGTCACAGTCGTCATCGCCTCAAACGGGTTGATCATTTCCACCAGCCCTTCATTCAGACGGGCGGCGGCGGCCCCTGCGCCAAGAACCACGATCATCGTCTCGCCAATCGCACGGCTGGCCGCCAGCAAGACCGCCCCGACAATGCCGGGCAATGCGGCGGGGATCACGACCTGGCGGATGGTTTCCGATCTGGTGGCGCCAAGGGCAAGACTGCCGTCCCGCATCGCCTGCGGCACAGCGCTGATGATATCATCCGACAGCGAAGACACGAAGGGGATCAGCATCACCCCCATCACAAGGCCGGCGGTAAAGACCGAGGAGCCGGAGGTGCCAAGCCCCAACGGTTGCGCCAGCCAGTCGCGGACCAAGGGGCCAACCGTGACCAGCGCGAAAAGCCCATACACGATGGTTGGAATGCCTGCCAGCACCTCGATCATCGGTTTGGCCACGGCGCGCAGTTTGGGGCCTGCATATTCCGACAAATAAATCGCCGCAAACAGCCCCACAGGCACGGCAAACAGCAAGGCCACGACAGAGATATAAAGCGTGCCCCACAGCAAAGGCAAAAGCCCAAGTGAGGAGTTACCGCGGAAATCGGGCGCCCAGGTAGTGCCAAACAAAAAGTCCGCGGCGCGGTACTGGCGGAAGAAATTCACCGATTCAAACAGCATCGATGCGACAATGGCGACAGTCGTCAGAATGGCAATGGAGGCGGCGGCGATCAGCAGCCCCATGATCCATTTTTCTGATGCGACCCGTGCGCGGTAACTGGGGTTGGAGCGGGTGAACGCCAGTGTGACGCAGACAGCGGCGGCCAGAACCGCCAGCAAAGGGACAAGGCCGGGAAAGCTGGTGATGAGCGTGGACCAGGCCCCAAGCCCTTCAAACTGGGTGGACAGGCGGGTCAGCAAACCGCCGACCAAAAACACGGCAAAGGCAGGGATCAAGGCGGCAAAGGCAGCGTTCTGGCCATAAAAGCCGGGCAAGGAGGCCAGCTTGCGGCTGTCACCCCCCACCATCGACAAGGCGCGGTTGCGGGCGGTGAGATAGCCCAGGATGGCAAGGACAGCTACCAGCAAAAGCATCATGAAAGGCGACATAAAGGAACCGTTTTGCTGGGGAGGTAAGGTTGACAAAGGAAGGGGGCGGCCCTTGTGGGGGCCGCCCGGGATTTAAGTTACATGCCCGAGCCTGCAACCAGCGCCTGCGTATCCGCCAATGCGGGGTCAGACACCATGCCGTAAGCTGCCAGCGGACCATTCGGGCCTGCCAATTCGTCGGAGACGAAGAATTCGGCATATTCCTTCAGCCCGGGGATAACGCCGATATGCTGCGCCTTGACGTAGAAGAACAGCGGACGCGACACGGGGTATTCGCCGTTCGCAACGGTTGTCGTGGAGGGCACAACGCCGCCCATGGTGGCAACCTGCAACTTGTCGGTGTTGTTTTCATAAAAGGACAGACCAAAGATGCCGATGCCGTTCTTGTTGCTGTCAATCCGGGCAAGGGTTTCGGTGTAATCGCCGTCAATATCCACCGCACGCCCATCGGTGCGCAGGGCGGAACAGGCTTTCTCATCGCCACGCGCGGCGTTCACAATCTCGGCAGCCCCTGTGGACTTGCAGCCCGCAATCACGACTTTTTCCTCAAACACTTCGCGCGTGCCGTGCTTGGTGCCGGGCACGAAGGCCATGATTTCCTGGGCCGGAAGGGCGGGGTTAACCTCGCTCCACATGGTGTAGGGATTAGCCACGATCTTGCCATCCACAACCACTTCGGCGGCAAGTGCTTGGTACCAATCTTCGGGGGTGAAGGCGAAAGCATTGCCCGCGATATCGGAAGCAAAGACGATACCGTCATAGCCAAAGCGCACTTCCACAATGTCGGTCACGCCATTGGCATTACAGACCTCAACCTCGGCCGGTTTGATCGCACGGGAGGAGTTGGCCACGTCCAGCGTGCCTTCCCCAACCCCTTCGCAGAATTTCTTGAGGCCCGCTGATGAGCCACCGGATTCCACGACGGGTGTTGGGAAATCAGTGTTTTCACCAAAAGCTTCGGCGACGATGGTGGCATAGGGCAACACGGTGGAGGACCCGGCGACCTGCACCTGATCGCGCGCCACAGCGGCGGTTGCGGAAAGGGCGAGGATTGCGATGGCTGAAGTCATTGTTGCGGATTTCATGGCAGTCTCCTGTCTGGTGGCAGCCTGTTTGGCTTAAGGCGATGCCTACCCGGCGTCTGTGACGGTTGTGCAAACTTCCTGTAACGGTTTCATGACAAACCGGGGGAGAGGGGGGATTCTTTTTGTTACAAACGGGCGCGCGTGGGAGGGAGGCGGGGCCGTTTTCAGGGGCATTGAGCCCCCTTCAAACGGCGCTGACGCGGTGTGCGTTACGGCCTGTCTTTGGTGCCAAGCCGTTGGAGTTGTTCATCCCAATGGAGATGGTTCAACACCCCCCCATCGCGGCGCAGATCATGGATGGCGGCCAACGACACCTTTGTCACCGCCCAACCGGGTTCGTTCAGCGGGGTTTGCGCGAAAATGCCATCGGCAGGAAAGCCCCGATCCGGCGGGCCATAAATCGCAGCAGACCCGATGTTCTCATCCACCGCGGGGCAAAAATCACAAGGGCCGACCGTGGGGGCGTGTACGACGATGCACTGATTCTCCAGCGCGCGGGCCATGGAGCCAACACGCACGCGGGTGAAGCCTGCAAAGCTGTCGGTGCAAGACGGGGCCAAAAGGATTTCCGCCCCCGCCTCCACCATCGCACGGGCCAGCAGGGGGAATTCGCTGTCATAGCAAATGATGATGCCAATTTTACCGATGGGCGTATCGAACACGGGCAGGCCCTGGCCCGCAACCACATCCCAGGTTTCGCGTTCAAACCGCGTCATGATCTGCTTGTCCTGCACGCCGATCACCCCTTGCGGGCCATAAAATGTCGCGCGGTTCACAGGCCTGCTGCCGATGAAATACGGCGCCGATGCCCCAAGGATATAAACGCCATGCTGTGCTGCCAAAGCGCTATGAAGCGCGTCCACGGCGGCCCCATGGCGCGCCACCTCATGCAGCGCCGCCTCGATGTCCTTTGCCACATCGCGCCCGCCAAGGCTGGCAAGCTCCATCGCGCCGTATTCGGGAAACACCAGCAAATCCGCGCCCTGCCCTGCGGCATCCGCAACCCAGTCGGTGAGTTTCGCGGCGCAATCGTCGAAGTGATCAAACCATGTCAGCGGATAAGCGGCGGCGGCTATTTTCATGATGTGTCCTTCACAGCTTGCGCATCCAAAATTGCAGGGGCTTCTTGCTGGGGGCGGCTTGGCCCAAATCCAGCCATTCAAATTCCGTGATCACACCGGGCAGCGGTGCATAGCCCCGGCCTTGCCAAAAATCCGCGTTTGACCGGGCGTTTGCCGGGCGCATGGGATGATCATCGGGCCGGATCACCGCACAAAAGGCCACATGGCTGCGGCCCAGACGTCTGGCATGGGCCTCGCGCAGATCAAAGAAGCGGTGGCCGATGCCCTGCCCCCGATAGGCGGGCAAAAGCACCGATTCTGCGCAATAGAAAATCTGACTCATGGCAAGGCCCTCCCCCGCAAAAGCTGCGGCAAACGCGTCTGCATGATCCTCCATCGGGGTGCCTGTGGCGGCCCCGACAAGTACCGCACCCTCAAACGCGCCCACCACGACAGCGCCGGGGCTGGTGCAGTAGGGTTCCAGATAGGCGCGCTCATAAGCAATCGTGCCATCATACAAATAGGGCCAGTCGCGGAAAACCCGGATGCGCAGGGCGGCCAGATCCTGCATGGCCCCGTCCAGCGCCGCGCCGCCCAAGATGCGAAAATCCATCACGATATCTGGGCGATCCAGTCGTTGAGATTGTAAAACGTGGTGACACGGGAAATCTTGCCGCCGCGCAGATCGAAAAACGCGCCCGCAGGCAAAATATAGGTCTGACCCTTGGCCTCGGGTAAGCCCGGATCGGTTTGCAGATAGGTGCCATGCACCACAAATTCCGCAGCACCTCGAGTGCCATCCGCGTTCACAAACACCATGATCTCGCGCAGCTCCTCGCGGTAGCTGACCCCCATATGGCCGCAAAATTCGGCGAATTTTGCCGCCCCCCGGCGAATACCGCCTTCATTGACGCGGTGTTCCACATCCTGCGTGACACAGGCCAGCATCCCCACCGCATCCCCCGCATTGAAGGCCGCATAGTAGTGGGAAATCAGGTCTTTGCTCATGTCGGATCCTCTGCTTCGGTTTCCATCGAAGGGCCAAACCGCTCCAGCATCCGCACGCGGATCTGGTCGCGCGCCTGCCTGTATGCGGCCATTTTTGCATCGCGCGCGTCCCCCAGACCTGTGGGGTCAAGGATTGGCCAATACTCAATGTCCAAATGGTGAAACCGCGTCAACTCCAGCGCCATACGCTGACTGGCAGGCGACAGCGCTATGATCAGATCAAACTGGCTCAGGTCATCGCCCCATTCCTGCATTTCCTCAAACGACCGGCTGCGATGGCGTGAAATCTCGATGCCCCACTCCTGACAAACCGCGATGGAAAACCCGTCCACCTCCATGTCGTTCTTCACCCCCGCCGATTGGACATAGGCCCGCTGCCCATAAAGTTTTTTCATCAACCCTTCCGCCATGGGGGAACGAACCGCGTTATGATCGCAGCAAAACAGCACCGATTGGGGGAAATCGGCCACCATCACCCCCAATGCAGCACGCAGATCAGGGTGAAAAGGCGGCGGGCGGTGTCGATATCCACCTCTGCCTTGCGCTCCAGCCGCTCTTGCAGCACCCGCGCGCCTTCGTTGTGAATGCCGCGCCGGGCCATATCAATCGCCTCGATCTGGCTGGGCGGCAGGCGCTTGACCGCCTCGAAATAGCTTTCGCAAATTTGGAAATAATCCTTCACCACCTGCCGGAAGGGGCCAAGCGACAGGTGAAACTCCCCCACCTTCGCCTCCGCCTCGGTGGCGATGTCAAACACGAGCCGCCCTTCGCGGATGGCAAGCCCAAGGCGGTATGGCCCTTCTGGCACCGGCTTGCCCTCCCGCGCGGGCAGCGCAAAGCTGTTCTCCTCCAGCAGGTCAAAGATCGCGACCTTGCGCTCTTGTTCAATCTCGGGCGTTGGGGCACGAAGGCCGGTTTCGTCAATTTCGATATGGCAGATGCGGGTCATCGGGGTATGTCCATCACGGGTATGGGAAATGTTGGCCTTTTGTGTCGGGCGGCACAAGTTCTAGTCGTTCAAGCGGTCCAGCCGGGCTTGCACGGAAAGCCCGTGCGCTTGCAGGCTTTCCGATGTGGCAAGCCGCACTGCCGCAGGGCCGATGGCACGCAAGGCGGCGGGTGTCATCTGCGCAAGGGTGGTGCGTTTCATGAAATCTAGCACCGACAAGCCGCTGGAAAACCGGGCAGAGCGGGCGGTGGGCAAAACATGGTTCGGCCCGCCGATATAATCACCGATCGCCTCGGGCGTGTATCGGCCCAGAAAAATAGCCCCCGCATGGGTGATCTTTGCACACAGTGCCTCCGCGTCGGCCACGCACAGTTCCAGATGCTCAGGCGCAATACGGTCTGACAGGACCGCCGCCTCCGCCAGATCACGTGTCACGATTACCGCCCCGTTATTGCGCCAGCTTGGCCCCGCAATCGCGCGCCGCTCCAACGTTTCCAGCCGCTTTTCCACTGCCAAAGCCACCGCTTGGCCAAAGCCCGCATTATCGGTGATCAGAATGCTCTGCGCACTTTCGTCATGCTCGGCTTGCGACAACAGGTCCAACGCAATCCAATCGGGGTCGTTGTGGCGGTCGGCAATCACCAGAATTTCGGATGGGCCTGCGATCATGTCAATTCCCACGCGGCCAAACACCCGGCGCTTGGCGGCCGCCACATAGGCATTGCCCGGCCCTGTGATCTTGTCCACCGGCGCTATCGTTTCAGTACCGTAGGCCAGCGCCGCAATTGCCTGCGCGCCACCAATGCGGTACACCTCCGTCACCCCTGAAATCCTTGCAGCCAACAATACCAAAGGGTTCACCACACCGTCCGGCGTCGGGCAGCAAATCACCAAACGCCCAACGCCCGCCACCTGCGCCGGGATCGCATTCATCAACACCGAGGAAGGATAACTCGCCAGCCCCCCCGGAACATACAGCCCCGCCGCCGACACCGGCGTCCAGCGCCAGCCCAGTCGCGCGCCGGTCGGCTCCTCCCACATTGCATCCTCAGGACGTTGGCGCGCATGGTAATCGCGGATGCGCGCCGCCGCCAATTCCAGCGCTACGCGGTCCGCGTCAGGCACCTTGGCACATTCCGCCTCGATCTCCTCAGCCGAAAACCGCATCCCCGCCGCCGTCAGCTCCAACCGATCAAACCGCGCGGTCAGTTCCAGAACCGCCAGATCCCCCCGCGCGCGCACATTCGCAATGATCCCCGCCACCACGTCATCCACATCCACGCTTTCCTCGCGCTTGGCGCCCAAAAGCCGCACAAAGCCCGCTTCAAACTCAGGATCAGAGGTGGATAAAAAAACCGGCATCGCGCGCCCCCTTGTAAAAGATGTCCCCCCTTACCGTGCGCAGCACCTCAGCTCAAGCGCGCCCCCTGTCTTATCTGTTCAAAAATATCCCGGGGGAATGCGCCACAAGGCGCAGGGGGCGCAGGGGGCGCAGGGGGCAGCGCCCCCCTTCGCCCTTCACATCACGCGCCGTGATCGGGCACCTTGCGCGAGGGGGCCGCGTAGGGGCGCGTCACATCGCGCAGATCGGCGTTCAGCGCCTCCACCTCTAGCGCCACAGCCCCGTCCCCGGCAAGCGTCAAGACCACACGGCCAGCGCCTTCCGTCCCCGCCTCAAACCCAAGGGACAGCAAGGACAAAACCATATCCCCATCCTTGGATAGGCCTTGCGATTTCACGCTACGGACATCGCGAAACACCAGCACCGCGCGCACCCGCTCGTAAGCCCGCCCCGCGCGCTCAGCCGCCGCCCGGTCCTCCCAGCGAAACCGATTGAGCAGCAGCCCGAACTCCCGCCGTTTGGCATCAAACCGTATGTCCGCCCCCGTGAACACCGCGTCTTGCAACAACGCCGAGGCCACAGCCAGATCCTCGATGTCTGTTACCACAAGGCTCAACGGGGACTCTGCCCCCTCTTCATACCGCGCATCGCTCATGACGCGATCCGCTCGATATGCGCGCCACAAGCGCCCAGCTTTTCCTCAACCCGCTCATAGCCTCGGTCCAGGTGATAGACGCGACTGACAACGGTTTCCCCTTCGGCCGCCATGGCAGCCAAAATCAAACTCACGCTCGCACGTAAATCCGTGGCCATCACCCGCGCACCTTTCAGCTTTTCCACGCCGGTCACGGTGGCCTGGCCGCCATGCACATCAATCTTGGCCCCCATGCGGATCAGTTCGGGGGCATGCATGAAGCGGTTCTCGAAAATCCGTTCCTCCAAAACACTGGTGCCTTGCGCAGTACATAAAAGGGCCATCATCTGCGCTTGCAGGTCGGTGGGAAAGCCGGGAAACGGCTCTGTCGTCACATCCACGGCACTGACGCGCCCGTTCTTGCGCTTCACCTTCAAACCCCGCGGCGTTTCCTCTACCGAAATCCCCGCCGCATCCAGCTTTTCGCAAAACGCGCCCACAAGGTCGATGCGCCCGCCCAGGCATTCGACCTCGCCGCCACAAATCGCGGGGGCCAGCATATAGGTGCCCAACTCGATCCGGTCGGTCACCACGGGGTGCGTGGCCCCGCCCAATCGGTCCACGCCTTGAATGGTGATCGTGCTGCTGCCCTCGCCCTCGATCTGCGCGCCCATTCGGCGCAGGCATTGGGCCAAATCCACTATTTCCGGCTCACGCGCGGCATTCTTCAACACGGTCGTGCCTTTTGCCAAAACGGCGGCCAGCAAAGCGTTTTCCGTGGCACCCACCGAAACGAAGGGAAATTCAAACACCGCCCCCCGCAACCGCCCGCCGGGGGCTTTCGCGTGGATATAGCCTTCGCGCAGCTCCAGTTCCGCCCCCATCGCCTCCAGCGCCTTTAAGTGCAAATCCACTGGTCGCGCCCCAATCGCACAGCCGCCTGGAAGCGAGACAATCGCATGCCCATCCCGCGTCAGCATCGGCCCCAGCACCAGGATCGACGCACGCATCTTGCGCACGATGTCATAGTCTGCTGTGTGGTTGTGGATGTTGTGGCTGGACATGGCCAGAACCTGCCCGCCCTGAAGACTGGCCACCTCCGCGCCCAAAGACCCCAGCAATTCCGTCATCGTGCGAATATCCGACAGGCGCGGCGCATTGGTCAGCGTCAGCGGCTCCTCGGTCAGCAAGGTCGCGGGCATCAGCGTCAGGCAAGCGTTCTTCGCCCCCGCAATCGGGATCACCCCGTTCAGCTCTCCGCCGCCCCGTACCAAAATCGAATCCATTTACTGCCCCTGACTTTTTTCTACGGCCTGCCCATCGCGGGCTTTTGCCTGTTCTTTCCGCTTCGCCATATTCGCCTTCAACGCCGCTTTTTGCCGCGCCGCCCGCAGGTCCGCACCGGTTTTCTGGCGCGAAACAGTCGGAGGCTTCGAGGGGATATGGGAGTTCGGATCATCATTCATGTCCCTTCCATACCCCAACCCGCAAAAAGCGTCCAGATTGCGCTTGCACCCTCTGAAATTTCCGACTACTCAGCCGCCACGCTATGCGGCATGCGCCGCTGTGCGCCAAATGCTGTGGTAGCTCAGTGGTAGAGCACACCCTTGGTAAGGGTGAGGTCGAGAGTTCAATCCTCTCTCACAGCACCAACTTAACCCATGAGATCAAATAAAGTGCTTGATTACTTGAGCATAGTGCCGTTTGAGGTGCCAGATCAGGTGCCAGAATTGGGTAAAAATGGCTGG
>Ga0105052_10005546_pt1 | contig 13241 bp, 9 predicted proteins | sample FRY03_FD_78094 | JGI IMG/M metagenome (GOLD analysis project Ga0105052, IMG submission 78094) | Freshwater microbial communities from Lake Fryxell liftoff mats and glacier meltwater in Antarctica - FRY-03 | ecosystem: Environmental > Aquatic > Freshwater > Ice > Glacier meltwater ... | reverse complement strand
GGCTTTACTCCCAGATATGAATCTGTAGCGAACATGAACGGTCTGATATAGAGACTGGTCCCAGGTGCATTGGGAACCCAATCCTTATCCATCTTCAATAGTTCAAATACCGCTTCAACGAATAGGTCTTTTGGAATCTCAGGCATACACATACGCACTGCCGATGCATTCATCCTACTTGCATTGGCATATGGCCTGAATACCATAATCTCCCCCTTCAAATCTTTATATGCTTTCAATCCTTCGAAAATGGACTGTCCATAATGAAGTGCTGAGATGGCCGGACTAAACTCCATAGGACCATAAGGCTTAAGTTCCATATCAGTCCACTCCCCGTTTACATAATTCATCTCGAACATATGGTCAGCAAAGACCTTCCCGAAAGGGATATTGTTCTGATCCAATTCGGCCAAACGGCTTGTTGGAGTCCTGGTCATTTTGAATTTGGAGGCTATCGTCTCTGTATTACTCATAGTTAGGGATTGCTTAATGTGTTGAGATATTACACGCAGATAAGTGATATTTGTTATCTCAATCAAAGGCTAAGTTACACATTGAAATCAGACGCAGACAGTGTTTTATACACATATTGGGGTTTTAGCGCCTTCAGGCCGCTTCAGGAGGACATCATCCAAAGCGCATTCAGCGGGCGGGATACACTCGCCCTCCTGCCTACTGGGGGAGGAAAATCGCTGTGTTATCAAGTCCCAGGAATGATGCTTCCGGGGATCACTTTGGTCATATCCCCGCTTCTAGCTTTGATGAAGGATCAGATCAAAGGACTAAAAGAGAAGGGAATAAAGGCTGAGAGTGTCACTTCCCTCCTTTCTTACAGGGATATGGATCGCATCTTGGATAACTGTGTTTATGGCGATGTGAAATTCCTCTTTGTCTCCCCTGAAAGGCTACAGAATGAACTATTCCAAGCCCGATTGGCCAAGATGAAACTAAGCATGGTAGCAGTGGATGAAGCGCATTGCATCTCCCAATGGGGCCATGACTTTAGACCTGCTTACCGCAATATCAGCCTGATCCGTGAGACACGGCCCAATGTCCCATTCCTTGCCCTCACGGCCACGGCTACGACCGAAGTAGTCCAAGATATTCAAGAACAGCTGGCATTCAAAGACCCCAAGGTCTTCAGAAAGAGCTTTTCTAGAGAGAATATCCGTTTCGCATCGCTTGAATTAGAAGATAAACGGGGTGCGCTCTTCAGGATATTGAAGAAATATAAGGAAGGTTCAGCGATCGTTTACGTTCGGAATCGAAGGAGGGCCAAAGAACTTTCAGAGGACCTGCAACAGGAAGGCCATTCTTGCACTTTCTATCATGCAGGGCTTGAGAACTCATTGCGTGAGAAAGCACAGGATCTTTGGATCACCGGTGAGAAGAAGATCATCGTAGCGACTAATGCCTTTGGGATGGGAATAGATAAACCCGATGTGCGCACAGTGATTCATTATGACCTCAGTGATAGCCTGGAATCCTATTATCAGGAAGCGGGAAGAGCAGGCCGTGATGGCAAAGACTCCATCGCTGTGCAATTATTCCACCTGCGTGACATGGAGGAATTCAGGATCCGATTAGATAAAAGCTTTCCTAGCCCTGAGAACGTAAAAATGGTCTATCAGCGCATGGCTGACGGTTTTTCTCTTGCTGCAGGATCAGGTCAAGAAGAGACTTTTCCACTGGACGTGGCCGAACTCGCTTCCAAATGCAAACTGGATGTCTATGGCACCTTGGGCTCGCTAAAAACATTGGAACTGAACGGCTACCTGAGTTTGCATGAAGGCTTGAGCACTCCCAGCCGTGTACTCATGACCTGTGACAGAAGGCAATTAAATAAATTAGATCCTGACTCCAGCATTATGTCCAAGGTTCTGCATCTGCTCATCCGAAATCATACAGGGCTCTTCAGTTCTGCTACAGTAATCCGTGAAGAGGAATTGGGCAGAAAATCTGGTCTTTCTGTGAAGGATGTTCAGGCAGCTCTTGTACAAGCTCAGAACCAAGGTTATCTTGAATACGTGGCCAGAAAGGGAAGCTCCAGCATCACCTTTTTACTGGTTAGGCAACATCTTTCTGACCTCAGATTGGATCTGAAAGAAATGAAGCTGCGCAGAGAGAGACAGACTGAAAGAGCTGAATCCTTGATGCGCTATTTCATGAATGATTTCCAATGCCGCAGTTTACAGATGCTCGCTTACTTTGGGGAGGAGCAGACTGTTGATTGTGGTCAGTGTGATGTGTGCACTCGTAAGAAAGAGAAAGAGAAAAGCACACGGGGTGTATGGGCGCAGGATATGGAATTGCTAAAGCACTTAATCCGAGAACCTATCAGTCTGGATGATCTGAAATCTGGTTTCCCAGTGCATGATCCCGTGCGTTCTCAACTCTTCAGATGGCTGATAGATAAAAGCTTCCTTGAACTCAAGTCAGGAAAGGTCAGTTGGACAAAGAGCGCTCCGGTGACTTGATGAAGAGCTGAAGGATCCAAGCGAAGAGCAACACCGCCATGCATCCAAGAATATTATACCAGAGATATCCCATGCGCAGGAAAGATGGCGCTATTTCATTTGCATTCAAATAGTGGATATAGATGACCAAAGCTTCGGCCAACAGTGCTGCTATGAAAACTGCATTCCCTTGTACTTTTTTCAAGAAAAAAGCTACTAAAAATATCCCCAAAATAGTTCAGTAGAATAGTGAACCGAGTAGATTCACCGCTTGGATCAAGTTCTCAAAAAGTGATGCCGTAGTCGCAAAAACTATGGCCAGAATCCCCCAGAGTAATGTGAACCACTTAGAGGACGTCACATAGTGATTATCGCTACCCTCAGGGCGTATCGAACGCTTATAGATGTCAATGGTGGTGGTGGTCGCGAGGGCATTCAGCTCAGAAGCTGTGCTCGACATGGCCGCTGAGAACATCACTGCGAAAAGCAATCCGATCATGCCGATGGGGAGATAGGTCATCACGAAGGTCATGAAGACATAATCCTTGTCATTGCTCTCTTCTTCTGGAACTTCTTTTTCAATGATCGCTATGGCCTTAGAACGGATTTCATTTGCTTGTTCTTCCAATCCCAGGACCTTTTCTTGAGCTGCTTGTGTAGCCTGTTCATCTTGATTATGGACCCCATCAAGCATGACATAGAGCCCTTCTTTTTTCTGTTCTTGGATCGCATCATATTCTAGCTGATTTGCCTGCCAATCTGAAGCGCCTTCGCTCAGCATCACTTTCTCTGCTGCCACCTTGTTGAAGAACATCGGAGGAGTGTTGAATTGGAAGAAAACGAAGACCATCACACCTATAAATAGGATGATGAATTGCATGGGGACTTTAAGAAGACCATTCATCATCAACCCGAGGCGACTCTCTGTCAATGATCTGCCACTCAGATAGCGCTGAACTTGGCTCTGATCCGTGCCGAAGTAGCTCATAAACAGGAAGAGCGCGGCCGTCATTCCAGACCAGAATGTATAGCGTTCCTCTATGTCAAAACTGAAATCGACCATTTCCAATTTTCCCATCTTGCCTGCTACATGCAATGCGTCTTGGAATCCGATATCAGCTGGAAGCAGCTGGATGACCATTATCCCAGCGAGGATCATACCTCCCATCATCACCGCCATCTGTTGTTTCTGGGTCTGTGTGACTGCTTTGGTCCCACCAGATACGGTATAGATTATTACTAGAAATCCTATGAATACATTGGTAAAGGTGAGGTTCAATCCCAGAAGTGTAGAGAGTATGATGGCCGGAGCATATATGGTTATTCCCGCAGCCAGTCCTCTTTGGACCAAAAAAAGCAGTGCGGATAAGGTCCTCGTTTTCCTATCGAATCTATTTTCTAGGTACTCATATGCAGTGTATACCTTGAGCTTATAAAAAATGGGGAGGAAGAAGATCGAGAGAAGGATCATCGCTACAGGTAGTCCGAAGTAGAACTGAAGGAAGCGCATTCCGTCAGCGTAGGCTTGTCCGGGAGTTGAGAGGAAAGTGATAGCACTGGCTTGGGTGGCCATTATGCTGATCCCTATGCCCCACCAATTTCCATCGCTACCGCCTTTCAGATAGCCTTCCATATCCTTGTTTCCACGATTCTTCCAAGTCCCGTAGGCGACTATAAAGAAGAGCGTTCCGAGGAGGACTATCCAATCTATATTACTCATAGATATGCTCTACCGAGCCAATAACAGAGGCAAACAGTAAGGGCCAATGCTGAAACCAGCAGGAGATACCATCCCTTCCAAGTCCCGAATACCGGAGCTTTTTCCTCATTCATGAGCAGGTAATTCGATAAGATTCACGAGGAGGCGATACGCCCCTGGAACCCCCGCTGGCAATTCTCTGAAGAAGGAAATTCCTGTATATACATAGTTCCCTTTTCCATCAGGCGCAATCAGCAGCGCTCCTTCCTTGGCCGATTCACCTTGGTCATTCCATGAGAATATAGGCTCGAATTCCTTGGTCCATTCTTCAGGGAAATAAAGTCCACGCTCTTGGACCCATCCCTCGAAATCCCTTTCCTGTATGAGATTCGGAGATTTCATGACAGGATGTTCAGGTGCAAGGAATTTCACTTTTGCATCTTCCTCAGTGACACGGTCTCGTGAGATCTTCAATGGATATGGACTGAATTCCTCGGTCTTCATCTCATGCCTTGTATTGTATTGCACTATGAGGTTTCCGCCCGCTTTGCAATAAGAAAGAAGCTTTGGGAAATATGATGAAACGTTTTCATCTACGTTGAGTAATCGGATTCCTGATAGAATAGCTCGATAAGGGCTTAAATCAGTCTCATTAATGGTTTTAGCATCCAAGATATCTACTTGATATCCCAAGCTAGTCAAGGACTCTGCCACCACATCTCCAGCTCCCGGAATGTAGCCGATCCTTCCACCTTCCCTCTTCACTTCCATCTTCACCACATTCAAAGTGGCCTGATTCAAAATGACCTGAGTGGGAATGTGATCATAGGTGATAGTGTTCATCTGAAGCGCCCGTTCAGCGCTTCCACCTTTATTGATCTGGGCATTGATTTTTAGCTTTCCTTCTTGAGAATTATTGACCAAGAAATCAAAGCTGCGTTTCTCACCTTTTTTCAATGCTTCGACTTGGAAAACTTGGGGTTCAATAGTCCAATCTGTATCAGAGATCAAGCTCAACTCGGAAGCCGGAATGTCCTTCTGAGCCCATAGGGTGACAGATGACCTCACAGGATCTGAAGAGAGGATGAAGAGGTTCTGGTCTTTGAATGAAACGGTCGCTTCAGGGCCAATTATGAAAGGTCTCCAAGTCTCTCCTTTCACAGGATCATTATCCTTCTGGACCAAGAACGTGCGAAATGGGATCTGCTCTCCCTGTATCTCTATCAATAAGTCGAAAGCCAGTGTTGGATCAGCTTCAGGCCTGCTGATCAAGGCAGGGTCAGGGCTTGCATATCTTCCTAAACTTCCTTCTTCTTTGAGCCAATAAGGCGTGCTGTAAGGGATGTCTTTTTTCAGTACAGAATGGATGTCCAATATCACAGCTTCATTCTTTGTCAAATCTTGAGCTGCGATCAATAAGGGCATGGACTCATCGCATCTCACAGAAAGGAGTTTCATACCTTCAATTCCGCGGCAAGTCAGCTCCAACTCAACATGCAGGCTGTCTCCAGGACTGGCATAGAAATCCTTAGAACGCGCCTCAATAAAAAGGCCCGCACATTGGATGATCAATCCATCAATTTCTGCTCCTTTTATCTTTTTCCAATGTGGGTCAGAGATGGCTGAAACGCTCTTTCTCAACCTGATCAAGGCAGGTATAGATGCCGAGGGATGCATTGAGTTGAAGTCCTTAATCATACCATCAATAGCTTCCTGAATGGGAAACGCTGCAGGAACTCTTGACCAATCCAATTTCAAGCCATCAAAGAGATCCTTATCTGCTTCAGAACCTTTCATATGCTCGAAGAACTCTATCTGGGAGCCTCGGACACCTGTTGAACCGAAACCTTGGCTCTTATGCATGCTGCGACTTTTGGCTGCTAACTCATTGCATGAAGTTCCGAGCAGCTCTACATATGACCCAACATCTACAGCCACTACTCCTGCATCGTCCGCTGAGATCTTATCATTCCACCAACGACCTGTGTTCACTGCGATGCGTTCAGCTTGCCAAGGCTCATAGCCTTTCAAGGTCTCAGGAGCATAAGCTCCATCAGCTGCTAGGCTGAATGCCTGCTCAGCGAGCAGGGCTGAGGCCGTGTGATGACCGTGACCTCCACCTCCATCTGTTGGGAAGCGACATACGATCACATCAGGTCTGAAATCGCGGATTACTCGCACTACATCCTGCAACACTTCTTGTTCTCCCCATATGGCCATGGTTTCCTCAGGGCTCTTGGAGTAACCGAAATCCTTGGCAGGAGTGAAATATTGTATTCCACCATCTATTCTGCGCGCTGCGAGGAGCTCCTGTGTTCGAATCAGTCCTAATTCAGGTCCGATCTCTTTACCTATGAGATTCTGGCCCCCATCTCCCCTGGTGATGGATAGATAGGCAGTACGCATGTGGAGTTCATTAGCACAATAAGAGATAAAGCGCGTATTCTCATCATCAGGATGTGCTGCGAGATAAAGGACAGAACCCAAGTTGGAAAGGGCCTCCATCTCCTGCAATATCTCAGAAGGGGACTTCTGAATGGTCTTCTGGGAAATGGCATTCAAGCTGAGGACTAGAGCGAATACTATGGAAAGGCTGCGCATTGGTTATTCTGGAGATTCTATGAGAATGCCGAAGGTAGGAATCTTGGTTCGTTGAATATCTCCTTGAGATCCAGAAGAGAATGCAGGGAAGAATGCTTTGACTCAGATATTTGCCGCACCTTTGCGCTACGAAAAGGTAGGATTCGCTTCAGGGAAATGAGGCTCTTGCTTCATTGACATTCAGAACAAGCGAACGTTGAAAGAACTCAAACTCATCGCCAAGACCATGCACGGCATGGAAAAGATTCTCAGTTGGGAGCTGGAGGAATTAGGCGCCAAGAATATCCAGATCCTGCTCAGGGCTGTTACCTTCGAAGGTGATCTAGAACTACTTTACAAGGCCAACTATAGACTTCGCACCGCGCTGAGGATTATGGTTCAGACGTACCAATTCCCAGCCCAAGACCCTACTGAACTCTATGAAGCGGCTAAGGAAATAGCTTGGGAAAAACACCTGGGTCTGGATGAGACCTTTGCGGTAGATTGTACCGTGAGTTCTGACTTGTTCCCACATTCCAAGTATGCTTCTCTGAAGCTGAAAGACGCCATAGTGGACCGTTTCAGAGAGAAATTAGGCAAGCGTCCCAATGTAGACCCAAAGCGCCCCAATCTGCAATTGAACCTATTCATCCAGAAAGACCAGTGCTACATTTCCATTGATAGCAGCGGAGATTCCTTGCACATACGCGGTTATAGGAACAGCGGGCATCTATCTCCATTGAACGAGGTCCTAGGTGCCGGAATGGTTGTTCTCAGTGGTTGGACCAAGGATAAAGTGCTCTGGGATCCCATGTGTGGATCTGGAACTTTGGCCATTGAAGCCGCGATGATCGCGTCCAAGACTCCAGCCGGAATCTGCCGTGAAGAATACGCTTTCATGCGTTGGAAAGACTTCGATCCTAAGCTATGGGAGAAAGTCAAGAAAGAGGCAAATGACCTCATTGATAAAGAAGGAATACGCATCAAAGCCAGCGATATCAGTGGGATTCATGTGCGTATGACCCGCAGCTCTGCTGAGAAAGTAGGATTGGAAGAGTGTATGGAATTCATACGAGGTGATTTCTTTGAAAGCGAGGGTGAAGAAGAAACTCTGTTGATGAATCCGCCTTATGGGGAAAGACTGGAACACAAGGACATCTATGGATTTTACACTGCGATTTCAGACCATCTGAAGATGCAATTCCCGGGCAGTGATTGTTGGCTGATCAGTTCCAATGACGAAGCACTGAAAGGCTTCGGATTACGCCCAAGCAAGAAGACCGTTCTATATAACGGTTCCTTGGAGTGTCTTTTCCAGAAATTCGAGTTGTATGATGGCAGCCGCAAAGGAGAGCAGATAGAGAAAGTAAGTGCTTACTCTGACACCTTCTGGCCAGATCCTGACACCTATAAACCTATGAAACCGCGCATGAAAAAAGAAGAAGAGGAAGGCGAAAATCGCGGATCCCAAGGAAGAGATTCTGATAGAAAACCAAGTGGCTACTCTAGAGACAGCCGTGATAGAGGCGCTTCACGCGAAGGCGCTGACAAGAGGTCAGGCGGATACTCCCGAGAAAGCAAGGACAGGGGGGCATCTCGCGAGGGATCCGATAGGAAGCCAGGTGGATATTCCAGAGATAAAAAACCCGATGGCCGCCCTTCTTATTCAAAGGACAGTCGTGGTCCAGGTTCCAGAGATTCAAGTGCTAGACGCAGCACTCCTTCTGATGGCCCAAAACCAGAAAGAGACCGCACGTATCGTCCAAAACCAGAAGGAGAGAGAAACAGAACCTATAAGCAACAAGGAGATAGGAGATCAAGCCCTGGAGGCGGATTCAAGCCTAAGAGCAAGTGGGCCCATGACCCTGACCGAGCCTTTAAGCAGAGGTCAGAGTGGAATAAAGATGGGGAGAAGCCAAGTCGTCCCGCAGGCGATTGGAATAAGGATGGAGAGAGATCTAGCCGTCCAAAAGGGGATTGGAATAAAGATGGTGAGAAGCCTACTCGTCCGAAGAGCGATTGGAACAAGGGGGCTGAGAAACCTACTCGTCCGAAGAGCGATTGGAACAAGGGGGCTGAGAAACCTACTCGTCCGAAGAGCGATTGGAACAAGGGGGCTGAGAAACCCACTCGTCCAAAGAGCGATTGGAACAAGGGGGCTGAGAAGCCTACTCGCCCAAAGAGCGATTGGAAGAAAGATGATTCCAAGTCATTCAAGCCCAAATCAGACAGACCATATAAAGAAAGGACCGAGCCTAGAAAAGAAAGCAGACCTTCAAATCAGGAAAGGAAAGAATCACCAAGGAGCAATCCAAGAAGAGATGATTCAGCAGCTCCTGAAAAGAAGTCTGGATTTAAGGATAGTTTCTTGAAGGCTGGGAAGAAGAACTCTAAAACAAAAGACTAGCCCTCTTTCTGTGGCATGGTACCATTGAAGAATGTTGAGATGATCTGATGATTCATCTACTAAGCCTCAATGTCCATGCTCCTCACCATGCTCTGCGCCATGACCTGCATCCTGGGGTCCACCATGCGCATCTGTTCCATGATCTTCATGGCTAGTAGGGCGATGGCTCATCTGTGAGATGCTATAAAAAAAGGCTAGGGCAAATACTGCAATCAAGACCACTCTAATAGAAATGGGATTGCTGAACTTGTTGTCTGACATAAAATGGGGCTCTTTCAGTGTAAATATTGGCTGCTATCTCGGATAATCCTTGGCTATTCATGGCCGTATTCAAAGGCCGTCATCTTGAATTTCACGCCTATCAAGAGTGTCTGAACACCTCCAGAAAGTGAGTACTTCAGGGTATCCAATTGCTTATAAACCATACCGACATCATAGGCATAGATTTCCTGAGCGAATTCTTTTTCGATTAGATTGCTCAGGTCTCGCTGATCCACTGTCACCGTGCGCTGAAATGCTAATGATCCTATATTCCTTGGAGCATCTATTTCCTGATAACTATAATTCCAAGCATTGAATGTATTCTGTGCATTGCCATCCCATTCAATATCTGCAGTCACAGGAAAGACCATTTTTACAAAGCGCACATTCTCTTCTACCTTCTCAGCTTTGGTGACTCCTCGGTTAGCCGTCCATACTTTTTTCAAGATCCATGGATCAGCCGCTTGATCACGATATGAGCGATGGATTCGTGCAGTAGGCCTTCCTTCTAAATCGAAGAAGGCACTGTCAATGTATTCTTTGATCTGAAACACGAAAGTATCTTGGATTCCCGATGGGATGTCTATCACAATGCTGTCTACATCATACGCGATATATGAACCTTGGTCAATCTTGAAATAAGCCTGTCCTGAATCAGGTGCCTCCAAAACTTCAGACTTGCAGGCATACATTGCAAGCATGATCAATATCCCTGATATCAATGGCAGATTCTTCATTTCAATTGACCAGCTTCATAGCGTTCTTCTTTGAACTTGATCCCTGATGTATTGAAATAGCGCACTAGACCATGAAGCTCATCAGCTTTATAGGTTCCCGTCATCTTCAACTCATTCCCTTTCTTCATCTCTTTCATGATTTTTTCTCCTGTCAAGGGATCACTCACCTCTTGCAATTCAAAGCTTGCATCATCATGATAAAATGAGAATGAACCTTCTTTCAAACCGTTCTTGTAATTCACTTCAGATAGTACGATGTTATCCGGTCCATAATCCACGAAGAGGCCATTCTCACGCTTCTCCTTCACTATGCTTCCCATACTATAGTGCACTTGATAGTAGACGCTTCCATCAGCGTTATAATACCACCAGGTCCCGTCACGTAGGCCTTTCACATACTTACCTGTGATCTCTTTTTTCCCATTTAGGAAATAGAAGGTCATCTGTCCTTCATAATGATCCTCTTTGAAGATGCCTTCCAAGTAGATTGTACCATCACCGAAATATTGTTTCCAGACTCCATCGCGCAATCCGTTCTTCCAATTCAATTCCTCACCTAGGGTCTCATTGGGGAAATAAACCTTCTCCTGACCATGTTTCTTACCGCGCATCCATTGTTCTGAAGAAGAGACTTTGCCTTGCTCATCAAAGAAATTCCAGGTGCTGTCCTTTTCTTGGGAGATATAATTCCCTTCAGCCATGACTCCACCGCGCATGTAAAATGTCAAGGTATGGACATGATCGGGATCCTTGCGATAGTGCATCTCTGCCTTCTTAGGTCCTTCCTTGTAATAATAGATAAATAGGCCAACAGGCTTATCATCTTTGAACTGGCCGGTGTAATACACCTGCTCTGTTCCTTCGAGGTATTTCTTGTAAGGCCCTTGTTTCCTGCCCTTGGCATCAAGGACATTGAACTCCTGAGCTTGGCCCAGGATACTGAAGCAAAGGATAAGTGCAGTAAAGACGGATATTCTCATTTCTGTATGCGAATGTAGTCTGGATTAGCAAAAGCGATGCCTATATGTTCAAAAAACCGCAAGAGCGTTCAAATTGTTGTGCAAGAAGGCCATTAAAGTGCGTGCCCAGCAGATGGCCGTACTTGCCCGTGTATATGACGAAATGAATTTCAGTGTTTAATCCACCTATCCAATTGGCCTCCCCTTCATCCTTTCATGACTTAAGGCCAGCTATATTTCGCTTACTTCGTAAAAAGAATCGCTAGTGCTATCCTTAGATGAGATAAAAGAAAGCCTGAACTTCTCTGCACGTTCATTGATGGTCAATAAACTCAGGACCTTCCTATCCTTGCTGGGTGTTACCATTGGCATATTCGCCATCATCATGGTCTTCTCACTCATTGATTCCATGGAGAACAATATCCGCAGCACCATTTCTACCCTTGGTGATGACCTGGTCTTTATTGAAAAATGGCCCATGACCATCGAAGAAGGTGAGTCTGAATATCCTTGGTGGAAGTATTGGCAAAGACCTGAACCGAGTGTTAAGGACCTAAACCAACTCATGGAAAGGCTTCGCACCGCTCAAGATGGAACTTTCAAGACGGAATTCCAAACGGAACTCAGCTATGGTAACAGCAGCGATGAGAATGGATACGTGCTTATATGCAATCAGGCCTTTGAACGAGTCTATCCCCTGAATATAGCAGAAGGCAGGTTCTTCAATGCAGCAGAAGATCAGATGGGAAGACCCGTGGCCATCATAGGTGCTGATGTAAAGGAAAATCTATTTGGTGGTCAAGATGCGCTAGGTAGGACCATGAAAGTGAAAGGACGAAAGGCTGAAGTGATTGGAGTCATGCAACGCGAGGGTGAAAGTATGTTGGGAGATAATGTAGATGACGTTATTATCATTCCTCTGAATTTCGGGCGTCAATTAGTCGACATCACCAATACGCAGAACACTATTATGATTAAGGCTGCCCCTGGTGTGAGCAACATAGAGTTAAAGGATGATATCACGGGTGTACTGCGCTCTATACATCGTCTCAGACCAAGTGAAGAGAAGGATTTTGCTTTGAATGAAATGAGCATCGTAGCTAATATGCTTGATGGGATTTTCGGTTTCTTTACCACAGTAGCCATCGTAATCGGACTCTTCTCTATCCTCGTTGGTGGATTCGGAATAGCTAATATCATGTTCGTTTCTGTGACCGAGCGGACGAGTATCATTGGGATCCAGAAAGCATTAGGTGCAAAGCAGGCTTTCATCTTGCTGCAGTTCCTTTTTGAAAGTGTTCTATTGTCCCTGATTGGAGGTGTGATTGCCTTGCTGATTATCTTCATCCTGACCTTTATATTGACCAATGCCTTCGGATTCGAGGTCTTCCTTTCTCTGCAAAACGTGATGATAGGACTGAGCATCACTATGGTCATAGGTGTTATCGCAGGAATCGTTTTCGCATACAAAGCAAGTAAATTGGATCCTGTAGATGCGATTCGAAGTACCTGATTAGAAGACAAAACTGACCCCTAATTGTGGGATAATCACATCCGTTTTAGTAGTCGATAGATTGAAATCCACTTGAGCGTTATTATCTATAACCAAGCTAGATTGATTTATATAGGTCACATTTCCACCACGCAGCACTTGTACTTTTCCATCTAGGAACACTGCTCTTCCAAGCGCGACCATCACTCCACCTGCATATCCATAGCTCATACTTGCATCACGATTCAGTGAGTAAGAAGTGGTGACTATGCTCCCATCACTTTGTGTGATGATCACCTCAGCATCTGTTGAATAGCTCCTCCAACCGACAAAGGCATCAACGTAGGGCCTGAAACTTCCTTTGAAAGGAGACAGCCGGGCGATGGCATGAGAGGATCTCACATCAGTGCCGACATGCATGTCACCTGTGAAGACATTTTGGGCATCATCATACAGCTCGACCAATGATTTTTCCTTTCCCATGCTGTTCCAAGCATACTCAGCTCCTATTCTGAAAAGGCCTGTTTTACCAATAGGAATCAATAGAGAAACTCCAAAGCCTGCAGGATAACCATTGAATACTTCGGCAAATTCATTCTGAGGCAATGCCAGCTGGATTTGGCCTGTAATTTGAAATCCGTTATTAAATG
>Ga0105052_10005486_pt1 | contig 13348 bp, 11 predicted proteins | sample FRY03_FD_78094 | JGI IMG/M metagenome (GOLD analysis project Ga0105052, IMG submission 78094) | Freshwater microbial communities from Lake Fryxell liftoff mats and glacier meltwater in Antarctica - FRY-03 | ecosystem: Environmental > Aquatic > Freshwater > Ice > Glacier meltwater ... | reverse complement strand
GCCGATCTCCATCTTGTAGGTGGCGTCGTCGTGGTTCTTCCAGTGGCCGCCGGGGAAGTGGCCGCCGGTCAGGGTCATCGCCGAGGCGAGCGCCCCCCCGACGAAGAAGCCCTTGGTGAACGGCTGGCTGGCGTTGCGGACCTTGTAGAGGTCCTTCTCGATCAGTGAGTTGTGGACCTTCTCGTCGTAGGCCGAGAAGTCGACCGAGTCCTTCTCCAGCGCGTCGACAATCGCCTCGGCGGCGTACATGCCGGCGTGCATCGCGTAGTGGACACCCTTGAGTTCGGCCACGTTGACCATGCCCGCGTTGTCGCCGGCGATACACATGCCGGGGACCGCAAGGCGCTTGGGCATCGACCAGTAACCGCCGGCCGGAATCGTCTTCGCGCCCCAGGCAACCCGCTTGCCGCCCTTCAGGATCTTCCTGATGAAGGGGTGGGTCTTGAACTGCTGGAGTACGTCGTGAACCGAGAATGTGGCATCGGTGTAGTCAAGACCAGCAACGTAGCCAATCGAAACCTTGTTGTCTCCCATTGGGTATATCCACGATCCACCGAACTCCTTGTACTTGGCCGACTTGCGAAGCGGCCAGCCCATCGTATGGATGACCTGGTCGAGCGGCTCTTCGACCTCCCAGATCTCCTTGACCCCGAGTTCCCAGCGCCGCGGATCGAGGCCGTTGATGTCGAAGTGGTCCAGCGCGGCGTAGGTCAGGTGTCCGATCGTGCCTTCGGCGAGCACTGTTGCCTTGGCGATCACATCCGAGCCGGGCTCGAAGTTCGCCAGTTCCTGGCCTTGCTTGCCACGGCCCTTGTCGCCCGAACGAACGCCCTTGACGATCTGGTCTTCGACCAGCAGCTTGTCGGCGACGGTCTCGGAGAGGATGTAGCCACCCATCTCCTCGACCTTCTCGGCCAGGAAGCGGGAGAGCTTGGCGACCGAGGTGATGTAGTTGCCGTGGTTAGCGAAGTTTGGCGGCATCGGCTTGAGCGGGATTGCCTTCTTCTCGGTCAGAAGGTACACCGCGTCTTTGGTGACCTCCTGGTAAACGGGCCACTCGGAGCGATCCATGTCAGGGAAAAGCTCTTCCATTGCGGACGGGCGCATGCTGGCGCCAGACAGCGCGTGGGCGCCAGCGACTTTGCCCTTCTCGATTACGGCGACGGGAACGTCGCCCATCTTCTCTGCCAGCTCGGGACGATCCTCGAGCAGCTGCAGCAGCTTGACCGCGCAGGCGAGTCCGGCAGGTCCGCCGCCGACGATCGCGGCGCCGACTTCGATGCGCTCGTCCTCCGGGTCGGTCGGCCGGGAGATGACGCTCTCGGGATCAAACGGTGGCGGAAACTCGGAGGGCGCTACGGGGGGCATGAACTTTCCTTTCGGGAATGACGTTCTGTAAAGCGTATTGACAGGCCCGGGCGGGCGGGAAGCGGCAGCTCGTCGCCGCCGCTTCCGTATTGCCCGCGCTACTGCCTGCCTCAGCCCTTCTTGGCCTTGAGGGCCGCGGTGAGCTTGGGCATGATCTTGTTCAGGTCGCCGACGACGCCGAGGTCGGAGAACTCGAAGATCGGAGCGTTGGCGTCCTTGTTGATCGCCACGATCGTCTCTGAGTTCATCATTCCGACCTTGTGCTGGATCGCACCGGAGACACCAACCGCCAGGTACAGCTTCGGCGCGACCGTCTTGCCGGTCTGACCGATCTGGGCGGCGTAGGGGTACCAGCCGGCGTCGACCACCGCGCGGGTGGCGGCGACGGCACCGTTGTCGAACGCACCGGCGAGATCCTCGCAGGCATCGAAGCCTTCGGGGCCGCCGAGTCCACGACCGCCACCGATCAGCACGTCGGCTGCCTCGATGTCTACATCGGCACCACGCTGCTCGCCGCGGGTAATCAGTTCAGCCTTGGACGACCACTCGGAAAGCTCGACGTCAACGTCAACGATTTCGGCGCTTCCACCGGACTCCTTGACATCAAAGGCGTTAAGCCGGCCGATGATGATGCCGGGCTCGGAGACGTAGCCGACATCGGCAACCTCGGAGTCCTGCAGGATCGGACGCTCGCAAACGAGCTTGCCGTCGGCGACCTTGACCGCGGTGACCTCCATGGTCACGCCGGCACTCAGGCGGGCCGTCAGTCCGGCACCGATCTCGAAACCAAGCAGACCGCCGCCGAACAGCGCGTAGGAGAAGCCGTCGTCGTTGATGACCTTCGCCATCACGTCAACGATCGGCTGAGCCAGACCTTCCGGAACGTTCTTGGCCCGGTAGACCTTGGTCACGCCGTACTTGCCGAGACCCTGGGCGCCTTCGTCGGAAACGTCGCCGACGACGACCGCAGCCGCCTCGGTTCCGAGCTCGCCGGCCAGCTTGGCCGCTTCGGAGAGTGCTCCGAGGGAGTTCTTGTTGAAGTTGCCCTCATCGTCATGCAGGGCGTATACGAGGATGCCGGCCATCAGATCAGCTTCCTTTCGTCGAGCCAGGCGACGATCTTCTCGACCGTCTCGGCAGTGTCTTCGTCTTCGATGATCTCGCCCGCCTGCTTGGCAGGGGGCGGGTTCAGGGCGACGACGGTTGTCTTTGAGCCGGCCTCGCCGACTTCGGCGGGGTTGAGACCGAGGTCTCCGACCGACTTGGTGTCGAGCGGCTTCTTCTTGGCACCCATGATCGCCTTGAGGCTGGGGTAGCGCGGCTCGTTGATCGCGTCACCGACCGCGATTACAGCCGGAAGTGAGAGGGCGACGGTGTCGTAGCCGTACTCGGCCTGACGCTCGCAGCGCAGCTTGCCGTCCTCGACGTCCATGTTGACCACCTGGGTCAGCGACGCCATCTTGAGGTGATCGGCCAGCACCGCACCCATCGTGTAGCACTCGCCGTCGTCGGACTGCTGTCCCAGCAGCACGATGTCCGGGCTCTCCGATTCGAGAACCTTGGCGAGGGCGACGCCGGTGGCGCAGACATCAGAGCCGATCAGGGCGTCATCACAAAGATGAACCGAACGGTCGGCGCCAAGCGCGACGGCCTTCTGCAGCGCGCGCTGAGCCGAACCGGGGCCCATCGTCACGGCGACAACTTCGTCGACCTGCAGATCTCCGCCTTCCTTCAGCTGCATCGCAGCCTCGATGGCGTGGGTATCGAATGGGTTCAGATTGTTTTCGCCGCTGCGATCGAGCCGCATGGTGCCGGTGTCGATGCGCTTCTGAACTGCGGCGTCTGGCACCTCTTTGACCAGGACGCATATTTTCAAGGGGGGCCTCCTTAGGGCTTGTTACTGGCTGACTCGCATGAAGTCCAATTGGCGAGCCGAAAGTTGTTCTTCAACAAGCAATATTAGCGAGTGGGCTCCCTTGTTGACTGACGAGTCAATCGGGAGCGGGCCCACCACCGTCCGCAGGAGCGTCACGGCGGCAGGCCCGGGTTCCCGATAACGGCAGTCAGGTGGTCGCCGGCTCCACCTCCACTTCGACTTCATGCCTGACCCGGGGCAGCCACTCGAGGGAGTCGGGCAGGTACCAGTTCCACCTGCCCAGCAGCCTCATTGAGGCCGGCAGCAGCACCGCCCGGACTACCGTCGCGTCGATCAGGATCGCGACGGCCAAGCCGACCCCCATCTGCTTGAGGTCCAGCAGGCTGAGTGTCGCGAATGTCGAAAAGACGGCGACCATGACGAAGGCCGCGCTGGTGACGGTGCTCGCCGTCGATTCGATCCCTTCCCGGACCGCGTCCCCGGTACTCATCCCCCGGTCGACGCCCTCACGAACGCGACTGAGAATCAGCACGTGGTAGTCCATCGAAAGGCCAAACAGGATGACGAACAGAAACAGCGGCAGCCAGGCGGCGACGCTGCCCGGGGTTTCGAATCCGAGCAGACCGCTGCCCAGTCCGTGCTGGAAGACGAGTTTGTGTTCGCAGGAGGCGGCGCCCACCGAGAGCAGGTTGAGCACGATCGCCTTGAGCGGGATCACGATCGACCTGAAGGTAACCAGCATCAGGATGAAAGCCAGGCCGAGCACGAAGGCGAAAACGAGCGGCAGACGTTCGTGCATACGGTCGTTGAAATCGACGGTGCCGGCAGTCTGCCCTCCGACGCTGACCTTCACGTCTTCGATCTGGTCGAAAGCGCCGGGCACAAGAACTTTTCGAATGTTCGAGAGCGCCAGCTTGGACTCGTCATTGGAGCCGGTGCCGGCGATCGGAATCGTTACCGCGGCGGCGGTCGAGTCCGCGCTGAACCTGACCTCAGGCGCACCGACCACTCCTTCGGTCGACTCGGCGTCCGTGACCAGCTGCCGGATGCCCGCAGACACTGCGGGGCTACGGACGTTTTCGGCCTCGATCACTACCTCGGCCGGGATGTTCTCGCCGGGGAGGCCGCGTCGATCCGGTCGTAGGTCTGGACGATCGGGATGTCGCGCGAAAGCTGCTCGGTCCCGCCGATCTCGGTCTTCATCCCGAGCGCGGGGGCGGCCAAAGCGATCATCACCGCGAGGCCGAGGACCAGAGAGACTGTCGGCCTCTTCATGACCTGATCGACGACGGCCTTCCAGAAGCCCCGGTTGCGCTTGGCCCGGCGCTCGGTGAAACGCCACAGGAACGGGATCCTGCCCTTCTCGACCCGGTCGCCCAGGGCCGCGAGTACGGCCGGCAGGACGGTGATCGAGGCCACCATGGCGACTGCGACCACCAGCATGGTGCCCATGCCCATTGAGATAAAGGTGCCGTCACCGGTGAGCAGCATGCCTGCCATTGCGATGATCACGGTCAACCCGGAGACCAGCACTGCCCGGCCCGAGGTCGCCGAAGCGACCCGCAGGGATTCGGCGGAGCTTCGTCCGCTGCGACGCTCTTCGCGGACCCGTCGCATGTAAAAGAGCGAGTAATCGACCCCGACGGCGAGGCCGACCAACAGGATGACCGAGGCGACCCCTTCGTCCACCGGCAGCAGCTGGCTCGGAAGCGCGAGCAGGCCGAAGGTGGCCATCACGGCGGAGATGCCCAGGAGTAGCGGAACGCCTGCCGCCACCAGGGAGCCGAATGCCAGCAGGAGGATCAGCAGTGTGACCGGCAGCGAAAGCAGCTCGGCCCGGCGCAGGTCCTTTTCGACCACAGCGCTGATCGCCTGGTCGGCGCTGGCGAATCCAAACTGTTCAACCCGCAGGTCCGGGTTTCTGCCGGCCGCGCCTTCGATCGCGCTCTGGGCCGGCCCGATTCGATCGGCAGCGGTATCCGGATCGCCCTCTATCTCGAACTGCACCAGGGCCGAGTGCCCGTCCTCCGACACGGACCCGCCACCTGGAAGCGGGGACTGAACGGCGCGCACGTCCTCGGTCTTTCGCAGAGTGCGGCTGACGTCGTTGATCGCTTCCCGGAAGACAGGGTCAGCGGTCGTCAGCGACTCACTTTGTACGAGCACCATCTCCTGAGCGGGAGCGAGATCCGAGTCGCTGAGCACCTGCGCGGCCACTCCGGCCTCACCCGGCGTGGCTTCAGCACCCGTCAGCTGCTTGGTCCCAAGCATGCTCCCGCCGGCCAGCGCGATCGCCACCAGGGCGATCCAGCCGAAGATGGCCGTCTTGCGGTGGGTGGCGCTCCAGTGGCCGACTTTTTCGGCGATACCCTTCGAATTGCGTTTCACTTTGGTCCTCTTGGTCCGGGTTTGTTGACGGGTTTTCAAGCCTGGGTGAACACGGATCGAGTTCCAATGGGGCTGCCCTGCATTTGGGGTGGCGGGTACCCCGGCGCTCGATGGTGTGGCTACCCGTACGTTTGATGGCTCCGGGTGGCGGATAATCGGGACATGCCCACGACTGTTCTGATCGTGGATGACCACGCCGGCTTCAGAGCCAGCGCACGCCGGCTGCTCGAAACCAACGGTTTCGAGGTGGTTGGGGAGGCCGCCGATGGTCAGAGCGGGATCGCCTCGGCCCGAAACCTGAAGCCCGATCTTGTCCTGCTCGACATACAGCTGCCCGACCTCGACGGATTCGCGGTGGCGGCCGAGATCGCGAGCGCCGGCAACAGTCCGCCAGCCATTGTGCTGACCTCAACCCGCTCGGCCGCGGAGTTCGGCGGCCTTGTCGTCGAAAGCGGAGCCCTGGGATTTGTGCCGAAGTCCGAGCTCTCGGGCCGGGCGCTGAGGGATCTGATCGCTTGAATCAGGTACTTCTCGAAAGTCGAGTGCCTCGCGGCGTAAATCTGCTTGATGATCCTCCGACCTGGCTGCTTTGGCTCACCGGCCTGGCTGGACTCGCCGCCGGGATGGCCACCGTGCCCCTGCTTCTCGACAACCAGAGGGTCGAAGTCGGCCCCGCCTTTGCGACGCTCGCCCTGCTTAGCGGCTGGTCGTATATCGGCGGGGGCATCGTGGCCTGGCGCCAGCGGCCCTCCAGCCGAATCGGCCCGTTGATGGTCGCAGTCGGTTTCGCCTGGGCCGCGAGTGCAGCCAGCCTCTCAAGTCAACCGACCGTATTCATTATCGGTGTGGCGATCGGCAATGTCTCGACGGTTTTGCTGTTCCAGTTGCTTCTGACGTTCCCCGACGGTCGACTCAGAACTGGAAACGAGCGAATGCTGGCCGGAGCTGCATGGGTTTCTGGCCTCGTACTTCACCTCCCGACACTGCTGTTTCAGGCCTTTCCCGACCCGGATCTGTGCGTCAACTGCCCGTCAAATCCGATCCTGCTGGTCGACTCGCCAACCGCAACCGAGCTGTTGGGCCTGCTTCAGGCAGTGATCGCCGTGCCGGCTGTTCTGGGCCTGTTCGTCCTACTGATCCGCCGCTGGAAAGGGGCAAGTGATGCGCAGCGCGGCACGTACGCGCCAGTCCTGTGGTCCGGCGGAGTGGTGCTGCTGGTGGTGGTGGCACTGCAGCTCACCGGACTGGTCTTCGGCCTCAACGACGTGGCGAGCGGCGCGATTGTTCCGTTGATCCTGGTCGCCTTCCTGCTGGTCCCGTTCGCTTTCCTCGCCGGACTGCTGCGAACGCATCTGTCGAGGGAGATGGCGGTCTCGCGTCTACTGGCGAGCCTGCGCGAGCTGTCGGTTGAAGGTGGAGAGCTCAGGGATCTGCTCGCCGAGGCGTTGGGGGATCCCTCACTTGAGCTCGGTTACTGGTTCCCCCCGGTCTCGGGCTACGTGGATCAGGACGGTCGGCCGCTGGACCTCGAGCAGGAGGAGTCGGACCGCTACCTCAGTGTCGTTGAAAGCAAGGACCGCCGAATCGCCGTTTTGGTCTGCGATCCCGCCCTGGCAGGCAGACTCAGCTGGTCGATGCGGTCGGTGCCGCCGCGGCCTTGGCCCTGGAGAACGAGCGGCTCGAAGCCGAACTGCGCGCCCGGGTTGCCGACCTTCGCGCGTCTCTGATCCGGATAGTCGAAGGAGCCGACGCCGAAAGACGGCGGCTCGAACGCGACCTCCACGACGGAGCCCAGCAGCAGCTGGTGGCTGAGCCTGCGGATGGCACGCGACAGCCTCCCCGCAGACCCGGCGGGCGCAGCGGCGCTGCTCAATCAGGCCGCGGCAGACCTCGACCTCGCGACCAGCGAGCTTCGCGAACTGGCCCGCGGCATTCATCCCGCCGTGCTGAGCGATCGCGGGCTCGGCGCCGGTCTTCAGGCTCTGGCTGACCGCACCCCGCTTACGGTCGAACTCAGCGAGCCGCCTGCGGGGCGCTTTCCGGCCGGAGTAGAGGCCGCGGCCTACTACCTGGTCGCCGAAGCCCTGACCAACGTGGCCCGATACGCCGACGCATCGCGCGTCGGAATCACCGTCATCCACCGGGAGAACTGCCTTGAGGTAACGGTCGACGATGACGGGGTCGGTGGCGCCGATCCCGCTGATGGATCAGGGCTTCGGGGGCTGTCCGACCGGGTTTCGGCTCTCGACGGCCAGTTTGAGGTTCTGAGTCCCCCAGGCGAGGGAACGACAGTGAGGGCGGTGATCCCTTGTGCATCGTGATCGCAGAGGACTCGGTGCTGCTCCGTGAGGGCATCGCTCGCCTGCTGAGCGAGGCCGGCCACGAAGTCTGCGGTCAGGCCGGAGACGCCAAGGACCTGATCCGAAAGGTCCGGGCCCACAAGCCAGACGTCGCCGTGATCGACGTGAGGATGCCGCCTACCCAGACCGACGAGGGGCTGCGGGCAGCCCAGTCGATCCGCCAGGAGATGCCTGAGGTCGGGCTGCTTGTCCTCTCCCAGTACGTCGAGGAGGTCTACGCCCGGGAGCTGCTGGCTGACAGCGCTGAAGGGGTCGGTTACCTGCTCAAGGACCGGGTCTCCGATGTCGATCGCTTCATCGAAGCGGTCGCGCGGGTCGGAAACGGAGGCTCCGTTCTTGATCCCGAAGTTGTCTCCGCCATGCTCGGGCGCAGGCTTGGTGAGGGGCCGCTCGACGGGCTGACCCCGCGCGAGCGCGAGGTGCTGTCACTTATGGCCGAAGGCCGCTCGAACCGGGCCATCGCCGAGCGATTGGTGGTCACCGAGCGGGCGGTGGAAAAACACGTCACCGGGATCTTCTCCAAGCTCGACCTGCCGCCGGCCGGGGGCGACCATCGCCGTGTGCTCGCGGTGAGGAGATTCCTCAGCGCCGAAGCCCGGTGAGCTCGGCGCAGAGTTCGTAGAGCTGCGAGCGGTCTTCGGCCGACTCCCGGGTTCCGGGAACACGATGTTTGGGGCGTGGCTTCCTGTCCATGTAGAACTCGCCGCCCGGAGCCTCTTCGCGACTGGCCCCGGCCAGCCAGACCGCAGTCTCGCCGCCCTCTTCAGCCGTCCTCAGGATCGGCCCGATCAGCTTGTTGAAAGTCGGCAGTGCATTGCTGACCCCCTCGGTGTCGGCCCAGCCCGGATGCATCGAGCAGAACACCGGCCCGCCTCCTGGCTCGCGGTCCTGCCACTCGTCGGCCAGCATCACTTCGGCCCGCTTGCTCTGGGCGTAGAACTTCGTCGGGTCGTACTCGCGATCCTCGAGTTGGGGGTCGTCGAGGTCGAATCCGGACGAGTACATGCCGCCGGAGGACATCATCACGACCCTGCCATTGCTGCTCTGCCGGAGCTTCGGCAGCAGCAGTTCGCTCAGCAGGAACGGGCCGAGCACGTTGGTCGCGAAGGTCAGCTCGAAGCCTTCGTCGGTGTGTTTGCGCTCCGGGGGAAGCACGCCGGCGTTGTTGATCAGCACATCGAGCCGCTCGTCGCCGGCCGCGAAAGCAGTTCCGAACTCCCGCACCGAAGCGAGGCTGGAGAGGTCGCAGATGTGAAGCTCGGGTTCGGACCCGCTCTCCAGCGCGATCTCCGCCCGCGCGGCTTCACCCTTCTCGGGATTGCGGCAGACCATGTGGACCTCCGCCCCACGCCGGCTGAGCTCCAGCGCGATCGCCTTGCCGACTCCGGCATTGGCGCCGGTGACCATCACCGAGCGGCCCTCCAGACGGTTCGCATCCCAGCCGAACAGCCGCTTGCGGGCCCGGTAACCGATCGCGCTGAACCCGGGCACGATGCCCAGGTCCAGGGCCATATCGACGAGGTCCGCTGCCCGCCCCTTGATTACTGACACCAATTAGCCCCTTTCACTTCTTCGCACTCGTTCTCAAAGTCGGAGGCGGACTCTATTGCCCTCCTGCCACCGACCCCCGGGAGTCAGAGCTCGCGGCTGCGGCCTTTGACTCCGTCGCGGATGAACTCGACGATGTCGTCAGTGGGCGTGCCGGGGGTGAATACTCCGGCGACTCCCAGCTGCTTCAGATCCTCGATGTCCCGCTTGGGGATCGTTCCGCCGACGGTCAGCAGCACGTCATCGACGCCCTGAGCCTCGAGCAGCTCGACGATCTTCGGGACCAGGGTCATGTGGGCGCCGGAGAGGATCGAGATGCCGATCGCGTCGGCATCCTCCTGGATCGCGGTCTCGGCGATCTGCTCCGGGGTCTGGTGGAGGCCGGTGTAAATGACTTCCATGCCGGCGTCACGCAGGGCGCGGGCGATGATCTTGGCGCCGCGGTCGTGGCCGTCGAGTCCAGGCTTGGCGACCACGACCCGGATCTTGCGGTCGATCGTGCCCGAGGGGGCCGGCCCGGGGCCGGTCTCGGTGGATTCGCTGGCTGCGGCTTCGGAACTCACCTCTGTGCCTCCTAGAAGACCGGCGTCTCGGTGTAGGTGCCGAATACGTCCTGGAGGGCGATGACCATTTCGCCCTCGGTGGTCCGGGCGCGGGCCGCCTCGATGATCGGATACATCATGTTGCCGTCGGCCTCGGCCACCTTCTTCAGCTCAGTCAGCGCCGCGTCAACCTCGGCCTGGCTGCGCTCGGCTTTCGTCTTCTTCAGCCGCTCGACCTGCTTGCCCTCGAGCGCCGGGTCTATGTGGAGCAGCGGCACCTCTTCTTCGTCGTGAACGTGGCTGTTGACGCCGACGATCAGCCGTTCCTTGTCGTCGAGTTCGCGCTGGAAAGTGAAAGCCGACTCGCCGATCTCGCGCTGGGGAAAGTTCTGCCGGACCGCTTCGACCATGCCGCCGAGCTCGTCGATCCGGCGGAAGTAGTCGTAGGCATCAGCCTCAAGCTCGTCGGTCAGTGACTCGACGAAGTAGGAGCCAGCCAGCGGATCGACCGTGTTGGTCACGCCGGTCTCTTCCTTGATGATCTGCTGGGTCCGAAGCGCGACCCGGACGGCTTCTTCGGTCGGCAGGGCAAGGGCCTCGTCGTAGGAGTTGGTGTGAAGCGACTGAGTGCCGCCGAGCACGCCGGCCAGCGCCTCGATCGCCGTCCTCACGATGTTGTTGAGCGGCTGCTGGGCAGTCAGAGATACACCGGCCGTCTGGGTGTGGAAGCGCAGCCGCATCGACTCCGGCTTCTTCGCCCCGTAGGTCTCCTTCATCTCGCGGGCCCAGATCCGGCGCGCCGCCCGGTACTTGGCGATCTCCTCGAAGAAGTCGATGTGGGCGTTGAAGAAGAAGGAGAGCCTGGGCGCAAAAGCGTCGACGTCGATGCCTCGCTCGATCGCCCGTTCGACGTAGGTGAAGCCGTTCTTCAGGGTGAAGGCGAGCTCCTGGGCGGCGGTCGCTCCGGCCTCGCGGATGTGGTAGCCGGAGATCGAGATCGGGTGAAAGCGCGGCATGCGGTCGGTGCAGTACTCGACCATGTCGGTGACCAGGCGCATCGCCGGCTCGACCGGGAAGCACCACTCCTTCTGGGCGATGTACTCCTTGAGGATGTCGGTCTGGATCGTGCCGGCGAGCTTTTCCGGAGGGACCCCCTGGCGTTCGCCGACCAGCACGTAGAAAGCGAGCAGCATCGCGGCTGGCGCGTTGATCGTCATCGAGGTGCTGACCTTGTCGAGCGGGATGCCCCGGTAGAGCCGCTCCATGTCATCGATCGTGTCGACGGCGACGCCTTCGCGGCCGACTTCACCGAGCGAGCGTGCGTGGTCGGAGTCGTAGCCCATCAGGGTCGGCATGTCGAATGCGGTCGAGAGGCCGGTCTGGCCGTGTTCGAGCAGGTAATGGAAGCGCTCGTTGGTCTCATCGACCGTGCCGAAGCCCGCGAACTGGCGCATCGTCCAGTTGCGGCCGCGGTACATCGATTCGTACGGGCCGCGGGTGAACGGGTACTGCCCGGGCTCGCCGATCTTGTCGGCCTGCTCGCCCTTTACGTCATCCGGCCCGTACTTCGCCCTGACCGGCTTTCCGGACATCGTGGTGAAAGTCTCTTCAGCGGCCCGGGCGCGCTCGGCCGCGGCGTCCGCAGCTCCTGCGGTCGGTTCGGAAGCACCGGCCACAGCACCGTCAGAGGAGTCGGCCGCTTTTCCGGCAGCTGGTGTGGACGCGGGTTCCATTGGGCAGATACTAGAGCCAAAGCCTGAACGGCCAGAGTCGGTCAGCGGCGCTTTGAGACGTAACTGCCGAGGCCGCCAAGTGCGGCGGCGAGGCCGACCGTGCCGGCGACCGCAAGATTGCGGCCGATTCGGTCGAAGCGCATCACGCGCCAGCCCCTCTCCTTCGCGACTTTGGCCAACGGCGGGTCGGGGTTCACGGCCACCGAGTTGCCAACGGCAGCGAGCATCGGCAGGTCCGAGGCCGAGTCCGAGTAGGCCCACGACGACTCGAGGTCCAGCCCCTCCCGCGCGGCGAGTTCCTCGATCGCCTCTACTTTGCCCGGTCCGTAGACGAACCGGCCGATCAGCTCGCCGGTGTAGACACCCTCTTCGTTGACCAGGTATCTCGTGCCGATGCCGCCGTCCATGCCGAGCAGGTCGGCCAGGGCGGCGACCATGTCCGCTCCGGCGGCGCTGACGATGTACGTCCGGCGGCCGTTGTCCTGGTGAAGGTGGATCTCCGCCAGCATCTCGGGATAGATCCGGGGCAGTATCCCGGCCAGCACCTCGGGCCACATGCGCTCGATCTCCCTGGCATCCACGTTCGAGAGCGTGTCGCGGGCCATGCGAAGGACCTCCGCCGTCTGCTCGTCGGTCGCGCCCCTGATCCGGTAACGCAGGTGATCCCTCCCCCACTTCAGTACCTGCGCCCTGGAGATCAGCCCGCGTCGCCGGGCCACCCGGGCGAACTCCATCCCGCTCGACCCCGCCATCAGGGTCTTGTCAAGGTCAAAAAACGCTGCTTCAGTCGGCTTGCTCACACTGAAAACGGTAGCGGTCCGGGTCGGTCAGACCTCGATGAAGATTGCGTCGCCCTGGCCACCGCCGGAGCAGATCGCGGCGCAGCCGAGTCCGCCGCCACGTCGGTGGAGCTCACGGACAAGCGCGCCGATGATGCGGGCGCCGGACGCGCCGATCGGGTGGCCGAGCGCGATCGCGCCGCCGTTGACGTTGACCTTGTCTTCGTCGATTCCGAGCATGCTCACCGTGTTCAGCGACACCGAGGCGAAGGCTTCGTTGACTTCCCAGAGATCAACCTCGTCGGCCGTGCGGCCCATCTTCTCGAGGCCGGCTTTGGCAGCGAGGGCCGGGGTCTTGGCGAGGCAGGCGAACTCGTCGCCGATCTGGCCGTAACCGACGATCGCGCCCATGATCTCCTTGCCGTTGGCCTTCGCCCAGTCCTCTGAAGCCAGCACCAGCGCACCGGCGCCGTCGTTGACTCCGGGGGCGTTGCCGGCGGTGTGGGTGGCGTCTTCGCCGCCGATCGCGCGCAGCTTGCCGAGGCTTTCGTGGGTGGCCTCGGGGCGGATCGCTTCGTCTTGGTCGACGACCGTGTCGCCCTTGCGGCCCTTGACCGTCACCGGCACGATCTCCTCAGCGAAGATTCCGGCCTCCTGGGCCTTGACTGCGAGCTCGTGCGAGCGGGCGGCGGAGCGGTCCATGTCGTGGCGCTCGACCCCGAGGCTGTTTGAGACTTCGCTGGCCTCGTTGATC
>Ga0105052_10005476_pt1 | contig 13372 bp, 6 predicted proteins | sample FRY03_FD_78094 | JGI IMG/M metagenome (GOLD analysis project Ga0105052, IMG submission 78094) | Freshwater microbial communities from Lake Fryxell liftoff mats and glacier meltwater in Antarctica - FRY-03 | ecosystem: Environmental > Aquatic > Freshwater > Ice > Glacier meltwater ... | reverse complement strand
GGTGGCGCGTTCCTTCTGGCCTGATGCGCCCGCATCCAGAATGCCTTGCGCAAAATCATTGGCAACGCGCGCAGCCTTGGCGCGGGTATCGCCCTGCGCGCTTATCAACAGCGCGGACACTTCGGCGGCCTGTCCAAAGTTGGCGGCGGCGGCGCTGGCCACGGTTTCAAACCGCAAGGCTGTGCGCAGCAGATGCACTTTTTCGTCATCGGTCAGTGGCGTGCCCTCATACAGCCCGTGGCGCGCAATCACCGCAAGCATGTTTTCGCGCGTGGTCAATTGCTGTTGGATCGCTTGCAGGCGCTGCGCCGAATTGTTCCGTGCGACCGAGGCATCGGGGTTGGACACGGTGGGGGTTTGCACCTGAATGACGGCGGTACTTTCAAATACATCGGGTTTGGAGATGACGTAAAGCAGCGTCATCACGATCCCAAAAACCGCGATCGCGCCAATCAGAAGACGGCGGCGCAACAAAAGGCCGATCAGGTCTTCAAGGCTTTGAATCTGTCCCACAAGCGCCCCCTATTTGCTGCCGTAGCGATAGCGGTCAAGGCCACGATCTTGTGCGCGGTTCAAAACCACACCCATCAGGGGGCATTGCCCTTCAAACAGGCGTTCGCAGGCGCGCACTTCCTCGGCGGTGGTTTTGGTGCCGTCCACAATCAACAATACGGCGTCAATTTGTGGGAACAGCGCCAAAACATCATCTGACATCAAGACCGGGGGCGAGTCGATGATGACGAGATCAGGGTCAAGCTGCTGAACCATCGCGCCAAGCGCATCGGCGGTGGCGGGTTCTTGCAACACCTCGGCGGCATCGACCATCGGCCTGTCATTCAAGCCCAGCGCCAAGGTCCGGCCAACCCTCAGGAAATGGCTTTCCAGCGGCTGTTCATGGTTCAGAAAATCGCGGATCGGATGCACATCGGACAGGCCCAGCAGGCGGGCCAGCCCCGGTTGGCGCAGTTCCAGATCCAGCAAAACCGTGCGGCTGGACGGGCGGCGCGCAAGGCTAAGCGCAAGGTTGGCCGCCACGAAGGTTTTGCCGCAGCCATGGGTGGGCGAGGTGATGGCGATCCGCTTCCATCCCCGTTCTTGCATTGCGTGCAACAGGCGGGTCCGCAGAATGTCGAAATGCACCGCTGCGCCGGATTGTTTCGTATTGGTGAACAGACCTTTTCCAGCCAGTTTCGCTTCATCCAGCGTCACGGAATTCAGGCTTTCCCACACCCGGTCGGGGCTGCGGCTGGACAGCATAAGGGGGTGTTCGCCGGACTCATGGTCTTTTTTTGCAAGAAGGGCCGGGGGGTGCGGCTTCTGGTCCGCCTGCGATTGCGGTGACCGAAACACCGAAATCCCGGTGCTGCGCGGGCGCTTTATCTCTTCTGCCATTTTGCGGAAACTTTCGTCATCCATCGGCGCCTGTCCCAAATCTGCCGGCCAAGGGGCTGACGACAACAAGATATCGTGGTTGGCCATCTGAGTATCAGGCTCCTGCTGCCCACTGCACCGGGATCCGAAGCGGGCGGTTACACATATATGCACCCGCACTGCAGCAGGCAAGTTTTCGGCCTCCCCTCCCCTTCACCCAAGCCATGGCCGGTGTCAGACAGATTCGTCCGGGCCCCCGCCCAGTGCTTATTTCCTACCAGACAAACCCCTAAAATGAAAGCAATTCTAAGGGTGCGGACTGGGTCAGGAAGGCGTGGTCAAGGGGGCTTGGGTTGACTATGATCGCGCGCAGATGCTGCACAGGACCGCGCCGATTTATGATTGTCGAGCCATCCCCCAACGGGCCCCCGACCCAAACCTGCGTGGATGCAGTGGTGATTGGCCGGAATGAGGGCGCGCGGTTGGCGGCCTGTATCGCATCGCTGACACCGCATGTGGGGCGGGTGATCTATGTGGACTCAGGCTCCTCCGATGGCAGCGCGGATTTGGCGGCTAGTATGGGGGCGGAGGTGGTGCAACTGGACATGGCCCAGCCCTTCACGGCTGCGCGGGCGCGCAATGCGGGGCTGGACCGGGTGCAGGCGGAATTCGTGCAATTCGTGGATGGCGATTGTGTGGTGCAACCGGATTGGGTGGCCAAGGCCTTGGCCTTTGCCGATGCCCACTCGGCCACGGTGGTTTGCGGGCGCAGGCGGGAGCGGTTCCCCGCTGCGTCTGTCTTTAACCGTCTGTGCGACCGGGAGTGGGACACGCCGATTGGCCCTGCGCGGGCCTGCGGTGGGGATGCGCTGATGCAGGTGGCCGATCTTCGCGCGGCGGGTGGTTTTCGCGCCGATCTGATCGCGGGAGAGGAGCCGGAATTGTGCCTGCGCCTTGCCCGCAACGGCGGCACGATATGGCGGATGGATGCCGAGATGACCTTGCATGATGCAGCAATGACGCGCTTTGGCCAATGGTGGCAACGCTCTCGCCGCGCGGGGCATGCCTTTGCGGAAGGGGCGGCGCTGCACGGCGCTGGGCCGGAGCGCCATTGGGTCGCTGAGACGCGGCGCGCGGTGCTTTGGGGGCTGGGCGTGCCGGTGGTGGCCGTGGCGTTGGGGGCCATCCATCCGCTTGGGCTGTTGCTGTTGCTGGCTTGGCCCTTGCAAGTCCTGCGCCTGATCCCGCGGATGGGGGCAGAGGCGGCGCTGTTCAGCGTTTTGGGCAAACTGCCCGAGGCACAGGGCATTTTGGGATATTGGTGGGGTAGGATGCGGCGCAAGCAGGCGGGGCTGATTGAATATAAGTAATTAGCGCTGCCTGTAGGCCTGAAGGCATTGTGCAGGCAGGATCGCGGCGCAGGCGGCATAGCGGGGCAGCAATCGCCTTGGGCTTTGCACCATGCGCCACAGCCATTCAAGCGCCCATTTGCGCGCCCATTCCGGCGCGCGGACCTGATGGCCTGACAGAAAATCCACCCCCGCACCGATGCTGGCAAACCCCGCCTGCGGGGCCAGATCGCGGCCAAGGGCGGCGAACACCTCTTGCTTGGGCGCGCCGAGCGCCACCAGCACAAGGCAGGGGCCTTCGCTGTGGATAATCTTTAGCAAGGCCTTGGCCGCATCCCCGTTTGGGTCAAACCCCCAGCTGGGTGCCATGGTGCGCGTGATTGTGACGCCTGGCACCTGCGCCCGCAAATTGCGCGCGGCGCCGTCCAGCGCGTCCGCTGTGCTGCCCAGCAAGATAACGGGGCGCTTGGCGCGCTTGGCTTCACGCACCAAAGGCAAAACAAGGTCCGACCCCGGCACAAGCGACACGGGCCTGCGCGCCAGCCGCGACAGCCAGACAATCGGGTTGCCATCGGCCACCACGATGTCTTGCCGTGCATAGGCCGCCCGAAACACCGGATCGCGGCGCAGTTTCACAAGGTGGTCAAGGTTGATCGTGGCCAGCGCAAAGCCGGTGCCTTGCTTGAAATGCTGTGCAACCCTGGCCAGGGTGCTGGCCGTATCGGGATGGGTTACGACAATTTCGGTGGTCTCGAAAACAAACTTCATGCGCCGCGTCCTGAACCCCTGCTGTGCGGGCCATAGCATGAAAGCCGAAGCGTTGCGATGGGGCGCGTTGTGGCGGGGAGGGGCGGAGATGGGCAACAGTCTATTTCCAGGATGGCAAAAGGTGGCGGCGGTGTTTGGTGTAAAACCGAACCCATACAATGCGTTAAGCGCCGTGTCGTGCTCCTCTCCCCCCAAGGGCTGCGCGCGGGAGGAGGTGGGATGCGCAACACCCCTCCGCCAGATTGCTTGCCCGGATAGTTTGGGCGCGCGCGCTGTGCTATGTTTCCCTTCAAATTCATCCGCAAGGGCGCTGTGCCATTGCGCAAAATGGAACCGACAGATCCGCCGATGCCCAATCCGGTTGCCTATTTGATGTTGCTTTTGTGGCCGTTCATCGCGACGGCCCTGTTTCGGCATTTGCCGCGGGAAAAGGCGCTGGTTTGGTCCATTCTGGCCGCCTATATGCTGCTGCCGCCGCTGGCGAACTTCAACCTGCCTGCCGTGCCGGATCTGGACAAGTTCACAATCGCCAATCTGTGTGCCTTGGCCCTGACAATCTGGGTGCTGGATGAGAAAATAAGTTTTTTGCCGCGCAGTTTGATCGGCAAGGTGCTGATTGTGCTTTACGTTGTCAGCCCCTTTGCCACGGCCATGACCAACCCCGACCCGATCCCGATTGTGGCCCAAGATGTGCCGGCCTTGCGGCTTTATGACAGTGCCGCGACCGTGACCTATCAGGTCATCGCGCTAATCCCGTTCTTTCTGGCCAGCACCTTGCTGCGGACGGAGGCAGGGATGCGCGCAGTAATCGGCGCGCTGGTTCTGGCGGGGTTGATTTATTCCCTGCCCATGCTGCTGGAGGCGCGATTGTCGCCGCAGATCAACGTCTGGGTCTATGGGTTTTTCGCGCATGATTTTTCGCAAAGTATACGGGGCGGCGGTTTTCGCCCAATGGTGTTCATGCCCCACGGGTTGTGGGTGGCGTTTTTCGCTTTGATGACCGCGATGTCGGCGCTGGTCCTGTTCAAGACCGGCCGGGCCGAGGATCGGCCACGTCAATTGTTGATTTTCCTGTATCTGCTGTTCATTCTGGTTCTGTGCCGCAGCGTGGGGCCGATGGTTTATGCGCTGGGGCTGATCCCGATCATCCTGTTCCTGCCGCGCCGCTTGCAGGTGATGATCGCGGCGGCTTTGGGCATTCTGGTGATCACCTATCCTTTACTGCGCGGCGCGCATCTGGTGCCTTTGGATGCGATTTTGGATTATGCCTATGCCTTCAGCCCTGATCGCCACCAATCGCTGAATTTTCGGGTGATGAATGAGGAGGAGCTGCTGGCCCGCGCCGCGCTGAAGCCTTTGTTCGGCTGGGGCGGCTATGGGCGCAATTTGATCATGGACCCGATCACGGGGCGAATTTTGACGGTCCCGGATGGGCAGTGGATCATTGTTTTGGGAACCTATGGCTGGCTGGGCTATATCGCAGAGTTTGGCTTGCTGATCATGCCGCTGCTTTTTCTGGCGCGTGAGGCGATGCTGCAAAAATCGGCTGCGTTTTCGCCTTTTGCTTGCACCATTGCCCTGATCTATGCCGCAAACCTGGTCGACCTGTTGCCCAATGCCACCTTGATTCCCTTTACCTGGCTGATGGCGGGTGCGCTTTTGGGCTATGCCGAGGATTTGGCGACCCAGCGTCGTGCCGATGCCCGCGCGGTGTGGAAGGCGAAACTGGCCAATGCGTCGGGCGCGCGCACGGTGCTGTAGCCAAGCCTTTTATAACACAGCGTTTGTTAAGCATGATTCGGGGCATGCTTTCCCGGCCGAGGCAATTTTCTGTTTCCAATTTGATGCTAATGCAGCGCCCTGCTGCCGCCAATTAAGGCAGCCCTTCAGGCAACACCCAAGCGTTTCGGGGGCTAAAGCGGCAAGAATGTGGCATCCCTGCGGCATTGTCCCCCCGGGGTCACTGATCCTGCTGCGGCGTTGGGACGGGTATCAAATCCCTTGGCTTTGCGGTAGTTCTAACCTGTTTGAAGGAAAACGCTTAAACGGTGTCGTGTTAGAAGGGCTCTCGTTGAAGGCTGCGAAGTGAAAGGGCCAAAGGCACAGGCTATGGCAGGTGGGACGAAGCAGACGGACCTGAACGAGAATGATATCGCCATTGTGGGCATGGCGGCGCATTTTCCCGGTGCGGCAACTGTTGCGCAATACTGGTCCAATCTGGTCGCCAGTGTGGAAAGCATCCGCCATCTGAATGAAGGTGAATTGCTGGCCAATGGCGAAACCCCGGCCCGAATGCGCCACCGCAATTATGTGCCCGCCTGCGCGCCTTTGGACAATTTCGACCATTTTGACGCCGAATTTTTTGGCTTTTCCCCGAAAGAGGCCGCGATCCTTGATCCCCAGCATCGCCAGTTTCTGGAAGTGGCATGGGAGGCGCTGGAGGATGCGGGCCATCCGCCCGAAAATTTCCCCGGCAGTATCGGCGTTTACGGGGGCTGCGGGATGGGCAGCTATTTCTATTTCAATCTGTGTTCCAACCCTGATCTGGTCGAAAATACCGGCATGTTCCTTCTGCGCCACACCGGTAATGACAAGGATTTTCTGTCCACCCGTGTCAGCCATATTTTTGATCTGAAGGGGCCAAGTATCAACGTGCAAACCGCCTGCTCCACGTCATTGGTGGCGGTGCATTACGCCGCCCAAGCGCTGTTGACGGGCGAATGTGACATGGCGCTGGCGGGCGGTGTCACGATCGAGTTGCCGCAAGGGCGCGGCTACATCTTCAATGATGGGGAAATCCTGTCGCCCGATGGTCATTGCCACGCTTTTGATGCATCGGCCCAAGGCACCGTGTTCGGTTCCGGGGCGGGGGTGGTTGTGCTGCGCCGTGCGGCGGATGCGGTGCGGGATGGCGATCATATCTGGGCGATCATCAAGGGATCGGCGGTCAATAATGACGGGTCCGCCAAGGCGGGCTATCTTGCGCCATCCGTTGATGGTCAAGCCCGCGCGATTGCCGAAGCCCAAGCCATCGCAGGCGTCACTGCCGACACCATCGACTACATTGAATGTCACGGCACAGGAACATTCTTGGGGGACCCGATTGAGGTGGCGGCCCTGACCGAGGCCTTTGCCGAGACCACTTCGGAAACTGGTTTTTGCCGCATCGGGTCGGTGAAAACCAATATCGGGCATCTGGATACGGCGGCGGGCGTGGCCAGCCTTATCAAAGCCAGCCTTGCGCTGCACCATGGGCAGATGCCGCCCAGCCTGAACTATCACGCGCCGAACCCGGCGATTGATTTTGAAACCTCACCGTTCCGCGTCAACGACCGGCTGACGGAGTGGGCCCGCCGCAAAGGGCCGCGACGGGCGGGTGTGAACTCGTTGGGGGTGGGCGGCACCAATGCCCATGCCGTGCTGCAAGAAGCCCCGGCGCGCAGCCCTTCGGGGGAAAGTGACTGGCCGTTTCAACTGCTGGTGATGTCCGCCAAATCCAAACCCGCACTGGACGGGCAGGCCAAGGCGCTTGCAGCTCATCTGCGCGCCCATCCTGAACAGCCCCTCGCCGATGTGGCCTGGACGCTGAAGGAAGGCCGCCGCGCCTTTGAGAAACGCCGGGTGATTGTGGCGGAAAGCCACGCCCATGCCGCTGATCTGCTAGAGGGTTCGGACCCCCGCCGCATCTGGAGCCATGAGCCGCTGGACAATCCCGAGGTGGTGTTCATGTTCCCTGGTGGTGGCGCGCAATACGCGGGCATGGCGCGGGGTCTGTACCAGACCGAACCCGAGTTTGCCGATTGGATGGACCGGGGCCTGGCTATTTTGCAGCCCAAGCTGGATTATGACATTCGCGCGTTGTGGCTGCCCGAAAAAGGGGCGGAAGCGGCGGCGAATGAGGCGCTTAAACGGCCTTCGGTGCAATTGCCGCTGATCATGATCACCGAATATGCGCTGGCCAAGCTGTACCAAAGCTGGGGCGTGCAGCCCGTCGCTTTGGTGGGCCATTCCATGGGCGAAAATACCGCCGCCTGTTTGGCGGGCGTTATCAGCTTTGAAGATTGCATCGGGCTTGTACATTTGCGCGGCTCCTTGTTTGATACGATTGCACCGGGGGGTATGCTGTCGATCCCGCTGGATGAGGCGGAAGTGCGCCCGCTGCTGACGTCAGGTCTGGATATGGCAAGCGTCAATGCGCCGGGGCTGTGTGTGGTGTCCGGCGCGGATGCGGCGCTGAAAACGCTGGCGGAAATGCTGGCCGCGCAGGACGTGGACACCCAGCGCATTGCGATCGATATTGCCGCCCACTCCCGGATGCTGGAGCCGATCCTTCAACGCTTTGGCGATTATCTGCGGGCCATCCCGCTGCATGCGCCGCACCTGCCCATCATCTCCAACAGCACGGGGGTTGAATTGACGGGCGCGCAGGCGACCAGCCCGGAGTATTGGGTGGCCCATCTGCGCAATACGGTGAATTTCGCTGCCTGCATGGAAACGCTGAAAGCCCCCAACCGCGTCTATATGGAAATGGGGCCGGGGCGCGCGATGTCGTCGCTGGCGCAGGCCAATGGGGCAGCGGGTGCCCAGGTTATCGCGGCCTTGCGCCACCCCGAACAAACCATCCCTGACGATCAGTGGCATATCGCCACCATCGGGCGGCTTTGGGCCTGCGGGGTCGATGTGGATTGGCAGCCTATCTGGAGCGATGCTGCACGTCACCGGGTGCCGCTGCCCACCTATGCCTTTCAGCGCAAACAATATTTCATTGAACCGGGGCAGGCGGCGGTCACAGCTCCCGATCTGCCGATGCGAATTTCGGATGTGGCGCAATGGGGCTGGGTGCCGCATTGGCGGCCCCGCGCGGCGGAAACCGACGTTGATATCGAGGCCGGGTTTGGCGGCATTTCGCCCCAAACATGGCTGGTGTTCATGGATGCCATAGGGCTGGCCGAAGCGGCCTTTGCGCCGCTGATCGCCGCCGGGCACCGCGTTATCCCGGTCCGTCCCGGGGATGCTTATGGGCCTGATGGCAAAGGCGGCTACCGGCTTGCGCCGGAACGGGGCCGCGAAGGCTATGACGCGCTGCTGCGCGATCTGATTGCATCGGGCCAAACCCCCGACCGCATCGCGCATTTCTGGCTGGTCACGGGGGCGGAAAGCTTCCGCCCCGGCTCCAGCTTTTTTCAGCGCAATGTGGAACAAGGGTTTTATGCGCTGATGTTTCTGGGGCAGGCCTTGGCCGAGAAAAACCTGGCCCAGCCGCCCCATATCACCGTTTTCACCACAGGGGCTGTGCAGGCGCGCAACGAGGGGCTTGCCTATCCTGAAAAGGCGATGATCGCAGGCCCCGCCATGGTGATCCCGCGCGAGGTGCCGGGTGTCACCTGCGCGCGCTGTGATCTTGTGCTGCCCGTCACACCCCGCCGCGGCAAGCCCGATTGCGCGGCCCTGCTGCCCCAGGTGCAGGAGGAGCTTTTGGCCACGCCCGCCAACACCTCTGCCGCCCTGCGCGGGGCCAAACGGCTGGAGAAAACCCTTAAACCCGCCGCTTTGCCTGAGGCTGTTTTGGACATGCCCAAAGGTGCAACCGTAATGGTTACGGGCGGGTTCGGCGGCATCGGGCTGACGCTGGCGGAAAATTTGATGCGGGATCATGGTACGAAAGTCGCACTGATCGCCCGGCACGACTTGCCACCAAAGCCCACATGGCCCGCCTATCTGGCCAAGCACAGCCCTGTGGATGCCACCGCGCGCCGCATCATGGCGGTGCAGCGACTGGCGGCCTTGGGCGAGGTTGCGGTGTTCGCCGCCGATGTGACCAATGCGCAAGGCATGCGGGTGGCATTGGACCAGATCAGCCTGGTCTTTGGCCCTGTCCATACCGTGATCCATGCTGCGGGCGTGATTGATGACAGCCCGCTTCTGGCCAAAACCCCGGCCGGGGTGGAAAGTGTCTTTGCCGCAAAACTGCATGGCACCAAGGTGTTGAATGATCTTTTCCCCGATGGATCCATCGCGCGGCTGGTGCTGTTCTCCTCCACCTCCACGGTAACAGGGCCTGTGGGGCAGGTCGATTATGTGGCGGCGAATGAATACCTGAACGCTTATGCGCAGGCACGGCAGGGGGGCAAAACCACAGTTACTGCGCTGAATTGGGGCATCTGGGCCGATGTCGGCATGGCCGCCGAGGCGCTTGCGGACCGGACCGGGGGCCACCCCCCCGCGCCGCAAATCCCGGTAGATGCGCAGATGCTGGACACCGTGGGCTTTGATCCGAAAGGGAACCGCCAGTTCACAGCCCATCTGGGCCTTGACCGCTGGGTGTTGGACGGGCATCGCACCAAGGCGGGCCACGCGCTGATCCCCGGCACCGGCTATCTGGAAATTGCCGCCGAAGCGATGGCGCATGAAGGGCTGGCGGCGTTTGAAATCCGAGATCTGTATTTCTTTCGCCCGCTGGATGTGCCGGATATCCGCGCCACGCTGACCGCCACTGAGGAGGGGTATGGGTTTGAGCTCCGCTCTGCCATCCCCGCCAAAGGCCGCATGGGCTGGCAGTTGAACGCGCAGGCCCGGCTGTTGCCACTTGCACAAACTGCCCCCATGATTGATGCCGTGGTGATTGCGGCGCGCTGCGGTGTGCCTGAAACCGGGCATGGTCTGGCCTCACCGCAAGAGGCGCATCTGGTCTTTGGTGCGCGCTGGCGGGTGCTGAAATCGCGTGCCTATGGCAAGGGCGAAGGCATCGCCCATCTGGCGCTTCCAGCGGCTTTCGTGCAAGAGGCGGGGCCGTGGCACCTGCACCCTGCCTTGATGGATATGGCGACCGGCTGGGCCATGGGCTTGATCGCCGGCTACCGCCCCGATCATCTGTGGGTGCCAATGTCTTATGGGCGGATGCGGGTTTTTGGCACTTTGCCGGCGCAGATCACCTCATGGGTGCGCAATGCAGGCCAGAACCGGGCCGGCGATGCAACCGCGGTGTTTGACATCACGCTGGCAGACGCAAACGGTAAGGTTATCGTGGAAATTGAAGGATTTACCATTCGCAGGCTGGACGGCGCACTGTCCTTTGCGGCACCCGATGCCCGCGAATTGGCCTTTGATGATGCAGGCCAGAAACAGCCTTCCCCGGCGGAGGAGCGGCTGGCCCACGCCCTGTCGCAAGGCATTCCGCCTGCACTTGGCGCACAGGCCTTTGGCCGCGCCTTGGCGTTGAATGTGCCGCAAATCATCGTCTCCTCGCTCGATATCCCGGCGCTGATCGCACAGGCCCAAGTGGCCGGGGCGGCCGTGCCAAAGGGCCAAAGTTTTGCGCGCCCCGATCTGGACAGCGATTATCTGGCATCCCGGAATGATGTGGAACGGACCTTGACCGGCTTTTGGCAAGACCTGCTGGGTGTAGGCCAAGTGGGCGTTATGGATGACTTTTTTGCGCTGGGCGGGCATTCGCTTATTGCTGTGCGCTTGTTTGCCATGGTGCGAAAGGCCTACAGGGTGGATTTCCCGATCTCGGTTTTGTTCGAGGCCCCGACGATAGCCGCCTGCGCCGCCTTGATCGAGGAGCGTATCGGCCCGCAAGCCGAAACGCGGGCCGAGGTTGCAACGCCCAAGCGCCGATTCACGCATCTGGTTGCGATGCACGAACGCGAAGGCGGGCCGAAGACCCCGTTCTTCCTTGTGGCAGGCATGTTCGGCAACGTGCTGAACCTGCGCCATCTGGCACAGTTGATCGGAGGGGAACGTCCGTTTTACGGCTTGCAGGCGCGTGGTCTTTACGGTGATGCCCCGCCCCATGCCACGATACCGGAGGCGGCGGCAGATTATATCGCCGAACTGCGCCAGGTGCAGCCGAATGGCCCCTACCTGTTGGGCGGTTTTTCGGGCGGGGGTTTGACCGCGTGGGAAATGGCGATCCAGTTGGAAAAAGCGGGGGAGGAGGTGGCGCTGCTGGTGCTGCTCGACACACCTTTGCCGCTGCGCCCCGGCCTGTCGCGCACGGACAAGGCTTTGATAAAACTTTCGGAATTGCGCAAACGCGGCCCCGGCTATTTGCTTGATTGGGCGCGCGCCCGCTGGGAATGGGAGCGGACCAAGAACAACGCCCCCGCCCCTGATACTGAAGGCGCGTTCCACAATGGCGCGATTGAGGCGGCGTTTCGCGCGGCCTTGCCCTTGTATCCCTTGCCGCTGCGCAAAGGCCCCACAGCGCTTTTCCGCCCGCTCTTGGATTTGCGCTGGCATGTCAGCAATGGCAAATGGGTCAGCGGTGCTAAGGAATATGTGTTCAAGGACAATGATTTGAGCCGCTTTGCCCCCGCGCTGGAGGTGATAGAGGTGCCGGGCGATCACGACAGCATGGTGCTGGAACCCAATGTGCGCGTGCTGGCCGCGCAGTTGCGCAAGGTGATTGCGCAGGCAGAACCTGTGGCTTGCCCGCTGTTGGCGCAGGCGGCGGAATAGACCATGAAAACCCTTTTGACGGTGATCTTGAACTGGCGCACGCCTGATATGACGCTGCGATCCGCCGGCGCCGCGCTGCGCGAAATGCAGGGCATTCCCGGCGCGCTGACGATTGTAGACAACGACAGCGGCGATGGGTCGTTCGAGGCGTTGAGCGTGGCAGTTGCGGCGCGCGGGTGGGACCAGTTGGAAACCCCGGTGCGGGTGATCCAATCGGGGCGCAACGGCGGGTTTGGCGCAGGCAACAATGTCGGTATTCGGGCCGGTTTGCCCGCCGGTTTTCCGGGGGGCGCGCGTCCCGATTACGTCTACATCCTCAACTCCGATGCTTTCCCGGACGCAGGCGCCATCCGCGCGCTTTATGACCATCTGAACGCCAATCCCATCACTGGCTTTGTGGGCAGCTATATTCACGGCGATGACGCAGCACCGCACCGCACCGCTTTCCGCTTCCCCTCGATCTTTGGGGAGTTTGAAGCCTCCATCCGTTTTGGCCCTGTCAGCCGTTTGTTGTCACGCCATATCGTCGCTCAACCGATCCCGGATGCGACCGGGCGCGTGGATTGGCTGGCGGGTGCAAGCCTGATGATGCGCCAGGATGTGCTGGATGTGGTGGGCCTGTTTGATGAGAAGTTTTTCCTGTATTTTGAAGAAACAGAACTGTGCTACCGCGCCACCGCTGCTGGCTATCCAATTGATTATGTGCGGGAAAGCCGCATCACGCATATTGGGTCAGTCTCCACTGGTATGAAAACCTGGGCGCGCATGCCGGGCTATTGGTTTGATAGCAGGCTTTACTATTTCACCAAGGTTCACGGGCGCGGCTATGCGGCACTCGCCACATTCTCGCTTGTATTGGGCTCTATATTGTGGCGGTTGCGGCTGTTGGTTCAATCCAAGGATCGGGGCGATGCGCCGCGCTTTTTGCGCGATCTGCTGACGCATTTCGGGCAGTCTTTTTGGAAGCCCTCTGGGCAGCACGGCCCCGATGTAAAGTGACCCCGCCCCTGCGGGAAGGAGAGTATGATGTCCAGTGCCCTGATTATCGGCAATGAATCCCTGACTATTCAATGCGCGCAAATGCTGCTGGCGCGGGGCCATGCCATTGCGGCTTTGGTGACGCGTAATGCGGATGTGAGGGCCTGGGGGCTGGCGCAGGGCTTGCGGGTTGAAGAGCCGCGCGCGGATTTGGCGGGCTTGCGCGTCGATTGGCTTTTGTCGATTGCCAACCTGAATGTAATCCCGAGTGCGGTGCTGGCGCTGGCGGACCAGGCCGTGAATTTTCACGATGGGCCCTTGCCGCGCTATGCAGGCCTGAACGCGCCTGTCTGGGCGATTTTGAACGGTGAGGTGCTTCACGGCATCACATGGCACCGCATGGTGGCGGGGGTGGATGCGGGCGCGGTTCTGGACCAACGGCT
>Ga0105052_10005464_pt1 | contig 13387 bp, 10 predicted proteins | sample FRY03_FD_78094 | JGI IMG/M metagenome (GOLD analysis project Ga0105052, IMG submission 78094) | Freshwater microbial communities from Lake Fryxell liftoff mats and glacier meltwater in Antarctica - FRY-03 | ecosystem: Environmental > Aquatic > Freshwater > Ice > Glacier meltwater ... | reverse complement strand
GGCAACGTCACATGATCCCGTTTAAAACTTAGCGTCGGGCAGAAAATGAAGTTTCCCTTGAGTACCGACGCAAGCCCGTTGTCGCCAGAAGTCACCACAACTGATTTTGAGCCACCGGGTCTGATCACTCGCTTCACAAGATCAGGAAATGAGAACTTGGATCGGCCTTTTTCGCCAATCAGCGAAACCGAAGTATGGATAGCTGCTGCATCTGGATGTACTTTATGGGCTGTAAGGACTCGTTCGACATAGTTTTGTTCCAACTCGTCATCGGCGTGAACGACGGCGAAAACAGAAACATCTGTATTCGAGACAAGATGTTGTAGCCCTAAGTTCCAGCAACGACCAATGCCAAGATTTGTTTCGTTCTTCGTGAATGACATCCGGTTCGAATCAAACGACTCAACAATTTCTCTTGCTCGGTTCCGACTACCCGAGTCATCAACGACTACTGCCACCCACTTAGTTGAGGATTGCGCCACTAAAGAATTCAGCAGACACTCTAAATACTCTTCATTCGAGAAAAACGGAACCACAATTCCTAGTGAACCCCTCACTTTGGGCCTATTAACAAGTTCCCGGGAGCCAGCTTCTCTCGTTCGGTTACCCTTACTGAGCCACAACACCGAGAACGAAAGGGTCTGCTGTCGGTTTGGTTGACTCGGTGGTTTGTGGTTTTCATGCGGCTTGAAGGGCCATATTTATGGTCTCGAATTCGATTGGGGTGAGGCGACCTAGTTGGCGTTGTCGTCGGCGACGATGATAGGTTCTTTCGATCCAGGTGACTATCGCTAAGCGTAGTTCCTCTCTGGTTGTCCACCGTTATCAATCGAGAACATTTTTTTGTAGTAGCGAGAAGAAAGATTCCATTGCGGCGTTATCACCGCACGCGCCAACCCGTCCCATCGAGCCGATGAGCCCGTTGTTTTTAATGTTCTGACGAATGCTTTGGAACGGAATTGCCCGGGTTCAAGGGGTCGTCGCAACACCGCGATAGTGAGGAGTTGCCAGGTTGCCATCTCGAATGCGTCCAACACCAGATCGGTGTGCATGTGAGATGCGACCCGCCAGCCGACGATCATCCGGTCATACACATCCAAGATGAACGACACATACAGCCGGCCTTCCCATGTCGAGCAATATGTGATGTCGGCCAGCCACAACTGGTCCGGTGCCTGGGCAGTGAAGTCTCGTTTGACCAGATCAGGTGGCCGTACAGCTGTCTGTCCTTTCAGTTAGGGATACACCTCACACAATGAATTCAACACACCGCGTATATCCAAGATTCTCATCATCCGGGCAACCGTGCAACGGGCAATCAAGTAACGCTGCCTAGTGAGATGTTTATGCAACCGTCGGGCCCCATAACACGAATAGTTTGCCGTCCATTCGCTCTTGATCATGACCTTGTGGACCTCATCGGTTGCCGCCCTCGCACACGCACGCCGGACCTTCGCTGCGTAATAGGTGCGCTCCGAAAATTCCAGCAGCCGACACATCACAACAACCGGGAACCGGTCCCGATGCCCGTCGATGAAGGCAACCGTCACTTGCGCGGCGGGTCGGCCGCTCGCACAAAAAACTGGTTGCCGCCTTCAAAATTTCTATTATTCGTTGCTGATCGGCCACCTCCACCGCTTCAACGCCTTGATCACAGCAATCTCCTCAGTAGTCGGTCCCGAAACCAGACCCCGATCGATGCGCGCCTGGATCACCCAACGCCGGCCCGATTCTGGTGTCGCAATTCCCAACGACCGGGCAACATCAGTCACCGACCGGCCCCGATCCAACACTTCCTCAACGGCTCGCCGCCGCAACTCCGATGTGTATTTTGATGGACGTGCCATAACAGCAGTCTCCCTTCCTGTGGCCCTCCAGCCACAATATGGACACTGCATCAAACCCGGGGCGACTCACACTACACTTTAGGCAAAGTAAAATTATTGCTATATTCGGTTGTGTCTTTGTTCCGTTTAACTCGAAATTCAGCAGGTAGGAAGCATTGAATACATTCTTCAGCCCACTAAACCAAATCGTCGTCGAGCGAAGAATCTGGAGTCACCTCGGGTGGCGTGATCTCAAAAGCAGATATGTGCGCACAATCATTGGTCCATGGTGGTCAGCCGCAAATCTAATCACGGTTGTGTTCGGGATGTCCCTTGCAGTCGGGCTTCTTTCCAATACAAGGACACTTTCGGAAGCTCCCAGAATCGCACTAGTACTTGCACTCTGGACTCTTATAAGTTCCAATCTGGTTGAGGCGGTTGATCTTTTTGAGGGTGAAAAGGGATTGCTGCTCAACATGGAAATTGCCGAAGTCTCACTGATCGCCCGAATGGTATGGCGCAACACTCTTATATTTGCGCATAACATCGCAGTGATTATTTTGGTCTTTCTCATTGCAGGACAGGACTTAAACACTCGCTTGCTTATTCTTCTCCCCATTGCTTTCGTGATATCTGCTGGAACCCTGTTTCCCGCTTACGCATTTGCACGATCTATATTTTTCTTACGAGATCTAAAGACGATTCTTCCATCAGTCATTCAGCTTGTATTTTTTCTCACCCCAATATTATGGATTCCGCCTAGTTCAGGGCCGATGGCAGTCATCTTTGCTATCAACCCTGCGGGTTGGGTTATTGAATTTGCTCGCTTGTTCATCCTCGAGAATATTTTTGATTCATACCTTCTAGTGAAGATGCTCATGTTCACCTTTGCCTCACTCTTATTGATTTCACTATCAGCAAAATCGATGTATTCCATTAGGAAACTGTTGTAATTCATGACTCATATCAATCTGCGAAACGTAACATTCAATAGGAAACTTGAAGTAGACAAACACCGAAATATGTCGGGTGGTTCCGCGTCGAGAAAACGACACCGAGACGTCATCCAAAATGTCACAATAAGCATTTCCGATGGTGAACGGGTCGGACTTCTTGGCCCGAATGGCGCTGGAAAAACTACACTCCTACGCCTAATGGCGGGCATTTTTAGGCCTGACAAGGGGAGTGTCGTGCGGGAAGGTGAAGTCTCCACCTTCCTGGATGGCGGATTCGGTTTTGACCAGCAACTCACAGGCCGTTCAAATTGCGAATCGCGCGCGATCATGGCACGAATGAGAGGTGTCCGCGCAAAAGAGATGGTCAAGTGGGTCGAAGAATTTACCGAACTTGGCGACTACTTCGATCAACCTGTTCGCACATACTCAACCGGAATGATTATGCGTTTGGTTTTTGCTATCGGAACAGCGCAAACCCATCAAATTTTGCTCATTGATGAAGGGCTTTCAACAGCCGATGCCCACTTTCAAACTAAGGCTCTAGGGCGACTCAGAGAAATGTATAACAACGCACCAATAATAGTGCTTGCGTCGCACAGTATTGCTCTTCTGAAGCAACACTGCCAACGAGGAATTGTGATCATCGACGGACAAGTGGCCTTTGACGGAACTCTCGAGTCTGCAAGTGAGTTTTATTCACAACACCCACGCGGCAACCATGAAGTGTCCCGGGTTTGGTGACCCGAGCCCCTGAAAGTGGTCCACCAGTTGTGCGAGTCCGTTGCCCCAAGATTGGGGCGAGAAAGGACACGTGAGGTTCCCCAGGGATAGTGGACGGTTAATTCACCTCCCGTGGAGTCGTCACCCAGTGCAACGAAATGGGTTTGGTTCGCTCGATGGGATCAACTGGTTCGTGTTACGACCATGCCCATGCCACAGCAGAATCGTTTTGGTCAATTTTCAAACACGAGTACTACTACCGGCACACCTTCACCACCCTCGATGAACTCATCGTCGGGATCGAGGCGTTCATACACCGTTACACTCACGTTAGGAGGTACTCCAAAATTGGGCAAACCAGCCCAATCAAATTTGAGATAGGGTTAGCCGTAGCCAGCCAGGCTGCATAAATCAGTGTCTACTTTTCTTGGGGAACCTCAATGAGGCAAACGGTCATGTGGGGTCGAGCATTCAAGATCAGCCATTTCTCGACATTGGCATACCAGAAGATTATCAAAAAGCATCGGATTTACTGAAATGAACCAAATATTCTCTAACCTGCTAAAGCAAAACATCGCCGATTCAATTGAAGCTCAGCAAAATATGGCGAAAGACGCAGTCCTGATGGGATGTTTCAATCAGGCCGTCGAACACGTTATCGCCTGTTATCAAGCGGGTGGCCGTCTTTACATTGCCGGCAATGGCGGTTCCGCCGCCGATGCCCAGCATCTTGCGGCCGAATTTGTCAGCAAACTGGCACGAGACAGAAACCCGTTACCGGCAGAAGCGCTCACGACAGACAGCTCAATACTCACCGCAATCGGTAACGACTACGGATTTGAGAACATATTTTCCCGGCAGCTTGCGGGCAAGCTTCAAGCCAACGATGTGTTTCTGGGAATTACAACCTCCGGGCAATCCCCCAATATCCTTAAAGCCTTGGAGCAATGTCGGGCTAAGGGTGTGAAGAGTATTGTTTTCACTGGGCGCGACGGCGGGCAAGTCAAAGACATGGCGGAATACTGCATCATCGCCGCAGGCCAAAGAACCAGCACCATTCAAGAACTTCACATCGTGCTTGCGCATACGCTTTGCGAATGCGTCGAACAAGAACTTTTCCCCATTTAAAATAACTTCACGAAAGGTACAGAACATCTCATACAATATTCTCGTCACAGGCGGTGCTGGCTATCTCGGCTCCATCATGGTCCCCGATCTGCTTGCAGCGGGTCACAAAGTGGCTGTGCTCGACAACTTCATGTTTAAACAAGCCAGTCTTAACCATGTATGCCATCACCCGAACTTTTCAATTGTGAAGGGCGACATTCGAGCAGAAAGCACAATGGCCCCGCTAATGAAGAGCGCAGATGTCATCATTCCCTTGGCAGCACTCGTGGGCGCCCCCCTGTGCAGCCTTGACCCCGTCGGCGCAACCACGATCAACCATGACGCAATCACACTGATGCTCAAGCTCCTCTCCAAGGAGCAAATCGTCCTCATGCCGACCACCAACAGTGCTTATGGCACTGGTGACGAAAATAACTTCTGTACCGAAGAATCGCCATTGCGCCCAATTTCACAATACGCCATCGAGAAGGTGGAGATTGAAAAAGAACTGATGCAACAACCCAACGCCATCAGCTTCCGTCTGGCAACCGTATTCGGCATGTCGCCGCGCATGCGAACCGACCTGCTGGTGAATGACTTTACCTACCGTGCCGTATATGACCGCTTCGTAGTGCTTTTTGAGAGCCACTTCAAACGTAACTACATCCACGTCCGTGACGTATCCCGTGTTTTTCAGCATGCATTGAACAACCACGAAAGAATGAAGGGGCAGATCTACAACGTCGGCCTCTCTGATGCCAATGTCTCAAAGAAGGAACTCTGTGAGCACATCCAGAAGCAGCGACCTGACTTCGTGTTCATCGAAGCGCCGGTGGGCAAGGATCCGGACCAACGCAATTACATCGTATCCAATGCCAAGATCGAAGCCACTGGCTTCAAGACCGAATTCTCACTGGATAGGGGCATCGGCGAGCTCATCAAGGGTTACACCATGATCCGCAACGCAATCTACGGCAACGTCTAAGCGCACCCGAAAAATGTCCAGCGCATCATTCGATTTTGTTATCGTGGGAGCCGGCATCGTCGGTCTCACGGTAACTAATGAACTGCTCAAACGCCAACCCGGCGCCCGGATTGCCGTGCTGGAAAAAGAAGCAGCGCCAGGGCTACATGCCAGTGGCCGCAACAGCGGGGTGATGCACAGCGGTATTTACTATGGCAGCGACACGCTCAAAGCGCGAGTCTGCGCGGCGGGTGCCCGTCGCATGATCGAATTTGCCAAAGCAGAGGGTATTGCGGTTAACCAATGCGGCAAAGTGATCCTGGCAACATCGGAAGAGCAACTGCCCACGGTCGAAAAGCTCCTGCGCAACGCCAGAGACAACGACATTCCCGCAGAGAAGATAGACCATCGGCAACTACGCGAGATCGAACCCTACGCTGCGCAAGGGCCTGCCGCAATTTATTGCCCAACCACCGCCGTCATCGACGGCACGACAGTCATTAAACGGCTGAGGGAACAACTCGAACAACGAGGCGTTAAATTCATATTTAATTGCCACGTTAAGGCCCCTGCCGGAAAAGGTCAGCTTAGTACGTCTCAAGGCGCCATCCACTACGGGTTACTGTTCAACTGCGCAGGTGCTTACGCCGACACCGTAGCCAAGTCTTACGGCCTGGCGGCTGACTATGCGCTTGTACCCTTTAAAGGCATCTACTGGAAGCTTAGTAAAAAAGCCAACCCAATGGTGCGTGCCAACATTTACCCGGTGCCCGGTGTCTCCATGCCTTTCTTGGGCGTACACCTCACCCGAGTCATCAGCGGCGATGTCTATATTGGTCCCACGGCCATTCCCGCCTTTGGGCGTGAAAATTACGGAATCCTTCAAGGTGTCAAGTTCGGCGAGTCATTGAGCATTGGCTTCCAACTGGCAAGTATGTACCTGCGCAACGAAAACAATTTCCGCAAACTGACGCATGTGGAAATGGGCAAATACAGCAAAGGCGCCTTCCTATCCGCTGCCCGCAAGCTCGTGCCCTCGCTTACGGCTGAAGATATGCTGCCAACCCCCAAGGTGGGTATCCGGCCCCAACTCGTCAACACCAAAACGCGCAAACTTGAGATGGATTACATCATTGAGTGCACCGACGATTCGGTGCATGTGCTCAACGCCATTTCGCCCGCCTTTACGAGTGGCTTCGCTTTTGCGGAATTGATCGTCGACGCCGGCAAGATTTCTCGATGATGGCTATTCAACGCCACCATCAACCAAAGAAACTGCGGCCAGCGATTTTTCTGGATCGTGATGGAACCATCAATGTCGAGAAAAACTATCTCTACCGGTTTGAGGATTGGGAGTGGATTCCTGGTGCGCAAGCGGCAATAGCCAGACTGAACAGGGCAGGTTTTCTGGTCGTGGTCGTGAGCAATCAAGCGGGTATCGCACGGGGTTTCTATACGGAGCAGGATGTTATGAGCCTGCACGAGCGAGTGTTAGTAGATTTGAATGGTAGCGGTGGAAACATAGACGCCTTCTATTACTGTCCGCATCATCCTGAGCACGGAGACAACCGTGGTTGTGACTGCCGCAAGCCAAGCCCAGGCATGCTGCTGGAAGCGGCAAGAACACTCAACATTGATCTTTCCAAGTCATGGATGATTGGCGACAAGGCAATTGACATACAGGCTGGCCAGCTTGCTGGTGTTTCCACAATTCTCGTGCGCACAGGTTATGGAGAAGGTGAATCCGGAAGAGCCTCTGGAGCCAAATTCGTAGTTGACTCGCTCTACGACGCGACTGAACGAGTTATTGCGTTGGAACCAGCGAGAAAGTTGGCCCCATGAATCGGAATTTTATCTTGATCGACCATTCGATCGAAGATTCGACAGGACACTACCTTGAGTATGCCAAGCGCGTTCTCCGTGCGGCAAAATCCCTTGGCTTTAAAACTGTTCTTGGGGTAAATAGTTGCGCCGATGAAGTCATTTGTCCCGGCGCTGATGTGATAGACAAAGCCTTCTCCCGTTCTTTTTGGGAAAACCAGGCAATAAGTCGGTTAACTCTGGTCGCAAACTATCTGCGGAAGAGCAGCAAAATTATAGGCAATCCCGATTTCGCCAGGATTTATTCTGAAGAGTTACAAAGTTTTTTTGTTCGTGTTGGTGCAAAGGCAGGTGACGTTGTCTTTGTTCCAACTTTGGGCGGCGTAGAACTCATCGGCATTGCTCTCTATTCGGCAACAAAAAATGCTATCTCCTTGGACTGGCATCTTCTATTCCGACGGGACCTGCCTACGCCAGACGGTATTTTTATCAGCAAAGCACGTATCAATTACTTTCGAACGATCAAGAGTTTTTCTGAATTCAATGAACGTTTCGCCAAGGGGCAGGTTGCCTTCTATACAGATACAGAGGAACTTACCGAGCGTTACAACCGTGCGATCAGCATGGCATTCACAACACTTCCAATACCCATCGACGAGGCGCTAAGCATCAAAAATATAAACAATGGCGCTCCATTGATTGTTTGTTATCTGGGTGATGCGCGTGAAGAAAAGGGAATCCATCTTCTGCCAAAGTTGATCGCCGCCATTCGCTCGCATGGATTTACTGAGGCCGATGTTCAGTTCCGAGTACAGACCAATTTGCCTTTAACAGCAACAAGTGCGCGCGCGGTTCGAGCTAAAAATATTTTAACCAAATTGCAAGGTAAAGGTCTCCAGGTTCTTGATGGGCCGTTCCGTAGTGATACTTATCATCAACTGATTTCTTCGTCAGACGTCATCCTGATTCCCTATTGCCCGAAAAGTTATCAGGCAAGGAGCTCTGGAATATTTACCGAAGCGTTGGCAGCTGGAGTCCCGACGGTCTACCCACGAGGCACATGGATGGCAAAAACCAAAACGTTGTGTGGATCAGTTGAATATGAGAATGTTTCTGGTATGCACACCGCGCTTCTCAATATTCTTTGCAATTATCCAAAGCATGAAGAAAAAAGCATCGCCTTCAGCACGCAATGGCGACAACAGCATTCCGCACACAGCTTGGTGACGCAAATATTGAAGGATTCACAAAAGCTATGAAAATATTGCTCATTACTACCGACCTCTATAAGTCGATCGGGGGCGGACAGTCGGTTTACAAAAAGATTATTGAAGCTACACCTAGCCTGGAGTTCTATTATTTTCGGCATGGAAAAGCAGAAACGGCATCCCGCCCCGCAAATGCCCACTCGATTCCGTTAGTGGATCGTCGCAGTCTGCGCGTTCTAGCTCCCCCTCCTTATCCTGGATACAAACTACGTGCGTTAATAGAGGCCGACCAGATTGCAAGATCGGTGGTAGGGGAAAGTTTTGACATCGTCGATATCCCTGATTTTTGTACCTTTGGAAGCGTCTTGCGCGATGCGTTTGTCCATTATCGTGTCAATGTCGGGCGCATTGTGCTCGCCATGCACGGCAACATTTCAAAGTCAATCGAGATAAATTGGGGCAACGCGGGCAACAATGTACTTGAACAACGCATACTGGAGCGATCCCAGTTTGAAGCTGCAGATGCTGTCTATGCAATCTCTCCACGCTATGTGCGCGAATGGCAGGAGATCGTCAATCGGCCCGTGCATTACATTGACCCAGCCCATTTTATCAGTGCTGAACTGCAACCACTCAACGAAACTGACACTTCTAAAAGCCCTTCAATTTACTGTATTGGCCGGAGCGAGCGGCGTAAGGGAAATGACCTTTTCATCGAGCTAGTTCGTTGGCTGAGGCAAGAATCATTTGATAGAGCTGCACATATAGGTGATTTGGACTACTCCTATCGAGGAATATCATCTGGATACATCTTGCAGAACATTGCTAAGCAGCGTGGTCTAGAAATTCCTTCGTTGCCATCGTTGAATAGGGGCGAACTTGGAAAACTATACGGTCAGCGATCAATAGTTGTGTTGCCAGTTCGATACGACACGTTGAATCTTGTCGCCCTTGAAGCCTTGTTTTCTGGCTGTCCAGTGGCAATTTCAACCGCAGCCGGGGTTTGTGATTATCTTGACGAGTTTCATCCCGGTTTGCCGTACATTAAAATAGATTTTGATAATTTTTATGCGGCCGTGAGGGATTTGCAAGAACTTGTAGATCACTATGATTTACATCGCGAGAAACTTTCTGCTTATCTAGCTCAGCATTCAGTAAAGCCTCCGGTTTCATTAAATATCCTGTCATTTTACGAGAACACGCTCGGAACCCCTTCAGTCGAGCATAGCCCAATCAGTGCTTCGGTAATACCCTACGAGGTACGTGGTCGCTCCAATAAAGAGCAATTGGTAAAGGTGGCACGGCAGCTACTGCCGATCCGTTCTTATCATGCCCTACGGCGTTTCATGCTTGCTCCTCGTAATTGGATAATCGAAAAAGTAAAAAAATCTGGTCACATTGGCGATGCTAAATTTTTCGGAGTACTTGCTGACTCGAAGACAGTGCCGTGGCGACTAACTCGCATCGCCGAACACGCTGAATACAATCGTGAGAGACTTGGCGAAAAGCTGGATGAAATTTATGGCATCGCGACTAGCCCCCTCTATCGCTGCAATTTCTGGCAGGATATCGCACGTATAGAACGTATTCTCGGCAACGAGTTGATGGCGGCCACCTACGAACTCCGAATACTCCGTCTACTCGGTGAAGATAGTTTAGGACTTTTGCCTGGCGTGGTAGCCACACTGAATAAGCATGGCCTGATTCAAGAAGCCAAGGCTGCACAAGCCATGTACGCAGACCCGAACAAGGCGGAAGAAAATGTGTATGCCTATCTGAAAGAAGCGTATCAACGCAATCTCGTCAGGCAAGATTACCCCCTTCAGGTGCTGGATGATCGGCGTAATCAAACTCCAGCCAAGGTGGCCGTAATCGTTTCCCTTTACAAAGCGTCCGACAAACTCAACTACTTTTTGACTGCGTTAAGCCTGCAAACTCTTGTGAAGCAAGGTGAGGTTGAGATCATTCTTGTCGATAGCGGCTCTCCGACAAACGAACGCGAGGTGATTGAAGCTTTCTTGCAAAAAAATTCACTTAACGCCGTTTACGCTCGGTCTGCGGAACGCGAAACGATTCAGGCTGCTTGGAATCGTGGTATTGGTCTTGCGAAAGCGCCTTATCTCGTATTTCTTGGCGTAGACGAAACTTTATATCCAGAAGGTTTGGAGGTTCTAGCCGATGAACTGGATCAGAACCCGAAAATCGATTGGGTCATGGCAAATAGCTTGGTTACTTCAGTGGATGAACATGGCATCTACAAGCATGACATCATGCCCTACGACCGAACTGGCGCCTGCAAAGATCACACGTATCTTGAAACCTGTTATCTCTCATGGGTTGGCGGTATGTATCGTAAAACCCTGCACGAGCGATTCGGTTATTATGACGAAACCTTTGGTGCAGCGGGTGACACCGAGATCAAGAACCGCATCCTGCCCTACATCAACGTCAAGTTCATCCCCAAGATGCTCGGTTTGCTCCTCAATTACCCCGACGGCCAAACCACTGCTAGTCCGAAGGCGGAAATTGAGGACCTGCGTGCATGGTACGCGCATCGCACACCGGGCGGTCTACGGTATGCATTTGAAAATCGGCCAATTGAAGAAGCGGAAAAACTACTCTGTACAGCTTTGGGTTATCGCAAATCGTATTTTGGGCATATGAGCAGCGATATCGAATACGCGACCTACTTGGCTCAGTATATAAAGGATAAAAATCCAGAATCCATAGTTTCGACACAAATTCTACCCGGCCTGGAGAAGCTGTTGCACGATTTGAGGAGACTTGAGTTTGCCCAGCTACCACCTTCCCGATTGGGGAGCATGAACACCCTCATTAGAGCTTGGCGCAACGCATCTCGATATCAGACTCAGCATAGTGATGCGCTTCAGTTTAATTCAAGGCCTTGCTACAGTGTACTGAACGACAATCGCTACGAACAACACTCATTGTTATGGAAATCAAATTAGGGAAAATTAAATGAAAGAAAATATCAATAGTATTTTATCAAATACTCTTTCACGGTTACTTGGTCGCCTGCTTCAGAGGCTTGAGACAAGGATTGTTGAGAGAACACTATGGATGGTTAGAAACGAATACACAGTTATGCCACGATTCGGTTTCCATCAGCCATTGGATTACTACGTAGATACACCACCGTGTCATTTTGAGCCGCCATTACAAATTGCCGGAGAAGATCTGCCTGTTCCGGCATCAGATGATCGCATGGGTTATAGCCCTACAGACGTTCAAGAATACTTGCACTGGGGAAAGGATGACAAAGATTTGGTCAAGTCCCAAATAGATAAGCATCTAGGTAAAACTGAAGGCATTGCTATATTGGATTTTGGCTGTTCACCAGGGAGGGTGTTGCGCCACTTTTACAATGAGTCGAAACAATCAAATTGGGGTCTTTATGGTGTTGATATCCAGGCTAGGCCGATTCAATGGATGAGAGAGTTCATGCCTGCCGAATTCTGTGTTTACACTGGCACAACTATGCCAATTTTACCTTTCCCAGACAACCACTTTGATGTGATTTACGGGTTTAGTATATTTACGCATATTAAATTTAATTGGGATATGTGGCTGCTGGAGCTCAAGCGAGTACTAAAACCGGGCGGGTTATTAATACAGACAATACACACTGAAAATGCCTGGCTTTTTTTTTACGACAACAAGAGTGAATCCTGGGTGCATATCAATCACTCAGCAAAAATGTTAGAAACCAGAGAAATGCCGCATGACTACTTTTATTATGGAGATATGAGCGTTAGTCAAGTATTTTGGAAACGTGAAGTCGCAAGAACTTATTGGGGCCGATACTTCACTATCCTTGATGTATTGGCGCCACCTGGTGAGCGTTCATTTCAGGATTGGATGGTTTGCAAAAAAGCAGAATAACTGACGATTTTCTATGTCCATGGATGCGTCCAACCAAGTTTGTGAAACTATATTAAAAGGGATATGTAATGATTTGTCGCATCTGTGATTCTACCAAACTCGAACCCGTTGTCAACCTCGGCGAACAGCCTTGGTGCAACAATTTCTTAAAGAAAGAAGATGTCGGTAAAGAACCGTTCTATCCACTTCGAGTCTTGTTCTGCCACGATTGCCATACTTCTCAACTTGACTCCACGGTCAAGAAGGAAATCATGTTTGGTGACCATACCTATTTGTCAGGAACCACCAAATCACTTTCGGAGCATTTTCGCAATATCGCGAACGAGGTGGATGCGAAGTTTTTTGCCAACACAAGGCAAAAGTCGGTGCTCGATATTGGCTCCAACGATGGCACGCAATTAAAGCATTTTCAGGCGCTGGGCTATGAGGTGTTGGGCGTTGAGTCTTCCAAGACCACGGCTCGCATTGCGAACGATGCCGGTGTACCGACATTGCATGCTTTTTTCAATCAGAAAACGATGTCAGACATTGGCAAGAAATTTGATATCTTTAATGCCTCTGGTGTCTTTTTTCATCTGGAAGAGCTGCACTCAGTCTGTGAAGCCATCAAGCAGGGATTGAAGCAAGACGGTGTGTTCGTCGTCCAGTTTTTGTATATGAAAAGCATCATGGAGAATCTGGCTTTCGACCAGATTTATCATGAGCACTTGCTTTATTACTCACTTGAAACCATCGAGGTATTGCTCAACCGTCATGGCTTTTCCATGTTTGATGCGTACCTTGCTTCGATTCATGGTGGCTCGATCATTGGCTACATTACCCATAAAGGCAATCGTGAGCCATCCGAGCAGTTGTTGGCGATGCGTGAAGATGAGCGCGTCT
>Ga0105052_10005457_pt1 | contig 13395 bp, 10 predicted proteins | sample FRY03_FD_78094 | JGI IMG/M metagenome (GOLD analysis project Ga0105052, IMG submission 78094) | Freshwater microbial communities from Lake Fryxell liftoff mats and glacier meltwater in Antarctica - FRY-03 | ecosystem: Environmental > Aquatic > Freshwater > Ice > Glacier meltwater ... | reverse complement strand
CTGGTGCAAAATTGGCGTTTGATCGACTAGCCACTGTTCTTGTGTCAGTGTTATTTTCACTCGTTGCACTGCCATGGATTTCCCTGATTTATACAGTGATAAGTCGAGGAGCCAAAGCCGTGTATTTGGGGTTCTTTACCACAGATATGTTCGTTAACTCTTCAGATGATCCACTGAATCAGGGTGGAATTTCACACGCGATCGTTGGCACGTTGTTGATGGTTCTTGTGGCATCGTTGATTGCGGTTCCACTTGGAATTGTGGCCGCAATATATATTGTGGAAATTAAGGGCCGGTTTGCTGGCATGGTTCGATTTTTTACTCAGGCCATGAGTGGGGTCCCTTCGATCGTGGCAGGTCTGTTTATTTATTCAACAGTTGTCATGACTCTGACTCATAAGTTCAACGGTATTGCCGGGGCGCTTTCATTATCGATTCTTATGTTGCCAACGGTTGCGCGAACTACAGAAGAAGTGCTGAAGGTCGTGCCACGAGAATTGCGCGATGCCAGTTATGCACTTGGAGCGTCACAATTTAAGACCACCTTCAAGATTGTTCTGCCGACTGCTCGGTCGGGATTGATCACTGCTGCTGTTCTTGGTGTAGCCCGAGTTGCTGGTGAAACAGCGCCGCTTCTTCTCACGTCACAGTATTTTGTCAAATTCACAACGGACATGTTCAATAATCCAATGGCGTCACTACCCACGTATGTTTTCGGAAATCTTCTTACTGGGACCGATAATTCGTATGCCAGGGCATGGGCCGCATCGATGGTGTTGATCTCAATTGTTGTTGTTTTGTCAGTAACCGCTCGCCTTATTGGCGGACGTAATTCAGGGAAGAAGTAAATATGTCAGAAGTAGATTCACCTGGAAATATTAAAGTCACCGGAACCGGGGGCCTCGAAACCAAGGGAGTGCATGCGTGGTTTGATAAGCATCATGTTCTTGCTGATGTGACCTTGCATTTTCCGCAGAGTACGGTGACAGGACTGATTGGGCCGTCTGGTTGTGGAAAGTCGACTTTTTTGCGCCTGTTGAACCGAATGCATGAGTTCATTCCTCACTCTTCAATGGCTGGAGAAGTTCTGTTTAATGGCTCCGACATTTATGGTCCAGAAGTAGATCCGACAGAAATTCGTACTCGCATAGGCATGGTTTTTCAAAAACCAAACCCGTTTCCTTCAATGACTGTTGGCGAAAATGTTCTGGCCGGGCTCAAATTGGCAAAAAAGAAATCAAAAAGTTCTAAAGATGACTTGATGGAAGACTGTCTGACACGTGCGGGTTTGTGGAATGAAGTGAAGGATCGTCTGAAAGCACAAGGATCGTCGCTTTCTGGTGGACAACAACAACGTCTATGCATAGCGCGCGCACTGGCCTTAAAGCCAGAGGTATTGCTACTTGATGAACCATGTTCGGCTCTTGACCCAGGTTCAACGCTTCGTGTTGAAGAAACAATTGTTCAACTAGCTGAAACAATGACCATCATCATTGTGACCCACAACATGCAGCAGGCCGCTCGTGTCTCAGATTATTGTGCTTTCTTCTTGTCAGAAGGTGGTCCAGGTCATTTGATTGAGGCAGATCTCACTACCAATATGTTTTCGAACCCGACCGATAACCGCACAGCTGATTATGTGCAAGGCCGATTCGGCTGATCTCGTTTACCAACTACCCCGAAAGAAATACCCACATGAATCAATTGAAAAACAAAAAATTGCTATCGCTTGTTGCGGTAGTCGCATTAGGTGCAGGCCTTGCAGCCTGTGGCGGTAGTGGCTCAGCATCTGACACCACCACGGCATCAGGCGGTACAACACCAACAGGAGCCAGCACCTTGAGCGGTTCTGGCTCAACTTTTGTTTGGAACATTGTTGACAGTTGCCGCGCCGCTTACAGCAAAAGCTCGGTTGCAAACCCAAGCACGGATGTTGTGAGCTACTCAGGTGGTGGTTCAGGAACTGGAAAATCAAACTTCAGCGATGCCACTGGAACTCCAACAGTGCAGTGGGCTGCCACTGATTCTATTTATTCGTCAAACACTCCAAAATCCTCGTTCGTGTATGTCCCATTGGTCGCTGGTGCGATCTCAGTGATGTACCACGTTGAGGGTGTTCAGCCAGCAAATTCACCAATTCAACTCAGTCCATTGACCATCGGGAAAATCTTTTCTGGCCAGATCACCTCTTGGGATGATGCAGATATCAAGGCTGACAACGCTGTTGGAAAGATATTGACCCTGCCAGCAACTCCGATCAGGGTGTACTACCGCTCAGGAACATCAGGAACAACGAACAACTTCACCAAGTTCTTGAACCTCGCAGCGGGTTCAATTTGGACCAACTCAGCCAACGATGCGTTTACAACTGCGTTCCCAGGAACCATCACGAACTTTGCCCACATTTTGTCTGCAGCTGGTTCTGACGGAGTTGCTAACAACGTCCGCGACAACAACGGTGGAATCACCTTCGTAGAACAGTCATACGTTGAAGAGCGTAAAGATGCCGCTAAGGGCATCGACTCAGCTTCGGTAAAGAACAATGCAGGTGTGTATGTTGCTCCATCAGCTGCATCAACCGGATCTTTTTATGCAGAAGCAGCAGTTGACGCCTCTGGTGTTATAACTCCTGATTACACAATGAAAGCAGCTGATGCTTACTTGATCAACGCAGTGTCGTATGGAGTTGGCTACACAGCAAGCAGCACAGTCAATGCGGCAGTTCGTAGCTGGTTTACATACTTCGTTGGTACTTGTGCACCAGAAACCGCTGCAGCAGCCTTTTATGCACCACTTACTGGAGCATTGAAGGATAAAGCACTTGTACAAGCTGCGCTTGTTGGCAAGAGCTGATCTCGTTTACCAACTGTTCACCAGAGTTCACCTGCGTGTTCAGCAGTTGGTCTTTTTGATGAAATGACTGCCCCCTATATTTCTTCTGGGATAACAACTACCCCGGAGGAAATACCACATGAAAATACGTCGGAAAATTGGGCTCGCACTCGCGATTGCCTCGATAGCAGCACCAATTAGTGCGTTGCCAGCATCAGCTGCCAGCACTCTAAGCGGTTCTGGTTCAACATTTGTTTGGAACATTATTGACAGCTGTCGCGCCACTTACAGTCGTAGCTCGATTGCAAACCCAAGCACAGATGTTGTGAGCTACTCAGGTGGTGGTTCAGGAACTGGAAAAAGAAACTTCAGCGACGCCACTGCAACGCCAACGGTTCAGTGGGCCGCCACTGACTCAATTTATTCGTCAGGTGCTCCAAAGTCCCCGTTCGTGTATGTCCCATTGGTCGCTGGTGCGATCTCAGTGATGTACCACGTTGAGGGTGTTCAGCCAGCAAATGCCCCCATTCAACTCAGTCCATTGACCATCGGGAAAATCTTTTCTGGTCAGGTCACTTCTTGGAATGATGCGGCGATTAAGGCTGACAACATTGCAACTTCAACGAAGGCTGTCACGAAAGTAACCAAGAACGGCGTCACAGTTACTGCTAAGAAGACTGGAAACAAAGTGGCCCTAAGGCTTGTCGTAACTCCAGCTGGCTTAACTAAGTTCAAAGGCAAGTTGGTAAATATTGTTCGCATTACTAAAACTGGAGCACAGTCAGTTGTCTATGGAGCTGCTGTATCGAAGGCAGCAATCAAGACAGTCGTGTATTCCTCAGGAGCTACTTATGCCGTCAAAGTCGGCAAAACCTCACTTGGATCAGTCACTGTTGACAACACCGTTGTCGGAACAACTCTGACGCTTCCAGCAACTCCAATCAGGGTGTATTACCGCTCAGATACTTCTGGAACAACGAACAACTTCACCAAGTTCTTGAACCTCACGGTGGGTTCAATCTGGACTAACTCAGCTAATGATGCGTTTACAACTGCGTTCCCAGGAACCATCACGAACTTTGCCCATATTTTGTCTGCAGCTGGTTCTGACGGAGTTTCTAATAACGTCCGCGACAACAACGGCGGGATCACCTACACAGAGTTGTCATACGTTGAAGAGCGTAAAAATGCCACTAAGGGCATCGGCTCGGCTTCGGTGAAGAACAATGCAGGTATGTACGTCGCTCCATCAGCCACATCAACCGGATCCTTTTATGCAGAAGCATCAGTTGATGCCGCTGGTGTTATCACTCCTGATTACACAGTCAAAGCTGCTGATGCTTACTTAATCAACGCAGTGGCCTACGGACTTGGCTATACAGCGAGCAGCACAGTAAATGCTGGTGTTCGTAGTTGGTTCACATACCTCGTTGGTACTTGTGCACCAGCAACCGCTGCGGCTGCCTTTTATGCACCATTTAGTGGAGCCTTCAAGGACAAAGCACTTGCCCAAGCTGCCAAAGTTGGCGCCAGCTGATTTAGTTGCCCCAACTAAACCCTCAAAGAAAGGGCCCGGTGCGAAAGTATCGGGCCCTTTTGATTACCTCTGGTAAGGCAGACTATAAACATGAGCCTTATTTCAATAGTTAATCCCGCTACTGGCAACGTTGAGGGGCAGGTGCCGAATCACACAGTGGAACAGTGTCTTGAGGCCGCTGAAACTGCTGCCACAGCGTTTGTTTCGTGGCGTACAACGTATCCACGGGCACGTGCTGAAATTTTGCGCCGTGCTTTTGAATTGATGATCGCAGAACAGCAGCAGTTAGCAGAACTAATCGTTCGTGAAAACGGCAAAGTGCTCAGTGATGCCAAGGCAGAGGTGGCATATGCTGCTGAATTTTTTCGCTGGTTTAGCGAAGAGGCTGTGCGGATCGATGGTGATCTGAGACAAGCACCCAATGGGCCAAACTATTTGGCGGTTACCCGTGAACCAGTGGGAGTTGCACTGTGCATTACTCCGTGGAATTTTCCAGCAGCAATGGCCACGCGAAAAATTGGTCCTGCGTTAGCAGCCGGCTGCACCGTGCTTCTAAAGGCTGCATCAGAAACCCCATTAACTGCATATGCGATCGCCGATGTGTTGAAGCGAGCTGGTGTGCCAGATGGGGTAGTTCAGGTGATCACGCCGGATCCTCCTGCTGAGGCCGTTGCAGCGCTGCTGTCGTCGGGACTGGTGAAGAAGCTGTCGTTCACAGGAAGTTCAAGGGTTGGTTCACTGTTGCTGTCACAAGCTGCAGAAAAGATTGTGAACTGCTCGATGGAGCTCGGTGGGAATGCCCCCTTCATTGTGTGTGACGATGCTGATATTGATGCCGCAGTGGACGGGGCAATGATTGCCAAAATGCGCAACGGTGGTGCAGCGTGCACTGCTGCAAATCGTTTTTATGTCCATGCCGCTGTGTTGGATGAGTTCACTGACAAATTCGTGGCGCGAATGAGCTCGCTTGTGCTTGGTAATGGTTTGGATTCTGCAACCACGCTTGGACCGTTGGTCAGTGCTGCACAGCAGTCCCGAGTTGCAGCGTTAGTGCAACGCGCTGTGAGCGATGGGGCAAAGGTGTTGTGTGGTGGTACTGTCTCCGAAAATCCAATGCATGGGTATGCAGCAACTGTTCTTGCTGGGGTTGAACAGCATCATTCCATTGTTCAACAAGAAGTGTTTGGGCCAGTGGCACCAATAATTTGTGTTGCTGATATTGAGGAATCAATTCCGCTCTTTAACGATGTTGAACATGGCTTGGTCTCTTACATCTATACAAAGAACCATGGTCGCGGAATGCGGCTTGCCAACGCGTTGGAGACGGGAATGGTGGGATTAAACAGGGGGTTGGTGTCAGACCCTGCCGCACCCTTTGGTGGAGTGAAAGCATCAGGCATTGGTCGCGAAGGTGGCCATGATGGACTTCTTGCGTTTTTAGAGACCAAATACGTTTCCACCGAGTGGTGAATCCCTAGTAGTAAGATCATTTCTTGTGACTGACCAGATTCAAACGCAAAACTCCTGGCTGTTGCCAGATGAGATGGCCATGATTCGTGGCCAAGTGCCGTTGGTGTATGTCGATGCTGTGCCGGTGCGCACGGATTATGACGGGCGAGTTACCCACGTTGGCATGCTGCTGCGCCAGGCGCCAGATGGCACAGTGAGCCGCATGGTTGTATCAGGTCGAGTGATGCTCAATGAACGCATTAGAGACGCTCTCATGCGCAATCTGGAGAAGGATCTTGGCCCAATGGCCATGCCACGCCTCCCGCCTGAGCCATCGCCGTTCACGGTGGTGGAATATTTCACCGATCCATCGATCTCTGGTTTCTACGATCCACGACATCATGCGGTCAGCCTCGCCTATGTTGTGCCGGTCACGGGTGAATGTAGTCCGACTCAGCAGGCCCTCGACCTCGCGTGGTTCACACCAGAGCAAGCAGTGAGTGAGCAAGTGATTCGAGAAATGACAAGTGGACATGATCGACTCATTCGTTTAGCCCTTGCCTCGGTTGGTCAACTTCCCTGATCTAGTCTGTGGGGGTGCCAGAAGGCGACTCTACATATCGAGCAGCTTCAGCGCTTCGAATAGCGCTCAGTGGAAAGACTGTCTCTCGGTTTGAATCAGAACGTCTCATTGGACCATCTCCTCGTCATGATGCAGCAATCGAGCAAGTTAAGAGTTTCGGAAATCATGTAGAGATTGTGTTCGATGATGGAATTGTGTTGCACACCCATTTTCGTTTTCGCGGTGGCTGGCATCTGTATCGCAGCGAACAGAAATGGCGCAAGCGTCGTCATCTAGCGCGAGTCATTATTGAAACTCAAGGTTGGGTCGCAGTTGCATTCGGCACCTCCACCATTGAGACGTATCGTGAACTTGATCAATCGCGTCATCCGCGTGCTGGACGACACGGACCAGATATTGCTCACATGGATGCTGACCTGCATGAATGTGCTTCGCGTTTGTTCCACTTCGATAATCCCAACGCAACTATTGCTGAGGCATTGCTTGACACTCGGGTGATGAGTGGAATAGGAAACGTGCATCGCTGCGAGGCGCTGTGGGCATGTGGAGTGCATCCGTGGGCCAAAGTGTCTGATGTTCCGCAGTCAACATGTCTTGATCTTGTTCTTGCATCTGCTTCTCTTTTGCGAGCCAACATGCAATCACCAGTTCGTGCAACTATTCCAGATGTTCCTGGTGGGCTTGCTGTGTACGGACGCAACGGACAAAAGTGTGCACGCTGCGGTGACATAGTGGGGCTGGGCACAATTGGCACTTCCCAGCGCATGATGTACTGGTGTTCAGGATGTCAAGTGGGTTGTGAGCCATACCCCGATGTAGATAATTCAGACCCTATTGCCCGTGCAATGGATCCACATCCGGCATCCGTACAATTTGTCAGTGAAATGCTGCGTCGTCGGCCCGCGTCTTAGGCGCGACATGTGCTGATCCATCTGATCGCAATGTTGATGTAGTTGATTAATTGGTGGTCAGTGCTTCAAGAATGTTCACACGTGTTGCTCGCCATGCTGGGTAGATAGCGGCAAGAACACCCACAACAAAAGACATAATCATGATCAAGATGGTGGAACCAACAGGAAGTGAGAATGTCGTAAGACCTTGATCCCGTAGAGCAAAGACTATGACCCAGCCAAGTCCTATGCCAAGAAGAATGCCGACTACAGCTCCAAGAAGAGATGTGATGACGCTTTCCCAGCGCACAGTTGTGCGCACCTGCCCTTTTGTCATGCCAACTGCCCGAAGAAGTCCGATCTCACGCTGTCGTTCAAATACCGATAACAACAAAGTGATGATGATTCCAACAATTGAAATAATGACAGACAAAAACAACAAGCCATAAATTAATCCCAAAAGTTGATTAACGATTCCCGCCCGATCTTTGATGTACTCACTCTTTGAAAGCAAGGTACCTTGTCCATAGGTTTCCACAGCTTTTTGAAGTGCCAAACGAGCATCAGATTCTGATACTCCACTTTTCAACTTTATATAAACCGCAATATCAAAGTTGGCCACGGAAGAACTAGCGATGACATCACGTGACACGACATAGTCACCAATCTGGTCGAGGTCGTAGATCCCGGCAATGGTGAGTTTGCGTAAAGTTTCGTCTGAAAGAGTAAGTGTCACTTGTGAACCAAGCGTGTAGAGATTTCTTTTTGCCTTTTTTTCCGACACAAAAATTGAGTTAGCAGATAGATCGTTATAAGTCCCTGATGTCAATCCAATATTAAATACTCCATCGATTGTCGACGGATTGACAGTGGAAAGAAATTGCCCCTTGCCGTCAATCTTGACGGTGAGAATGCCCAGTCCGCTGGCGCGATCTACTTCTGGCAGTTTGTTGATGTCGTCTGCTAGAGACGGACTAAGACCGCCGAATCCAAGTTGGGCGTTCGTGCTGATCACAAAGTCTCCAGTGAACTGTTTAGAGAAAACGTCGTTGATTTGTCCCTTAATGGAAGAAGCCATCGCAGTCACTGCAACAACAAGAGCAACACCGATGAGTACCGGCGCCGCTGTACGAGAGGTTCGCTTTGGATTACGCGCGGCGTTTTGACGAGCCATCACACCACTAACCCCTCGAAAGCGTGCTGCTGGGCGACCAAGAAACAACGCGACTGGCCGGGCAATGACAGGTCCCAGAATAATGGTCGCGATAAAGACAAGCAAGATTCCAATTCCGAGCAATGAGTTAGATGCTCCAGCAATAACAGCGCCGACTACGCCAACACCTAAGGCCATTGTGATGAGGGCAATAGTTAATCGCTTGTTGCCCTCACCTGGAGTTTCCAGAATTGATTCACGCATCGCTGCTAGTGGCGGAACTCTCCCTGCACGCCTGGCTGGCAACCACGCTGATAGCACAGTAACAACTAGACCAATAATGAGTGTTTCTCGAATTGCACTGGCCGGTAACACCAGTCCTCCACTTGGAACATCAATACTTAAGGCACGGAGTAGGCCTGTTAAGCCTTTTGAAAGTCCGAGACCAGCAAAGAGCCCAACGATGGAACCAAAGAGCCCAATAAAAACTGCTTCAATAAGCATGGCTCGAGTGATCTGTTTCTTGCTTGCACCGATTGCACGCAATAGTGCGTTCTCGCGCTGGCGTTGAGCAGCACTAATCGAGAACACGTTGTAGATCACAAAGCAACCAACTCCGAGAGCGATAAAGCTAAAAGTTTTAAGCAGAATGCCAAAGAAACCTAAGGCTGTTCCAATTTCATCCTGAGTTTCAGCAGTGATTTGCGCACCAGTAAGTGTCTCAGTTTTATATTCAGAGGCAAGAGATGCTTGAATCCGTTGGGCAAGAGTGGCGTCATCGATCGAGCCATCACCCGTGATAAGAATCGAGTCAATGAAACCTGGTTTAGCCAGAAATTCTGACGCGGTTGGTTGGTCGAACAATGCAAAGGTGGCCCCTCCGGGCGATCGCACGTCACCATAGGAAGCAATACCTACAAGAGTAAAAGTACGACTACCCGATTGCGCAACAACCTTTACTTGATCACCAATGGAGTATTTCCCGGTTTTTGCAGAAGCTTCGTCAATGGCAACTTCAGTGGAACCACTTGGAAATTTTCCTTGTTTGATTGTCCACAACTGACCCTTGAATTCAACTGCGATACTTCCAAAGGTCGGAGGGCCACGTCCATCAGAACCGAGCGGCTTGCCATCTTTTCCAACAATACGGGCGAAGGCAGCAATGTCAGGGGCAACATCGCTGACTCCTGGAACCTTTCTCACCAGATCAACAAGGTCAACTGTTATACGTTGGCGCTGTTCATCTCCAAAACCTGCATCGATGACAGATGATGAACGTACATAGGCATCGACATTGCGAAAAACATCAGAAAATAAGTTGTCAAAAGTTCTGTTTAGCGTTGCTGTGAACACTGACGTGCCAGATAAAAATGACGTGCCAAGGATGACGGCAAGTGAGGTGAGCAATAATCGGGCCTTGCGGCCCATGATTCCCTTTAGTGCAATACGAAACACTGCTAGTTACCGAGGCTCTTCATGTAGTCGAGAACAGTGACAGGAGTGGGCTGAGTCATTTCTCCAACAACTGCGCCATCTGCCAGAAAAATAATTCTGTCTGCATAACTAGCTGCAACTGGATCGTGGGTGACCATGACAATTGTTTGACCAAGGTCATCTACTGCCTTGCGCATAAACGTAAGAATTTCTGTTCCCGTGGTGGAGTCGACGTTTCCGGTTGGCTCATCAGCAAAAATAATGCGCGGCTCAGAGGCCAGTGCACGGGCAACTGCAACACGTTGTTGCTGTCCACCGGACAATTCACTTGGACGATGTGTGAGTCGATCTTGCAAGTGAACTGTGTTAATAACTTTCTGGATCCACTCTTCGTTGCCTTTTACGCCACCAAGCATCAGCGGCAAACGAATGTTTTCATCAGCAGTCAAGGTGGGAACCAAATTGAATGATTGAAAAATAAAGCCAATCTTCACTCGACGAAGTTCAGTGAGTTGTTTGTCATTCAATGTCGAAAGGTCAACTCCGTCAATGATTGCCGAGCCAGAGGTCAATTGGTCGAGACCGGCGATGCAATGCATAAGGGTTGATTTACCCGAGCCACTTGGTCCCATAATGGCGGTGAACTGGCCAGATTCAAAGTCGACAGTGACATCGCGAAGAGCAAAGATCTGCCCGTCATCTTTTCCGTAGATCTTGGTGGCCAAGATGGTTGATGCAGCAGCAGTTTTTGTCGTGGTGGTCACGCCTCAAGTCTATTTGAAGATGATTATCCGAACAACGCAAAAGCCGGTGTAATATGCCAAAATGGGCACATCACACCGGCTTTCAGTTAGTTTTATTTTGGTTGTGGCAACACGCGAAGATATGGCTTCACGGTTTTCCAACCCTGAGGGAAGAGAGTCTTTGCTTCATCGTCAGTCACAGCGCCACCAATAATGACATCGTCACCGTCGGTCCAGTTAGCAGGCGTTGCAACTTTAAACTTTGCTGTCAACTGAAGTGAATCGATTACGCGCAGAATTTCTTCAAAATTACGACCAGTAGATGCTGGATAAGTGAGCGACAATTTGATCTTCTTGTCTGGCCCAACGATGAACACCGAGCGTACGGTCATCGTGTCGTTCGCATTTGGGTGGATCATGTCGTACAGATTCGACACAGTGTGGTCTGAGTCGCCGATCATCGGGAAGTTCACAGGTGTTCCCTGTGTCTCAGCAATGTCTGCTTCCCATTTTTCGTGCGACTCGACGGAGTCAACAGAAAGTCCGATTACCTTCACATTGCGCTTGTCGAACTCTGGCTTGATCCGAGCGACATACCCAAGCTCTGTTGTGCACACTGGAGTGAAGTCCTTTGGATGGCTGAACAAGACACCCCACGACTCGCCGAGCCAGTCGTGGAAGGTAATAGTGCCCTGAGTTGTTGGGGCTGTGAAGTTGGGGGCGATATCGCCTAAACGTACGGTCATGATTTCCTCCTAGAGAAATTGTCAGACCTTCAGGATAGGGGACAATTCGACAAACCCGACAACTTTAGTCGGGTATCTAGATTGACTGACTCCAACTACGCTGAAGAGGTGATTCCCCCTCAACAGCCAGCCCTCGTAATGGCGGGAGCCCCTGCGCGGGATCATATTCTTGAAGCCTTACGTGCCCGGATTAGTGCTGCTGGTTCCCCAGGAATCGCCCTGGCCACAGTATTGGTAGGCAACGACGGTCCAAGTCAGAGATATGTCACCAGCAAACACAAGATTGCACAGTCCATCGGCATTGGATCAGTTCAGATAGAACTTCCACAAAACGCCACCCAATCACAAGTGGAAGATGCTGTTGCTCAACTGGCCGCTGACCCAGCGGTACATGGCATTCTTGTTCAGATTCCATTGCCATCACATCTCAATGAAGATCGCGTTCTCGCCCACATTCCGCCTGCCAAAGATGTTGATGGTCTCACTGAAGCTTCCTTAGGGCGCTTAATGCGTGGAACACCAGGACACATTGGGTGTACACCGCTTGGCGTGTTACGGCTGTTGCAACATTACGGAATCACTACTGCTGGTAAACATGCCGTGGTCATTGGTCGCTCAACACTTGTCGGCTTGCCATTGTCGGTGCTACTCGCCCGAAAAGGGATCGATGCCACGGTCACACTCGCCCATTCACGCACCACCGATCTTGTTGAACTGTGCCGCAGTGCCCAGATCATTGTGTCGGCAACCGGTGTGGCCCATTCAATTCGAGCAGAACACGTGTCGCCTGGTGCAACTGTGATTGATGTTGGCATCTCTCGAACCGAGTCTGGCATTGTTGGCGATGTTGGCTATGACGCTGTTGCAAAAATTGCAGGTGCCATCACACCAATGCCCGGTGGAACAGGCATCATGACCGTTGCGTGTCTCATGGAAAACACTGTCAACGCAGCAGTAATGCAGGGTGTCATTCTTTGAAATTAAAAATAACTGGCCTGTCGGCAATACTTCTTATTAGTTCGTTGTCCATTGTTACTAGCGCTCCAATAGCTGCCGCGCATTTTGGAAGCGGTTCATACGTAGTCACATTGAACGATGGTTTCTCTCTGGCAGAAGTAATGAATGATCATTCCATCTCCACAGAAAACGCACTTTTGTTTACAGCAGGAACTCCTGGATTTTCTACATTTCTTTCGGGGTCAAATGCATCATCGCTGTCAACTGATAGTCGAGTCAAGGCAGTCGAGCAAGAGCAAATTGCTCATACTGGCGCAGTTCAAACAACATTTCCGATCCCGCTCCCTTCGCCAAACGTGACAATTCCATGGGGACTCGACAGGCTCGATCAGCGTTCAAAAACTCTCAACGGTTCATATACATCCACCAACGATGGAACAGGCGTAAAGGTGTATGTCGTTGACTCAGGCGTCAACGCCTCGCATCCCGAGTTTGCTGGTCGTATCACCCCGTCGCTCGGGTGGAGTTATCGAGCCGTCAGCGCTGCAGATAGTGCAAACTGGTTTTCCCTTGCAGGATCTTGTAAAAATTTGGCATTAAATCCTAACTACCTCGCGAACAACCACGAGTTTGATGTCGATACTTTTGATCAAACATACACACCGAGTGATTATGGCAACACCGATAACGACGGCCATGGCACCCACGTTGCCGGAACTATTGCTGGAACGAATACAGGCGTGGCAAAAGGCGTCACTATCATTCCTGTTCGGGTATTGAACTCGTGTGGCACTGGGGTGACAACCATGCTCAAAGCGGGCCTTGATTGGGTTCTTGCTAACCATCAAATCGGTGAACCTGCAGTAGTGAACTTAAGTGTTGGGTTTGCCAGACGAGATACAGCAATCGATACTGCGATTGCAGATCTTCTCGCCGAAGGAGTCACCGTTGTCGCAGCAGCTGGAAACAGCGCAACCACAGCATGTAATTCAACGCCTGCAGCAACACCGGGAACTATTTCAGTCGGCGCATCGGACTTCACCGATACCGAAACAAGTTTTTCCAATTATG
>Ga0105052_10005446_pt1 | contig 13411 bp, 12 predicted proteins | sample FRY03_FD_78094 | JGI IMG/M metagenome (GOLD analysis project Ga0105052, IMG submission 78094) | Freshwater microbial communities from Lake Fryxell liftoff mats and glacier meltwater in Antarctica - FRY-03 | ecosystem: Environmental > Aquatic > Freshwater > Ice > Glacier meltwater ... | reverse complement strand
GACCCGGTTTGCAGATAGATCACAAGCATCAGCAAAGATCCGGCAGCGGCCCCCGCGTTCAGCATATGCCCGCCCGGCAACTTTTTGGCCACCCCGTCCACCTTGCCCGCGAGCTTGCCGTAAGCGACGATCGAACCGGTAAAGGTGATCGCGCCGATAAAGACGCCGAGGAATACCTCCACCTTCAGGATGTTGATCTCCAACGCCGATTTCGCGGCCACTTTGGCGGCAAACCCGGTAAGCGTTGCCAGCGAGGCTATGTCACCCGCCGCCTGCATCGCGGCCACGCGCACCATCTCGATTTCAGAGTTGAAGCCGATAAACACTGCCGCCAACCCCACAAGGCTGTGCATCGCGGCCACAAGCTGTGGCATTTCGGTCATCTGCACGCGTTGGGCCACGACCCAGCCAATAGCCCCACCAATACCGACCATCACAAGCGAGGCAAACCAATTGCCCGCCCCCGGACCTATCAGTGTGGCCAGCACAGCAATGCCCATCCCGACGATGCCGTACCAGACGGCGCGTTTGGCACTTTCCTGCCCCGAAAGCCCGCCCAACGACAAGATGAAAAGAACCGCCGCAACAACATAGGCGGCTGTAGTAAATCCATATTCCATTGCCCTGCTCCCTTAAGACTTCTGGAACATGGCAAGCATGCGCCGGGTGACCATGAAGCCACCGAAAATATTGATCCCCGCCATCAGAACCGACAGGCCCGCCAGCAAGATCACCAGATAGCTGCCGGACCCGATCTGCATCAGGGCCCCCAGAATGATGATCGAGGAAATGGCGTTAGTAATCGCCATCAGTGGCGTATGCAGGCTATGACTGACATTCCAGATAACCGAAAAGCCGACAAAGCAGGCCAGCACGAACACGATGAAATGCGACATGAAGCTGGCCGGCGTGAACAGGCCTGCCAGCAAGATCAGCCCGCCGCCAATCGCCAGCAACCCGATCTGGTTGCGGGTTTGCAGCTTGAAGGCCGCAACCTCTTTCGCGCGACGTTCTTCTGGCGTCAGTTCCTTGACCTTTTCCTTGGGCTTTTGCACCGCAATCGCGGACACCTTGGGCGGCGGCGGCGGATAAGTAATCTCTCCCTTATGCGCCACGGTGGCGCCCCGGATCACATCATCCTCCATATTATGGTTGATGATACCATCCTTGCCCGGTGTAAGATCGGCCAGCATGTGCCGGATATTGTTGGAATAAAGCGTAGAGGCCTGGGCTGCCATCCGGCTTGGGAAATCGGTATAGCCCACAATGGTCACGCCATTGTCGCTGACCACCTTTTCATCGGGCACGGTCAAGTCGCAGTTGCCGCCACGTTCTGCCGCAAGGTCGATCACAACCGATCCGGGCTTCATCATCTCCACCATCTCGCGCGTCCACAGCTTGGGTGCAGGGCGTCCGGGGATCAGGGCGGTGGTGATGACGATGTCAATCTCGGGGGCCAATTCCAGGAATTTCGCAAGCTGCTTGGCTTGGAACGCAGGGGTTGACGGGGCCGCATAGCCGCCTGTGGCCGCCCCATCGGGCAATTCGGATGCGTCAAACTCAAGGTACACAAACTGCGCGCCCATGCTCTCGATTTGTTCAGCCACTTCGGGGCGCACATCGAAAGCATAGGTTATGGCACCCAGACTGGTCGCCGTCCCAATCGCGGCCAAACCGGCCACGCCAGCACCCACCACAAGCACTTTCGCAGGCGGCACCTTGCCCGCCGCCGTGATCTGGCCCGTAAAGAAGCGGCCAAAATTGTTGCCCGCCTCAATCACCGCGCGGTAGCCCGCGATATTGGCCATCGACGACAAAGCATCCATCTTTTGCGCACGCGAAATACGCGGCACCATATCCATGGCAATCACGGTGGCGCCCTGCTTTTTCATCTGCTCCAGCAGCTTGTCATTCTGCGCTGGCCAAAAGAAGGAAATCAGCGTCTGCCCCTCGCCCAAAAGCTTTGCTTCTTTCGGCTCGGGCCCGCGCACTTTCACAACCACGTCGGCCGCCTTGAACAGGGCGGTCGCGGTTTTCACCACCTCCACGCCCGCATCCTGGTAGGCCTTGTCCGAAAAGCCGGCTTTCAACCCCGCCCCGGTTTCGATCATGCAAGCATGGCCCAGCTTTTGCAGCAACTTGGCCGAATCCGGCGTCATCGCAACCCGCGCTTCGCCCTCAAAAATCTCCTTGGGTGCCCCAATTTTCAACAGCGTCTCCCCCCTTTAAGGTCGTGGCGTCATCCGCCTCGCTCAAACGACAAGTGTTCTTAACACCACGTAACAATATTTCACAAGCAAACACTGCCCAAAATTGATGGCCCGATGTCAAAGCCAGCGCCGGACCACGGCGGCCCAGCTTTCATACTTTGCGCCGAAATGCGCCCGCAGCGTTTTCTCCTCCAAACGGATAAAGCGCCATTCGATCACAGCCATGAAAACCGGAACAAGAATCAATGCGGTCAAGGCGTTCCACCAAAGGATTGCACCCAGCAAAATGGCAACATCCGCCAGATAGATCGGATTGCGCGAAAATCGGTACACCCCATGCGTGACAAGGGCGCTGGGGTTGCGGTGCGGGATAATCGTGGTTTTGCGGGCCTTTAAATGGCCAGCCGACAGCAGCATCAACCCCAGACCCGCCACGATCAGCGCAACCGCAAGCCATGGCACCCACCCCGGCAACGACAGCCCCATATCAGCATCCCGTATGCCATAAGCCAAGGCCAGGAACGCCGCCAGCCAAACCGGCGGCCAATCCAAAAGCTTCACCATCGCCGCCTCATTTCAAACTTGAAACTTCCTGTTCAACGCGGTTGAATGCGCCAAACCTATCAAAGGATGCATCATGCCCACCGATTTTGCCAGCCTGCGCGCCCAGTTTGATCTGCCCGATGGCGTGATCTACCTTGACGGCAACTCGCTTGGCCCCCTTCCAAAGGCCGCCGCCGCCCGCGTGGGGCAGGCCATCACCGAAGAATGGGGCAAGCTGCTTATAGCCGGGTGGAACAAGGCAGGGTGGATGGCGCAACCCTCGCGCATCGGCGACCGGATCGCTTTGCTTATTGGCGCGGAACCCGGGTCGGTTGCGATGGGCGACACATTGTCGATCAAGGTCTACCAAGCCCTCGCCTCGGCGCTGGAGATGGCGCCCGACCGCCGGGTAATCCTGTCCGACACCGGCAATTTTCCCTCCGATCTTTATATGGCCGAAGGGCTGTGCCGCACGCTGGGGCCGGGTTACACCCTTAAAACCGTCGCGCCCGAGGATGTGGCGGAGGCAATTGATGACCATGTGGCCGTGCTTTTGCTGACAGAGGTGGATTACCGCACTGGCCGCAAACACGACATGGCGGATCTGACCAAACGCGCCCATGCGGCGGGCGCGCTGACGGTCTGGGATCTGGCCCATTCGGCGGGCGCTTTGCCCGTGCATCTGGCCAAATGCAATGCCGATTTCGCGGTGGGATGCACCTATAAATACCTCAACTCCGGCCCCGGCGGCCCTGCCTTCATCTATGTGGCCCCCCGCCACCACGAAAACGCGCGCCCCGCCTTGTCGGGCTGGCTTGGCCATGCCGACCCTTTCGCCTTCGATCTGGATTACCGCCCCGGTGACGGGATCGAGCGGATGCGGGTTGGAACCCCCCCCGTGCTGCAATTCGCAGCGCTGGAAACCGCACTTGATATCTGGGAACAGGCCGATATCGAAGATGTTCGCGCCAAATCCATAGCCCTGATCGACCGCTTCATCGCGGGGGTCGAATCCGCCTGCCCCACCCTCGCCCTCGCCTCCCCGCGCGATGGCACACAGCGTGGCTCGCAGGCCTCTTTCCGCCACCCGCAGGGCTATGCTATCATGCAAGCTGTCATTGCGCGCGGCTTGATCGGCGATTTCCGCGCGCCCGATATCTTGCGTTTTGGCGTCACCCCGCTGTTCATCAACGAGGCCGATATCGACGCAGCCATCAAGATCATCGCCGATGTGATGCAAAACGACCTTTGGCATCGCCCTGAATACAAAACCCGCGCCCGCGTGACCTGAATGCACGCCCCGCATTCAACTTGGCAAAAATACCTCCGCCGGAGGCTCCGCTGCCCGCACCATACGCAGGCGGCAGATCACCTCACCACCTCCCTGCCGCTTTGTGCCCCTTCCGGCTGGGCGGCACTCTGGCGGCGTATGACAGGCTTCTCGGCACTCTCGGCAAAAGGCGCAGTCTTGACATAACGCAGCCTTTACCCACCACCCCGGAGTAGCCCCCATGAAATGCCCGATGTCTGCCGCCACTGATTCCACGAACGATCCCGCCACCGACGGCGCGGAGATGTTGTTTGAAGATCGCATGTCCTACGGCGATTATCTTGGCCTTGATGCCATTCTTAACGCCCAGCACCCGCGCAGCACCGCCCATGACGAGATGCTGTTCATCATCCAGCACCAAACGTCCGAACTCTGGATGCGACTGGCGCTGCACGAACTTAACGCAGCAAGGGTCTGTATCGCGCAAAGCCGTGTGCGCGAGGCGTTCAAGATGCTGGCCCGCATCGCCCGGATATTCGAGCAGCTCAATTCCGCATGGGACGTTTTACGCACCATGACGCCCTCGGAATACACGCATTTCCGGGATGATCTTGGCCAATCCTCCGGCTTTCAAAGCCACCAGTACCGGATGATCGAATTTGCAGTGGGCAACCGCAACAAGGCGATGCTGCGCCCCCATGCCCACCGCGCCGATTATACCGCAGCCTTGCACGCCGAACTTGCCCTGCCCAGCCTGTATGATGAGGCGTTGCGCCATCTGTACCGTGCCGGCTTGCCGGTTCCCCAAGATGTGTTGTCGCGTGATCTGTCCCAGGCTTGGGCTGCCCATCCGGGCGTGCAGGCGGTTTGGGAAACGGTCTACCGCGCGCCCGAAGTGCATTGGGAAGCTTACGAGTTGGCCGAAAAACTGGTCGATTTTGAAGATTATTTCCGCCGCTGGCGCTTCAATCACGTCACCACGGTAGAACGGATCATCGGCTTCAAACGCGGCACGGGCGGCACTTCGGGCGTGCAATATCTGCGCCGCATGCTGGAGGTGGAACTGTTCCCCGAGCTTTGGCACCTCCGCACCAGCTTGTGATACCTCAACCCACCCAACGCCATATATAGCATTTAAGCGGATTCTCGCTCCATTGCGCTTTGACCAAGGGTGCGGTTTGTTCTATCAGTGCGATGAATGAATACCCCGCTGCGGCGGTCTGGTGAAGGTTTAACTCTATGCGCCCTGCGTCCTCCTCTCTTATGCTGGCAGGCTTGCCCGTTGTGTTGACGTTGCTGCTTGCAGGCTGCGTGCCTACGACTACGTCCAACGCCCCCGGCGTGACACGCGGCATGGCCCCGGTGGAGGCGGCCGAGGTTGCCTATGTCGCGCGGATGGACGGCACGATCGCACTTCCCGCCATCCCGCTGGAGAAATTCCCCGAACCGCTGCGCCGTCAGGAGGTGGTTTATGCCACTGACAAGCCACCGGGCTCCATTATCATCCATCCCGGCCAGAAATTCCTTTATTTCGTGACGGGGCCGAACAAGGCCATCCGCTATGGTATCTCCGTGGGCAAATCCGGCTTTGAATGGGCGGGAGAAGCGGTGGTGTCGCAGACCAAGAAATGGCCCACCTGGACGCCGCCCGAAGAAATGATTGCCCGCAAACCCGAGCTGGAGAAGTGGAAAGACGGCCAGCCCGGCGGCCCCACCAACCCGCTTGGCGCACGCGCCATCTATCTTTTGTCCGACGGGCGCGATTATGGCTACCGCATCCACGGCACGCCGGAGTGGTGGTCAATTGGCAAGAACGCCTCCTCAGGCTGTATCCGCATGGTGCAGCAAGACGTGATCGACCTGAACCAGCGTGTCAAGCCGGGGGCGGCAGTATTGGTGCTGAATGCGGATGGGTCCATGCCCAGAACCTTGCGGATTCCGACCCCGCCAAAGCCCAAGCAATCGGTTATCCCCTCAAAGCCAACACCCGAATTGCCGCCGATGCCGGAAATCAGATCCGTGGGCTATCAGCCGCAAGCGGCTGCCGCCCCTTCGGTTGCGGCCCCGGCCGCAGTGGTGCCGACTGCACCCGCCACGCCCTTGATCGTGGCCCCGGCAGCGCCGGTACAAGTCACACCCTGAGCCTGCAAGACAGGTTGAAAGACAAAAGGCAGGCCGTGTTTGGCCCGCCTTTTTTGTTGGCGTCAATCCAGTGTCAGGCGCCAGCCAAGCGGACGCCTTGGCGCGCACCTGCCGCCCAATCCGAGGCCGCTGCCCCGAAGGCGGTGAACAAGGGCCGCGATACCGGATCGGCGGCAGCATTCCATTCCGGGTGCCATTGCACCGACAGCGTAAACCCCGGCGCATCTTTGATATAGATCGCCTCGGGTGTGCCATCGGGGGCGTGGCCATCGATCACCACACGCGCCCCTGCCCGGCAAATCCCTTGGCCGTGCAAGGTGTTGGTCATCACCTCTTCAGCGCCCATCAACCCTGCAAACGGCCCGCCGGGGGTAAAGCGTACCGTGTGACGCAACGCGAATTTCTCTTCGATCGTGCCATCGGGGGGCATGCGGTGGTTCATCCGTCCCGGCAAATCCCGGATCTCGGGGTAAAGCGATCCGCCCATGGCTACATTCACCTCTTGAAAGCCACGACAGATGCCAAGGAACGGCTGGCCCCGCTCCACACAAGCGCGCACAAGCGGCAGGGTGATCGCATCTCGGCAGCGGTCAAAATCACCATGCGCGGGGGTTTCATCTTCACCATATTCGCTTGGATGCACATTGGGCCGTCCGCCTGTCAGCAAAAATCCGTCGCAAAGCTCCAACAGCTCCGCCACCGACACATACCCTGGATCGGACGGGATGATGATCGGCAAACAACCCGAAACTTCGGCGACCGCCTGGCTGTTCATCGTGCCGCCTGCATGGACGCGGTAGGTTTCATTCAGCAGGTTCATATTGCCAATGATCCCGACAATAGGGCGACGATTGGGGCTTGTCATACGGCGCATCCGGCGAAAAATTTGTGCATGGACAAAGGATACGCCAAGTCTTTACGGAGCGAAAGGGCAGCTGTGCGCATCACGGATCAGTGATTTGCCTTCCCCCTGCTGGAAGGCACGAAAACAACCGCGGTAACTAAACAAAAGGTCACACATGCAACGCTTTATTCTGATTGCCCTCCTCGCCCTGCCGCTGCCCGCAGCCGCACAGACCATGGACCATACCGGCCACAGCATGGCGGGCGATCAAAGCCCATCATCCATGGCCTTTGCCGCTGCCAACACCAAGATGCACAGCGACATGGCCGTGCCTTTGACCGGAAAAGCCGATGTTGATTTCATCGCAGGCATGATCCCGCATCACCAGGGCGCTGTGGATATGGCGCGCATCGTGCTGGAATATGGCAGCGACCCCGAAGTGCGCAAATTCGCGGAAGACGTGATTGCAGCACAGGAAGCCGAAATTAACTGGATGCAGGACTGGCTGGCCAAACAGCCTAAATAAGGCGCATAACGGGGGCCAGACAAGCGCAAAGGCCCCCGCATGATCCAGACCTACAGTGTTGAAGCGGGGGTTTTGCACCCCAATGGTGCAGCCCTTGACGGGGCCGTCTGGATTGATCTGGAAAACCCCAGCGAAGCCGAGGAAAAGGCGGTGGAAGCCGCCACAAATTGCGATATCCCCACCGAAGAGGATATGCGCGAGATCGAAGTGTCATCGCGGCTGTATACCCTCGATGATACGACCTATATGACCGCGATCCTGCCCGCCAATTCCGATGGTGGCGACCCGGTGATGGGGCCCGTCAGCTTTGTTCTGACGCACAAGCACTTGATTACAGTGCGCTATCATGACCCCCGCGTATTCACCTCCTTCCCGCCCCGCGCCCATGCCACCCGGCTGGCGGTGGGCGACCCGCTGTCGGTGCTGCTGGCCTTGATGGAGGCGGTGATAGACCGCGAGGCCGATATTCTGGAACGGGCTGCCGCCGATATTGACGGGTTGTCGCGGGGGCTGTTCAAGCTAGCCAATACCAAGGCGCGGAAGGATTATCAGGCGGTTCTGGAAAAGGTGGGGCAGATGGGCAACCTCAACTCCAACATCCGCGACAGTTTGCTGACGCTGGACAGGTTGGCGGGCTATCTTAGCCAGGTATTGACCAAGCACAGTGCTGCGCCCGACCTGCACGAGCGGGCGAAAACCTTGGTGAATGATGTGAAATCGCTGACCGACCACGCGAATTTCGTGGCGGCGAAAATCACGTTCCTGCTGGATGCCACTTTGGGGATGATCAATATCGAGCAGACGAATATCACGAAAATCCTGTCTGTCGCGGCAGTGATCTTTTTGCCCGCAACCCTGATCGCCTCGATCTTCGGGATGAATTTCGTGCATATGCCGGGTTTGGAGTGGCAGCACGGTTTTGCCGCCGCATTGGGGTTGATGGGGGGGCTGGCAGTGCTGACATTCGGCTATTTCAAATACAAGAACTGGCTTTGAAGCTTCAGATATTGGTTTAAGATAATGGCTCAACAATCTGAATTAAAACGAAACCTTAATCCTTCCAACGCAAGACTGTAGCGCGCGCCATCACTTTCATTCGTCACCCGCTGCCAGGCATCGGAGTATAGAACCTGCCAGGATTGCACCGCAACCGGGCGCGGTTTGGCAAAGGCTGCACAGGTGAACACTGCAACATTTGCCGCCCCATCTGGCGCGCGCGCAGACGCATAGCGCACTGCTTCACCGCCAGCGCTGCGCAAATCATCGGCAAGGGTCAGGCAATCGCCGTAATCCTCGCCCCCCCAGGCGCCTTGATCGGCCCAATCCGGGCAGGTCAAATCCAGAGCCAAGGGTGCTGCGATATCGGCGCAAACGGCGGTGTATTCCACCGGGCGGCGCGGCAAGGGCGTGCCTTGGGAGGCGCGGAAAAACCGCAATGTCCCCCAGATCATTTCGCAAATTGCGGTCAAAGCTGCCTCTGATCCGTACCAGACGCCGGGCGTGCAGCCCCGCCGGCGAAACCGCGAATCCTTGGGGTAGCAGCCATAACGAAAGGGCGACCAGAATTGATAATCCAGGTGCTGACAGTCGGGCGGGACCGGCGGTTTTGAGGCCTCCAGCATCGCCTCCAAAACATCATGTTCGGCAAACGTATCTACCAACCGCAAGGTAGAGGAGCGGTATTGCCCTTCAATCATCCGCCACAACGGGCCTTTGTAAGGCGATAACGCATCAAACCGGCGCACGCGCGGCGTCCAGATAGTTCATCACATCAACCAGTCCTGCCGCCTGCCCCACCAGCGCTTTGGGCGCTCCGCCGAGGTCACTATTGGGGTTGGCCATCCACGCCTTTGTCACCGCCGCCTCTCCCCCTGTGATCGCGTCCAGCGCGCGAAACACCCGGATCAGGCACAGCGCCAATTCCAAAGGCTTGCCGTCCAGCACAAAACCACCCCCCTTCATCCGACTGACCGAAGGCTCGGACACCCCGATCACGCGGGCGAGGTCTTTTTGCGTCAGCCCCAGTTCATGCGCTGCCGCGAAAACCGCCTTTGCGACAACGCGGCCCGGCTCGGGGTGGTTGAGGGTTTGGGTTTGCGGATACACTGTATTCCTCCTGAAACTATAAATAACATAATTTCAACAGAAATCAAGCCCGCGCAGACAGCGCCTTTGTCGCCGCCATGATCCCACCTTCGCCATGCGTAATGCCAAGGGTTTGCAGGCCCGTCTCCATTACCGCCAAAACCCCCAAGGTCATATGCGCGTTCACATGGCCCATATGCGCCACCCGCAAAAACCCGTGCCATGCAGGATCGCCGGGCAGCGCCATGCCAAGCCCGATGCCCAGCGTCACCCCCGCCTGATGTTCACACCATTCGCGCAACCGGGTTGCATCATTGCCACCAATGCGCGCCGCCGTCACCGAACAGCCGCGATCAGCCGCGCGGGCCACGTTCAGCCCGATGGCCGGGTTCCCCGTGCCCCAAACATCGAACGCCGCCCAAACCGCACCCGCAAGCGCGCGGTGGCGAGCCCAGACGTTGTCCATCCCCTCCTCCTCCAGCATCGCAAGCGCTTCTGACAGGCCATAAAGATGATGCGTGGGGGCGGTGCCGTTGAAATATTGCCAAAACTCGGTGCCAAAGGCGCGGGGTTCCCAATCCCAATAGGGCGTGCGCAGATCATTGCCGCGACAGCGTTCGCGCGCCTTGTCCGAAAACCACAAAATCCCAAGGCCCGGCGGAGTCATCAGGCCTTTTTGACTGGCCGAGACCGCAACATCGACACCCCAATCATCCATCCGAAATTCATCGCAGGCCATCGAGGCGATGCAATCAATCGCCAAAAGTGCGGGGTGGCCAAGGCTGTCAAGCAGCGCCCGCAAAGCCGCTACATCGGTCTTGATGGAGCTGGAGGTATCAACCTGCGTGGCCAGCAAAGCCTTGATGTGATGCGCTTTGTCAGCAACAAGCGCCGCCTCCACCCTCGCCATGTCCACCGGGCTGGATTTGCCGAAATCCAACAGCTCCACATCCACCCCCAGGGCGCGGGCGGATTCGGCCCAGCCAATGCCAAACCGCCCCACCGCCAGCACCAAAGCCTTGTCGCCCTTGCTGAACATATTGGCATTGGCCGCCTCCCACGCGCCATGCCCGTTGCCGATATAGATGGCGCAATGTTGCGCAGTGCGGGCAGCCGCGCGCAAGCGCGGCCAGATGCCTGCCACCACATCATGAATCTCTCCCCCATAAATGTTGGGGGAGGCGCGGTGCATCGCGCGCAGCACCCGGTCGGGCATCACGGAGGGGCCGGGAATGGCAAGATAGGTTCTGCCATGGGACAGGTTTGGAGACGAAGGGGACATAGGGGGGCTTTCCTGAAATCTTTTGCCCAAGTGCTAGGCCCGGCCAATCGCCCCGTCAACTGCTGGCGTCCACCCATGCTGTCAAAATTCCAGACGCGCGCTTGCCTTGCGGCCCCCCGCGATTCCGGGCTACACCCGTGCCAACCCGTCCCAACTCTGGCCCTACCGTGACAGACAAGACCAACCCCTACCGCTCCTCGCGCCTGTTCGGGCGGCTGTGGTCGGGCTATCTGGCCCGTCACAAAGGGATGATGGCACTGGCCTTTGGCGTCATGGTGATTGAGGGCAGTACGCTGGGCGCATTGTCTTACATGCTTAAACCCTTGTTTGACAAAGTGTTTACCGACGGCAACGAGGGGGCGCTGATCTGGGTCGGCTTTGCCATCCTTGGCCTGTTCGTGCTGCGTGCGATCACCTCCATCACCTCCAAAACCCTGCTGACGGTGATTTCGCAACGCTCCTCCTCGCGGATGCAGGTCGACCTGCTGCGCCATATATTGACGCTGGATGCGGGGTTTTTTCAATTTAACCCCCCGGGCGCGCTGATTGAACGGGTGCAGGGCGACACGCTGGCGGTGCAAGGCGTATGGTCGATGCTGATTATGGGGGTGGGGCGCGATACCGTATCCCTGATAGGGCTTTTTGCGGTGGCGCTGGCGATTGATCCAGTGTGGACGTTGGCGGCATTGGTCGGCGCGCCGTTGCTGATCGCACCCGCGCTGATCGTCCAGCGCTACATCCGCCGCAAAACCGCTGCCATGCGCGATGAGGCCGGAAACCGCGCCACCCGGCTGGATGAGGTGTTCCACGGCATTCAGGCCGTCAAGCTGAACCGGATGGAAACCTATCAGGTTGGCCGGTTTGAGGCGATTGTGAACCGCATCGTGCGCGCCGAAATCCGGATGATGATGGGGCGTTCCACCATTCCCGCGCTGATTGACGTGATTACGGGCATCGGGTTTTTCACCGTGCTGATGCTGGGCGGCAGTCAGATTGTAGAGGGTGAGCGCACGATTGGCGATTTCATGGCGTTTTTCTCGGCGATGGCGCTGACCTTCCAACCTTTGCGACGTTTGGGCGATATGGCCGGGTTCTGGCAAGTTGCCGCCGCCAGCCTTGAGCGGTTGTTTCGGTTGTTCGACACGATGCCTGCGCCGCGCCCGCTTGCCACGGGCCAGCTTGCGCATCCGGGCCGGGCCCCGCGCATCACACTGCATGATGTGGTGTTTGGCTACGGCGAAAACCCGGTTTTGCGCGGCCTTGCCTTTACCGCCGAGGCTGGGCGGATGACAGCGCTTGTGGGCGCATCGGGGGCGGGCAAAAGCACGGTTTTCAACCTGCTGACAGCCATGGCAGAGCCGCAGTCGGGCCAGATCACGCTGGACGGAATAGACATCGCCAACTTGCCCTTGCCCGATCTGCGCAGCCAGTTCGCGGTGGTCACGCAAGATGCGGCGCTGTTTGATGAAACCCTGGGCGAGAATATAGCACTTGGTGGCGATGCGTCGGCGGCACAGATTGCCTCGGCGATGGATGCGGCCCATGTGACCGAATTTGTCAGCGCCCTGCCTTTGGGGCTGGAAAGCCCCGTAGGGCCGCGCGGATCGGCGCTTTCAGGCGGGCAGCGCCAGCGCGTGGCGATTGCCCGCGCGTTGCTGCGCGATGCGCCCGTGCTGTTGCTGGATGAAGCGACGAGTGCGCTGGATGCCCAATCCGAAGCGCTTGTGGCCGCGGCGCTGGCCCGTGCCGCCGAAGGGCGCACAACGATTGTTATCGCCCACCGCCTTGCCACCATTCGCCACGCAGACCATATCGTCGTGATGGACCAAGGCCGCGTGGTGGACAGCGGCACGCATGAAGCGCTTTTGGCCCGGTCGGGCCTGTATGCTGATCTGTGCAAGCTGCAATTTCAATCATGAAAAGGGGCCGACATGCCGGGTGAACACATAATCGACCGCCGCCTGACCGAAGTGACGGGCAAGGACGCGCTGACCTTTTTGCAAGGGCTTGTCAGCAATGATGTGATGAAGCTGGGCACAGGGCCAGGGATTGTCTGGGCCGCTTTCCTGTCGCCGCAGGGCAAATATCTGGCGGATTTCTTTGTGGTCAACACTGGGGCTGCGCTGCTGCTGGACATGCCCGAATGTCTGGCCGATGCAACCTTGCGGCGGCTGACAATGTATAAACTGCGCGCCGATGTGCAGCTTGCGCCGTCACAGCTGTACGTTTCTCGCGGTGTTGGGGCTCTGCCGTTGGATGCAATGCCGGACCCGCGGCATATGGCGCTTGGCTGGCGGTTTTATTCGGATGCACAGGGCGGCCCCGCGCAGATCGATTGGGACGCTTTGCGGGTGGAACATATCATCCCCAAAAGCGGGGTAGAGCTAATCCCCGATGACAGCTATCTGCTGGAAATGGGGTTTGAGCGGTTGAACGGCGTTGATTTCCGCAAAGGCTGCTATGTTGGCCAGGAAGTGACCGCGCGGATGAAGCACAAGACCGAATTGCG
>Ga0105052_10005441_pt1 | contig 13424 bp, 12 predicted proteins | sample FRY03_FD_78094 | JGI IMG/M metagenome (GOLD analysis project Ga0105052, IMG submission 78094) | Freshwater microbial communities from Lake Fryxell liftoff mats and glacier meltwater in Antarctica - FRY-03 | ecosystem: Environmental > Aquatic > Freshwater > Ice > Glacier meltwater ... | reverse complement strand
TCCGCCGAGACTGCTTTTTGGACTCCCATTGGACGCAGGAGTAGATGCCTCAAAAAATCCCCCATGCTGGACAGATGCCACTAAAATCCGAGAAGAACCAGATTCATATTGCCGGGAACACGTTTGTGCATTTCGACCAAAGCAACCGCGTAATCGCCTCCGAGCACCGGGGTGTACTGGGTTGGGTTACTTAGGAACATCAGCTTTTGCTCTTCGCTAGGAAAGAGATAGGTCTTTCCGTCTTGCCGGACGGAGAACGGAGGATTGCCCTTAGCCCACTTTTTCATGTCGATTACGCAAGCAGGGCAATAACCTTTGATGTCAAGTGATTCAAACGTGGAGGCTTAACATTCCGTCGCTTTGTCCGCAACGTTCGCACGGCAGCGAGACGCCGTATGTGCAACGATTGCATGTGTCGCCATGCCACTCGCGCCAGTCTCGACACCGCCGGCAGATGCGGCAATGCCAAGAACCGCTTTCTTCAACAGCACTCGCGAAGCAGAACGAGTACGAATGCTCTTCCGCTTTACCGCACTCCTCTCCATTCTTCAGACACTTACAACGCCCACGAATTGCCGTTCGGCAAGCGTCCGTTTTCTCAGCAACTCTTTTTAGAAGGATCTTCCGCGGAATCTGTGGGTGAAAATCCATGAGTATTGCACCTGATGGTGCTCTCATTGCCGTAAGGTTTATCGAATTGTGGCCAAATTCGAAGTAACGAAAGTACGGCGGTGATTGTGTTTTGCACCGCCGCGACTTCGGCTTTGGCACCTGAGACGGCGCTCCGGTCGCACCTCTGCGTTGCCCTATCCTCCGCACAAGTACTTGCAGCCTAAAACGAATTTGCATCGGCTGCCTTCAGGGCGGAAGTTATCATCGGAAAATGAAAATAAATCTTGGAGCGGCTCTTGTAAGCTGGTGATATCTAACGACATCGGCCCACAAAGAAACACCACAAGATGCAACTTAAAACGATCCTTAACTTGGTCGAAAAATACAAGAGCTTTGTCTACGCCGAGGCGCGCTGGAGCGATTGCGACAAACAGGAAATCGAGTTTGTCATCGAGACTCGCCGCAATTCACGGCCGAGTTGTTCGGGCTGTGGCAAACAGCGATCTGGTTACGATCGCTTGACTGCCCGGCGATTTGAGTTTGTCCCCTTGTGGGCGATAAGGGGCACGAAGCTTCGCGGCGGAGAAACGTTTCTTGACTTTGGATTGAACGTGCAAAATGTACTTGCAAGCGCTCAGGCGATTGGTGCGATAGTCGGGACAACTGCAATACGATTCGCCATCCGTTAAACCACGCAGCGCCACGCGGTACGTCTGTCCGGATTGTTCGCCGGTGACGACGTAGCCCGTCCATGGTCGAGCAGTGTCCATCGAGCGGACCCGCATCGATTCGTCTTCGGATCGCTTGACCCGTTCGGCCTTTGCGCGTTGGCAAAGTTCTTTAACGGTCAGGTTTTCCAGCGGCACGGTTTCGTCGGGAGGCATGCGCCCGGCCGCTCGTCTCGTTGAGGGACTGGCGAGGCCGAACTTGTCACTAAGTTATCTTTGAGTTAATATGCGTATGTGAAAAATCTCCTTCTCGTCGTGCTGCTGATCGTCAATTTATTGATGTGTCCATTGAGTTGTCTTTCGTGTGAAGCGGAGATGGCAATTGATGCTGGATGTACGCCGCAAGCGTGTTCGTGTTGCTCGCATGGCGAGGACGCCCCGGGGTCGAAATTTCCCGAACCGGGTGGGGAAGACGGCAGTTGTCCAAATTGCATCTGCGAAGGCGCGGTCGTTGAAGCCGCTATTGAACAGCCGGGTGCTGATCTTTTGATAAGTTGGACGCGGCCCATGCTACCGGCAGCTCGCTGCCTTGCTGGACGTTGCGATTTTCTTAAGCGACGCTCGTTTGCCCCAGGTGGGCAACTTCTCCGCGGTCGTGACAGGTGTGTTTCGCACCAATCTTGGCTGATCTGAGTCGGCAGAATACCTGGAAACTTTGACGGGTGATCGTTGTTCGTATCATCCGTTTCTTGTTCTTGATTCCTTGACTTCCTTGTTCGTGATTTTGCCTCGCTTGACGCTGCGCGCGGTGGTCGTGAGTGACTGAGCATCCCTCGTCCTCGCTCTCTCCAGATCAATCAAGATTCACAAAATGCTTCTTCCCTGGGAATACGGTGTTCGCAATCTGGCTCGACGGCCGGTACGGACGACTTTGACGCTCTTCGCATTGTCGACGGTCGTGATGTTGGTATTTGTGGTGGTGGGATTCATTCGTGGACTGGAACAGTCACTCGCCGTCAGCGGAGACGAGAACGTCGTTTTGGTTTATTCCGTGAACTCGGAAGAGAACATCGAGAACTCTTCGATCGCCGCACAAACACCATCGCTGTTGACCGCGAGTTTGGACTCGGCGGTGACGCGGTTTGGCGTCAGCCACGTTTCACCGGAGTTGTACTTGGGCACGCGGGTGAAGACGGAAGAGGGCGATGGCGGTTTGGGGTTAGTGCGTGGGGTGGGCTTTGGCACGCCTCTGGTTCGCCGTTCGGTGAAGTTGATTGAGGGCAATTGGCCTGGGGACGGAGAAGTCATGGTTGGACGACTTGCAGCCGCAAAACTTGGCAGTTCCGACCACGCGATGACGGTCGGCAAAAGCGTCGAATTTGAAGGACGAGTCTGGAAGATCAGTGGCCGGTTTGCCGCAGGCGGTGCAGCCTATGAGTCCGAGATTTGGTGCAAGCTGAGCGACTTTCAAGCGACCACAAAACGACAAGACTTGAGTTTGGTCGCGATGCTGTTGTCGCCCGGCAACTCTGCGGCAGAAGTCGAGTTGTTTTGCAAAGAACGCACTGACCTTGAGCTACGAGCGATCCGCGAAACGGACTACTACGCAACCTTGCAACAACATTACAGGCCGGTTCGCATGTTGGCATGGTTCGTTGTGTTGTTGATATCGGGTGCGGGAGTTTTTTCAGGATTAAACATGATGTACGGTGCCGTGGCCGGACGGATTCGTGAGATCGCGACTTTACAAGCGATCGGATATGGCAGGCTTGCCATCTTGGTCAGCTTGATCCAGGAAGGTGTTTTGCTGGCGGCGTCAGGTTCGCTGCTGTCGGGTGTGATCGCACTGACATTGCTCAACGGCCTGGCGGTGCGATTTACGATGGGAGCCTTCACGTTACGGATTGACAGCATCGCCATCTTGATCGGTTGCGGCGTGGGCTTGTTATTGGGGGTCTTGGGGGCGTTGCCGCCGGCGATGAAAGCATTGCGATCCGAAGTCGCAACCAGTTTGAAAGCAGTTTGAAGTTGTTGAAACTTTACGTTTTGGAGATTTGAGATGAAGATGTTTTATAGTGTCGCGGTGATGGGTTTATCTTTTATCACAATTGGCTGTGGATCGTCCGATGTGACGACCTTATCCAACGCAGATAGAGTCGAGTTTGGCTCACATTTTATGGCTGAGAGCGAACCTTCCGGAGCGATCCGCGTTGGGGAAGCTCGCGAGAAAACCTTGGATGGCCAGGAGGTGACTTTGATTGGTTTGATTGGCGGTTCGAGCAAGCCTTTTGTCGAAGGGCTGGCAGCATTCACAATCGTTGATCCAAAAGTGCCGTGCTGCGCAGCGGACGAGGGCTGCCCGACGCCATGGGATTATTGTTGCGAAACCGATGCGGTGAAAGAGAACATTGCGATGGTAAAGATCGTCGATGACTCAGGACGGCCGGTAACTCAAGACGCACGTGATTTTTTAAGCGTCAAGGAACTGTCGACGGTGGTTGTCAAAGGTAAAGCCGAGCGTGACGACCAAGGCAATCTTACCGTCGCAGCTAACAAAATATTTGTGCGACCGGGCAAATAGACATGGCAAACGCACCGCTTGATCTCAGCCAGTTAGCGCTCGATCGCTCGTCACCCAACGTAGCGACGACACTGAATCCACGTCCGAAGCGATGGGTTTCTCGCTACGTTCTTCCGTTCGGCATCCTAACTGGCTTCCTTGCCTTGTTGGCTACCGCGGCTGGAGGTCGGCTGATGCCTGCGCGATCAGTAACTGTCGTTCCCGTCATCGTTAAACGTGCGGAAGCTCAGCAGTCCGGAGCAACCTTGTTCCAAGCTCCAGGTTGGATTGAACCGCGACCGACTGCGATCAGTGTTGCGGCATTGGCGCCCGGAGTGATCGAGAAATTGATGGTGGTTGAGGGACAGATGATTCGCAAGGACGAACCGATCGCTCGGCTGATTGCGATCGACGCCGAGCTGCTTGTCGAACAAGCGAAGCATTCGCTGGCAATTCGAGAAGGTGAACTCAAACGTTCACATGCGGAATTCGACGCCGCAAGAATTCGCGCCGAAAACCCAGTGCATTTGCAAGTACAACTCGCGGATGCACAGAGCACGTTGGCGAAGGCGCAAACCGAGCTTGCCAAACTGCCATTTCTGATCGAAGTTGCGGAAGCCAATACCCAGTACACCCTCAGTAGCATGGAACGAAAACAGTCGGCCAAAGACGCGATCTCCGGTAACATCATCGCTCTCGCCGAAAATGAATATTCCGTTGCGATGGCAGGGTTAGAAGAGCTTCGTCAACGCGGACCGAACTTGCAGGCCGAAGCAACCGCGTCGGAGGACAAGGTCAATGCATTGAAGCAGCAACGGGTTCTGCTGGTCGAGGAAACTCGACAAGTCCAGGAAGCGGAAGCCAAAGTTCAATCGGCGGAGGCTTTGAAAGAAGAAGCTAAATTGCAATTGCGTCAAGCGGAACTGACGCTGGCGCGAAACGTTGTACGTGCACCGATGGACGGTCGAGTATTGCGTCTGGTCGCAGCTCCGGGAATGCGTGTGATGGGGTTGGAATCAACCGCCGGGCAAAGCTCCAGCACGGTGATCGAGATGTACGATCCTAGTCGTCTCCAAGTGCGGGCCGACGTGCGACTCGAGGACGTTCCGATGGTGACGCGCGGCCAGCCGGTTGAGATTAAAACGGCATCGTCTTCGATGGTGATCCAAGGGCGAGTTTTGCAGGCGACGAGCTCGGCGAATATTCAAAAGAACACGCTCGAGGTGAAGATTGAATTGATCGACCCGCCGTCGACGGTTGGCCCTGAGATGTTGGTTACCGCAACATTCATCGCTCCCGTTGTCGAGCGGCCAACGAACGAGTCAACCAAAACCGAGCGAATGTTTGCTCCGAGTCAGTTGATTCAATCAGGCGAGTTGGGCACACATGTTTGGATCGTCGATGCGGCTTCGGTTGCACGGCAACGATTCGTGGAGATTGTTGGTCCAAGCAACGAGGGTTTAGTGGAAATCAAAGTCGGCTTGAATGTGACGGATAAGTTGATCGCGAGCGGGTTTGAAGGGCTGAATGACGGAAGTCCGGTTGAGGTGACCGGCGACGATCAAACCATGGGAATGAATTAGATGGCACTTGTAGAACTCCGCGGCGTTTGCAAGAGCTTTCGCAAGGGCGGTGAGACGATCACGCCTCTGGACAATATCGACTTGGATATTGAGGCTGGCGAATTCGTTTCATTGATGGGACCCAGTGGTACTGGGAAGAGTACTCTGCTGAATTTGGTCAGTGGCATTGATCGGCCTGAATCGGGAACGATCATAGTCGATGGAACCGAAGTGACGAAGCTGTCGCGTAGCAAGCTGGCGGATTGGCGTGCGGCGAATCTTGGCTACATCTTTCAAACTCATAACCTCATACCCGTTCTAACGGCCTATGAGAACATAGAGCTTCCGACACTGCTGCTGAAGCTATCGTCTTCGCAACGCCGCAAACGTGTGGAATTGGCTTTGGAAGCGGTCGGCCTGCGCGATCGAGCGGATCACTACCCACGACAATTGTCCGGCGGGCAAGAGCAACGTGTCGGCATCGCCCGTGCGATCGTGGCATACCCGAAAGTCGTCGTTGCGGACGAGCCAACAGGTAGCCTCGATACGGTGACCAGTGAGCAAGTTTTAGTTTTGCTTCAACGTCTCAACCGAGAGCTCGGTATCACCATCTTGATGGTGACGCACGATAGCGACGCGGCCAGTATCGCATCGAGGCAGTTATTACTCGATCGCGGAAAATTCATGGAACCAGCCGCAGGAGTTGGGAGATGACAACTTACGTTTTGAAGACGCTCTGGCGTCACCGCACTCGAACGCTGCTTACTGTCTCAGGTTCGGCAGTCGCGATGTTTGTTTTTTGCTTCGTCGGCTCGGTCCAGGAAGGCTTGCATCGATTGACAACGGGAGCGGATGCAGATCGCAGTTTGATCGTTTTTCAAGAGAATCGATTCTGCCCCACGACTAGCCGTTTGCCAGAAGACTACGCGCTTAAAATCATGGAGGTGCAAGGCGTTCGCGATGTGATGCCGATCCAAGTTTGGACCAATAACTGCCGCGCTAGCCTCGACATCGTGGTTTTTAATGGAGCGGACCCTGCCAAGATTCAGAAGTCGCGTCCAATCAAACTTACCGACGGCAATTGGCAATCATTCGCTTCGCAACAAAATGCGGCGATCGTAGGGCGGAACATCGCTAACCGGCGAGGCCTGAAAACGGGCGACCAGTTTTCCATCGGTGACATCTCTGTAAAAGTTGCCGGTGTCTTTGCATCGACAGTTCCCTCGGAAGAAAACCTGATCTACACAAGTCTCGCCTTCCTGCAATACACGCGCGGACTCGACGCCGCAGGATTAGTGACGCAACACGAAGTCCTGTTGACCCAGGACGCTGATCCCGATCGAGTCGCGGGCGAAATCGACGCGACGCTGCGAGCCGGCTCGGTGGCAACAAAAACAAGACGCAAAGGCGCGTTTCAAACGAGCACACTTTCTGATCTTGTCGATCTCATCGGCTTTGCACACTGGCTCGGGTTTGCCTGTGTCGGTCTCGTTTTATCATTAGTCGCGACGACGACCGTGATGAGCGTTCAAGATCGAATGAAGGAATATGCCGTGCTGCAAACAATCGGTGTCCGACCACTTACCACGATGCGATTAGTCCTGACCGAAAGCACACTCTTGTGCCTCGTCGGCGGAATCAGCGGCACTCTGGTGGCCTTGGCGTCATTGAGCTTTGGTGGCTTCGCCATCGGAGCCGAAGGTGCCACGATCGCGTTTCGGCCCACCATCGGCTTGGCTCTATCAGGAATTTTCGTTTCGCTCATCGTCGGCATCGCCGCTGGACTCGCACCGGCGATTCAAGCCGCCACCGTGCCAATCGTCAATGCACTTAGGCAGACTTAAGCACCGCTCAGACAACACAGCTTTCGACGAGCACACAGCTCGATCCGTTCGCAACGATACCTTAGACCAAAAGCCTCTGGTTCAGTTACTTAACAGTAGCCCCTAAGTGATTTGACAACTTGCCTTATGTTGAACTGCGATTGACCCGAATATAGAACTTGGGGACAATATAACTCCAGCCGGTGTTCCTTCCCGAAAGTGTGTTTCTGTGATTGCTAGCTTGATCCAACATTTGACGCTCTTCGCGTTCACCGCTCACGCGGTGTTGGGTTGCTGCTTGCATCATTCGCACGCGATCGGTGGTGAACATTGCGGCGAGCATATCGTGTCTCAATGCGAAGCGTCACATCACCACGAAGCGTCTTGTAACCATTCTCATAGTGGTTTCCATGTCGATAACGTTCTGTCGCTTCCATCCCTTGAAACGCGGTGCTACGAAGGCTCTCACGAGCACTCGCACCCATGCAACGAAGCTCGTTGCTGCTTCGTTCCGACCGATGTGAAATCCGTAAGTTTTGAGTTTAATTTTGTCATTGGCGATTTGTTGTTCGATGGTGCAACCACCGTTGCATTGTTGGAACCGCGTCATTCGAAACACAGTGACGGTCAACTTCTTTTCAGGTGTGCCGACACGTCCGGTATGCGATGCGCCGTTCTGCAATCTTGGCAGATTTGAGTCGCCACATCTCGGTAGGCTCGTAAGCCTTTTCTCCTGAGATCGCACGATGAACCATTTGATGGATTTTCGTTGATTCGCGTTTTCCGCTTGTTGCGTCCCGCACATCTTGCGTCGCAACTTGCTTAGTGAGCTGAATCGACGTAAGCGTCTGATGGAGCGTTCCTAAGTTTTCTTCCGGCTGACTGCTGCACGGAACTCGTTGCTCCGCATGATGATCAGTCTTTGATCGAACGCACTTATTTTCGAAGTGAAAATGATCCGATTCAATTTGTCAAAACGGCCCTGGCGTGCCATCCGCATCACGATGACGCTGATCGTCCTGGGTGCGATGGTTGGCACCTATTCAAGGTGGTGGCCTCCACTAAGCACCTTGATTGACTCAACTCTCGCTGCTCAGCGCCCGAGCGTGGGTGGTGAACATGCTGGGCATGATGAGAATGCGCCGGATCACGTCGCCCACGACGAACCGGTTGCGGGCGATAACGCATCCAGGTCGTTGACGCTGACTCCTCAAGCGATGATGAACTTGGGGCTGACAGCCGAGTCCCTGCGTCCAGTGGAGTTGTCAACGTATCGCCGCTCGATCACGGTGCCATCTGTCGTGGTCGGAAAACCTGGACGATCGTCGATTATCGTTTCTTCGCCGCTCAATGGTATTGTCACGCATGTTCACGCGGTGACGGGCGAAGCGGTGATGCCAGGTGATTTGCTGTTTGAAGTTCGATTGACTTACGAAGATTTGGTCGAGACACAAACCGCCTATTTGAAAACGGTAAGCGAATTGCAAGTCGAAGAACGTGAGATCGTCCGATTGGAACAGGCGACTCAGTCAGGAGCGATCTCCGGAAAACTGCTCTTAGATCGACGTTACTCGAAAGAGAAGCTAGAAGCGTTCGCTAAATCCCAGCGTGAAGCTTTGCGAATGCACGGCTTGTCCGATCGACAAGTCAACGAGATTGGTACCAACGGAAAGCTTCTCCGTGATTTGCAGATCGTCGCTCCTGCTGTGGATCAGCACGATCACGATGAAGAATTACGGCTCACTCAAATTCCTGCTCGAACGGTATCGTTCACTCGAGCATCACCAGCAATGGCATCTTTTCAGGACAACGAACACACGCCATTGGTGATCGACGACCTGCAAGTACATAAGGGGCAATCGATTGTCGCGGGCGAAAAGTTATGTTCGTTGTCGGACTACACGCAATTGTTCATCGAAGGTAAAGCTTTCGAGAACGACATTGTCGCCATCACGGAAGCTGCCAAACGCGGTTGGGCCGTTGATGCGGTCATCAGTGGTTCGTCAGGGCAAGAGAACGTTCGTGGATTGAAACTAATATTCGTTTCCAATTCGATTGATCCTGAATCACGAACACTTTCCCTGTTTGTGGAATTGCCGAACGAAGTCGTTCGGGACGAAACTAACGCGGGAGGCCAACGCTTCATTTCTTGGAAATATCGACTGGGTCAGCGGATGGAACTTCGCGTGCCTGTTGAAGAGTGGGAAAGGCAAATCGTGCTGCCGGTTGATGCGGTCGTGAAGGACGGCGCGGATTGGTTCGTGTTCCAACAGAACGGAAAGGTCTTCACTCGCGTTCCTGTCCACGTTCGCTACCGCGACCAAAACTCCGCAGTGATCGCGAATGACGGTTCGCTCTATCCAGGGGACATGGTTGCTCTGAAAGCCGCGCATCAAATGCAGATGGCGATCAAGAACAAATCGGGTGGCGGTGCCGACCCACACGCTGGCCATAATCACTAGAACGGAATCGAAATCAAATGCTCAACGCAGTCATCCGATTCGCGCTTCACCAACGCATGCTCGTCATCGCAATCGCTCTGTTCCTGATCGGTTATGGAACGTGGCAAACGATGTTGATGCCTATCGATGTGTTCCCGGATCTCAACCGTCCGCGAGTGGTCATCATGACCGAAGCGCCGGGAATGGCTCCCGAAGAAGTCGAATCGCTCATCACGTTCCCGATCGAAACCGCGATGAATGGTGCCAACGGCGTCGAAGCCGTGCGCAGTTCTTCGGGCGTTGGAATCTCGGTGATTTATGTCGAGTTCGCGTATGGCACCGACGTGTATACCGATCGACAAATCGTGACCGAACGGATGCAAATAATCCAAGATCGTCTGCCCAAGGGGATTACGCCACAGCTCGCCCCGATCTCGTCGATCATGGGGCAAATTCTGATGCTGGGATTGTGGAACGACAGTCCAACCGCCGATCCGATGGAGCTTCGTACGACCGCGGATTGGGTCGTGCGTCAACGATTGCTGACGATTCCCGGCGTTTCACAAGTGTTTACGATGGGCGGACAACGCAAGCAATTTCAAGTGTTGGTCGACCCCGACGCGATGTTGCGGTATGGCGTCACGCTGTCGCAGGTTGAAGCGTCAGTGGCGAGCAGCAACGAGAACGGAACTGGGGGCTATCTCGATCGCCAGGGGCCCAGTGAATTACTCGTTCGATCATTGGGCCGAATTCAGTCGATCGACGATCTGCAAAAGGTCCCAGTCACCATTCGCGATGGGCGTCCCGTGCTGCTTTCACAAGTCGCGAGCGTCGTCGAAGGAGCACAAGTAAAACGCGGCGATAGCTCAGCCTTTGTACGAGTTAAAGACGCAACGACTTCTCCGCCCTCAACGACATGGCGTGGTGGACCTGCGGTTGTTCTAACAATCAACAAACAACCGGGGGCGGACACCCGAAGCGTCACCAATGAAGTGATGAAGGCAATTGAAGAACTCACGCCGACGCTGCCGCCGGGTACACAACTATCAACAGTCTATTCGCAAAAAGCGTTCATCGACCGAGCCATTGAAAACGTCATCGAAGCGCTTCGCGATGGTGCCATTCTCGTCGTCGTGATTCTGTTTCTGTTTCTCTTGAATCTGCGAACGACATTCATCACGCTCACCGCGATCCCGCTCTCGCTGGTGATGACAGCCATCGTATTTTCCGTCTTTGGATTGTCGATCAATACCATGACTCTGGGCGGCATCGCCGTCGCGATGGGAGAGCTGGTTGACGATGCGATTGTCGACGTCGAAAACATCTTCCGACGCTTGAAAGAAAATCGTGCGGCAGGCAATCCTCTTGATCCCTTGTTAGTTGTCTTTCGAGCGAGCACCGAGGTTCGTCGTTCGATCGTGTTCGGCACCACGATTGTCATTCTCGTCTTCCTTCCGTTGTTCGCACTCGGCGGCATGGAAGGAAAACTTTTTGCGCCGCTTGGCGTGGCCTATATCGTCTCGATCCTCTCCTCCTTGATCGTTTCGCTTACTGTAACGCCCGTGCTTTCGTACTGGCTGCTTGGGCTGAGCAACGGAAGCGGACACGAGCATGACGGATTTGTGTTACGTGGGCTGAAGTGGGTAGCGGACAAGGTGATCCGTTTCAGTTTGACATTCCCGCGATTCAACCTGGGCGTGACGTTGCTGATGGTCGCGATTGCAACGATCTTTGTGTCGCGATTGGAAAAAGACTTCCTGCCACCGTTCAACGAAGGCACCATCCAGCTCAACGTCGTGCTTCCGCCCGGAACTTCGCTGGCGGCGTCTAACACAATTGCCAGAACGATCGAGGAATCACTCAAAAAGATTGACGACGTGAAGAGGTTTGCCCGACGTACCGGACGTGCTGAACTAGACGAGCACGCCGAAGGCGTGAACATGTCTGAGTTCATCATTGAACTCGACCCCAAGTCACCTCGCTCACGTCAAGAACAGCTCGCAGAGATTCGCGAGTCCATGGAACAGATCCCTGGTGTCGTGAGCGCGGTTGAGCAACCGATTGCCCACCTGATCTCGCACATGCTGTCGGGCGTCAAGGCACAAGTCGGAATCAAAATTTACGGTGACGATTTGGATTTGCTGCGACAGAAAGCGGAGCAGGTGAAATCCGAAATGGAACGGGTTCCCGGCGTGATCGATGCGATTCTCGAACCGCAGGTCATCATTCCGCAACTGCGAATCGAGCTAGATCGAAACAAGTTGTTGCAATATGGAATGACGACCGCGAGCGTCAACGAATACATCCAAACTGCAATGAACGGCAAAGTTGTCTCGGAAGTTCTCGATGGCATGCGCACCTTCGATTTGGTGGTCCGTATGAAAGACGAATACCGCGAGGACATTGAAGAACTCAAGCGCCTGTCGATCCAATTGCCCGAAGGCGGAACGCTGCCTTTGTCGGCGTTAGCGAAAATCTATGAGTCCGGCGGACCGAACGCAGTCAATCGCGAAAACGTGCGGCGGCGTGTTGTGATTCAATGCAATGTGGCTGATCGTGGCGTCGTCGATGTTGTGACCGATATTCAAACGGCAATCAAACCGATCATGGCACAACTACCGTCGGGATACTTCGTCGAATATGGCGGACAATTCCAAAGCCAGAAATCTGCCAGCCGCGTGATCTCGGTATTATTTGTGATTTCAATGGTTGGCGTGTTTTTGGTTCTGTTCACGCTGTTTCGCAGTGTCAATCTAGCAATCCAAGTGATGGCAGCGCTACCGATGGCGTTTATCGGTTCCGTTGCCGCACTCGTCATCACCGGCCAAACACTGACGATCGCGGCCATGGTCGGCTTCATTTCATTGGCAGGGATTGCATCGCGAAATGGCATCCTGCTGCTTCAGCACTACCTGCATTTGGTGGAACACGAGGGCGAGCAGTTCACGCCATCAATGATCGTTCGTGCTGGGCTTGAAAGACTGGCACCTGTGTTAATGACGGCGCTCACATCAGGCATCGGTTTGGTGCCACTGGTTCTGTCAGCGGGTGAGGCTGGCAAAGAAATTTTGTATCCCGTGGCGACGGTGATATTGGGAGGACTGATTAGCTCAACGGCGTTGGATTTCTTCGTTCACCCCGCATTGTTCTGGCTGTTCGGAATGAAGTCGGCCGTGCGAGTGGTACGCGAGTCTACAAACAAAGTTGAATTGGATGAAGCGGATGTCAATCACACGATCACAGACAAAGCGCATCCATTGGAAACGGCCGAAATTCAATAACAAAAAACGCCGACCTTTGGATGGACTGGTTGACGCAAAATGGATTTAAAACTCGACACCAGCACTAGAAACGAGTTCAACGTCTTGTATTGAAAATTCAGGCTCTTCCGCAAAATCTGTGAGTAGATTCAGATTGGTTTTCAGTAGCGTTTCAGGGTTGGCACAATCTTGAGGTCTTCGCCCATGCTGATTCCAGGGCGGTGGATTTTTGAAGGCATCCGCTCCTGCGTCCAATGATATTTTGCATCTGAAATTGCCGAGCGATACAATCAATGTACCGGGAAAAACGGACTCAGGCTCGACTCAGGCTCTGCAGGGACGCAACCTGGGAAGGGATATCTCGGTCGATAGCGAGCCAATGGTGCGCGCAGTCTCGACGAACGTTGCTCCGCCGAGACTGCTTTTTGGACTCCCATTGGACGCAGGAGTAGATGCCTCAAAAAATCCCCCATGCTGGACAGATGCCACTAAAATCCG
>Ga0105052_10005423_pt1 | contig 13460 bp, 13 predicted proteins | sample FRY03_FD_78094 | JGI IMG/M metagenome (GOLD analysis project Ga0105052, IMG submission 78094) | Freshwater microbial communities from Lake Fryxell liftoff mats and glacier meltwater in Antarctica - FRY-03 | ecosystem: Environmental > Aquatic > Freshwater > Ice > Glacier meltwater ... | reverse complement strand
GGCGTCGAGGCGCTCGCCGTCGGTGTCAATGCCGATTGTTCGCAGGCCCTGGTCGGCGAAGGCAAGCGCAAGCGGCAGGCCCACGCGGCCGCAGCCAATAATCGCTACGTCGAAGCTCACAGGCCGCAGGTTAGCCGCTGGTGGTGCGGGCCGCGGGCGCTGGGCTGCGCGCTTGTCGGCAAAGAGGTGTGTCTGTTCCGTATCGGTTGCGCAGGCGCGAGCAATCCCGGTTCCGCCGAGCCGGGGCCGATTGGGTTCCGGTGGGATCTAGCACATGATCGCCGGCGTGTCGGCCATCTTGCGCTCGGTGCGGTCCAGATCGGCCGCATTTGACAAGGTGTTCGCCAAGGCTCCCAATCAGATTCGGGCGCGAGAACATCGTTGTCGCAGTGCCGACAGTTCTCCTCAGCGTAAAGTAGGAAAGGTGCCTGTTCTCGTGTTCTTGGTCGAGTCGCCGTTTTCTCAGCGGGATTTTGAGCGCTTCGCCATCACGCTCCTCTCAGCCCGGTTCGAAGTGCTCGTCCTTGACCTCACGCCTGTCATCAAACCGCACTTCTGGGCGGAGCACTCCTCGATCGCCTATCGCTTCGATGGTTACGTCGCCGTTCACGACCTCAACGACCTCACAGATGTTGTTCCTGCGGGAGCGCCGTTCTTCGTCGTCGACATGATTTCGGACTGCCGGGAGGCGACTCGGATCCGCAAGATCTGCCGCGATCGCGGGGCGGCTCTAATCGCCGTGCAGGGCGGGTTGCTACCGACCCGTGACCTTGCAGCCGAGCTCTGGTCGGGAGTGCGGCGTCTGAAGTTCGCGAAGATCGCTGCGGCTGGGCTAAGGCGCGTCGGGAAGTTGATCAAGGCTCGCCCTAGCAGAGCAGAATCGCAACGGCAGGATGCGGACATTGTGTTTCTCAGTGGTGTTGCGGGCCGTCAGCGCATCGCCGCAGACTCTCGCTCTCGGCTCGTTCCCGCACACTCGTTTGATTACGATATCTTCCTCGCCTCGCGGGCGTCCGAACGACCTTTCCAGTGGCCTTCAGATTATGCCGTGTTCCTGGATGAGGATATGGTTTTCCACAGCGATTTTCTTCATCATGGGATCCCGCCTCCGATCACAGCAGAGGACTACTTCCCTGCCATGCGGCGGTTCTTCACGCTCTACGAGGAGGTCGCGAAGCGAAAGGTGGTCATCGCTGCCCACCCAAGAAGCGACCATGACCGGCAGCGTGCTTTGTTCGGATCATTCGATTACGTGGTGGCTGATACGGCGAGGCTCGTCCAGCACGCATCCGATGTCCTATTGCATCAGTCAACCTCGTGCTCGTTCGCTGTGTTATGGCACAAGCCGATGCTGTTCCTGACGATGCCCGAGCTGGAAGGGTCATGGATCGGCGCGCGGATCAGGCTTATGTCTGACCAATTCGGTGCGTCGCCGATCAACGTCGAAGATGCCCCCTCGATTGTCAGGAACCGGATCGGATCTAAAATTGTAGATGCCTCGCTTTACTCGGATTACCAAGCAAAGTTCATCAAGTACCCGGGATCGCCAGAACTACCATTATGGGAGATTGTCGCGGATACACTAGACAAGGAAGTTGCGTTAGGGCCTCGCGGAATTATCAACCGTCAAGAAGGCAATTTGTGAACGCAAAAGCCGTTTTACAGCGGTCGTCCTTCAGCTCGCATCTCGGGTCAGGCAGCCGATTCGGCTGCTCTCGGTTAGACCTCTCTGATTGCGCGCAGAACACAGTCAGCAAGACGTAGATCCTCGGGTTCGTTGATATCGACGGCCATCCGCTGCCCCGAGATGAACAGTTGCGTCTCGTCCTCGACGAGGACGCTTCCGTGCTGGTCGAGGAATTGAGGGGTGGCAAGATAGAATGACCCGTCGATGAAGTAAAATTTCCGTTTGTAAGCCTGCCGCTGAAGGTTGTCTGCAGGCGGTTTCACGACGTATGTCCACGAGCTTGTATCGGCTGCCTCAACGCACTCATAGGGGTGTTCTCGCATCGGCACGACGCTTACGAGCGAGGCAATCTGCTCAGATGAGAAGCGGTCTATCGCGGCACGCAATTCGGTGGTGTTCCGTAGGGGGCTAGTTGGTTGCAGGATCAGGATGCCAGAGATCGTCGTTCGTGTTGTCGCCGCTAACCATTCGCGCGCTTCTAATACTGCGTCGACGATCGAAGAAGTATCCGTAGCCAACGATGCGGATCTGCGGTAGTCCGTCGGGAATCCCTCTGCCGCACAGACCGCTGCAACTTGATCGTCATCTGTTGAGACAAAAGGCAGCACTAGATCGGACAACTGCCTTACTGTATCCAAGGTGTAGGTGATCAGAGGGCGACCGGCTAGGAGTGCGAGGTTCTTCCGCGGAATACCTTGCGAGCCTCCACGCGCAGGGACGAATGCGAGGATCGTCACGTCTTTGCCAACAATGCTACTAATACGCGATCGCAGGACTGAGGCTGCACAAACTCTGTGCGCTCGACCAGCACGAGCGGTGATCGTTGGATGATTTCTAGGAAGCCAATGATGCCATCGCAGTCACTCTTTGCAAACATCTGCTGATCCGGGAAGTATTGACGCACTGCACAGACGCCATCGTTGGTGAGCAGAGCGGCAATTTGCTGGAGTAGCTGATCGATTTGAGCCAGCACATACCAGAGGATCTCGCTCATGACAATGACATCAAAAGGACCTTCGCCGGCGAGAGCGTTGGTGCAGTCTCCCTGCCGGAACCTCAACTCGGGACCGCCGTAGTCAGCCGCCGCGCGCCGGACCGCGGTGGCTGAGACGTCACAGCCGATAAACTCGCTGCCCCCCCCCCCGTGGGGCGGGTGAGTTCTCGGTGCAGGCGGTCGGTCAGCGCGCCTGCGCCGCAGCCCACGTCGAGTAGTCTTTTAACCGGGCCGAATCGCTTAAGTAACGCGAGGAGAAGGTCGTTGGGTAGGGAATCTACGTTCGCGTTGCAGTCCCACGGGTCAGCGATATCCACGTACATGGACTCGAAGTCACCGCGCATTGAGTTAGTGGTCTTGTCCCACCAGTAATCAGATGGGTCTTGATACTTAGTCATCTACCACGCCTCGGACCAGCTCGCCGAGCGCAGTGTACTCAGCGGGCGTCTTGCGCAGCCAGATCGGAACAGCGACGGCGGTCATCAACAGGTCCCGCGTCGCCGCGGCACGTTCGACCTGTGTCGGCTCAAGCGCGTGCTCCCAGTATGCCGCGCAGTGCCACTCCATGGCATCCGGCAGGTTCTTCGTGCCGAAGCCCGCATCATTCAGGGCTTTCACTACGCGCTGGCGGGTCTCTTGCTCAGCGATGAGCATTATGAACGTGTCGTTAATGGGTTTGGCTTCTGTCGGAATACGCCGGGTAGGTGTGGCGTCCGCGAATGATTCGTCGAATGCGGTGTAGCGCTCATTGTTCATCTCGAGAATTGTGTCGAGTCGCGATAGCTGAACCTTGCCGACAACAGCTTGCATCTCTGTGATCCGGTAGTTGAAGCCATGAATCGTCATGGTGTCACGACCGCGCGGTAGGGATGGGTTGTTCTCGTGGCCATGGTCGTGATACTCGCGGGCGAATCTGTCGATCGGCGCCTGATTGGTGAGCACCATCCCACCCTCGCCGCAGGTGATGACTTTGCCAAAGTCGAAGCTGATCGCCCCGACCTCACCCAGACTGCCAACAGGCTGGTTATTGTACTCTGCACCAAGCGCCTCGCACGCGTCCTCGAGCACCGGAATCTCGCGTGCTCTAGAGATCGCGAGGATCTCATTCATTTCCGCCGGCACCCCGAGCATGTGGACCGGTATTAGGGCTTTGGTGCGGTCAGTTATCAGCGCAGACAATTCGCCGGGATCGATGTTGAGCGTGTTGTCTATGTTCGCAATAATTGGCGTCGCGCCGGTCTCGAGAATTGCTTCGATCGTCGCGATGAAGTTGAACGCTTGTGTGATCACTTCGTCGCCTGGGCCGACTCCAAGAGCTTTTAGGGCGATCTTTGTCGCAGCGGTCCCACTTGTGACCGCAAGGGCATGATTGCAATCGAGCCGCTCAGCGACGGCACCTTCGAATTCACGCACGTGGAAGTGCTTTCGCATTGCGTCGAACCCGTGCGCGAACAGAACGCCGCCTTCATCGAAGAGGGCATCCAGCGCTGCACGTTCCTCGTCGCCTACAAGCTCAAATCCGGGCATGCCGCTCCTGCCGCGAGGAGATGAGTGCTTGTATGTCAGTGCGGCTGAGTGGCACCGGGTTGTTCGCGAAGGCGCCACTTGCCTGTTCCGAGAATGCCACGAACCCCGGGGTGTCAGCATCAGTGACGCCAAACTCGCGGCAGGATTCGGGTACGTTTGCCTGCCGTGCCAGCTGTTCAATTGCCATCACGGTACGCTCGCTGTCCGCGCTGCGCTGCGTATCTGAATGTTCTTGGCTCGCTAGAAGCTCGGCGTAGTCGTGGTAGCCGCGTTCATGATTGATCCTGCAGATCTTGTCAATGAACGCGCCGCCGGCGATGCCGTGCGGCACGCCGAAGTTCGTACCGAGGTAGTAGGACAGTGCGCCGGTTGGCCCACTGGAAGTATTGGACAGCGCGAACATCGCAAAGGCGGCAGCCCACTGCATATCTGCCCAGAGAGAAAGATCACTGGAGCCAGCAAGCAGCTGGGGCATGCTCGCCATAATCAGCCGGAACGAATGGACTGAGAAGAGTCGAGTGTGGGGTGTGGCCGACGGGCTCATGAAACTTTCGAGCGCATGCACAAGAGCATCGCATCCGCTACTAGCGAGCACCGAGATGGGGGCTGAGGCCGGCAGTAGCGGATCGAGGATCGCGAGGACGGGGTAATTTCCTCGGTGGTTGATGCCCATTTTGGTTTTCGTCGCTGCATCGATGAAGCTTGCGTTAAATGTGACTTCCGAACCAGTGCCCGTAGTCGTCGGTACGGCGATTATTGGCGTCGGAGCATTGATGTTCTCTGGGAAGCCACGGTAGCCGATCGCTGGCCCATGATTTCGGCTCAGCACGGCAAGGCCTTTGGCAAAGTCCATCGCCGATCCGCCGCCGATCCCGATCCAGACATCTGTACCTGACAGTGAGCCGTCCGACCGCAGTCCTGCTGCGACGCTGTCCAGTAGGTCGTAAGTCGGTTCCTCACCTTCTGGATACGGGATGAGCGTGGCGCCGTCTTGATGCATGGAAGCGACGAGATCAGCGATCAGTGGAAGAGCGCTGAGCACACCCTCGTCACAAACTATCCCAGGCCGCGTGAACCCGCGTTGATGCAGCAAAGATGCAAGCTGCTGCGACGACCCGTCGCCATCGATGATATTTGCCGAGAGGCAAAAGGAGGGCAATGTCATCCGGAACGCGGCGCCCATTCCTGCTCCGCGCGTTCAAGGTCGAGGGCCTGCCCGATGTCGATCCAATACTCGCCGAGCGTGTAAGCGGCGACGGCCAAGTTATCGGAGAGCAGGCTGTCGATCAGAGATGTCATGCCAAGCGCCTCGTGATTGGGCACATAATTGAGCGCCTCTGGCGAGAGCACGTAGATGCCTGTATTGATCAAGTTCATTAAGTTTGGCTTCTCGGTGATCGAGATGACGCTGTCAGCGGCGACTTCGACTGCGCCGTAAGGGAGTGGCGTCACATGGTCGCGCACGGCGACCGTCATTACCGCGGACTGCTGCTGATGGAATTCGAGCATCCCCTCGAAGTCGGCATTAGTGATGATGTCGCCATTCATCACCACGAATGGTTCGGTTGGTTCTTCTGGTAGCAGTGCCAGTGCGCCGGCCGTGCCGAGTGGCTGATCCTCCTTGAGGTAGTTAATTGAGATACCCCAGCGACCCCCGTCGCCGATCTGTGCACGAATCATCTCGGCCTTGTAATTGACGGAGATAAAGACGTTCTCAAAACCTTGTGAGGCGAAGCGTTCGACAGCGATCTCGAGGATCGGCTGGCCCGCCACGGCGAGCAGTGGTTTGGGGGTACGCTCGGTGAGTGGGCGCAGGCGTGTGCCTTCGCCGCCAGCGATCAGGACGGCCCAGTTGGGTCGCTTTGTTGCACCAATCAACTGGTCGAGCGTGACGAGATCGACGAGCACGCCGGTCTCATCGACGATGGGGAGGTGGTGCAGTGTGGCGGCACGCATTGTGCCGATTAATGATTCGCGCGACGCGCCGAGACGGGCTGTCGTGGGCGAGGCGTTTGTTGCGATTTGTATCGAGGAATCGATGCCGTGGCCATCGATCAACGCACGGCGAATGTCGCCATCCGTCGCAATACCAACCAGGCGCTGGTTCTGATCACAGATCAACACGACGCCGAGCGCCGTTTCGTTGATCACACGCAGCGCGTCGGCGAGGCTTGCATCGGGGTTGATGCAAGCCGCCAGAAAGGTACTCATCCCGCTACTTTACCGATCGGTGCCGCGGGGTTCCCATAAACGATGGTGGCGACTTCGACGTTCTTGGTGACGACGGCGCCGGCGCCCACGCAGGCACCCACGCCGATAGCGACGCCGGGTAGCACGACTGCGCCTGCTCCAACGAAAGCCGACTCGCCGACGCCAACATTGCCGCAAAGGATTGCGCCAGATGAGATCGCGGCATGGTCGCCGACCACGCAGTCGTGCTCGATCGTGACATTCGCGTTGATGATCGCATTTCGTCCAACACTCGCGTTTGTTTGAATTACGGCTCCAGCCATTACCTGTGCGCCGCGTGCAAGCGTCGCCTCGGACGAAATCGTTGCAGTCGGATGGATAAACGATCCGACAGTCAGTGATTGCGCAGCAACATGCTCAAACACGGTGCGTCGGCGTTGTGTGCTGGGGCTCGCGCCAACACCAATCCACGCAACCACGAGGGACGGGTCGGTACCAAGCAGATAGTCGTCGTTGCCAAGCACGGGCAGGCCGCGAACCAAAGTCCCTACGGCGAGATCGGGATCCAGGATGCCGTCGATCGTAATGCCCGTCAAGAGCAGCCCGTCGAGCAGCACGCGGGCGTGCCCACCCGCGCCAAGCAGGAATTGGGTCTCAGTACTCAAGCTGATCATCGAGCCCATAATCGCGTTTTGCTGGGGTGCCAAGGATGTTCCAATAGTCGATTGGGCTGATGCCACCGCCGGGTCGTTTTGCGTCGACGTTGTCGACACTAAAGCATTCGCCTTGTTGAATCGGTTGTTTTGCCACGAGGCTCTTGCGGGCAACGTTGAGATTGCTCGCCTCGGATGGTGTTATCTGCTTTTGGGGGCTGCCGAGGGATTGGGTGGTTGCGCGGATCACGCGCACAAGTTCGTGTAACTCGTCCGGATCGCAGGACGCATTATGGTCGGGCCCCGGCAGATCCCGATCGAGCGTGAAGTGCTTCTCGATGACGCTCGCACCGAGCGCAACGGCTGCGACCGCAACATGGTTCCCGAGCGTATGGTCCGAATACCCGATGCGAGTCCCAAAGGCCTCGCGGAGAGCCTGCATGGCATGGAGGTTGGCGTCCTCAGGGGGTGTTGGGTACGCCGTCGTGCAATGCAGCAGCGTGACTCGTTCTGCGTGTTCGATCGAGATTGGGTTGGCTTCTGATACTGGCAGCAGGTCGTTTTTGCCTGGTATCGACGTGTCAGCGTGGGTCATCCCGAGGCGGAGGACAGCAAGTGCCGTTCCAACCTCGTCGAGCGTGCTCATGCCTGTCGAGAGAATGATTCGTTCGGCACTGCGGGCTGCCGCTAGCAGCAGTGGCCCGTTCGTAATCTCGCCCGACGGAATCTTGATTGTCTTCAGCGAGAGTTCTTCGGTTAAGAATCGAAGACTCGCAAGATCGAACGGCGTCGACAAGAACTGAATACCAAGCGTGTGTGCGCGCGCTGCGAGTTGTCGAAACGCGTCATCGTCAAGCTCGAGACGCTTCAGCATCTCCAGTTGCGATTCTGGCTCACTCGCTTGGTAGTTGGCTTTCGGTGCAGTTGAAGTCGCGACCGAGGTCGCTTTGAAGGACTGGAACTTGACTGCATCGGCACCGGCGGACGCAGCCACATCGACGAGTTCGAGTGCCAGACCGAGGTCCCCATTGTGATTAACACCCGCCTCGGCGATGATGAAGCACGGGGGTGTCATGGTTGGGAACTCTCGGGCGTGGGAATGTCCCAGAAGCGCTTTACCGTAATTGCTTGGAGAGAGTGCTCGCGAAGAACTCTGCAGATTTCTGGAGATGGGCCTCGGTCCCCGTAGGCCGAGCATCCCTCGGCAGAAAGAGCCTGATGCTCAGGTTTCAGTGCTTGAGCGATGGCAGCGCCGATCGCCTTCGCGGTGGGATCGCAATCAATGATCGACGGAGCTCGAAGCCGCCCCGCCTGTCGACTGCCGACGTTCACCGTGGCAGTTCGCAGAAGCGGTGCTTCGATGATGCCGCTCGATGAATTTCCGAGCACAAGGTCAGCGTGCTTGACGAGGCTCATGTAGCGCTGATGGCCTAAGTTTGTTGCAAACTGCGTACTGGCGCTGTGTTCACGAGCGTAGTCCGTGAGTCGCGCGTTGATCTGCTCACCACCGGCGTCTGCATTCGCGCCCGTCAGTACAACATACGAATCAGGAACGGCTTGGAGCGCGGCCAACATTTGTTCGACATCCGCGACGTAACCGTTGGCCTCCAATGTCACCGGATGAAACGTGCATGCGAAAAGGTATTTTGCGTCAGCGGGAATTGAAAGTTGTTCCAAAAGCGTGTCACGATCGAGGAGCACCGAGTTGGAGATCGCATCAAGAACCATCGCGCCCGTCGTGAACACTCGATGAGGATCCTCACCCAGCTGGACGACACGCCTTCGGTACGCGTCAGCGGCGACGAAATGAAGGTGGGCCATCTTAGTTATGGAGTGCCGCATCGCCTCATCGATTGCGCCTTCTGTCGATTCTCCACCATGAATGTGAGCGATCGGGAGCCCGAGTAGCATCGCGGCTTGGGCGGCCGCGAAGATCTCGTAGCGATCGCCCAACAGCAGCACGATGTTTGGCCTAAGCCTTCCGAACTCAGCGGTGAAACCCTCAACGCCGAGAGCGATTGATTTAGCCGTCGCGGCCGGGTTAGCGGCTGAGACATCGACGTTCACGCGCGCACTGATTGCGAAGCCGTCCACTTCAATCTCACTCACTGTGTACCCAAACGCTCTGGACAGGTGCATCCCGGTCACGACCACTTGCAGTTCCAGTTCAGGGTCGTCTTCGATTTCGCGCATCAACCAATAGAGGAGCCCATACTCTGCTCGAGAACCTGTTACCACGCAGATCTTGCGTGGTCTACTCATGTGCGGCGCTCCACAATGCGGGGCTGCTGGGGAGGTTTATCAATTGGTCAACGAGGCTCTCGGCGACCGGAAGCGGTGCTCGTGGACAGGCTTTATACATTGCGAGAGAGGAGAGCAGGTGCCAGGCGGGACGGCACCCGAAGCCGGCTGCGTTGGTCGCAGCCAGCACCTCGCTCAGTTCGCTTTTCGTCGCATCGTGCAGGCGGATCGTGCAGAGCCAGTAGTTACTTTCCGAGTGCTCTGGCTCGCTAACGAATGAGATGCGATCTGCATCAGCGAAAGCGGTGCGGTAGGCATCTGCCAAGGCGCGTTTGCGCACCAGAAAATCGGGCAGGCGCTGCATTTGTGCGCATCCGAGAGCCGCGTTGATATTCGGCATTCGATAATTCCACGCAACCTCGTCATGCTCGAAGTCCCAGGCGTGGGGCAGCTTGGCAGTCGTCGTTAGGTGTCGTGCGCGAGCGGCGAGAGCAGCATCGTCGGTGACGATCATCCCGCCGCCACCGGTAGTCAAGATCTTGTTGCCGTTGAAACTAAAGATCCCGAGACGACCGAACGTACCCGTGTGTCGACCGCGGTAGGTGCTGCCAACTGACTCAGCCGCATCCTCAACAACTGTGATGGCGTACGCGTCAGCGACGGTGAGCAATGGAGCCAAATCCACGGGGTGCCCGTAGGTGTGCATCGGCACGATCGCGGCGATCCGCGCACCCGTCACGCGATTTGTGGCCCCATGCGCAGAGGGGACGGCGATTTCAGCGAGGTAGGCGTCAAGTGCCGCAGGATCCATACCGAGTGTCGCCTCCGCGCTATCAACAAAATGAGGAGTCGCCCCGGCATGCACCACAGCATTCGCCGTGCCAACAAACGACAACGCCGGCACGATCACCTCGTCCCCCGGCTCGACACCCGCAAGCGTCAGCGCGACCTCGAGTGCAGCAGTTCCGTTAACGACTGCAATCGCATGTCGCGCACCCGTGTACGCAGCGAAACTGGCCTCAAACTCGTCGACGAATGCACCAACGCTCGAGACGAAGCCTGAATCGACGCAAGCGGTAAGGACGGTTTGTTCGAGGTCGCCGAGCTCTGGCTCGTGCAGGTTGATCGGCCGGTACGTGGGGAGGACGTGCGCGAGGGCCGCTAGGAGTTCCGGGGCGAGCTCTGAGGGAAAAGTCATGGGTAGACGCAATTTGAATACCGAGCAGCATCTGGGTCTGCAAACACCCCAGCCCTGACTGCTCCGATGATCTCAGCGATGCCCGCCGGCACACGCTTTGAGATCTCGAACCCAAGGGTGGTTTGGATCTTGCTGCAGTCGACGCGATAGTCGCGAGGATCTTCTGTGCGAGGCACGAACGAGACGCGAAGATCCGGCACCTGCTCGCGAATCACGTCGATAAGCATTGCCTTCGTGTAGTTCTCTGTCGTGTCGCCGACGTTGAAGACCTCGTAGCCAACCTGTTCAGTGGGAGCCTCGAGAACTGCACTAAACGCTCGGTAAAAATCAGTCACGTGGCAGTAGGGGCGCCAAAATTGTTCGCCGAAAACGACGATCTCGCGTTCAAGTGCAGCATCGCGAGCGAACTCGTTCACGGTTAAATCAAAGCGCATGCGCGCTGCTAGGCCGTACACCGTCGCAAAGCGTAGGCATGTCGGTGTAAACCCCACTGCCCGCGGCATCTGTTCGAGCAGGTAGCGTTCGAACTGAACCTTCAGTTCGGCATACAGCGACACCGGTGCGAGCCGTGATCCCTCCGTCATCATCGCATTCGATTCGTTCATCTTGCCGTAGTTCGAGCAGGTCGATGCAAAGACAAATCGCTCGACGCCGTTATTGATGCACGTATCAGCGAGATCCCGACTCGCAACCCAATTGACCTCACGGGCCAGTTCGGGGTCTTGCGAGCATGCTGGATCGCCGACGATCGCGGCCAAGTGAATCACTGAGTCCGGCCGGGTTTCGGCCAGAACGACTCCTACGGCGGCGGCGTCGCGGATGTCACAGCGACGAAACTCGAAGCGCGGCTGAGTCCAATACGCTAGAAGTGCCTCGCCGCCGAACTCAAGCGAATCGACACAGATCACTCGGTGGCCGCCATCTAGCAAGCCGGCGACGACGCCGCCTCCAATGTAGCCGGCGCCACCTGTTACGAGGACAGTTCGTGGTTTGCTTTGGGTCATGTACCTTGGCTCCAGATGTTCCGGGCGTTGACAATCGTACCCGCCGCCGCCGTAAGGGAAGCACTTCGAGATCTTGATGACGAGGACTGTCCGGCTCTCGGCGAGGCAATACTCGGCGTCCCCACTTGCTATGAGCCTGCGTACAGGTGCGTCTTGCGGCAACGAACGTCGCGAAAGGATAGATGCTCATGAGCAAGCAAGGCGCGAAGCGGATGGCGGCACTAGCGGATGAGCTGCGCACTGATGTAGTGCAAGTAAGGGAGGGAGGATCGCGAGTGCTTGTCCGAAAGCTGGGAACCTTGGCGTACCGAGCCTCGTTCGCTTTAGCCGTGCTGTGCTTCACGCCGTTGGTTGTGCTTACTCGTCTGCTGAAGCCTATCGTCGTGATTCGGTTCGCGACGCTATACAGCGAGCGAATCGGGCATTTCGCTGGTGAGACGAATATCTATCTCCTAGAGCGCCGTCGGTCCCTGCGTTCTGGGTTTCCGAAGTACATCGATGTCATTGGATTTGGCAGGTCGGTGGCAAATCCTCAACTGGCGGCGATGTGGAAGCGTCAGGCACACATATTGCCCCACATCGTTGGAGGGGCTATGGGCACAGCGAATGAACTCGTCCCTGGAGCTCACAATCACAGAGTCCCGATCGGCATGACACATGGCCGTGACCCAGCAGGTCTCTCGGCGTCGTCTCCTCCGGTTCTGACCTTCACAGAAGCGGAGATAGTTCGGGGCGAAGCCCTCTTGAGAGAGTTCGGCGTGGCCCCTGACGATACGGTTGTATGCCTGTTGGTTCGCGATGGCGCATACTTAACATCGCTAGCCGGCATGGCTGTTCCACACCACGATTTTCGCGACTCGAGTATTGACACTTATCGCCTCGCAGCAGAAACGTTGGCCGATCGAGGCGGGTTTGTGTTTCGGATGGGGCAAGTCGTTACGGGGCCGCTGACGTCGGAGCATCCTCGCGTGATTGACTACGCCTCCGACGATCGGCGGTCTGCCTTCTTAGACATTTATTTAGCGTGGCGCTGCCAGTTTGCGATCTCCACATCATCGGGATGGGACGCCGTCCCCGAAGCATTTAAGAGGCCAATTGCCACGGTCAACTACGCGCCCGTTGGTTATGCACAGAGCTGGTCTCGTGGCGGGCTGGTGCTCTTTAGGCAGCATACGAGCATTGTGGACGATCAACCTTTGAGCTTGCGGGAGGTCTTTCAGAGCGGGGCTGCTTATGCGTTGGAGACGTCGGAGTTCGCCGCAGCTAATGTTCGACTCGTTGAGAACTCGCCCGAGGAGTTACGTGATATTGCGATCGAGATGTGGGAACGTCTCCACGGCTTGTGGGTGGAAGATCCGGAGGATCGAGAGTTACAGGAACGGTTTAGGCAGGCGTTCTGTACTGACGGGACGCAAGCCGACGGGGTGCCGCTCCACGGTGTGCTTAACATGCGCTGTGGCGCGCAGTTCCTTCGTGAGAACCCTTGGTGGCTCGCCTGACGCGCAGGCACCTTGGCCAGCATGTCCTCCCGGTCGTCAATCGGTGGATCCGTGCTGTCCGTCCCCCGCGGCAGAACGAAGGTAGCGAAATAGATCGGTGCGACCACGTCGACCACAGTAGGCGCTGGCCTCCCCCATGTCCTTAGCCAAATAGCCGCACCGGGTTGAACGTCAACAACCCGCCAACCAACTCAGCCTGCGGAGCAGCGATGTAGGTGGAACGAATCCAGAACCGGCCGCTGGGCTGGCCCTCGTATATTTGACGCTGGTTTCGGGTTTCAAAATAGTTGCTAAGACCCAAAGTTCAAGTCTGGGCTGAGGGCAGCGACGGACCTCCACTCTGTCTCGGCGTTCAACCGTCGCGCCGTCGTCCACGGGGGCTTGCGACTTTCAACGCTATCTTTGCTCAATGAATTCTGCCGTCATTCCCTGCGAGCTCGACGTCGGTCGTCTCGACACCGCGCTTT
>Ga0105052_10005419_pt1 | contig 13469 bp, 7 predicted proteins | sample FRY03_FD_78094 | JGI IMG/M metagenome (GOLD analysis project Ga0105052, IMG submission 78094) | Freshwater microbial communities from Lake Fryxell liftoff mats and glacier meltwater in Antarctica - FRY-03 | ecosystem: Environmental > Aquatic > Freshwater > Ice > Glacier meltwater ... | reverse complement strand
TCCTCATATAGTTCACCTACTAATATTGCTCTTTCTAATTCTTCTATCGCTGAAAATAGTGCGGTAGGCACAGCAATTGGTACCTTCTCCACCACTGATGTTGATGCTGGAGATACCTTTACCTACACCTTGGTATCTGGCACTGGTAGTACAGATAACGCATCCTTCACCATCACGGGCAATAGTTTAAAGCTTGCAATTGTGCCTGACTTCGAAACAAAAACCAGTTACTCTGTGTTAGTTCGTAGCACCGATGCTGCTGGGCTTTCATTCGAAAAACAATTCACCATCTCTATCACCAATGTTAATGAAGCACCTACTAACATTGCTCTTTCTAATTCTTCACTCGCTGAAAATAGTGCGATAGGAACAGCAATTGGTACCTTCTCCACCACTGATGTTGATGCTGGAGATACCTTTACCTACACCTTGGTATCTGGCACTGGTAGTGCTGATAATGCTTCCTTCACCATCACGGGCAATAGTTTAAAGCTTGCAGTTGTGCCTGACTTCGAAATAAAAACCAGTTACTCTGTTTTAGTTCGTAGCACTGATGTTAGCGGGCTTTTCTTCGATAAACAATTCACCATCTCCATCACCAATGTTAATGAAGCTCCTACTAACATTGCGCTTTCTAATTCTTCTATTGCTGAAAATAGTGCGGTAGGCACAGCAATTGGCACCTTCTCCACCACCGATGTTGATGCGGGTGATACCTTTACCTACACCTTGGTATCTGGCACTGGTAGTACAGATAACGCATCCTTTACCATCACGGGCAATAGCTTAAAGCTTGCAGTTGTGCATGACTTCGAAATAAAAACCAGTTACTCTGTTTTAGTTCGTAGCACTGATGCTGGCGGGCTTTTCTTCGAAAAACAATTCACCATTTCCATCACCAATATTAATGAAGTACCTGTTGCAGTTAATGACTCTTACAGCACTAGCGAAGATAGCACTCTTACCATCACTACCCCAGGGGTTCTTACAAACGATACCGATGTTGATAGTGGTACCACTTTAACTGCAGTATTGGTTACAGGGCCAAGCCACGGTTCTTTAACTCTTAATGCTGATGGTTCCTTTACTTATATCCCTACATTAAATTACAACGGTTCTGATAGTTTTACCTACAAAGTGAACAATGGCACGATCGATAGCAGCACCGCCACCGTTAACATTACAGTCAACATTACAATTTACCCTGCACCAACGGTATCATCATTTACTCCAACTTCTGGCATTGTTGGAAGTACTGTAATCATCACCGGAACAGGTTTTACTGGAACCACCGTTGTTTCGTTTAATAACATTAATGCAACAACGATTAATGTTGGATCGGCTACTTCTATTACGGCCACGGTTCCTAGCGGGGTCACCACAGGAAATATATTTATAACTGCGCCAGGAGGAACTGTTACTAGTTCTTCCAGTTTTACGGTAACTTCGCCTTCACCAACTCCTTCACCAACTCCTTCACCATCACCTACGCCAACTCCTTCCCCTACTCCTGCACTAACCCCATTAGTAACAGGAACTAGTCCTATGGCAGGATCGGGCGGTTCTAGCACAGTCATTTTAACTAATCCTAATACAGGTGAGACTGTTGGCACAATGGTTCCCTTCCCAGGTTTCGCAGGTGAAATTCGGGTTGCTTGGGGCGATATGAATGGGGATGGCATAATGGAAATCATCGTTGCAGCAGGGCCTGGAGGTGGCCCAGCAATCGTTGTTCTCAATGCCCAAACTGGCGCTGTTATGCAATCTTTCTTTGCATTCGATCCGGCCTTCACCGGTGGGGTTTTTATCGCAGTCCGCGATTTCAACAACGATGGCATTTTTGATATCATTGCAGGGGCAGGCCCGGGCGGCGGGCCTCATGTTAAAGTCTTTAATGGTGCTAATCTCCAAGTGATGGTGTCGTTCTTTGCCTACGATCCAAACTTCCGAGGTGGGGTTAGTGTTGCAACGATCGATCTAAATGGCGATAACATTCTTGATATAGTCACAGGCGCAGGGCCAGGCGGCGCGCCTCATGTTAAAGTCTTCGATGGATTAACTGGATTGATTCTAAGCCAGTGGTATGCCTATCCCATTGATTTCACGGGTGGGGTTTTTGTCGCGGCGGGGGATATAGGAAACGATGGCCATATTGAAGTTATAACGGGGCCAGGTTTTGGTGGTGCGCCTGTAGTTGCAGTATGGAACCCTTATACAGGCGAAAACCTTGCACAGTTTCTTGCTTATGCTCCAGAATTTACGGGTGGAGTGAGAGTTGGCATCAGCGATGGTAATTTGGATGGCGTGTTTGATCTTATCACTGGCGCAGGCCAAGGCGGTGGCATAAATATCAAAGGCTTCAACTTTCCAGCCTTGGATTTGCTGTTCTCCTTCTTTAGTGGTGATCCGAATAATACCGATGGCGTGTTTGTAAGCTAAAGCTTCAGAATTTTGCATTAAAGACTTTAAGCCTTTTAAAATTTTACGCCTAAGAAATTGCAACCCATAGTGCTGCTTTTCATTTCAGTTCATACAACTCTTAACCGAACAGTATGCAAGCAAATTGCTTATTTATTAAGCGCCTGTCAAAACCCTCCACGGCATAATCATTTTAAAAACAGGTACAAAAGCTTGTGAAAACTTATGATTTTGCAACAAAACAAAATCTTTTCCAAGTTCAAAGAGCATTGGCACGGCATATGCTTCCATTAAAACTGTAAAAATAGAAAGCTTATAAGTTCTAATAAAACTTTGAGTTTAAAACATTTAGTTTAAAAAAAAGGAGTTCGAAAAATAATCAGTGCTGGGGGAACTGTTAGTCCTAAAAATTCTTTACAAATGCAAGAGTTAGGTAATTTATTGCTTAAAGAAAAAAGCCAAGATTTGTGCAAGGATTGGTTATCTGAATTTAGGGCAAAGGACCAAGAAAAACTAAATCAGGATGATTTGGTACTTTCTCAACAGCAACAACAGCAGCAGTAATTTTAGTGTATTGATGCATCTAGGCATTCGCGCTGGTAAAACATTTATAAAAGCTTAAAGTTTGGTTTAATTAGTTGGTACATTTAGTTAGTAGACAATTATAATTCCAGTGCGAATAGCCTATTTTTAAAGTTTTGTATAGTTCTACCACTTTATTTTAAAACTTATCTATATTTTTCTTATTTAAATGTTAAGCTATATTTGAATTCAACCCCACCTTGAAGCAAATTATGAATGTTGCAACCTTATCGTATTTAATATTAATATTAGGATTTGCAAATCCGACGGAACCTGTTTTTGAACAAGGTATAAGGCAAATTTTTAAGGCTCATTGTTTTGAATGCCACGGTGAGGGGGAGAAGTTAAAGGGCGGGTTAGATTTAAGGCTAAAGCGATTAATTTTAAAAGGAGGGGAAACTGGGCCCAGTCTGGTTGAAGCAAAACCAGAGCAAAGTCTTTTAATTGAAAGGGTAAGCAAATTAGAAATGCCCCCCGGGAAGCGAAAATTAAAACCAGAAGAAATTGATCTATTAAAACTATGGATTAAAAATGGCGCAAAGACTTCGGCCCCAGAACCAGAAATAATCGCTAAAGGTTTTTTCATTACAGATGATGAGAAAAAACATTGGGCCTTTCAGAAAATCATTTCGCCCGCTATACCTCAGGTAAAAAATCAATCCCTAGTAAAAAACCCAATAGATGCGTTCATTCTTAAAAAACTTGAAGATAATAATTTAGTTCAGAGTAAACCTGCAGATAAAACTGTTTTACTAAGAAGAATATTTTTAGATTTAACAGGAATGCCCCCCACCCCAGAAGAACTTACAAACTTCCTTCAAGACACATCAAAAGATGCATATGAAAAGCAAATAGATAAGTTGCTTTTATCAAAAAATTACGGGGAGCGATGGGGTAGGCATTGGCTGGATGTGGTGGGGTATGCAGATTCTGAAGGCTATGATGGATCCGATGTTTTGCGGAGTAGTTCTTACCATTATCGGGATTATGTGATTCGGTCATTTAATTCGGGTAAACCATTCGATCAATTTATTATCGAACAATTAGCTGGGGATGAGTTAGTAAAGCAGCCTTATACATCGGCTGCCACTTCCGACTTAGACAAACTGATTGCTACGGGATTTTTAAGACAAGCACCGGATGGCAGTAATCAAGTAGCTGACATCAAGTTATCGAGTCATCAAACAATTACAGATACGATTCAAATAGTTTCAACGGCCTTGATGGGGCTAACCGTGCAATGTGCGCAGTGTCATAATCATCGTTATGATCCGATATCGCAGGTTGATTATTTCAAATTTAGGGCGGTGTTTGAGCCAGCCTTAAACTGGAAGGAATGGAAATCAATAGCAGCAAGAGAGCTTAAAATTCAGTATCCTGCGGACAAGATTAAGAGTGACGAATTAGAAAAAAAGGCAATAACGGTTGATAAAAAGAGGCAAACTCGGGTTGCAGAAATAGAAAAAGAGGAGTTTGAAAAGTCGTTATTAAAAGCGCCATCTGAGAAGCATACTGAGATTAGAAAGGCATTTGAAACCCCGTTAGCGAAGCGAACAACAGAGCAAAAAAAACTTCTGTCTGATAATCCGAATTCAAATGTAAATGCTGCGTTAATCATACAAAGGAATGCAAAACTAGCTGCGGAAATAAAAGTTTTCACGGATGAAGCTTTAAAAATTCGAGAAGAAAAACCTATAATCGCATCTTATCGCATTCTGACGGAGGTCCCTAATAAAGCCTCTACAACTTATCTTCAGCAGCGAGGTGATTTTAATCAACCCAAATAAGAAGTTAAACCCGGACCCCTAAGTCTGTTAGGCAAACTTAACCTCCCAAGCATTCCTGAAGATGACCCGACTATTCCAACTACTGGAAGAAGACTTGCGTTTGCAAGATCATTAGTTTCTGAAAATCACCCACTTACATCTAGGGTATTGGTCAATCGATTCTGGATGCATCATTTTGGCAAACCCTTGGCAGGGAATCCTGCAGATTTTGGCAAACTCGGAGAAGTGCCAACACACCCTGAACTGCTCGACTGGCTTGCAAATAATTTCATAAAGTCGGGTTGGAACCTTAAAGATTTTCACAAACTTGTGCTAACAAGTAATACTTATAAGCAATCGAGTATCAGAACCGAAATGCTGGAAAAAGTTGACCCCGACAACAAACTTCTGGCACGCATGAATGTATTACGGTTGGAAGCTGAATCGATTAGGGATTCGATTTTAAAAATCAGTTCCAAGTTAAATGACAAGCTTTATGGTCCCCCTGTTCCAATCACCCCAGACGATTATGGCCAGATTATTATTGGAGCAGACACACGAGATGGAGCAGGCCGGTTTACGAACAAAAAAGTTAATTTAAAAGGTGAAGAATTTCGCAGAAGTATTTATGTGCAGGTTCGCAGGAGTACTCCGCTTGCGGTATTTGAATCTTTTGATGCCCCTATTTTAAGCCCTAACTGCGAGCACCGAAATTTCTCTACCTCGTCAACTCAATCACTATTAATGCTGAACAGTCAGTTTATCTTAGAATATTCAGAATACCTTGCATTAAAGTTAAAGAAAGAAGTGGGGAGCGATTTAGCAAAGCAAGTAAGCTTAGCCTGGAAACTTGTATTTTGTAGTGCGCCTACGAAGCTGGAGATGGAAAGGTCCCTTAATTTCATTAAGGAACAAAGTTTAGAATTTTCTTCATCAATTACTAAAGATCAAACTACTCCAGATTTAAAAGCTTTAACGGCATTTTGCCAAGGACTCTTGATCTCGAATCGTTTCCTCTACATAGATTAAAAATTTAAAAAGGGATTCTATGATGGAACCTAATCAAACACGCAGGAGATTTCTTTCTGAAACTTCCCTAGGGCTAGGAAGTGTTGCAGCACTTTGGATGATGCAGAAGGAAGGTTTATTGGGGGCACCCATACGACCGGAGTTGGAACAACGGCGGTTCGACCTCACGCCCAAACAACCACATCATACACCTAAAGCTAAAGCGATGATTTCGATGTTTATGCAAGGCGGCCCGAGCCATCACGATTTATTTGATCCTAAGCCAGAAATGACTAAATATGATGGCAAGCCTTTCCCTGGAACTATCAAGTACGACTCCACGGATCAAGCGAGCAACAAGGTATTAGCAAGCCCTTGGAAATTCAAGAAGTATGGAAAATCAGGGATCGAACTTTCCGAACTTCTTCCATACACTTCCAATATTGTCGATGAAATTACCGTTGTAAGGTCGATGCATACCGGGGTGAACAACCACGGTCAATCGATTGATGCGCTAAATACGGGGAGGGTAACTGGAGGTAGGCCGGTACTAGGAAGTTGGCTTGGATATGGTTTGGGAAGCGAGAGCCAAAATCTTCCAGCGTATGTGGTGTTAACTGATCCAGCGAGTTTGCCTGTACTTGGTGTATCAAACTTTTCAAATGGTTGGTTGCCATCGATGTTTCAAGGCACGGTGGTAAGGCCTAAAGAACCACGCATATTAAACCTAGATCCGCCTGTCTATATGAAGGGAAAACCACAAGAGCGCTTATTATCGTTTCTAGATTATTTAAACAAAGAACACAAACAATCGCACCCATTTGAATTAGAACTTGAAGCAAGAATTGCAACTTATGAACTTGCAGCGCGGATGCAATCCGCGGGTAAGGAAGCGCTTGACCTTTCGCAGGAAAGTGCGGAAACAAAAAAACTGTATGGAATGGATAACCCTCTTTGCGCTGATTATGCAACGCGTTGCCTAATAGCAAGGCGGTTAATCGAACGGGGTGTTCGCTTCGTACAAATTTTATCTCGAAATCAAATGTGGGATAACCATACTGCACTTGTGACAAATCTACCTGCTAATTGCAAGCAAGTTGACCAACCATCAATGGCACTAGTGATTGATCTAAAGCGAAGGGGGTTGCTAGATTCTACCTTGGTGAGTTGGGGTGGCGAAATGGGCAGGCTTCCCGTGATTCAAAATAGCGCAAACAAAGCAACAATCGGCAGAGATCACAACACCTATGGTTTCACTTGGTGGTTAGCGGGTGGTGGTGTGAAGGCAGGTTATGTTCACGGGGCGACCGATGATTTTGCCCACCACGCAGTGAAGGATGTTGTCAACCATTTCGACTTACACGCCACGATTCTACATTTATTCGGGTTAGATCATAAGAAGCTAACTTATCAAAGAAATGGTCAGGAGATGACTCTAACAGATAATCAACCTGGGAAAGTGGTTCAAGGTATTCTTGCTTAATTAAGATTCAACTTTCAATTGTTGGAAATAATCTTAGGAACCATCTCAAGCTTAAGGCGTGATTCGTGAGCAAGACTTCCCTGCCTAATACTTGACCTTACAAACACAGGAAAAGCAGCTTTTAAACTGGATGGAACAGGGATTTCAACGGTTGCTTTGTTGCTATCAGGTTTAATAACAGTAGAAATACTTTTCATACCAGTCCATTCGGGAAAATCTAATTGAAGCAGGGCTTCGCCAACCAAGTCTTGAGCCCGAAAAACTTCAATGGTAACAGCAGAAGTTTTGCCCGGTTCGAATGGAACATCAATCAAATTGCAAGTAATTTCTAATCGGCCAGCAGCTACCACAGCAATGATCTGTTCATTTGGGTTAACCGAACTGTAACTAACAATATGTTGTTCGCCTTGGTCGAGGATGGTAATAAAACCTGCGACACAAATACGACTGGTGCGCCCAATTTCCATATAGGGGGCAAGTTGAACAGAATATTCGAAATCATCACTACCAGCGGGAATAATTTTAGGAACTGCGGAAACGCCTTGTAAATGCCTTGCTTGCCTATCCGCCATTTCAATATGAATTGGGCCGTTAAAGCCGTTGCGCTCAAGTTTATAGTTTCGTGAAAGGGTGGAACCTCGGTAACCCCATTTCATATTGTATTCACCTACGATTTTAAAAGGGCAAGGTAACGCAACTGCAACACGAACCTTATCAATAACAAATTCATTTTGTTTAAAAGGAATGGTTGCGGTAATAACAGATTTATTGGGCAAGGTTATTGAAGCATCGAGTAGAAAAGAATCAATTTTAGCGGTTGAGTTCGCCTTCAATTTAATTGCGACCTGACTTTGGCCTTTTGCAAAAGCGGGTGCAATGGAAGAGACTTCAACCCCTGAGGGGAATTTACCAAAGATAATATCTACTTTATCATCAAATCCAGTTGGTCGAATTAATTTAAGGTTAAGAGTAGCTTCAGAGCCACGAAGAATGGTGAGTGAATTTTCCACAAAAGAAAAAGAAGGTTGTTTGGAAGAGTTATCAAGGAGGCAAATTCGGTAGGCAAAATTCGGGCCGTATCGTCCGGGTATTTGCTCAGCGATCTTGAGCAAGAATTTTCCCGAACTTGGTGCGGTGAATTGCAAAACTGGGTCAAGTTCTCCAATTGAAATAGCAGAAGCAATTTCTTTGGCTACTAAATCGGAGATAGTAATTTTAGGCCTACAGGGAGATGAAAGTGCCAACCCACGAGATTCAAAAGAAATTTTCTGCCCCGATTGAAGATCAAGTTCCCAGATGTCCACTTCATCCTTTGCAAGAATTCTACCATTGATAGCACAAGGAATATCTCCTTTGATGGAAGGATTCGTGATGCCTAATTGTTCAACAACTTCGACATGATTACCAACATCGATTAAAAGGCTGGTTGAAGAAAGAAAAGGAAGTGGTTGGAATCCTAAGGGTTTAGGAACTTGAATTTCCTTGGTAGTAGATTCGAGGTTAGTGCCATCGAGATTAAATTTTGTAAGGGAATCACTTTTTCCACCCAGAGGAAAAACGGTTTTAATTCTTGGGTTTTTAGTGATTGTAAGCCTGTAGATATGAGAAGGGCCGCCTTTTCCAGCAGATTCGCGGATACGAATAATGTAAATTCCTTGCTCGGGAGCTTTGAATTCGAGTTCAGGATCAATCCCTGATGCATCGTCATTATCAGCAATTATTTCACCCTTGGCGTTAAGGACTTCGAGCTGGGCATCAAGTGGAGAGCCAAGTTTTTCAGCGGAAACAAAAGCCGCAATAACTTCACCTTTATTAAGTTTGATTTGCCAATCATCGAAATCATTTTTCGGATAGATTCTGCCGTTGATTGTGATAGGCAGAGAGATGAGAGTAGTGGCGTGATAATGCTCGGATTCTTTTTCAAGAATTTCGGGATAATCACCTAATTCGAATTTCCAACCACCTTGAACCCCTTCGGAATTCCAAACTCGGGCAAGGCGTGTAGATAAACTTGCATCAGGCGTGATGCGAAATTGGGTAACAAGTTCTTTCGGATAATCTTCAGCTTGTTGCGATTCAGTGAGGGGTAATAAAGGACCATCGAAAACTTGAAGAGGAAATTGTTTTAGAGGAGAAAGTTGAGAAAGGCCCGATCCGGTGATTTCAAACTTGGTATTGGAATGCAAAAACAGGCCACCTATGCGCACCTGAACATCTTTCCCGCGCTGCCCACCTGAAGGAAAAAGATAAGAAAGAACAGGAGGATTGGCGCAAATTGAACTGGGAAAGATTAAAGCTAGAATAAAAAAAGGAATGCACCTGATGATATTAACGATCATAATTTAACTTTCAAAAGTCAGAACAAAGTTAGAGAATCTGTTCAATTTTTCTACCTTGGTTTACCGCCATAATTGGTCTGCCGTCGGGCGTGATAAACTCGTGTTCAGGGCTAAAGCCAAGCACATGGCAAATAGTAGCGAAGAGATCTTCAGGGCCATAGGGATCGGAAGCAGGTTTTTCAGCTTTGGCATCGCTGGCACCAACGACAACACCACCTTTTAAACCACCGCCGCCTAAGGCAACAGTAAAGACAGGGCCCCAGTGATCACGGCCCGCATTTTTGTTTATTTTTGGGGTACGCCCAAACTCGCCTGAAACCACGACCAATGTATTTTCCAGCATTCCCCGCTCGGATAAATCTTTAAACAGGGTGGCAATCGCCTTATCAAAAATAGGCAGCAAATCGGATTTTAGTGTTTTGAAATTATTGTCGTGCGTATCCCAATTGCTATGATCGATGGTGACGCAGCGGACGCCAGATTCCACCAAACGCCTTGCAAGGATGCAAGATTGACCCAAGGTATTTCTGCCATACTCATCCCGAAGGGAATCTTTTTCTTTTTGAAGTTGGAAAGCAGATTTAGTGGAAGGCGAGGTCATAAGGTCAAAAGCTTTTTGCTGAAAAGTAGAAACACTTTTCGCACCTTGGTTAGCCCGCATCTCGCCACTGTTACGAAACCGGTCAAGTTTCTCCAAAATATGTTTTCGCGATTCCAATCGATCAGCACGAATTTCAAGCGGTGGCGCAAGATCAGGAACTTGAAACGATGGCGAATTGGGATCACTTTCCACAACGAATGGCGCTGCAGTAGGCCCAAGATAAGCAGGGCCACAACTTGAATGCATCTTGGGAACGCAAACATAAGGAGGCACCCCTTGATTTGCAATCGCAAGTTTTGAAACGATAGAACCTATCGAAGGCCGCTGATTATTGGGAGTTAACCCCCCGTTAAAACCTGCTTGGGGAAGATAACCCGTGAGCATATAGTGATCAGCAGGGCCGTGGTCAGAATTATTATGGCGGAAAGAGCGGATAAGACTTATTTTCTGCATTTGTTTAGAAATAGCGCCCAACTGATCGCAAATACGAATACCAGGGACCGTGGTTTCAGCGTGTTTAAATTCGCCTCGGTATTCAGCAGGGGCATCAGGTTTCATGTCGAAAGTATCGATGGTGCTAAGTCCGCCGTGTAGAAAAACATAAATGATGGACTTCTGTGTTTTGGCGGTTTGGTCATTTGCAAGGAGTGAAGGGAGAGAAAATGAATGCCCGAGGATACCCGCAGCACCTAGGCGCAAAATATCTCGTCTTGTTCTACCATCGCAATAAGATCTATTAGCCATAAAGCCACCTTTTCCGATCAGCAAATTGCCTAATGATTAAATAGAAACTCGAGAGAATTCATCATACCCCACGCAAGGTCTTCGAGCGCTTCTCGCTTTGCTTTTGAATCTTTGACTTTATCAAGAGTCGTCAGAGCAAGGCTAAGGTCTTCTTGAGAAGGGGGCCTAGAATAATACGACATAAATAAATTTTCGATAATAGATGCATTAGAAGATGAACTAGCTACTAGTTTTGCGATTTTACCTTGCTCGTGACCTAACTTCCGCTGTAACTCGCTTGAATTTAGTTCGTGTAAAACCTGAGCAATGCCTGGTTCTTTTTGGCGTTCGCAAGAACAGGAAGAAACCCTAAGAGGTCGCCCGTGAACCTTAAGAAAATAATCCTGATACCTGCTATCCCAAAGTTGAATAGCCTTGGTGCCCGTGGGATAACCATCGAAAGATCCCGACACACCCGTGGCTTGCGAGATAGCATCGAACAAAACCTCTGCGGGCATCGACTTCAACAAAAACCGCGAATAGTTCCATTCATCTTTTTCATTTCCTAAAATAGGCGAAGAAGATCGCTGATAAGTATCGGAACTAACAATGAGGCGAATCAGCGTTTTGATATCAAAGTTATTTGTTGCAAGATAATCGCCTAATTTTACAAGAAGTTCGGGATGAGTAGCAGGATTAGAATCGCGAAAATCGTCAACAGGCTCTACCAAACCGTGACCAAATAATTGTGCCCAAGTTCGATTCGCAGCATTGCGTGCAAACCATTGGTTATCTCGACTAACAACCCACTGTGCGAACAACTGTCGGGCATCACCTTTGGGTTGTTGTTCTGGAATCGGTTGCCCTAAAGCGTGAGCAAAAACTTTAGATTTATAGCGGGGATTACTACCTGGTGAAGTGTTATCGCCTAGCAAAATCTCACGCTTGCCTGCATTTTGAGATTTAACCCCTGTGAAAAAAGATTGCATACCAAGAAAGTCGGCTTGGGTCCACTTATCGAAGGGATGATGATGACATTCCGCACAGGCGATTCTTATGCCAAGAAAAACTTGTGCGAAGGAACTTGCAAGTTCCCCAGGGGTTTTTATCACTTTATATATTGAGCCTTCGGGGTGTTCATCGAGGTAACCTTGGGCAGATATCAATTCCAATGCCATCTTATCTAACGGCTTATTTTCACTAAATGACTTTTTCAACCAGCGATAATAGGCATAGGCTTGTTTGTTTCCTAGTACCTGCCGGTCTACCCGCAATAGATCGCTCCAAACCAAAGCGCTGTAATCAGAATAACCAGGACTATCAAGCAAATCGTTTATGAGTTTCGTTTTCTTATTGGGGTCGTTGCTTTGAAGAAAGGTAACCACTTGGTTGGGTTCAGGAAGTGCACCAGAAATATCAAGGAAAACTCTACGGCAAAACTCATCATCTTGAGCTTTTGGTGAAGTAGGAATCTTAAGCACATCAAGCTTTTGTTGAATGATTTGATCAATCCATTGTTGATCGGGGTATTTTTTTACTGCGTTATAAGGCTGATTAGCTGGAAGGATCGCCCTGAAGACCGAGGTTTTATTCCGGTAGGTGGTAAGAATAACGGCTTCGCCCGGAATTTCTTGAGTAGAAACTAAACCTTGGTAATCAACGGAAGCCAAGGCTTCATGGTTGGAAAAGAATCTTGCGTGGGCAGAAACTTCGTTTTTAGTTCCATCTGAAAGAGTAGCGAAGACACGCAGTTTTTGTTTTGCACCACCAATTAAAATTCTCGATTGGGGAAGCACTTCGATAGAAACAACATCGGGAGAAGCATCGCTAGATTTGGGTGCGCCATTCTTAATCCACTGGACGATGGTGGAAAAATCTGGGTTATTTTCAGGGATACGGGCTCCCCCGCCATGGGGAATTTTGCCCGAAATCTTTTTAGCAAGCAGGCTAGATTCGGGGGACTCGGTCAAAACTCTTCTGCCGCGCCCTTCGAGAAAGATGGACTCGTAATCAAAATCTGGGTCGGAACCAAAGACAGAAAGCTTGAACCCGTTTTGCCCTTCTGCTTTGCCGTGACATCCTGAAGAATTACATTGGTGCCTAGCGAGAATAGGTTCGAGATCGAGCTTAAAAGTTGGGCCAGAATTAAAAGGGGGCGAACCAACGGTAATGGGAACAATAATTTGTTTGCCCTTGGAATCGATAAAAACACGAGTTGTACCAATTTTTTTGCCATACACCCGACCTTGAAAAACCATAGCGACTTCGGGATCTTCAATTCGAGCAGAAGACTCATCGGTAAGATCTGCAATAAAACCGCTAGCATTTTTACTCTCGACAATAAGTGTAGAGTAAGAACCAGGCTTGGAAAGCAAGATATTACTAGGAACAGAGTAAACAACATCACCTTGGGCAAAGGCAAGAGAAAACAAAAGCAAGGAAACTGTGTTCAACAAAGTGCCTCCAGAAAAGGCAAACTTAAGGCGGGTAAGCAAAAGAACTAATTATAACATACCACTTTTAACAAAACTACGCAAATAGAATCAAAG
>Ga0105052_10005418_pt1 | contig 13471 bp, 9 predicted proteins | sample FRY03_FD_78094 | JGI IMG/M metagenome (GOLD analysis project Ga0105052, IMG submission 78094) | Freshwater microbial communities from Lake Fryxell liftoff mats and glacier meltwater in Antarctica - FRY-03 | ecosystem: Environmental > Aquatic > Freshwater > Ice > Glacier meltwater ... | reverse complement strand
TACCTAAAAGCAGCCTAATCAAACGTAATTCAACAGGCTATTGGTAGGAAGAATGGGGAGTATTACACTGTTACCGGGCCAAGCATTTCCAGCCATTAGGAATAAATTGGGATTTTCACTAAAACCTAAGTTAATCACTTGAGATTTGGCATAAGAGTAAATACCTGCCGGGTACCCAATAATAATCACTTCATCCCCTAGGCTCACATTGTTAAAATCGCTCAGGGTGAAGTGTTGATCAGCATTTGAGTAATCTCCCGTTGTTTTCAAAAAAGCAAAGTCCAGATTTTCATCGGCACTTTGGTATTTGATTTTCGCATCAATATTATGGTTGATTTTGGAGATTGTAAGTTGTAACTCTACTCCATCGCCTCCAGACAGATTTCGAATGACATGTTGGGCGGTAATCCACGCTGTGGAACTGACATTGAAGGCACTTCCCGTACCTCCATCCGTAATTACCAATGCCACTGAGCCCTGACCATCATTTCGAATAACCCAAGGTTTAATTAAATGAAATTTGTTTAGCGCAATTAGTGTGAGAGGGCCTACAAGAAAGATAACCCAAAAGAGTGCCTTGTACTTTCCTAACTTTGCTAGATTTTCCTGCCTAAACTTTTCTTTGGATTGGGGGCCTATATGTATGTTCATGAGAGGTACTCTTTAACTTGTTCAAGTGTTAAATAAGGGACTTTACGCTTTTTATAATCAGCGCTGAGTACAGAGCTAATTCGTCGTTTTAAGTCTTTAGCAGTTGCCAAATGTAAACTCGGCTTGAAGTGCTTATTATCATTTGAATACATATAACCGTATTCTTGGTAAATTACAATGGCATCTTGAAGTTCGAACACATCTGTACTATTACTATGCACTTGCCCAATAGGGTATGCGCTGAATAGTGTGGCTAACTCTTTTTGATCGTTACTCAGAATAATAAGTTTGGCACATGGGTCTTCAGCGAAAGCATATTTATTTGGAACCAATTTTACCATAGCAGGCACTTTAGATTTAATCACATGCCCTTGATTACTAAACAGACCAACGAAAGCATGATCTGCAGCACTAATTGGTCTATAGTTGTTTAAAATATTTTTAAGGCTTTGACCTCCAAAGTACTCTCCTTGCTTGATGATTGCAACGCTATTCTTAATAATCTCTGAAAAGGCTAGTTCCTCATTCGCGTTTAAGCTCTTCCATATAGATTCTCCGCTAAAAATTTCTTTAAGCCGGAGTTTTAGGCCATTGCTTTGAAGGTATTTTTGTTGAGCTGCTTCAATATCTTGCTCTCTATCACCCTTTACATAAATCATTTTGAATGAGCTGGAGAATCTATCTAAAATCCCTTCTAACTCAGTTTTTCTTCTTCTTAATGTCATGAAAGAGCTAGAGCCTTCACCGTTGATGAGGTCTTTTATTTGAAGAATTTTTTCTTCAAGTGTTAGTAAATTACATAGATGTGCAACTCTACTCGGAATCCTGTCATTGCTAATGAGCATGGATTTTATTTTCCTGAGAACAGCAATTAATGAGTTGTATTTGGCCAATTCAAAAAGTTGCTTGATAGCATCGTCTAAATAGCTTGCTTTGTAACCATAAGGCAAATAATTGTTAGCGTCATTGAAAATAACCTCAATCCGAGATGCTAAGACTCGTGACCAATCATCATCATTATTTGTAAGACCGTATTCTCTTTGGTAGAAAACCTCAATTTCTTCCAAAGCGCTCCCTAAGGTTTCGATGATTACCTTATTTACATATAGATTGCCATATCTAGAAGTAATTTCATCTAGATAGCTACTGATTGAGCCAATGAGATTTTCTTTTAAATCCAGAACATTTGAATTGACCCAAGCGTAATAGTTTTGGTCACTATCTGGTGAAAATGCATCAAACAAATAGCGTTCCTTCGAGTCTTTACCGTGGGTATTCTTCATTAAATGACCGCTCATTTCCTCTACAACCTCAGGTACCAGCTTGCCATTTTGTGTTTTTTTGCCGTCAAGGGATTTAAGTTGACTCGAAAGAATTTCCTCTAATTTATTTTTACTGAGGTTGATGAGGCTTGGTCTTTCAGATGCTATGGATTTGAGATTTCTGTTAATATCCCAAAAGTTTTCTGGATTCACCAAACGCTCAAGCTCCTGACTTGCAATCCCAATGGATAAAAGCTCCTCCAAATAGCTTTTGGGATATTGTATCATATAAAAACCTGCTGTAATGAAATTTTTAATGTAGTTATTTCCGCTGCTATCAACTCTTCTCGCACTAATAAGATTGAAAAAATCGGTGTTGGGGTTTTGGCCAAAGATCATAAGTGCTCCAATCATACCTGCCACCCTCAGAAGTTCACTCAGTTCTGATAGGGGTGCAGAAGCATTAGCCAAGTCTTGGGACAAAAACTGAGCATATTGGTAGGGAGGCCCTACATCTTTGATGGTGCTTCCATCCGGCCATTGCACCTCATAAGTTATATCCTCACGGCTATAATGCTCAAGCGCTAATAAAGCAGAATATGCATTTTCATGCAACTCCTTGTGAATGCCATAAGAATTAAAGTCGGGCAAAAGAAAGATAGCATTTACATTTGCGTTACCGGTTATGTTTTTCACCAGGTAGGGTATGTCGACACAGAGCCCAGAACCAGTGCCGCCTGTTAAGCTGCCTACTATTAATATTTGGGTCTGAGGATTACCTCCAATGAGTTGGTATTTTTGTGTGAGTTCATTTCTAAAGTTGTTGAAATTAGAAGCCCCCCATAGAGAAAGCCTCCCATAGGTTGGCATACCTCCAGCACCTGCAAGATTGGCCAATATAGCCGACGATTCAGGTAGCCACGATTTGTCAATACCTTCCATTCTCTTGAGATTCTCCACATCAACCGCATTTCCACCTAAACTGAAAATTAACGGCTTGATGTCAGTTTCTCCATTAGCAGTTTTCCTTGGCTTACGAGAGGCATCGGTTTCAATGTACATGTACTCAACATTGTTACCTGGTTTATTCTTCCCGGTGAACTCATAATGGAACTGTTGAATCTCCTCGATGATGTTTAAACCAGAGGTGCCTATCCCGATGATCAATGTAGATGACATAAAAAGTGTTTAAATGGTAGACTTAATTTTCTTCATGGTGCTGAAAAAGATATAAATTAGCATAACTAATTTCAGTAGCACATGAAGCGTCATTATGTAAGTGTTACTTAGGGAGATTGCAAAACTGGTCCAATCAAATAGTATCTGCCCATTATATCGAATAACGAAGTACACATATAAGCTAATTGTGGCTAAAACGAGTATACTTGATTTTAAGGTTGCAAAATGGCTTTCCAACGGCACATTTTTTTTGACCTTTGCAAAACGCATGAAAGTCCACTTTGATACGAAAAAGACAAGCCCAAAAAGGGTAAATGATAGCAAAATCCGTATGACCAACATGTACCAGTTTCCGAGCAGTAGACCAAAGAGGTATTCTAAAATATTCATATGCGAGATGTGAAAATCATTATTGAGGTCAAAAGGACTATTCCCAAAAGGGAGTAAATGAGCGACCAATCTAAAAGAAAATTTTTGAGTTCTTTTTTCAAGGCCGTAGCCAAGCTGCCAGAATCATTTCCATCATATATGTGAATGTCACTGCAGTAATCAAACAATCTTGTCCCTCCCGTTCCTTGATAGGAAATAAAAGATATCTGGTTGAAAAAATGCTTGATTTCTCCTTCTTTTATTTCAAAGAAACATTCAGATGGCTTTTTTACACCGGGTTGTTCCCTAAGTAAATTGTCTTCGCCATCTGAGAAGATCAGTAAAACCTTCTTTTCATATGCGCTTGTATTTTGCAAATCCTGACTTTTAAGATAATTACTCCAAATACAATCAAAAAGTGGGGAGCCAAGCTCACTTAACTCAAGTTCTTTTATTTGGTCGATAGCGTCTTGCGCATTTCTATGGAAGGAGTGTTTGGCATTCAGTCCAGTTTGGTCTTTAGCAATGATTTGGTCAATGCTAAAATTGCGATTTTTATTGTAGCGCTCGCAGTTTGTACATTCAGGGATATTGGTAACGAGAAAATGAATCTTGCTGCCTAATTGAGGTGATATTTCGGAGAGGCCAGTAACAAGTGCGTCCATTTGCTCTTTCATAGATGTGCTATTATCCACGATGATTGACAGCAATGTATTGTGCTTCGGTGTGATAAATAAGATTAAAAAAGGCAGGAGTAAGAGTAGGCCAAAAGTAGCACTTCGGTAGTAATTAGCTATTTCATTTTGCCTCGCTTTTTCGTGGGTCTTTGGGCCTATATAGAGCCCTACTTCCGATGAAGTGTATGCTTTTATACTGGTTTTGAGATTAGTTCGGGCATATACCGCCAAAGACCCTAAAACCAGTACAGAAAGAATTAGCGCCCCTTCTGAATTGTGCGTTGGAATTTGATGAAAGAATTTCAAATCGGCAAGTGCAAAACAAAGAAGAAGCACCATACTGAACACATATGAGTAAAACTGGGCATATTTTTTTCTCAGAGCTGTAGGTTTGGGGCTTAAAATCCTCATGCATACTAGGATAGTGAGATATTTAACCACGACTATTGCGAATAGTCCCGTAAGCAACACCGTTGCTGAAGGCCATACCTTCATGTACTTCCAAATGTGCATTAGGAACTCATTCATGATCTTCCATAAATTAAATCACCTGGCGTTTGCCCTTTGATGTGCTGGTATACGTTAAAACTAACCAAAGCCATTGGAATTGCCAAGAAAAGCAACGAGCCTAAAGGAATACCTACTCCAATGAAATAGCGCGTGTTTGAAGAGCCGATGTTCATTTGCAATATTCGCTCAACGATAAAATTCAATACACTTGGCGCAATTAATTCCGCAAGGACGAAGGCACTCAGAAAAACTGCTCCAATAAACAAACTGGTTATTGTAGTATACATTCGAATGATTTGCCCATTGGAAAGTCCGAAAGCTTTTAAGGTGCCAAGACTTTTCTTGTTCTTGTCGATGTGCGCAATGATGATATTGGATGAAAAAATGGCAATCAAAAGAATGCTGAGGAGCATTACTGACAAGGATAATATATTCCCAACATTGTTGAATATTCTAAAATTCTCTTTTGCCTTGATAACGCTCATATCAATTTTCAAATCATAGTTTTTAACGTACACTTCAAATGAAGAAATACTATCCATTTTTGTAAAGGGAAAGGTTATGTAATCTACAGCATGATTTTCTAATGAATTTAACTTTAATGCCCCGAAGCTGTATACACGGAAAACGGAATCCACACTTTTATGGGAGTTGATGGATGAAATCATTGAGCTATCGAGTAATTCATTGATACTAATTTCAACATGGGTATTTAGCTGTTTAAGAACTTTGACATCTATGGTCGGATACATGCTCTGAAGAGCGCTTATATCAACATTTTTTCCAGTTAAGACATACTTGATTTCAGGGTCATAAAGGAGCTTTTCAAAATCTTCTTTGCTTTTAAGAGGATTAAATAATTGTTCACTCATCAATAAATCAACATTGTCAGGTAAGGCCTTAACTATCGCCTTAATCTCAATGGGAATGTAAATGTCTACACCATCGGAAATTGAAACCAAGAGCGATAAATGGGTGGGCGTTTCAACTGTGAAACCTAGCTTACGTTTTAAAAAATCGTTTGTAACGATGCAGCCGTAATTATCATGGAAGTTACTTAAATCCCCATTTGAATACTGTAATAGCTCATCACTGTCGATGATGAATTCAAATAGTTTGTCATCTGCAGCAACTTTTCTAGTGTAGGCACTCTCACTGTTGCCGTTATATGTAACAATATTTGTAAATGAAGTGTAGACTGGATAGGGAGGATTATACTGAAATCGGCTCTGCAGTTCCAGTTTCGAAAGTTGTTCTAGTAGATTTGAAGGACTGCCTACTGGTAAGTTTACATCTACAAATTGGACGAAAGGACTGTCCATTTTTTGCTTAAGATAGTGCAACATGGCACGGCCAAATCCCAAAGCAGTTAACGAAAGAAATACAATTAGAAATAAAAGTAGAAAATTTCTGGATTTCGGGCCTTGAATTGCCTTCAACTCTGCAGAAATAAATAAGATTTGGAATCCACTCTTCATGGCTCTTATTCCTCCGTATTTTTATATATACTTTGCACCACCTTTTTCATTTCTGAATTTGAAAAGGTTTTAGAGTCATTTCTCCATTGGGTGTCAACTTTGCGATAAACGTTATGGCTGGATATTTTACCCATCTGTTTGTCTCTATCATTTTCTATGAAAACAATGGTGTCTGCAAATTCTAAGGCCAACTGTGTATCATGTGAAACGATGACTGCCGACCGCTGCTTCTTGTTTTTGTCAGTCACTTTGATTTCTGATTTAATTACGCTCAGCACTTTGTAAGCATTGAACCAATCGAGGTTTCCGGTAGGTTCGTCAGCAAAGAGGACGTCAAAATCAGAAACAATGGCTCTGGCAAAAGCGATCCGTTGACGCTGCCCACCGGAAAGTGCAGTCACAGGGTAATCTTTGGGCATGTCTTCTGGAAGCTCTAACTCCTTTAACATACTTCTGCTTTGTTTCTCTGCTTCTTGAGGCGAGATGCCACGTAATAGTTGCACAATATTGATGTTGTCAAGTGCTGAGAGCGTTGTGAATAAATTAGTGTTCTGAAAAATGAAGCTGAAAAAAGTTTTCCTGAATTCTGCCATTGCCGATTCTTTGCCTTTCCAAAAGGTTTTGAGATTGTATTCTCGGTTTCGGGCAAAAAAAGAAATTTTACCTGTTTCACTTGTTGAAATGGTATCATTCATCAGGCCTAATGTTTCCAGTAGGGTACTCTTGCCAACGCCTGATGGACCTACAAAAAAGACTATTTCACCTCTTTTTATTTTCAGTTCTACGATATGAAGAACAGCCTGTGAACTACCCTTATATTGACAAAAGAGGTTCTCAATTTCAAATAGTAATTCGTTATTCATTTCCTGGGATATCTGATAATGGAATCCAATAGAAAGTCTGACCGGCCATTTTAAATGAACGTTCCTTGTAAGAAGCCGAGGCGAAAATGTCTGCTTTTCGTTCAAATGACCGATAGAAATCTGCAAAAACTGCATCATTCAATTGATCTAAGTCCCTTAACTTAGTCAATTTGATGGTGGTGTTTCCTGTAAAATCTACCGCCAACATGATTTTCCAAATTTCATCCATGTTTTTGTTTAGAATATTGTCAACTGAAACCTCACCGAGCATTTTTTTGACTTGTTCTAGAATAGCTATTTTAAATGCACCTTTTGCTTTTGTTGAAGTACCTGAAGAAGCTGCATTTTTTAAACGCTTCAGGGTTTCAAGCATTTCTAACCTTTCATTATGAGAAAGAAAGACAACAGGTTTGAAAGCATTGCTTTGTTGGTTGTATTGCCGCCTTGAAGTAAAACCTTTCTTGGCTAGCTCTCCCTGTTTACGTAAAACATCAATCTCTTCAGGAGTAAAGTTGTCTAGTATTAATTTATCAACAACGGTTTGAGTATATACGATAGAAGAACTCCTCACCGATTCCAAAAATGCTCTTTCTTGTTCGACTTTTTGAATGTATTCGTAAATTGCTTCTTCAACGTTGATCTCAAGGACCTTTACGTCCATTGGCTTATTATTAGAGGCGTATGTGAACCGCCCGAACATAAACAGTTCGGGTTCTTTGCCTGCTTTTCCGAGCATATTCAATCGGTAAGTATTTTCTACATCAATCTTCTCTAATTTGACGTTAGCAGGCGGAACAGGATATTTGCGTGCAGTTTTCTTTAAATAGTCTTGCATATCATTAGGGAACTGAACGAAGGTCGGGTGGTTACCCACCATTACTTGGAATCCAATTAAACTCATTTTATAATCAAAGAACTTTTCAGCGACTTGGTTTAGAGTAAGACCTTTAGGGTCGGGTTGTCTGTTCGCTGCATCCCCAACTAATACAAGTACATTACTGTGACTTGCCTGAAGCCCCATTTTATCAATCCCTTTTAAAAGACCATTAAATTGGGCTTCGGGCAGCTCTTTGTTGAGGCTGCTACATTCAACCTCTGCAAGCCTTTTAATAATTTGATTATAGTCTGTAGTCAATCTATCAATTTCCACTTCACGGGGACCATCAGCATAATCTCGATAAATTATAAGACCGAATCGAATAGTATTGGCTGCATTGGTCCTTTTATTGTTTTGAATGATTCGGATGATACTATTCGTTACGGGTTGGTAGTAATCCCTCATACTACCTGTTCCATCAATAGCAAAAACAATATTGACGTTTGATCTCTTTTCCTTAAGCTCTTCAAGCTTTTTGGAAACATCAGATTGTTTAACACCTTTGTTCTCTAAGGTTGCAATCATAATGACTTCCTTTCTGTTTTCATCTAAGTTGGTAAGAACAGGTAAGCGATAATCATAAGGTGAGGGCATTTCGCTTGTAAGTGATAGCTGCAATATGGGCTGGTACACGTCAGAACCAGAACTTTCTTTATAACTATCCAAAGCTAATGCTGTATTAAAGACAAGGATTTTTTTTTCATTATAAGACTTTACAGCAACGGGATCAATGTAGTTTAATTCGAAACATACCCGGTGATCCCAATTGGTGATATTCGACTTTCGAAACCAACCAGGTACATTGCTTCTGATAATCACTTCTGAGCCGCTTAGCTTATCCGTTTTTGAAAGTAATAGGGCACCGTCTGTTTCTTTTAGAATGAAATAAATTTCAAACTTTTGCGCAAACTTGCCATTCTCGCTGGATTTATTCAGTTGGGGTACGTCATAAAATTTTCTCGCAATATTATTTTGTGTTGCGTCACCTGCTTTGATAGCATCAAGTGACAAAATAATCATGGCTTTTTTGGGAATAGACCCTTCGTTTAATAAGGCAAACTCCGAAAGGATCAATTCGCTTGCATGAATCCATCCTAATTCCTCGTCTCGTATGATTTTATTGCCAGCTTTGCTCACCAAAGAAGCCACTAATAGCCAATTACCTTCAACTTGTTTAACAGCTAGCTGCTGCATAAATTGAAGGGTTTTGCCATTTGGCACAACAGAAGGCCCAGGTCTAATGCTAAGAGAATTTTCTGCTTTGGCACTGTATACTATCCAAATAGACCCTTTTATCGAAGGGCTTAAATTACTTTGTACTACTTCTTTGTCCAACTCAATATTTTTCACAAAACTTGCTTTCAAGTAATTGTTAAATATTGCTGGCCTTTCTGCATATTTGGCTTGGGCATGCAGTATATTGGGAATCAACAAGAGCAAGGCTAGTAAATTACGCATATCAATAGGTCTCAAAATAAAAAGGTAAGATATTACTATTCTGGGATAAAATTTTAAAATTCTCATCCAATGCTTCCTTCGAAAAAATACGTACACTTATATTTTGATCAAATTCTTGAATATCGCCGAATCCAACTATTTGGTAATATTTTACAATTAAATGCTGAATGACTTTAGTGGCACTTGCGTTGGGTATGAAAAAACACAAGTCCACTTTGCGTTTAACCTCGGGTTGGTACTCACTATTAAATCCGAGAAAGTCATTTTTTGTATCTAACATTAAAAGTGTGTCTAATTCAAAATTGAGATTAGGGTAAGACGGGTTCAAGAGTAATATTCTGTTTTCAAAAAAGTCATTCAATTCGGTTTCATTTTGAATGATGATTGGGTATTGGTCATTGCTGATAAATATTGTATAAGTTGTATACTTCGAACAAACGCGAAGTAAGGTAGAGTGCAGGTTTTCCTTATCAAAATTGTCATACAATCCAATGTAAATATTAGCACTTTGTGCCTGTCCGAAGCAGTTAAGCTGGAAAGTGATGTACATCATCAGCACTAAAGCAAACTTAAATCTCATGATGCTTTTATGATTATAACGTCAAATGATATTACTTTCCCGTTCGCAATCTTTATCGATGATTCAACACACTCAAACCAAATCTTAGAGTTCTCAACCTCAGCTTCGTCAGCCTGATTTTTCATGGCTTGAAACAAGCCATTTATGCTTGATTCCTTTTGCCCATCAAGTGTAAGCAAAATAGAAGCTGAACACATGCCCTTAATTTCTGGGGTTAGATCTGCACTATTCGAGGCATTTGGACTTTTGCCTAATTGTTTGAACGCATCTAGGAACTTGGCTCTAATTTCTGTGTCTGTCAAGCCAACGATACACTGAGGGACTATTGTTCCATTTCCCAAAAACGATTGTTTTTCATTCTCAAAACCAACTGCATAGTACCACACATCGAATGTGTTATCGAGAGCACTGCTCTTCTTACTCATTGACTTGCTGTAACTGCCATCTACTCCATTCCAAGAAACTCTTAAATTCGATTTATTCCCTTGCCAAGCAAACATCAACACACATTGATTCTCTTCAATTGTTGGTTTTGGGTATTCATTGAGGGGATTGCATATTGCCATTTTATCAGCTTTGGAAAAGCTCAATGACTTTACTTCAGTATAAATAGGCAGGGAATTTATGGTTTTTCCGCCTTTGGCTTCTAATACAAAAGATAGCGTCCCTTCTTTACAGGGATAATATATAAAGTTGTTGTCTTCTAGTTCAGCTAAACTCAGCTCTTCATTATTCACAAGGACTTTGCGAACTGCTTTTGTGAAATGCTTAGCCTCTTTGATTCCCTTTTTGGTAGACTTTTCTAAAGTGAAAATGAACTCTACCCCATTACCTGAGGCGGTTGGGGCGAGGCGCAAACTAAGATTTTGTTGTGGAAGAGTGGTTGGCTCGTTACGACACAGTTGAAATAGGAGAAATCCTAGTATTAACGCTGCCATAATAAGGATAGGCCGATTTTTTTTGTTTTTTACAAATTCAGTCATCCCGCCGATCAAATTTTGGAAACCACTGGTATAATCTTTAACGAAAACCATTTTGTCCCGATCGGCTCCACAGTTCGGGCAATTTTTGTCGAACAGCTCTAATTGTGCTGTTTGACCGCATGAAGAACAATTGTAGGGTTTTGCCATGGCTAAAATTTGTACTGATATCCTAATGTGAAATTTATTAAACTTACTTTTGCCTGTGGACTTACTTGCATTAAACTATTAAGTTCAGTTGGTGATGAACTCAGTCTTGATTTCGAGTAGTCGCTTTGTGTGCCAAGGGTAGATTGGCGATACATGAAGCCATATTGTATAGAGGATGTTCTCGATAATTTGTAGGACATGCTTATTTGTGCACTTGCGAACCCACTGATATCCAGCACCACAGGCGTATTGGTTTCGGCAATTTGAAATCGCCCAAAGTCATAAATGCCATTTTCAAAGATTGAAACGCCGAATAACTCCGGATAATATCCACCATAAATTACCTCCGCTGTTCGGCTACTTGTTGCAGTTTCATTGAATACACGATGGTAACCAATTTCAGCTTGAATAGAGTGTCGCTTATTTAATTGATAAGATGTATTTATACCCAAATTGATTGCAGTGAATGAAAGTTTCAACTGTTCATCGAACCCCTCGACTTGAATAATCCGTTCATAAGCAAATGCGTCAGGATCCATCGAAACGTATCTATAGCTTTGGGCTGGCGTACTTACACTGACCTCATTCCATGCTTTGTTTAGCCCTGTTTTGACCATCCATTCCCAGCGCGCTGTTTTTGCAACAATTCTTCCCATATTTACGCCCATCAGGTAGTCTGCCTTATTTGCGCTCATGTAATTTTCCGCTTGAATGCTTCTATAACCAACAGGCATAAAAGCACTATTTACTTCAACTATCCATTTTGGCAGCCGGAAAGAAACCAATGATGGTTTAACCGATGAGAATTTACTTGCTGATTCTTTTGCCTTTCTCACGCTCCTTCTCTTTTTCTGATGGAAATCAGGATCAAGGGTTTGTACTTCAATTTTTTCATCCGCATCCAATCTCTTTATCATCAAATAACCTTGATAATCTGTTGAATAAGCCTTACCATTTACCAATAAGGAATCTTTTTGCATCCACAATTTGTTTCGATATGACCCTTTTAATAAGATATGTTGTCCCAATTGGACAGCATTCGTTATCGACGCGATGTGACAAGTAATTTCTGACTCAGCATATTCAAAGTTAATTGTAAAGATTTGTTGAATTGTGTCCGTGTAAATGAAGTCTTCTTCTCTCTTCATACTCCACCGTAATTGACGGGTTACAATCACGTCAATAGTGCCAGAAGTTCTGGTGACATATTTTAATGCCCCGAGCTTGTCAATAATCATTTTTTGAATGAATCGAAACGACGTTAAATATTTATCCCTTCTTTTTTCGTATTCGTCCAGCGTGAGCTTTTCATCCAATGCATTGTCCATGAGGATATCATTGCTCAGTGTGGCATCAAATCCGGTAAAAAGCGTTTGAAACTTGTAATAATTTTCGCTTTCACGATCTACTGCTGCATCATATTTTTCCAAAAGTTCAATAACAGCCCTTCTAGTCATACGATATCTCAGGCCTTCTTCACTTTGACTCAAGGCTTCATACGGCAGCACGGCTGAACACAGCAGAGCAATGCAAACGAAAAGTCGAAAGAAGGACCTCATGAGGCGTGAGTCTGGTTAATTTTTGAATATGCGAACAATATAGTACTTGGGACTTATATTTGAGCACTTACTTTATCTTTTGATGCAAACTTAACCATTATGATTTCAAAATCTGGCGCTTGCTTTTCTTGGAATAAAATTGCGTACCAAATTTGCTTTCTGTGTTTTAGTTTTTTGATGACAAACACTACAAATGCCCAGGTTACCGCTCGAATAGGTTTGAATGGCAATGTGCTTGGAACAGGTACGATACTAAATGTTTGTTTGAATAGCACCTTGAATTTTTCTGATAGCTCTCTAAATACTACAGATAGGCAATGGTTTTTTAAACAAGGCCTGCCTAATCAGGCTACCCAGCAGTCTATTTCTGTTAGTTTCCAGAGTCCAGGAATGGATTCAGTAATATTAAGAGCCTGGTCAGGAAATGATACGTCCTTAACTTTCATACACGTGAACGTCTTCAGCCAAGTAGAAGCCGGATTTATATCCAATGAACAAGTTATCTGTTCTGGCATTGCTCCTGACACCTTAAAGTTTTCATCGAATTCAACGGGTGGTGGAGGTTCATTTAATTATCAGTGGCAGGTTTCTACTGATTCATTAAATTTCACCAACGTTTCTACAGCTACTAATAGTTTTTTCCGGCCGGATACCTTGCGGTTATCTCGCTATTTTAGGATAATTGTTACTTCTACAATTGGCTGTGGAAGCGATACGTCGAATGTAGTATTCATTCGTGTTTGGGATGATTTGACTCCGCCGCAAACCAGTGGTAACCAGTCAATTTGCTTTAATTCATCAATTACACTATTTAGGACTCAAAATGCAACCGGGGGTAACGGGAATTTTAGTTACCAATGGCAGCGTTTTGTTTCAGG
>Ga0105052_10005407_pt1 | contig 13488 bp, 16 predicted proteins | sample FRY03_FD_78094 | JGI IMG/M metagenome (GOLD analysis project Ga0105052, IMG submission 78094) | Freshwater microbial communities from Lake Fryxell liftoff mats and glacier meltwater in Antarctica - FRY-03 | ecosystem: Environmental > Aquatic > Freshwater > Ice > Glacier meltwater ... | reverse complement strand
ACCTTTACTATTATAAAAATACAGACAAAACAGAATTTTTTGAAGATATTGATTTAAAAAAATAAAAGATTGTACCATCACAAAACTATCAAAAAGATCAAAAAGCTCAAAAATACATTCGAAGTTTTAGATAAAATGACTTTATCGTTTACACCAAATACAAATAGTGCCACCAAGTAAATTGAATTATATGATGCTGATGAGAGTTAACGGGTGAGTTAGAAATTGCAGAAAAATGGCGGCAAATTATTTGTAAGGCTATTAAAGATAAATAAGTAGTTTATAATACATTTCCCCGATGGTAAGCCGTCGGGGTTTTTTTCTTATTTATGTTGGTGTTTTACTGACAAAACATTTAACAAAGGTATTAAACTTTGGCAACGGAATAGGTTTGTTGATAAACGTAATTGCAATACCCAATAAAAGCACACAACCACCTAAAACCATTTGTATTGTAATTTTTTCATTTAAAAATGTCCATGCTAAAATTGCCGTGATAAAAGCCTGCGCCAAAAGACTTAATGATATTCTTGTCGTACGGATATGTTGAATGGCATAGCTTAACGCAAACCAGGCGATAAGCTGACAAACAATCGCCATGATGACTAAAACAAGCCAAGCTTTTAAGTCAAATCCATAAAAAATTTCGCCTGCTCCGTAATTTATAAAACCCAAAAAAATAGTAGAAGAAAAAAGGTTGATAAGCATAAAAGTCGGGATGTTTATTTGTGCCAATACCTTTTTAGAAATTAATAAATAAACGGCATAAAATACGCCTGAAAGTATGCCAAAAATAAAGGCGCGATCAAATTTAAGTTCCATAAAAAATTGAAAACCTACTATGGTAATCATTCCTGAAAGGGCGATTACAGTGCCTATCCAAAAATTACGAGATGGATTATTTTTTAAAAATAAAAAAGTGCTAATCCCTACCCAAATAGGTGATAAATTAGTGAGTAATGAGGCTTGTGTAGCAGTAGATTCCTGTATAGCAATGTTCCAAAAAGCGACATCAGAACCAAAAAGCACGCCACACAAAGCAGACAACAATAACGTCTTTGAGGCTGGCGTTTTCCATTGCTTTTTTAAAAATACCAAAGGTAATAATACAACAAAGGCAATTGCCATGCGGTAAAATGCAGAAATTAAGCCCGAAGTGTATCCTAGTTTTATCAAAATAGGAAAAATAGAAATACACAAAATACCTACTACCAAAGCAATTGTAGGCTTATTCATTGCTAGATTTTTTTAGAGCGGTAAAGGTAGGTAAATAAAAATACCAACATCTAAATTTCAAAGGCGATGTTTTTTGATATAGCCCAAAAAAAATCTTCTAAATCAATTATTTAAAGGAGTTTTCCACAGTCAAACCTAGGCTTAGCCAGACTGTGCTGGGCATAAGCTTCGTGCTCAGGGGAAACCACAAAAAAGCCCTAGCTTTCGCTAAGGCTTTTTATGGTCCCACCTGTACTTTAACCATTTTTATAATAAACTAATAATCAGTAGTTTATGTATAAATATAAATTATTATATCCCACAAAGTAGGACAACTTATCCTACTTTGTGGGATATAATAATTGGTTGTGGGATAATAGAAAACATATGTTAGATGGTAGTGGGGTGTTATTGTGATACCAAAAGAACCACATAACCTAAAATACAATTCAGAAGTAATTTAACCCCATTAAACTCTATTAAACTTCGTAAGTTCTAACTCACGAATCATCTCTTTGTTTTTTATTCTACTTACTTCAATCACCTTCTTTTCAAGAAGGTATCCAAAAACTGAAACTACATTAATCAATCTTCTATTTTTCCATTTCACTCCTTCAATCTTACCATCAGATAACCATTGAAAAACGGTTCTCTCAGATACTCCAAATTGTTGACTCAAATCAGTTACTCCTACCCATCTATTAGATTCTAAGAATTCTATATGTTCGTTAAATTCATCTTCCATTATAACCAATTTTGTTCTTTAAGTTCTCTAACACAATCATCAATATATAATGAATGTTCTTGTTGTAATAAAGGGTGTTCATTCCAAACAATACTCCATTCCTTTTTATCTATACTTCCTAATTTCATTAGGTGTTTTCCGATTCCATCGTAGATATTGATATCATCTCCTTCATCTACAAAACCAATCAATCTTTTATTAGGTGAATTCCCAATATATTGGAATGGGATAACTGAATTCATTCTTTTATTGATTGAATCCATATTCTGATTCAACCTTAACGAGTAAACAGGTAGAAACTTCTTACAATCATCATACTTGTTCATGAGGTTCATAATCTCGTTGTGTTCTAAATTTGTATTACCTCTTAGAACTTTGATTAGTTCATCTCTTTCCTCAGAAACGAATCCTCTTTCGATTAGATGATTTAAAACCAATACATCTGAATATTTCATGATTCCTTTTAACCATGTTTCCTTAATCGTTTGTAGGATACCCTCTATTTCATGTTCGGGTACATCTAAATTTCCCATACTATTTATATGTTTTACTTCTTAGTAGTTCATTCTACTTCTTATAAGTATAATAGAGTTAGAAAAAGGTTTCCCTAATAACAAGAATTCGTATCACTTCATAAAACTTGCACCCTTCTAAAATCTTCGATACCTTCGTTTTATGAAAATCAAAGTCGATTCTTTAAAACATCATCCTAAGAATAAAGAAATTTACAATCTATTGAAGAATTGATGGAGAGTATCTCTGAAGTTGGATTACTTTAATCCTTGATTATTGACCAACACCATCAGATTATAAGTGGAAACAGAAGGTTTGAATCTATAAAGAGATTGGAATGGGAAGATGTTGATGTTGAACAACGATTTGTAGAAGAAGGTGAGGAAGAATTACTACTGATACACTTCAACAAACAACGAATAAAGAGTTTTAAGGAACTTATAAATGAATACTTAATACTTCATAGTTTTTATAGAAAAGGACAAGGGAAAAGAACAGATTTAACTTCTATTAAATCTAACCAAGGTTCTTCACGAGATTTTGTTTCTAAAGAATTAGGAATTTCTTCTTCTCAATTAAGGAGGTTGGTCTATATATTTAAAAAAAGACCAGAGTATATCGATTTATTAGACAAAGGGATTCTTACTGTAAACCAATCTTTCCTTCAGATTCAGAGAGAAGAAAAGGAGAGAGAAAGTAGGGAGTCAAATACCTTATCAGTAAAAAATCACAATACAGAAAAACCGAATTGGAAGGTTTTCTATAAATCTTCTCACGATATGTGTGAGATAAAAGATGGAGAGATACAAACCATTTTTACTTCTCAACCTTATTGGAATAAAAGAACTTATTCTGAAGAAGAAGGGTTAGGAAATGAGAAAACCTCTGAAGAGTTTGTAGATAACCTTTCAGAACATCTCAGAGATTGTAAAAGAGTATTGAATGATAGAGGGAGTTTCTTCTTAAACTTGGGAGATACTTTTTATAATGGAAATCTACAAAATGTTCCCCATAGAGTAGTTCTTAAACTTCAAGAACAAGGTTGGATATTAAGAAATACGATTATCTGGTCTAAAACAAATCCTAAACCATCTTCTACCAAAACAAATCTCACTCCTTCTTATGAATTTATATTTCATTTGGTAAAATCTATGGAATATGATTATTACAAAACACTAACGAAACTCTCAGAGAAAACCAAACCTTCCTTACCACCAAGACATAGAAGTGTAAATGGAGAATACTCAAAAACTGTTTCTCCTTATATTCCTAACTCTAAAGGAAAGAACATGGGAGATTATTGGAATGAAGATATTGTAAGAACCTCGGTTGCAAATCAGAAACTAAATATTCAAGGAGAACATCCCTCACCTTTTCCAAATGAAATTATAACCCTACCCATTCTTCAAACTTCAAAAGAGTTTGAATTGGTGTTAGATCCTTTTATGGGAAGTGGAACTGTTGGAAGAGTCTGTGATAAGTTGAATAGGGGTTTTATTGGGTATGATTTGAAGTTATTTTAGAATAACATAAGTAGAATCTTTAAAAACTCTTTCTCCAATTATATCAAAAAAATTTGAACCTTCTTCTTTTTGAGTGATTGAATGTGTATATGTCATTTTGATCTTCATAGTATCTCCAATCATTTCTTGAATTGGAGCAATTACAGTATTTACTATTCCAGTTTCATTATCACTATATGAACTTTTGTTGATAGTTGGAACGATGACATCTTCCCAGTTAACCAGAGGTGGGAGATTAACGTAAACCAGTTCTCCCGTAAATAAATTAAGATACGTTTTAGTGATATTAGCGACAACATCTCCGCGCAATAACCACCAATATAAATTAGATTCCCAGTCCACTTTTTTAGGTTGAGATCCACTCCATTGATCCTCTAATGGAAATCCATTTCTTAGTAACCTTCCTGTAATTCGTTGAATGGTTTGATTTTTACTTCTATTTAATGTTAAGTTGTAAAACCCATTTGAATCTTTAGAAAGTTGATAGGTTGGGTCATCATTCAACCCCTCAACAAATTCAATAGTAATTCCTTCTCCATTATCTGTTAGTAATCTTTCATCTTTAGAACATGAAGTACAAATAAAAAAGAATAGAAGTAATGTTATGTTTAGTATAAATTTCAAATACTCAAACATGTTTATTGTCATTTTTTCAAGTTTTATGTTAACTCTTTTCTTTTTGTGATTTTAAAATCAAATATTCAGAAGTGTATTGGTTATAAAATCTTAATAATTTTGATTAATCATTTCCTTTCAAAAATAATTAAATTACATCAATATTGCATATACTTGTAATATGAAACAACTACTTTTTTTTCTTTTTTTTCCATTGTTGATATTTTCTCAATCAACAATGATTAAAGATAGTGATAAAATCATTAAAACTATTATTTCTAAACAGGATAATAACGTTCACATCTTTTATAATGACAAAGTTTCTACAATTAATTTAAATACATTCAAGATAAAAGACACTGTTTTTAATTCTAAGGGAATTGATATTGGGAGTCTTACATTTATCAATTCCTTTTCTAAAAATTATTTTTTAGATCCTTTAGGAGGAGGGGTTTTCTTATTTGAAAATTACACTTTATCTAAAATGGATGACTCATTTCAACATCGAATGCAAATTGAAGCATCTGTGTTTATTTATAAAGAAAATATTTATAAATATGGTGGTTATGGATTTTGGTCTGATCGTAATTTTATCACTCAATTTGATACCAAAACTAATGAATGGGAACTGGTTCCTTTCTTAAACAGTAAGACTGTTCCAAGAGGAAGACATAACGCTATTACAAAAGTTATAGGAGATCATCTATATGTAATTGGAGGAATTTCTTCAAATGAATTTAACCCATTAATGTTTGAAAATAATAATGAAGTTTGGAAATTTGATTTAGTTCATGGCATATGGGAAAGATTAGGGGAGATAAAGGGTTGGTCTGACAAGTTAATAAACTATTTAATTATTGATTTTGATGATAAGTTAATTATTAATAATTCAGATGATGATGTTTTTCATGAAATTGACATTGTTAAGAATACTGTTAGAGTATTTAATAGAACTTCATTTTCTAGAAAAGTGAATAAGTCTTCATTACCGATGTTCTTCCATAAAGGTGAATTTTATGGGTTTTTTAAAGAAGATAACTCCTTAAATCAAATAACTTTAGTAAAAAGAAATTCTGATGAAATTTTTGGAAAATTTATTTCAGAAGATCATTTTTATGAAAACGGAATAAATTTGACAAATTATATACTGTATCTTTTTGGGTTTTTATTACTAATTCCTATTTCTATCTTGATATATAAAAGAAGATTGATCAAGAATAAGTTAATTATTAAAAAGGATGGTAATTTATACTTTAATGCTAAAAAAATAGATTTGGAAGATCAAGGTTTAGTGGTATTAAAATATTTAATGACTTCAAAAGAACCTGTATATTCAAAAGATATTATCTCATTGATAAATATACCTCAAATGGAATATTCTCATAAAACCAGAATATTAAATGATACTTTATATAAAATAAATTATAAAATAAAATCTTCATTAAAAACAGATTATGATCCAATAACTGTAATTAAATCTTCGTTTGATAAAAGATTAAAAGTGTATTCAATTAATAAGAACCTTTTTGTTAAATCATAACCTCTGTTAAATCTAACAGAAGTTAGTATATCAAATTCATTGGAGTAAAAAATTGGATTCCAATATAAATTACTCAGATTACCCATTTTAGAAAAAAAGGATTTTCTCAGTTACAAGAAACCTCTTGGTGTTTGGTGGGGTTTAGGATATACTTTGTGTTCCTTTTAATCTTAATAAAGAATACAACACACTCTAACCCCTATTCCCTTGGTAAATTCAGGTATTTGTTGCATATTTAGATTGAAATAAAAAAGAACACACTATGAGAATTAAATACAACAGAACTTCAACAATTCAACAAGAAGGTGAGAGATTTAAATTAGATAAGGAAAACTACGATTTAACAATCTTTGATAAAGGTGTTAGTGGTAAGATTCCATTTTCTGAAAGAGAAGGTGGTATTAAACCAACTCAATTGGTTAGTGAAGGAAAGGTTACAGAGGTTGTAGTGGAGGAACTTTCAAGATTAGGAAGAAATACCATCGATACATTAACTACTCTTAAATCCTTTGATGATAGTGGTGTTAATGTAGTTGTAAGAGGTATGGGGAATCTTCAATCATTGGTAAATGGTAAGAAGAATCCTATTTGGAATCTAATCACTTCAGTAATGAGCTCTTTATATGAATTAGAAAGAGAAAACATATTGGAAAGAACTGAGATGGGAAGAAAGATGTATGTAATGAATGGTGGGAAGTTGGGAAGAAAGGTTGGAACAGTTGAGAGTAGAGATTCGTTTCTTCAAAAGGATAGAACTAAAAAGATATTCAACTTATTAGAGAAAGGTAAATCTGTTAGAGATATCTCAGGTAGGTTAGGTGTATCAACTAAAACTGTTGTTAAGGTTAGAAAGTATTGGGATAAACCAAGAAAGGAATATGTGAATGGGTTAGAGAACCAACCAGTAGCATCTTCAATGGAATTCGTTGATTTGATGAGTAATTAACATATTAAAATTATTAAAATATTTGTTGTAAGAAAGTACTTGTATTATAATAAATATTAAAAATTCAAAAAAAACTATATAATTAAGAGTACTACAAAAATTGTCAGTTAATTTGGAAAGGAAATTACAAAGATGGTTTCAAAGTAAGTAATTAACCTATCATTATACTCTGAAAATATTTGGTAGTTCTAAAGAAATAGATAAACCTCCTCTGAACATATTTGTAGTATGATTGGTGGAGGTTTTCTTATTGAAGTATATCAAACTATCATCTTATTTCACATCAACTCTTATAGAGTCATTTATTTAAATGATTTCTCCCATTCGATTAAATCGTCTGTGTAAATAAACTTCTGTTGTGAGGATATTTGTAGTAATGGAAGATTTTTTTCTCTCTTCCAATTGTTCAGAGTCCTTTCTGTAACTCCGTAAATGTTTTTTAATTCTTCAATTGATAATCTTTCTGTCATTTTGTGTTATACCTTTTAAGTGTTATTTGTATTCTAATGATATCCATTCATCAAATCCGATATCTCTAACTCCGTTGGAGAAGATTATATCATCACATGATGTTCCACTTTTCTGAATCCATTTATGTGATTCTTGTTTTGGATTTTCTTCGTAATTTCTTTTCTTAAACATCTATATATAAATATATAATTACCAGTTTTTCGTTAAATTTTCAATGATTTCGTTGAGGTCATCTTCTTCATCTAAAGTTTCCTATACAACATCTCGTGTCATCTGTTTTAACTCTGTTTTACTCATGTTTAAAATATTGTCATCTTCTTCTTCATCTGATTCAAAATCATCTCTTAAATCAACCTTATCATCTTGGAGTTGAGGTTGAGGTTTTTGAGGTACTACTCCCATTCTGTTCTTAGGGATTTCTACCATGGAAACTACCTCATTTAAACAAGTACGAGGTTCTAATCTTTTCTTTTGTTTATCTGTAATTTGTATTCCACTTAATTCCATTAACCTCAACCTTCTTTGGTTGGGTGATATATTGTTATCTGTTAGTTTTATTCTTTTCATCTTTTCTATTATACTTTTATTACTATTTTACGAATATATATAGAACTACTTTTTCTTATAAATATTTATATTAAGAACTATTAAAAAAAGAGTATTAACCTTTAACTAATTAGTTATTGTAGTGTAGATACAACAATCCCCTTAGAGATTTTACTCTCTCAGTAACTTTGAATTATACATTTCACCACACCAGTTCATTGTTCCCCATATGTGATTTATAGTATAACCATTTTTGTAACTACCGGTGAAACCTCATCTGTTATTTAGAGATTACTAACCGATGTCTTTCCCACTAACTAACTTTCGTCCCTCATGGGTGAACTCCTCTTTACCCCATGTTGGAGAGAAGGTTACACTTATAAGTATACGGTAATTAGTAAAACGTAAAGAAATATGGAAAAAAAGTGAAATTAGTTACTTCAGGTCTATTAGTTCACTGACCTTTTTCTCGTATAATTTTTGAGGAAGAAGACCTTTCTCAAACATAACCAACAAAACCTTTAACTTACCCTCTAACTCAGGTTCATCTATATCTTTACTTGGTTTATCTTTTGGTTTTGAGGAAGTATAATTTTCCTTTAAACTTTGTGAGTATAATTCATCATTAACACTCATTATGTCTTTATCTAAAACACTGTAATAACCATCAAATACTTTTTGAGATTCGTGACCAGTCATCTTCATTATGGTTCTAATCGGTGTTCCTCTTTCAATATGTTCCCTAATAAATGTTCTCCTTCCAATATGACTAACTGTTTCATTGTAGATGGGAAAAGGACTATCAGAACCTTCAATTATCTTACCTGTTAAATCAAACTCTGGTTTTCGTACCATCCTGTTTAGACCTACTATTTCTCCAATATGTTTTGTGTGTTTGTTGAATTTCTGATTACTGATAGGATTTCCAAACTTAGTTCTTGGAAAAAGAAAGTGGTGGGAATGTTTCCCTTTCATATATTTTCTTAAAATAAGGTCAGTCATCTGATTTATTGAAACCTTTACCTCAATACCCTTTCTACTTTTCTCCATGTAGAATCTGAAATATCCTCCACGTTTCCCCTTAGGTTGTGTGTCATCAAACACAAAATCACCAACCTTCATTTTAACCATGTCTCCAAATCTACATCCTATATTACATAAGAATAACAACATGTCTTTATAAACCTCATATGAAGTATATGTTTTTGAAATCTCTTGTCCATTATTATTAGTCCAAGTGTCATCTACATAATTCAATGATTTATGTTTATTCAAAGTCGTTGTGTGGTTTGAATTTTCAATATTGAAGTCAGTATATTTAAAAAGTTTAATGACCTCATTCCTAAATAAACATATTACCTCTCTTTCTTCTGATGGAGAAAATGATTTTGGTTTCTTAATTGAAAAGTCTCCATATCCATTTTCCCTACACCATGTTGAGAAATTGGATAGAACCTTGGTTCTTTTCCTAATTGTTGACGGTTGTAAACCTCGTTTATAACACCAAACAACCAAACCATTTATCCAATCTTCGTTTAAATCTGAAGGGAGTAGTAACACCTTGTGTTTAATTTGATACTCAGTTGTATATTCCTTAATATCTTTAATAGGAGGGTTAAGTGTCAAAACATATGATTTTCTATTTGTAAATAAGTCAGAGTTAACCCACTTCTCAAACATCTCAAATAGAATTAAGAAATGTATTTGTTTCAAGGTTTTTTTAATTTTCAAAACCTTATTCTCTCTTAAATGGGACTTGACTAAATCTACTGTTGGGATTAGTTCATCCTTTTCCAACCCTTCTACCATTCTAGTAACCTCAATTAACTTTTGTTTTATTTTGAGGTTTTTATTTTTATAATCGGAATCACTCTTTAAAATAGGTTCTTTACTAACTCTATTTCTCCATGATTTATCCCAATCCTTTATCTTAACCGATACACCAGTTGATGTATTAAGTCTTTTTCCACTATACCTATACCTTACAGAAATCATGACCTCATCGTTGAGGTCATACTCAGAAAACGATTTTTTAGTGGTTAATTCATAGAATACTTTCACAATCAGGATTTTAGTAGTCTCCCAAATATAGTGAAATGAACTCAAAGTTGTCCCACTATTTGTCCCACTTTGATGAAAAAGGACAAAAAAATAACCCTAACTCCTTTTTTTACAGGGTATTAGGGTTTATTTTTGTGGTCCCACCTGGGCTCGAACCAGGGACCACCTGATTATGAGTCAGGTGCTCTAACCAACTGAGCTATAGGACCGTTGATTATTTCTATATAACAGGCTAAAAATAAGACTGAAATACCGCAAATTGCGGATGCAATATTAACACTTATTTTTAAACGTTGCAAGCATTCTTTTTTATAAAAACTCTAATTTGGTCTTATTCCGTAATGTCTTGACACAGCTCAATCAAAACTCCGTTTGTCCTTTTTGGATGTAAAAAAACAACCCATTTGTTATCGGCTCCTTTTTTAAGTCCTGAAACCTCAGGATCGTTAAGCACAGTAAAACCTTCTTTTTTTAAGCGTGAAACTTCGGCTAAAATATCATCTACTGCAAAAGCAATATGATGCACTCCTTCTCCTTTTTTTTCTAAAAACTTGGCAATTGGGCCATCAGGGTTTGTGGCTTCTAATAACTCTATCTTATTCGGTCCTGTTTTGAAAAATGAGGTCTTAACTCCCTCCGACAGCACTTCTTCTTCTCTATAATGCGCTACACCTAATAATTTTTCAAAGAGCATATTCGATGATTTTAAATCTTTTACAGCAATGCCAATGTGTTCAATTTTGTTCATTTCGATATTTTTATAGCAGTATCTAGTAGTAAAGATCTAAAATACGCATAATCTGTGTATTTTTGTGCTATGGAAACACAAAGACAAAAAAAAATCGGAGGCGTTATACAAAAAGATATCGCTGATGTCTTGCAAAGAGCTGCAACCGACGGTGGACTTAAAGGAACTTTAATATCAGTATCTAAAGTATTGGTAACGACGGATCTTTCGATTGCCAAAGTATATGTGAGTATTTTCCCTACCAAAAATTCTGATGAGCTTTTAAAAGGCATAAAATCTAATCAACCTTTAATAAAACACGAATTGGCGCAACGTACAAGGCATCAATTACGTAGAATGCCAGAATTGCTTTTCTTTTTAGATGATTCTTTAGAATATATTGACGGAATAGAACAATCACTAAAGGGTGTTAATAATCCTATTGAAAATCCTGATTTATTAGCTAAAAGAAAAAAAGCATAAATTGAATTTTCCGCTGTACATCGCCAAGCGATACGTGAGATCAAAAAGCAAACAGAGTGCGGTTAATATTATAAACGCAGTAACTCTTGGTGTTATTGTTATTGGTGCAGCGGCGCTGTTTATTGTTCTATCAGGCTTTGCAGGATTAAAATCTTTTAGCCTGTCTTACACCAATTCATTTGATCCCGATTTAAAAGCGCTACCTAAAATAGGAAAATCTTTTTCTATCTCCGAATCACAAAAGGCAGCATTGGTTAATGTCAAAGGCATTGTATCCTTTTCAAAAGAGCTAGAAGACCGGGTTTATTTATCGCACAAACAAAAAGACCATATCGCTTTTATCAAAGGTGTAGATGAAAACTATCCTCTTGTTATTGGTATGGATAGTACGCTTTATTTGGGGGATTGGTTTAATCAGCAACAAGTGGTTACAGGTATTGGAATCGCTAATTTATTGGGCTTAAACATCAATAGTTATCGCAGTCCGTTAGAACTTTTAGTGCCAAAGCCAGGAATACAATCTCTTACCCAACAAGGGCCAAATGCCAGCTTTTTTAATACTGCGCCGGTTGTTTTAAGTGGTGTTTATGCCGTTGAAGCGGAGCTAGATAATAAATATGTTTTTGCAGACTTACCCTTAGTTCAGGCCTTGCTAGAAAAGGATAGCACTCAAATCTCAGGCATCAATTTTAAATATGCTCCAAATGCAGATGTTACTCAAGTTAGAACTGAGATTCAGAAAATTTTTAATGATGCTATTATTTTAAAAGACAGAAAAGAGCTCAACAGCACACTTTATAAAATGTTGAATACCGAAAATGTAGCCACCTATTTAATATTTACCTTAGTACTCATCATTGCCTTATTTAACGTTGTAGGTGCTTTTATCATGATGATTTTAGACCAACAAGGAAACTCTAAAACTCTATATAGTTTGGGTGCTACGATAAAAGAATTAAGGCGTATTTACTTTATGCAAGGTGTTATTGTTACTTTTTTAGGCGGACTTATAGGTGTACTTTTAGGGTCGCTTTTAATTTGGTCTCAATTGGCTTTTGCGTGGTTAAAAATAAGTGCAAACCTAGCCTATCCTGTTGCTTATCAATGGATTAATGTTTTAATTGTTTTAGGCACAATTACCGTTCTAGGTATTATCGCTTCAAAAATTTCGAGTAGTAGGATTAATAAAAGCCTATTGGCTTAATGTTATTATTGTAGAAATATAATAATAGTTTAATGTAACAATTTGCTGACTTGAAAATTTGAAGATTTTTTAATTTAAAGATGTTTCGGCTCTGGTGGCTGAGCGCCGCCTAATATAATTTATGTTGATTAAAAAAAGGTGTTGCCTTAAAAATTTAGTTGTCAGGCTTCTATAAATCAATCATAAATAATATTCCAACTGAGTTTAAATTTGTGAATTTCTGTTTGTCATTTATACCAGCATTATTATTTGATCCAAATTTACTAAGGTCAGATTGTGCGTTATAATTTATTCCAATACTATAGTTATCGGACATCTCAAATGCAAAACCGAAACCAAATTGTGCGCCAAAATTCCAACCTTTGTAAATATCTTTTTGAGTCTCGTTTAGAAATCGATATTCGTCATTAATAATATTTTGACCAAAAAAGCCAAAATTCGTGAATAGTTTTAAATTTTCAGTTACGTTAGAACCCGTCGTAAATAATAAAGGGATTTTAAGCAAAGTTCTTTCGTGGTAAAAATTACCAATAGAATTAAATCCATTACCTGATAATTCGTTCAATCCAATACCCGTTGCAATTCCAAATTTTTTATTTATGTTGTAATTTACAAGAATTTCTATTGTGTTACTGTTCAGATTGTAATTCGGTTCGTTGTCATTTTCAACAATACCATATCCAATTCCTCCATATACGATAATATTAAACTTTGATTCTTTTTCCTCTTGAGCTTGCATCAGACTAAAGGTCAAAAAAAGCGTAAATAGTAAAATATAATTTGATTTTTTCATTGTTTTTTATTTTTGTTAAGAGTTGGAAAAGCCATTCGCCTTGCAGTTTGACTGATAAAAAGTATGCTTTCGGTTTAGCACATACATTATAAATATAACACTTTTT
>Ga0105052_10005400_pt1 | contig 13496 bp, 16 predicted proteins | sample FRY03_FD_78094 | JGI IMG/M metagenome (GOLD analysis project Ga0105052, IMG submission 78094) | Freshwater microbial communities from Lake Fryxell liftoff mats and glacier meltwater in Antarctica - FRY-03 | ecosystem: Environmental > Aquatic > Freshwater > Ice > Glacier meltwater ... | reverse complement strand
TCGTTGTCCGATGGAACTTTCAACGTATTTTAGAATAGAAGCGGCAGGTACTGGTCAATTTGAACGTACCTTAATTATTGCCGATGAAGGTTCGTATGTGAGTTATCTTGAAGGGTGTACCGCGCCAGCGCGTGATGAAAATCAATTGCACGCAGCCGTTGTAGAACTTGTGGCACATAAAGATGCGCAAATAAAATACAGCACCGTTCAAAACTGGTATCCAGGAGATAAAGACGGTAAAGGAGGTGTATTCAATTTCGTTACTAAACGTGGTATTTGTTTGGAAGAAAATGCTAAAATCTCTTGGACACAAGTAGAAACAGGATCTGCAATTACTTGGAAATATCCATCGGTCATTTTAAAAGGTGACAATTCGATTGGTGAATTCTATTCTGTGGCAGTTACAAATAACTATCAGCAAGCCGATACAGGTACTAAAATGATCCATATCGGAAAAAACACCAAAAGCACCATCATATCAAAAGGGATTTCGGCAGGCCATAGTAACAACAGTTATAGGGGATTGGTCCGCATTGCAAAAGGTGCAGACAATGCCCGTAATTTTTCGCAATGCGATAGTTTATTGATGGGTGATCAATGTGGAGCACATACATTTCCATACATCGAAATAAAAAACAACACCGCCGTAGTAGAGCACGAGGCAACAACTTCAAAAATTGGTGAAGACCAGCTGTTTTACTGCAAACAAAGAGGTATTGATAATGAAAAAGCTATTGGGTTAATTGTAAACGGCTATTGCAAAGACGTATTAAGTCAATTGCCAATGGAGTTTGCTGTTGAAGCACAAAAATTACTAGAAGTTTCCTTAGAGGGCTCAGTAGGATAAAAATAAATACTCATAATTCAAAATTTAAAAAATGTTATCAATAAAAAACCTACATGCGTCAATTGACGGGAAAGAAATTCTGAAGGGAATTAATTTAGAAATAAAACTTGGAGAAGTACACGCTATTATGGGACCTAACGGTTCAGGGAAAAGTACATTGGCGGCGGTGCTTGCAGGGCGTTCAGAATATGATGTTACTGCAGGTGAAGTAATCTATAACGGTATAAACCTGTTAGAATTAGAGGCGGAAGACAGGGCTAGAGAAGGCGTTTTTCTTGCGTTTCAATATCCCATTGAAATACCCGGAGTGAGCAATATTAATTTTTTAAAAACTGCTATCGGTGAAATTCGTGCTTACAAAGGGTTGGATCCTATGAACGCAAAAGATTTTTTAATGATGATGAAAGAAAAGCAAAAGTTAGTTGAGATAGACAGAGCGCTTATCAATCGTTCTATAAACGAAGGCTTTAGCGGTGGTGAGAAAAAACGAAATGAAATATTTCAGATGGCAATGCTAGAACCAAAACTATCCATACTTGATGAAACTGATAGTGGGCTAGATATTGATGCGTTGCGCATTGTTGCCAACGGAGTAAATAAATTAAAATCGAAAGAGAACGCAACAATTATCATTACACACTATCAACGGTTGTTGGATTATATTATACCTGATTTTGTGCACATATTATACAACGGAAAAATTGTAAAATCAGGATTAAAAGAATTGGCTTTAGAGCTGGAAGAAAAAGGATATGATTTTATTAAAGAAGTAGTAGAAGCATAATTTATTTGACAAACAACATGGAAACAGTTATTAAGACCAGTACGATAAAAGATAAATTGATTTTTGAATTTGAGACCTCCAAATTATTTTTATTTGGCGACACACAACTTCGTGATCAGGCTATGGAAAGCTTTTACAAACAAGGTATTCCAACAAGAAAGCACGAAGAATATAAATACATTCGTATGGATTTGATGCTGAAAGGAGAATTTGATTTTTCGGTAAACAAAAATTGTAACGATGCGCAAATTGAATCCCTAAAGTTTTTAAAAGAGGCCTATGTTGTAATTATTGAGAACGGTATTTTTATTGAAGGATCATCAAACTTACAAAACCTTCCAAAAGGGTTGACAATATGCAGTTTAGTAGATGCAGAAAAAAGTAATTCACCTGTTTTTGAAAAACATTATGCAAAATATGCAGATGTGAAAGCAGATCCATTCATTGCATTAAATACCGCTATGACTAAAGACGGCGTATTTATTCATATTGCAAAAAATGTGATCATTGAAAAACCCATTCACGTCATTCACATTTCAACAGCATTCGAAAACACCATTATTCATCCACGAAATTTAATCGTTGTTGATGAAAATGCGCAAGCAAAAATTATTGAGTCATTTGAAACGGTTGATTCTACCGCAAAAATATTTAGCAACGCATTGACAGAAATTGTAATCAATAAAAACGCTATTGTTGATCATTATAAAATTCAGGATGAAAAGGAGTTGGGGTATTTAGTGAATACTACCCAGGTAATTCAGCAAAAACAAAGTGTATTTTCTACCCATACCTTTACGTTGAGTGGTTCGTTGGTTCGTAATAATTTAACCTTAGTGTTAGATGATGAACACATTGAATCGCACTTAAACGGATTGTATTTAACGGCAGGGAATCAAGTTGTAGATAACCATACTGTGGTGGATCACCGCAAGCCAAATTGCAATAGTAACGAGCTTTATAAAGGTGTTATTGAAGGGAAATCAACGGCAACCTTTAATGGAAAAATATTTGTGAGAAAAGATGCGCAAAAAACAAATGCGTTTCAATCAAACAAAAATATTTTATTGAGTCAAGCAGGAACAATCAATACAAAACCACAATTAGAAATTTATGCCGATGATGTAAAATGTTCGCACGGATCAACTACAGGGAAGTTGGATCAAGAAAAAATATTTTACTTACGTGCACGTGGGATAGGTGTGATAAATGCTAAAAAATTATTGATGCACGCGTTTGCTTCGGAAGTTGTAAATACTATAAAAATTGAGGCTTTGCGTGAATATATTGAAGAAAGAATTTCCAAAACATTTGAATAATAAAAATGGAAACAATTACAAAAAATGGTGTTCTCAATATTCAAAAACTTCGACAGGATTTCCCTTTGCTTTCCAAGAAAGTAAAGGGAAATCCACTAGTGTATTTGGATAGTGGGGCAACAGCACAAAAGCCTAAACAGGTAATTGATGCCATTAGTAATTATTATCAAACACAAAATGCCAATGTACACCGAGGTGTGCATCAATTGAGTCAGGAGATAACAATTGCTTATGAGAATGCTCGTGGGACTGTTCAAAATCATTTAAATGCAGCCTTGTCGCAAGAAATTATTTTTACCAGCGGCACTACCGAAAGCATCAACCTGATAGCAAACTCGTTTGGAAAAAAATATATAAAATCAGGCGATGAAATCATCATTAGCGAAATGGAGCATCACAGCAATATACTTCCCTGGCAGATACTTTGCGAAGAGAAAGGAGCTGTATTGAAAGTAATTCCAATAAATGAAAAAGGAGAATTACTTATTGATGAATACAAAAAACTATTGTGCAGCAAAACAAAAATAGTAGCTGTTACACATGTTTCAAATACGCTTGGCACCATTAATCCGGTAAAAGAAATTATTGAGCTTGCACATGAAAAAAACATCCCAGTATTAATTGATGGCGCTCAGGCAGTGCCTCATCTAAAAGTAGATGTACAAGCCTTAGATGTAGATTTTTATTGCTTTAGCGGGCATAAATTATTTGGCCCAACGGGTGTTGGAATACTTTATGGAAAAGAAAAGTTATTGAATGAAATGCCTCCGTATAAAGTGGGAGGCGGCACCATAAAAACGGTTGCATTTAAAAAAACAGTATTTGCTGATCTGCCTTTAAAATATGAAGCTGGAACTCCGAATATTGAAGGTGGCATTGGATTAGCCGCGGCAATTGATTATGTAAATGAAATTGGCATAGAAAACATTGGCGCTTATGAATGCGAACTGTTGGAATATAGCACCACAAAACTTTCGGCTGTTGAAGGATTGAGAATTATAGGCACGGCAAAAGAAAAAGCAAGTGTTATTTCTTTTGTAATTGAAGAAGTTCATCCATTGGATGTTGGAACTATATTAGACAAACAAGGTATTGCTGTACGCACAGGACACCATTGCACACAACCGTTGATGGAACATTTTAACATACCAGGAACCATACGTGCTTCGTTGGCATTTTACAATACAAAAGAAGAAATTGATGTGCTGGTGAATGGAATACAAAAAGCAGTTAAAATGTTGAAATGAGAATAGCAGAGATAGAAAATGAAATAGTAGAAGAGTTTGCCTTATTCGGTGACGACTGGGAAGGCAAGTACGATCACCTGATTGATTTGGGAAAGCATTTACCATTGATTGACAAGCAATACAAAACCGATGACAGGTTGATAAAGGGTTGTCAGAGTAAAGTGTGGTTGCACTCAGAGTTAAAAAACGAAAAAGTTGTTTTTACAGCCGACAGCGATGCAATTATTACGAAAGGGATTGTAGCACTAATGATAAGAGTTATATCAGGCCATACAGTAGATGAAATTATACATGCAAAATTTGAATTTATTAATAAAATAGGGTTGATAGAACACCTATCTCCTACTCGTAGCAATGGTTTAGTAAGTATGATAAAACAAACGAAATTGGATGCACTTGCATACAAACACTTGAAAAGTTAGAAAGTTGGTTTTAAAATAAACCGACTATGAAAACTATTTTTTCATTTTTAATCTAAAAAAAATGCCAGCAATAATAATTACACAAAACACGGAGCTTACACAAAAGGCTATTGATACACTTAAAACTTGTTACGACCCTGAAATACCTGTTGATATTTGGGAGTTGGGCTTGATTTACGAACTCAATATTGACAAAGAGAACAATCTCACGATGATAATGACTTTAACGTCACCCTCATGCCCTGTTGCAGAAACGTTACCGCCAGAAATAGAAGAAAAATTGCGTGAAATAGAAGGGGTTAAATCGGCAAAAATAACAATGACTTATGAACCACCATGGGGCAAAGAAATGATGAGCGAAGCGGCAGAACTCGAATTGGGATTTATGTAAAATGGAAAAGGAAATAATTAATAAAGTAGCGTTAAGTGGTATCATTACCATCAACCTTGAAGAGTTTTACCCTCAAGGGGAACGTGTATTGTTCGATATAAAAGAACAGTTGTTTCAAGGTTTAATATTGAAAGAAAAAGATTTCCGTGAGTTTATAAAAAATGAAGACTGGAGTAAATACACAGATAAATACGTTGCACTTATTTGTTCAGTAGATGCTGTAGTTCCAACTTGGGCATATATGCTATTGGCAACACAGTTAGCCCCTTATGTAAAAAAAGTTGTGTTCGGAGATTTAGAAACACTTGAAACAGTTTTGTATGATGAGATACTTAACAAGCTAAATATTAATGATTATAAAGATGCCCGCATCGTTATAAAAGGTTGTGGCCATTTGCCTGTGCCTAAAGCTGCTTATGTTGAAATTACGACACTTCTACGCTCTGTTGCAAAAAGCATTATGTATGGTGAAGCTTGTTCTATGGTTCCATTATACAAACAGCCCAAACAGATTCATTAATCAACTTGAATAAAAAAACCGAGAAAATGGAAAACACAAACGTTAAAGTAACTGTGATAGCAAACGGCCCACTAAAGGTAGAAGGAAGTATTACGGTAGTAAAAAAAGATGGCAGTTCAGAAATAAAAGAGCAAAAAGCTTTCCTGTGTCGGTGCGGACATTCGCAGAATAAACCGTATTGCGATGGCTCGCACAAAAGCAATAATTTTCAAGATTAACATCTAATAATATGCTGAATTACACGAATAAAAAAGTGTAGGCGCAATTTTTATCAAAAATGAAAACACAAAACGTCAGCCAAAAATTGATCAATTCTCATCTTATTTCAGGTGAAATGAGTCCCGGAACCGAAATAGGGCTGAAAATTGATCAGGTATTATTACAAGATGCCACGGGCACGTTGGTAATGCTTGAATTGGAAGCGTTTAATTTAAATAAAATTAAACCGGAGGTCGCGGTACAATATGTAGACCATAATCTGCTTCAAACAGATTATAAGAATATGGATGACCATCTATTTCTACAATCTGCAGCGGCACGTTTTGGATTCTGGTTCAGCAGGTCAGGAAACGGAATTAGTCATGTAGTTCATATGGAACGGTTTGGTAAGCCAGGTAAAACACTGTTGGGTTCAGACAGTCATACTCCTGCCGGAGGTAGTATTGGAATGCTTGCCATTGGTACGGGCGGCTTAGATGTTGCTCTCGCTTCAGCAGGTGAACCGTATTTTGTTAAAATGCCAAAAGTGATGGGCATCAAACTCATTGGAAAATTGCCCGACTGGGTAAGCGCTAAAGATGTGATTTTAGAAATGCTTCGCAGGTATGATGTGACTGGAGGACGCGGATATATCTTAGAATATTATGGGCCTGGTTTGAAATGTTTGAGTGCATGGGACCGTCATGTTATCGCTAATATGGGCACAGAGACAGGCGCTACAACTTCCGTGTTTCCCTCCGATGAAATTACTCGTGAATTTCTTAGACAAGAAGGAAGAGAAGACCAGTGGATAAAATTAGAAGCCGATCAGGGCGCAACATACGACCTTAACATAGAAATAGATTTGACTGCCTTAGAGCCTTTAATTGCGCTTCCCGGAAGTCCCGGAAATGTGGTGCCAGTAAGAGAAGTTAGCGGATTAAAAATACAACAAGTTGTTATTGGCTCTTCTGCAAATCCAGGACTACGTGATTTTTGGATTGCATCTCAAATTGTAAAAGGAAAAGTTGTTTCTCCCGATGTTTCTTTGGATGTCAATCCCTCATCTCGCCAAGTGTTAGAGAATCTGACAGAAATGGGTGCTCTTAGACCTTTGATAGCTGCTGGCGCACGCCTTCATCAATCTGGTTGTATGGGATGCATCGGTATGGGGCAAGCTCCTGCCACCAATACGATCAGTATCCGAACTATGCCTCGTAATTTTCCGGGGCGCTCGGGGACACTTGATGACCAAGTATACCTATGCAGCCCAGAAACTGCTATGGCGGCCGCAATTACTGGGAGAATTACTGATCCCCGAGACCTCGAGTCTTTAATGAATATCACTTATCCCAAATGGAAAGAGCCAGCCCAAATCAATATAAACAAAAAGCTGCTGATTGCTCCAACTGAAGCCTCTGCTGAATTGATTAAGGGACCAAATATTAAAACCCTTCCTGATTTTGAAGAACTTCTGGATGAATTGGAAATTCCCATCTTATTAAAAATGGGAGATGATATTTCTACAGATGGAATACTGAAAGCGGGTGCCGATGTATTGCCTTTACGTTCAAATATCCCGGAGATAAGCAAATATGCTTATTATGCCCTTGATCAAAGTTTTTATGATAGAGCCATTAAAAATCAAAAAACATACACGGGCTTTTGTGTTATAGCAGGTGAAAATTACGCCCAGGGTTCAAGTAGAGAACACGCTGCATTGGCTCCCCGGTATCTTGGACAAAAGTTTGCTATTGCCAAATCTTATGCTCGTATCGGCTGGCAGAACTTAATCAATTTTGGTATAATTCCTTTCGAATTTAAAAACGGAGCTGACTGGGATAAACTGGAACAAGGGGATGTTTTACATATAGGGGGCTTAAGGACAGCCATCAAAAACAAAGCTTTAGTAACAGCCACTGTCGTTGGAAAAAATATTGAAATTCCACTTACTTACAATATCAGTGAGAGGCAAGTTGAAATTATCTTAAAAGGGGGCGTTATTAATTTTGTAAAGCAAAAGTAATTTTCCGGTATGGTGTTATTAAAGACAAACAGCAGGATAAAATAAAATGGAGACAATAAAAGAAATAAACCTCGATGTAAAACACATCGCAACACTTACAGGGCATAGCGGCTGTGTATATGCCATGGATAAAGGCATGTCTGAACACACTATTTTTACAGGGGGCAGTGATAGGTTTATTGCGCTATGGAACTTAGAAACCCTGCAAGCCGAAAAAATTTCAGCATCATTGCCGGCACCTGTTTATGCAATTTGTCATATTCCTGAAAAAAAACTATTGCTTGCAGGAACAACAACAGGAAGTATTCATATACTTGATTTAGAGAAAAAAGAAGAAATAAAAATGTTGCAACATCATGCGGCACCAATTTTTGACATAAAATATTCATTAAAAACCAATTGCTTTTATACAGCCAGTGGCGATGGTAATTTTGCTGTTTGTTCTCTTGATACTTTGTCGTTGACTAAAATAAAAAAACTATCAAAGGAAAAAGTACGCAGCATTGATTTTAATTATACTACTTCCGAAATAGCTGTTGCCTTAGGTGACTGTAATATACTTGTATTTGACCTATACACATTAGATCATAAAAAAGATTTTATTGCACATCAACTTGCAGCAAATGTTGTGCGTTATAGCCCAGATGGCAAATTCCTTTTAACAGGCGGAAGAGATGCTCATTTGAATATTTGGCAAGTAGGAAATTATGAATTAATAAAGTCAATTCCTGCACATAATTGGGCTATTTACGATATAGTATTTAATCCTGATGCTACATTATTTGCCACCGCCAGTCGTGATAAAACCATAAAAATTTGGAATGCAAAAACACATCAATTATTAAAACGCATCACTAAAGAAAATTTTGATGCACATACACACTCTGTAAACAAATTAATTTGGAGTACTTATAATGATTATTTAGTTTCTGTGGGTGATGATAGAATGGTTATGGTAAGGGAAGTAAATAGAAAGTAAAAAAGGAGGAGAAAAATGAATATTACAAAAGGACAAGTATTAGAAGCGTTAAAGCATGTAGAAGATCCCGATTTAAAAAAGGATTTGGTAACGCTTGGCATGATAAAGGATTTAGAAGTAGATGGTAAAAACGTCCGTTTTACCGTAGTGCTTACAACACCTGCTTGCCCAATGAAAGAACTGATTCACAAGAATTGTGTAAATGCAATTTTGCATTATATAGATGAAGAAGCAAATGTAAATGTGAAAATGACATCTGATGTGACATCGCGGAAAGGCAGTGGGCCTATGTTGCCAAACGTAAAAAACATTATTGGGGTAGCCTCTGGTAAAGGTGGTGTTGGGAAATCAACAGTGGCTTCCAACTTAGCTTTAGCTTTGGTGAAGTTAGGCGCATCGGTTGGTTTGGTTGATGCTGATATTTATGGTCCCTCACAAACCATTATGTTTGATGTAATGAATGCAAAGCCAATGAGTAAAGAGATTGACGGTGTAAGTAAAATGATTCCCATAGAAAGTTTTGGTGTCAAATTATTATCTATCGGATTTTTTGTGGATACTTCCCAAGCCCTTGTATGGCGCGGGCCAATGGCATCAAAAGCGGTTGTTCAATTGTTTCAGGAAGCAGATTGGGGGGAATTAGATTATATGATTATTGATTTACCTCCCGGAACCGGTGACATTCATTTAACGTTGGTTGGTGCCGTTCCTTTGAATGGAGTTATAATTGTGAGCACTCCTCAATTTGTGGCGTTGGCAGATGCAAAAAAAGGAGTTGGAATGTTTCAGTTACCATCAATAAATGTCCCCGTTTTAGGTATTGTAGAAAACATGTCTTATTTCAGTCCGCCAGACGAGCCTGAGAAGCGATATTACATTTTTGGCAAAGACGGAGCAAAAAAACTTGCAGAAGAATTAGAAGTTCCATTATTGGGTGAAATACCGTTGGTGCAAAGTATCTGCGAATCTGGTGACGCAGGCCGTCCAGCTGTAATGCTAGACAATAGTCCACAAGCTATTGCATATATGGAAATGGCAAGTAAGGTGGCGCAACAAGTGTCCATTCAAAATGCAAAAGTGCCAATAGCTCAGGTAGCGGCTGTTAAATGGTAAACCCGAAAACTATCAGGTATACCTAATTATAACCCGATAGTTTTCGATGAATGTTTAATTAAAAATATTAAAATGACTACACCAATTACCGTTTATGCAGAAATGACACCTAATCCCGTTACAATGAAATTTGTACTAAACTTTTTATTAATTGATGAGGAAGGTGAAAGTATTGAATTCCGAACAAAAGAAAAGGCAGTCATTTCTCCTCTTGCAAAAAAAATATTTGAGCTCCCTTATGTCACTGGTGTTTTTATTACTTCCAATTTTATTACTGTTACCAAGGATGAAAGCTGTGAATGGTTCGATGTTATACCAGAAATTAAGGAGCTAGTTAAAGCAAAGCTTGCCCAAAAGGAACCTCTTCTTACTAGTGATTTTATTAAAGAAGAATCTGAAGCGCCTATAAACATTTCTGGGGATATTGAACAAAAAATTATTTCAATTCTTGATGAGTATATTCGTCCGGCCGTTGAAGGAGATGGTGGTGCCATTCATTTCAAATCTTTTGAAAACGGAGCAGTAACGGTCATGCTTAAAGGTTCTTGCCACGGCTGCCCTTCTACCAATACAACCTTGAAAATGGGTGTTCAAAATTTGCTGCGGGAAATGCTTCCTGAAGTGAAAACAGTAATTACAGAAACCGTATAAAAGTAATGCCAAGACAACTGTAATTTCTACAGCATAGGGTCAAGCGAATGATTTATAATTACGAGTACAAATTAAAAACTACTTTATAAGCTTTACAGAGTTTATTAGGGCTCTCTTTAAAACCTTAAATTTTTATTTTAATTCTTAAATTTTATACCATGTATCCAGAACAATTAGTAATGCCAATGAAGGAAGAACTTACCTCTGTTGGTTTTGAAGACCTCCGCAATGCTGCGGAAGTAGATGCAGCTGTTAACTCAAAAGGCACCGTCTTAGTGGTTGTTAATTCCGTTTGCGGATGTGCTGCCGGTGCCGCACGCCCGGGAGTAAAACTTTCATTGTTAGCAACTAAGCGCCCTGACCGTATTACAACTGTGTTTGCCGGCTTTGACACCGAAGCTGTTGAACAGGCACGCAAACATTTCCTGCCCTTTCCACCGTCATCGCCTTGTATAGGCTTATTTAAAGACGGCAAATTGATTCATTTTATAGAACGACACCATATTGAAGGAAAGTCGAAAGATCTCATTGCTGACAACCTAAAGGGCGCTTATGAGGAGTATTGTTAATTAAAAAGCGCTACAAATGATTAACTTTAAAGATATGCCGTTGCGCTCACGGGTATGGATATACCAATCTATCCGTGAGTTTTCTAAAAATGAAATTACTCAATTAAAAACTAAAGCAGAAAGATTTATTTCCGAGTGGACTTCGCACGGAAAAACGATGAGCGCTTGTATTGAAATCTTTCACAATCGTTTTATTATAATATGTGTAGATGAAAAAACCACTTCCGCCAGCGGATGCGGAATTGACAAGTCGGTAAAATTCATTAAGCAATTGGAATCCGACTTAGGTGGAAATACTTCTCTTCTGGACAGAATGAATGTTGCTTACAGGCAAGCTAGTCTGAATGACAAATCCGGAGAAGGGGAAATTATTTCGTGTCATATTTCTGAACTTAAAAATTTACTCGCATTTCCGGAAAGACAGATTGGGATAACTGTATTCAATAACCTAGTAAATACCAAAAAAGAGTTGGAGCAAAATTGGGAAGTACCCTTGGAAAAAAGTTGGCAATACAAAAAATGAACATTAAAAAAAATATCGTTGTTATTGGAGGCGGTTTTGCCGGTTTGCAATTCATTCAAAATATTGACATGAATGATTTTAATGTATTGCTTTTAGACAAATTAAATCACCATCAATTTCAACCGTTATTTTATCAGGTTGCCACCGCTCAATTAGAGCCATCAAGTATTTCATTCCCGTTTAGAAAAATATTTCAGCACATAAAAAACGTTCAAATACGAATGGCTGAAGTAGTAAAAATTGACGCAGATTCAAATACAGTTATTTCCACAATCGGAAGTTTTCAATACGACTACCTGGTAATTGCATCCGGATGCAAGACCAATTTTTTCGGCAACAATAAAATCATGAAAAATGCCTTAACGTTGAAAACTACCTTCGATGCCATAACTATAAGGAATCATATATTGCTAAACTTTGAACAAATTATTTCTGCTCCTGAAACTGAAAAAGAAAGCTTGCTCAATATTGTAATTGTGGGTGCCGGACCAACGGGTGTTGAATTGGCCGGTGCATTTGCTGAAATCAAAAAAAATATTTTACCAAAGGATTATCCAAGTATTGATTTTTCAAAGTTGAATATCATTTTAATTGAAGGCAGTAAACATACCTTGAGTAGTATGAGTAATAATGCTCAACATGCTTCACGTAATTATTTGGAACAAATGGGTGTTACCCTCTATACAGAGGTATTTGTAAAAAACTACGATGGAGCATTGGTAATTTTAAGTAACGGAATGTTGATAAAAAGCAAAAACCTGATTTGGACCGCAGGTGTTATAGGCAATTTGATACAGGGGTTAAAAGAGGATGTGCTTGCACTGGGCAATAGAATAAAGGTGGACCGGACAAATGCTGTTTGGGGCTTATCCAACGTTTTTGCCATTGGTGACATGGCTTATATGCAAACGCCAAAGTATCCCAATGCACATCCGCAATTAGCTAATGTTGCTATCAATCAAGCAAAAAATTTAGCTAAGAATTTTAAAGCGATGGTTGCCGATAAACCGCTTGGTGATTTTGAATATAAAGATCTTGGTTCAATGGCTACAATAGGGAAAAGCAAAGCTGTAGTTGATTTGCCATTTATAAAGTTTAAAGGCTATTTGGCATGGTATGTTTGGATGTTTGTACATTTAATGCTCATTTTGAGTGTAAGAAATAAGCTGATTATATTCATCAACTGGGCCTGGAATTATTTTACAAAAGACAGTTCGTTCCGATTAATCCTTTCACAAAAAAATAATATCTGAAAACCAGCAAAATAATGAAAAGCAGGATTGAACAATTACAAGAATTATTAAAGGATGACATCAACGACTCTTTTCTGAAATACGCATTGGCATTAGAATACGTTAAGGTTAAAGAAAATGATACTGCGAGAGAGTGCTTTTTGAAATTGATAAAGGAGGATGAAAATTATATAGCGAGCTACTATCAGTTAGGAAAATTATATGAGTCTCTGAATGAAGTAGAAAAAGCAATGAAAATTTATAAAAATGGGATTGGGATTGCTAAAAAAATTGAGAATAAAAAAACGCTGTTAGAATTACAGGAAGCTTATAATGAGCTGATAGAAATAGATGAAGACGGATTTTGATTGCCATCTATTTTTTATTAAACAGAAAAATTAAAAATTTTACTCACTCCAGAAAATGGCTCAAAATATAGGTTAATATGGATTATGCTAATTATTCAACAGAAGGCTCTTCTGTTCCCAGGGGTATTAAAAGTAATGGCTTGTACTCTACGTATGGCTGTAGTCAATCAGATGTATATGACTGGCTGTCGGATATTGTTTGTATGTCGTCAAATGAATTTGAACTTTTCAGGTCAAAAAATAAAAGAGTGTTTAGCTAATTTAGTTTAATTTTTTGATATTGTTTTTTTCTAGCATTTAAGGTTCT
>Ga0105052_10005386_pt1 | contig 13527 bp, 13 predicted proteins | sample FRY03_FD_78094 | JGI IMG/M metagenome (GOLD analysis project Ga0105052, IMG submission 78094) | Freshwater microbial communities from Lake Fryxell liftoff mats and glacier meltwater in Antarctica - FRY-03 | ecosystem: Environmental > Aquatic > Freshwater > Ice > Glacier meltwater ... | reverse complement strand
CAATGGGTTGGTTTTGAAGGAAGACCAATCACGACATTGGTAAACGCCTCGTACCGTGTGGATAAAGCGCGGAGTGCCTTCGGAGTTTCCGTTCTCTCGGATAAACTTGGAGCACAATATTCTGGTGGCGCCACCATCAATTATGCTTTTGATGGAAAAATTGGGGAGCACCATATCGTTCCAGGAATTCAGATGGGATTATTGTACAACACGTTGGACGGGTCTCAACTCAATCCAATTCAAGAGAACGACCCGAATATTGTCAGTTCAAAAGGTAGCGGAATGGCATTCGACCTTGGATTGAGTTTAGCGTATATGTTCAAAGGAATTGTAGTTGGATTCAGTGGAAAACACCTGACCGCCCCAACATTCAAATTTGAAGAAGGAGGATTGAATTCTGAATATACGGTTGCGCGACATTATTACGGATACGCGAGTTATGAGGCTAAACTTGGCAGAATCTGGCGTATTAAACCTATTGCATTCGTTAAGTCTGACGCAGCATCAACGCAATTCGACCAGTTCCTGTGGTTGGGAACGAGGAGTCTTAACGAGTATTTTGATGGCGTGAGCCTTGGTGTAGGATACAGAATCGATGACGCAGCCATGGTCGGAATCGAGTTCAAATTAAAATGGTTCACGCTGGGTTATTCTTATGATATTACCACAAGCGGAATCAGAAACTACTCAAGTGGAAGCCATGAAATGTACCTACGGGTTCATCTATTTAAGAAGCCAGAAGGATTGACGGCTTTGAAACCAGAAGATTAATCGTTTATAATCTGCCCAAAGTTCTTCTGATAATACTTACACCACTCCGCCAGCCCACACTCCCCACATTTGGGTTTTCGCGCCAAGCAAGTATAGCGGCCATGCAGAATGAGCCAATGGTGCGCAGTGGCGATGTGCTCTTCAGGAATGAATTTGACCAACTGCAGTTCTGCCGCCAAAGGCGTTTTGGCATTTGTAGTCAAACCCATTCGTTCTGAAACACGGAATACGTGCGTATCAACCGCCATGGCGGGTTTATCATATACCACAGAAGCAATAACGTTGGCTGTTTTTCGCCCAACGCCAGGCATGGTCTGTAGCTCCTTGATATCGGAGGGAACCACATTCTTAAAATCCTCAACCAATATTTTGGCCATTCCTACCAAGTGCTTGGCCTTGTTGTTCGGATAGCTAATACTGCGGATATATTGAAACACTTCATCGGAAGAAGCTTCGGCCAATGAGTCTGCTTCTGGGAAGCGTTCAAAGAGCGCAGGCGTCACCATATTCACCCGTTTATCTGTGCACTGAGCTGAAAGAATAACCGCTACCAATAGTTCATATGGGTTTCCATATTGCAGCTCTGTTTCGGCAACTGGCATGTGCTTTTGAAAATAGTCAATGACCTTTTCGTAGCGTTCTTTTTTTGTCATGGGTGCAAATGTAAACGTCAATGCGAGGACGAAGGACGAAGCAATCTCTCAGACGGATTGCCACGAAATTTCGAAAGAGAAATTTCTCGCAATGACGCTATCCCAAACGATACTCCTCAACCGTCTTATCAGTGTAAAGAATCAGGACTTTTTCGATGGTCTTTTTGCCGCCATTTTGGGGCGTAATTTTTGGCTGATTTTCGGGGGTGAAAACGGACGCTTTTTCACCCTCATTTTCACCCTTCAAAAGCCAGTCGGAAGAGACGCCATCGAAGGCTTCCAAAACCTTGAGAATGAAATCTAAACTTGGCTTGTTTCTACCCGATAAAATGTGACTTATGGCGCTCCGTTGCACCCCGATTTTGTCCGCCATCTGTGACGATGAAAGACTATTGTCTTCCATAATTTTTATGACTCGTTCGGTGATTGCTTCCATTGCGTTACAAATGTAAACCATCTATAGTGAACATTCGCGCTAACCTGAAAGCATTGAGGAGAATTAAAAATGAAAAGTTATGAATTATTAATCACAGTTAACTATTGTAATTAGTTGATTATCAATAATTAATAAATCACGTGATTACGATTGTAAATTATGTAAGAAAAACGTGGGTTTTACAACCGTAAACTGGTTACGATTGTCACAAATTGGAATTAATCCAGCGCTACTTCGCCTTGCGAAATTGGGAATACACGCACGTCTTTTTCGTCCTTTAAAAGCTCTGCCACGCGGGCCGGGTGCGTATCGGTAATGAAGATTTGTCCGAAGGATTTTTGACTGACCAAATTGAGCAACTGCCCTACCCTATCGTCATCCAATTTATCGAAGATATCATCGAGCAAAAGCAGGGGCGTAATTCCCGACTGTTCGTGCATCACTTTGAACTGTGCCAGCTTGAGTGCAACAAGGGCTGATTTCTGCTGTCCTTGCGACCCGAATTTCTTCAACTGAAAACCGTTTACAGTAAGCCCCAAATCATCTTTATGTATGCCAATTGTAGTGTAGGTGGCAGCCCGATCTTGAGCCACATTTTCTTTTAGCAAACCCAGCATTTCGCCATCGCTTAATTGGCTCTCATAGGTCAACCCTATCTCTTCTACCGACCCCGAAATGGTTTGATAAAAAGCACTGAACGCATCAATAAAATCGGCAAGAAATGCCTTGCGCCTTTCATAGATTATCTGTCCGCGTTGCGAAAGTTGCACGTCCCACATTTCGAGTGATTCGGGTTGAAAGGTGCGGTTCTCTCGGAAGTACTTTAATAGTGCATTACGCTGAAGCAATGCCTTATTATATTGTATGAGGTTTTCGAGGTACTCGCGATCTAACTGAGAAATGACACCATCCAAGAATTTGCGTCTGAGGTCGCTGCCGCCATTGATGATGTCTGCATCTGTAGGTGCAATGATGACAGAAGGAAACAATCCAATATGATCAATAAGTCGAGCGTAGTCCTTCTTATTTCGCTTGAACTGTTTCTTACCATCACGTTTTAGGGCGCAATGAACCTTTTCTTCTTCTGAATTCTTTTCAAACGTTCCGCTAACGACCATAAAAGGCTGTTCGCGTGTGATGTTCTGACTATCTATAGAATTGAGAAAGCTCTTGCACATACTTAGATAATGTACGGCATCGAGCACGGTAGTCTTTCCTGAACCGTTGTTTCCTACAAAGCAGTTGAACTTCTTTCCGAGCTCCATATCGGCACCCGAAATGTTTTTGAAGTTGACGAGAGAAAGTTGTTTGAGATACATTTGATACGGAAGAACGCAAATGTAAAGAAATAGAAAAGGCTGCACGGGATTCCGAACTTTCGGGTTATTACAATGCTTGCTGCGAGCTGCGTTAGGGACGGAAGCGGCATCCTTTTTCCCTCTCAAACCTTTCTATTACGCTCAACGCTTGCGGAAAAAGATACAGCGGACGGCCCGACCCCGATCTTTTATCGGGGTAACGCCCAAAAAACATTCAATCGGGTGTTTGGTATCTAAATGAGAAAACATACATTTGCACTCCCAAATTTTTGAGTTAGAAAAATGGCTAAGAGAGGAGATAGAATTCAGGTTATCCTAGAGTGCACAGAGCACAAGGACAGCGGACAGGCTGGTACTTCAAGGTATATTACTACCAAGAACCGAAAAAATACGCCTGACCGTATTGAGATAAAAAAATACAACCCAATCTTGAAAAAGATGACGGTTCATAAAGAGATTAAATAACAGAGACATGGCTAAGAAGACGGTTGCAACCCTGAAAACAGGTACTGGTAGAGATTTTACCAAGGTTATTAAAATGGTGAAATCGCCTAAGTCTGGCGAGTATGCCTTTAAGGAAGAAGTCGTTCACAATGATCACGTTAAGGACTTTTTTGCACAAAAAGACTAATACGTTATCCTATTGATATTGAAGGCTTCTCTCTATTTTGGGGGAAGCCTTTTTTTATTTACGATTGCGGATTTACCAATATCAACCCACAAGAACGGTGTCTGTAATTCAGTATTTTTAATTATTCATTTCTAATTCAAAAAAGTTGGGATTATTCGGATTCTTTTCAAAGGACAAAAAGGAAAAGCTCGATCAGGGTTTGGAGAAAACGCGTGAAGGTGTTTTTTCGAAACTGACGAAGGCTGTCATCGGAAAATCTACGATTGACGAAGAGGTTCTCGACAATTTGGAAGAGGTTTTGGTGACTTCGGACGTTGGAGTTGACACCACGTTAAAAATCATAAAACGGATTGAGGCACGGGTTTCTGAGGACAAATACATCGGAACGGATCAGCTGAATAAGCTGCTACGCGAAGAAATCGTGAATCTTTTAAAGGAGAACAACAGCGGTGATGTTGATGGATTTCCGATTCCTGAAACAACGAAGCCTTACGTAATTATGGTTGTGGGTGTGAATGGCGTTGGTAAGACCACGACCATTGGAAAACTGGCGCATCAACTAAAATCGTCTGGAAAGAATGTGGTTTTGGGTGCTGCGGATACGTTTAGGGCGGCTGCGGTTGACCAATTGATTATTTGGGGACAAAGGGTTGGCGTTCCTGTTATCAATCAGGGAATGAATGCCGACCCTGCTTCTGTGGCGTTTGATACGCTTGAATCTGCTGTTGCTAAAGGCGCTGATGTTGCGATTATTGACACGGCTGGTCGTCTTCACAATAAGGTGAATTTGATGAATGAGTTGACGAAGATTCGTAGGGTGATGGACAAGGTAGTTCCGGGTGCTCCGCATGAGATTCTACTCGTTTTAGATGCTTCGACCGGACAGAATGCGATTGAACAAGCAAAGGAATTTGTGAAAGCAACGGAGGTGAATGCCTTGGCGCTTACCAAATTGGATGGAACTGCGAAAGGTGGTGTTGTGATTGGAATTTCTGATCAATTCAAAATTCCTGTTAAATATATTGGTGTTGGCGAAGGGATTGAAGACTTGCAGGTTTTCAATCGCGAAGCGTTTGTGGATTCACTTTTCTCGAAGAATTAAGCCTTGAAAGCACGTACTCTTAAAAAGAACAAAATCAACGTAATCACGTTGGGCTGCTCAAAGAACATTTACGATAGTGAGGTTCTGATGGGGCAATTGCAAGCTAATAACCTCGAAGCCACGCACGAAAGCACGAATGACGATGCAAATATCATTGTCATCAATACCTGTGGTTTCATTGATAATGCAAAGCAGGAAAGCATTGACACGATTCTTCGTTTCGCGAAAGCGAAGGAAGACGGATTGGTGGAGAAAGTATTTGTGACAGGTTGTCTTTCTGAACGTTACAAGCCAGAACTGGAAAAGGAAATCCCGAATGTGGATCAATATTTTGGAACACGCGATCTTCCAAGATTGCTGAAGGTTCTTGGTGCTGATTACAAGCACGAATTGATTGGCGAACGATTGTTAACCACGCCATCGCATTACGCCTATTTCAAGATTTCGGAAGGTTGCGACAGGCCATGTTCCTTCTGTGCCATTCCGTTGATGCGTGGCAAGCACATCTCTACTCCTATTGAAGAATTGGTAGAGTCGGCCAAGAAACTTGCTGCTAAAGGCGTGAAGGAGTTGATGGTGATTGCACAAGATTCGACCTATTACGGATTGGATATTTATGGAAAAAGGCGTTTGGCCGATTTGCTAACTGAGCTTTGCAAAGTCGATGGAATTGAGTGGATTCGCTTGCATTACGCCTTCCCAACTGGTTTTCCTGAAGATGTGTTGGACGTGATTGCCAATGAGCCGAAGATTTGCAGCTACTTGGATATGCCGTTGCAACATATTGCCGACCCTGTGCTGAAATCGATGCGCAGAGGAACTACAAAGGACAAGACGACCAAACTGCTGAATCAAATCAAAGAACGTGTTCCTGGAATCGCTTTGCGAACGACTTTGATTGTTGGTTATCCAGGCGAAACGGAAGATGACTTCAATGTTTTGGTTGATTGGGTGAAGGAAATGCGCTTTGAGCGTTTGGGTGTGTTCACGTATTCTCACGAAGAAAACACGCACGCTTACCTCTTGGATGATGATGTTCCTCACGAGGAAAAACAAAGACGCGCAGAACTGGTCATGGAAATACAGCAAGAGATTTCGTTAGAAAAGAACCAAGAATTAGTCGGGAAGACATTGAAAGTTTTGATTGACCGCACAGAAGGTGACAATTACGTAGGAAGAACGGAATACGACTCTGTTGAGGTGGATAATGAAGTGTTGATTCCCGTAGCTGAGAATTATCTTAGAATCGGTGATTTCGCAAACGTGCAGATTACTGATGCAGAACATTTCGATCTATTCGGAAAAGTGGTTTGAAAAACATGTTTTTAGCCACAGATGCACGGATTTTCACAGATTTGACACAGATAGGTTTTTCTTTAAAAGTTCGGTGTCTAATGCATCTTTGTAGTCAACTCATTTAAATGGAAGTTTCTACCATTTCGTTGGAGCATACAGGCAGATTCAATCGACTTATTCTCGATTATGTGAATGGAGAAGAGAAACTCAAGGGGTTTTACGGTTTTGCACACAGTAGGGAGAATTACTCCAAGCAGATTGAGTTGCGGAAGCAATTTCCAATCAATCGGGAATTGTTGGCGGATTCGCTACTGAATCAGTACAAATCAGTCGGTGGAGCAAAGAATTCAGTTCTAACTAATATCGAATCGCTTCGGAACGAGCATACGTTCACTGTTACCACAGGTCATCAGCTCAACATTTTCACAGGACCACTCTATTTCGTTTACAAGATTCTGCACACCATTAAGTTAGCAGAAGAGCTTCGCGCAGCGTATCCAGAGAATAATTTCGTTCCTATTTATTGGATGAATTCGGAGGATCACGACTTGGCAGAAATTGGTCAGTTCAATCTGTTTGGAAAGAAATACGTGTGGGAAACTGCACAAACTGGTGCCACAGGAAGGATGAAACCCGAAAGTCTGGCGGAGTTTTGTTCTCAGTTGGAAGAAGTGTTTTCTAATAATGAAGAAACTCTTCAACTGGTTTCCATGTTCAGAAAGGCGAATACGGAATTCGGAAATCTTGCCACCGCAACGCGCTATTTTGCCAATGAGTTGTTCTCAGAATATGGCTTGGTTGTCATTGATAGCGATGATGCGTCACTAAAAAGTTCTTTCATTGAATTCGTAAAGAAGGATCTCCTCGAAAACCAACCTTACAAGTTGGTGCACGAGGCAAATCAAAAGTTAGATTCTGCCACCTATAACGTTCAGGTCAATCCTCGACAGATTAATTGCTTTTATCTGATTGATGCAATTAGAAATCGGATTGTAGCCACAGAAAAGGGCTTCAAGGTTTTTCAAACAGAGATTCGTTTCACAGAATCTGAATTGATTGCTGAACTCGAAAACCATCCCGAACGATTTAGCCCAAATGTGGTGCTTCGCCCGTTGTTTCAGGAATTTATTCTACCCAATTTGACCTACGTTGGCGGTGCTGGCGAATTAGCTTACTGGCTTCAATACAAGGATTATTTCAATGAAATGGGAGTGAGTTTTCCAATGCTTTCGCTCAGAAATCATTTCCTATTGATTGATGGCCAAACAGCCGAGAAGATGGAGGAACTGAAACTAGTTCCCGAAGACATGTTCCATTCGGTTGACGACCTTATCAAAGAGCATGTTCTTGAAATTTCGGATGCGGATGTATCTCTGGATGATGAACTGAAACTCCTGTCACAACTTTACAGCGGATTAAAGGAAAAAGCTACAGACATTGATGCTTCGTTGGTTGCTTCCATAGAAGCGGAGCAATCGCGAATTGAAAAAGGCATTGAGCAATGGGGAAGTCGGTTCTCACGTTCTCTCAAGAAGAACAACGAGGTTTCGGTTAATCGAATAGACAAAATCCACCGGAAACTATTCCCTAACGGATACCTTCAAGAACGGCACGATAACTTCCTCGAATTCTACTCAAAGTACGGTCAACAATTTTTCAAGGAGATTCATGCGGCAACCGAGCCTTTCTCCACCGAATTCAGAACGCTGAGTTTTAGAAAATCTTAGGAGTACTCTTCGGTCCGTGCCAGTTGTAGCAGTTCCGAGCACGCTTTTTTGCATACCTCGACTTTGTACCGAAAGTGGCTCGAGTGAATTCAATTATCAACGCAATTTCGTGACTACCAGAAGTAGACCCAGCAAGTTTTGACAACGTAAGATCATAGCTGTAGCCAATCTGATACATAAATTTCTTGCTTCTGGTCATGCCTCTCATTCCCAAATTAAACATGATTGCGTCTGTGTCGTTTGTCTCAAATTTGAACTCATTACGATACCACACACCAATCATCATCGGAGCTCTAAGCGCATACATTCCCACATTCAGGGTTGAAAGCGTACGCTGGTGCTCGTACATAATATTAGGAGAGAGATACAACGGATTCTTGCTTCTCACTTTAGACAGAGAAACAAGCATACTGTAATGAGCCAAAAGCCTAATTGGCAGTTTCTCGGTTCTACCCAGAAGAGATTCGTTTGGCTGGGTAATATGATGTGCTGCAAATCCTACCGTGTTGGCAATGGATTTCTTACTCCTGATTCGTTTACCTCCAGGCGTAATATTGAATCGAGCCAACATACCTGCATTAAAATCGGGCATTTCTACCTTTAGCCTGTCTGGCTGTTGGGCGTTTGAAGGATTGATATTGCCGTAAATAGGATGCAGTTGATCGGAAAAAACGAATGCGTCCCAATCTTTGATTTGCTTGCTCATGTATGCGGCATCTAGCCCAAAATGAATATCGAAGCTTCTTGGGATTACAATCAAACGATACGAATACATGAAGCTAAAACGCTGTGTCTGCAATCGGCCTTCTCCTTCATTACCGACTACAGCTAAAAAACCAATTCCTCCAAAAATATTAGGGTCGCCAATATCAACCCCACCAGAAAACGTAGAGAAGTCGCCAGGAACAGCCGACCACAGGTTTCGATAGTTGAAGTTGAACCTCAAACCTAAATCTACTCCCGCATAAGCAGGATTGATATAGGTTCTATTGGCATAGAATTGCGTGAAAGTAGCATCTTGAGCAAAAGCATCAGACATCCCAATTATACCAATAACAACCGCAAAAAATATTTTTCGCATCATACTCAACTAAGTCTTGATTGTTGGATTTATACTGTAAGATCAGGTTTTCGTTACAAAAATCTGCATCTCAATTCCACTCAATGTCTATCAACAGCAAAACTTGAACATTTTTTTTCATTGCTATATGCTTGCACCGCTTCCTTGAATTACCTTCGAATCCGTGATTAGACACACTTTCATTTACCTCATTCTCTCTATTCTTGCCGTTGGATGCATAGAGTTAGACGACAAAGACAAGCCAGTTGTACTTATAGATTCGCCTCTTGATGGTGATGTTATTACCACCGATGCTGGATTGCGATTGCTGGCAACGCTTACAGACAACACCGGGCTTCTTCAGTACAAAATTGTCATCACAGGAATTGACTCTCTTAATGATGTTGGTGCGGATTCAACATTTTCTATCACGCTCATCCATGGAATTTCGGATAAACCAGAAACATTCCTCCTCGATTATTTGATTGCATTGGACGACACCACATTCAATGGTCATTATCAATTAACGCTTTCATGTGTTGATGTGGAAGGGAATGAGGCAGTTCGTGATACAGTCCTATTCCGAATCAAAAACAGTATTGATCACGAGCCTCCAATTATTACTGTTAGTGTTGATGGAATGAATGCTGGAGACACCTTGACTTTTGGTCAAATAATTAGTCCTAGAGGATTTATCACTGATTCACAATCGTTGATTTACGCTGATATTTTTATCGGACGGGCAAATTTTTCTGACACCGTGAGATACAACGCCTTCACTTGGATAGAAAACAATAACATTGATTTTACAAACAATTATCTTTGGTGGCACAATGTGGATAGCACTTGGTCTCAAGGCGCATATCACATTTATTACACCGCTTGGGATAATTATTCAGGCGTTTCCCACACCATTCCATTTTACGTTAAGTATTGATTTTCTATGATTGAGGAAAAGAGAAGAACCTTTGTTTTTGATTTTGATAGCACGCTCACTCAGGTCGAAGCGTTTGAAGAATTAGCCGAAGTCTCGCTAAAAGGCGACCCGAAACGAAAGGAAAGGATTGCACAGATTGGCCGGATAACGGATCAAGGAGTAGATGGCGACATCACCTTCACCGAATCCTTGGAACTGAGATTAAAAATTCTAAATGCGCACAAAAATCATTTAGATGCACTGGTTAGAAGATTGAGCCGGAAAATTTCTCCATCCATATCGAGAAACAAGGATTTTTTCAAGCAGTTTTCAGACGACATTTATATCCTTTCATGTGGTTTCAAGGAGTTTATTGATCCGATTATGGCGAAATATAATGTTCCGTCTGACCGAATTTTCGCCAACACATTTGAGTACGATGACAACGGATTTATCATGGGATTTGACCGCGATAACGACCTCTCTAAACCAGATGGGAAAATCGATCAGTTGAAGAAAATGGATCTGCCGGGCGAAATTCACATGATTGGTGACGGATTCTCTGATTACCAGACACGCGCTGCCGGAATTGCAGACAAATTTTATGCCTTCACCGAAAACATTTCTAGGTCAAATATCTTGGACAAGGCCGATCATATTGCACCAAGTTTTGACGAATATCTCTTCAACGAACATCTTCCTATGGCCATTTCTTATCCAAAAAACAGAATTAAAGTCTTGTTGCTCGAAGGAATCCATGAAAATGCCGTGCAGCAATTAAAAACAGAAGGTTATCAAGTTGAACTGCTTGCGGACAGTTTGAACGAAGATGAGCTGTGCGAAGCTGTAAAGGGAAAGCATCTAATAGGTATACGTTCCAAGACTCAGATTACAAAACGAGTAGTTGAATCTGCGGATAGGCTGCTGGCAATCGGAGCCTTCTGTATTGGAACCAATCAGATTGATTTGAACGCATGTATGCACAAAGGCATTTCTGTGTTCAATGCGCCATATAGCAACACAAGAAGTGTGGTTGAAATGGTAATTGGTGAAATGATAATGCTGATGCGTGGTACGCACCAAAAAAGCATGGCCATGCACCGTGGAGAATGGGACAAATCTGCCAAGGGAAGTTATGAAATCCGCGGAAAAAAACTCGGAATTGTAGGCTACGGAAACATCGGTTCGCAATTGAGCGTGTTGGCTGAAGCATTGGGAATGCAGGTTATTTATTTTGACACCGGTGATAAGCTTGCTCTTGGAAACGCTCAGAAAATGAACAGCCTCAAAGACCTGATGAAGAAGGCCGATGTGGTTTCGCTTCATGTGGATGGAAACCCGAACAACGAGGGGATTATCGGCAAAAAGGAGTTAGGATGGATGAAGAACGGAGCCGTATTCATTAATCTCGCAAGAGGAAAAGTGGTCGATTTGGTCGCATTGAAAGCTGCTTTGGAATCTGGCAAAATACGCGGAGCAGCCATTGACGTTTTCCCAAGCGAACCAAAATCAAATGACGAGTCGTTTCAATGTCCGTTCACAGGAATGGATAACGTAATCCTCACGCCACATATTGGCGGAAGCACGATTGAGGCACAGAAAAACATTGCGGCTTATGTGCCAGATGCATTGGTCAATTACATCAATACGGGAGATAGCTTTGCAAGCGTGAACCTTCCGGGTGTGCGCGTTCCTGCAATTCACGGAGCACACCGATTGCTGCACATTCACAACAACATTCCAGGAATCATGGCCCGCATCAACAACATTTTCTCTAGATTCAACATCAACATTGTCGGGCAATACCTCAAAACCAATCAGGATATCGGTTATTTGGTAACGGACATCGACAAGGAATACAACTCAGATGTGGTGGATGAACTCAGAAGAATCGATCACACGATTAAATTAAGAGTGCTTTATTGATTCTTGAAATTATTCGCTCATATCACGTAAGTGGATGATTGAAATCAAAAAGGGACGAAGGGCAAAGGACAGGGGACGGTTTCGTGCCTCATCCGTGCTGGCAGGCAGGTTTCAACTCAAAACAGGGAGTTGGTGAGTTATTTATTGTTGATGACCAGTGCTGCAATCACACCCGGTATCCACCCCAAACAGGTTAGGATAAAGGTGATGAGAATGGAACCACAGCCTTTGTCGTAAACGGCAAGAGGCGGGAAGATGATGCAGAGAATAACGCGACCTAGAGACATGAAGCTAAGTTAAGGTTTCAATTCCTTTTTCAAATCCGCCATTTTTATCGCGGTAATAGCTGCTTCGTCTCCTTTGTTTCCATGAATACCACCAGCACGGTCAAGTGCTTGCTGCATCGTGTTCGGAGTAAGAACTCCAAAGATGACGGGAATGTTGTATTTCATATTGAGGTCGGTAATGCCTTTGGCAACCGCATCGCAGATAAAATCAAAATGCTTTGTCTCTCCCTGAATCACAACGCCAATGCAAATAATGGCATCGAACTCTTTACGCTCAGCCATCAGCTGCGCGCCAAGTGTCAGTTCAAAACTTCCAGGAACGTTGCGCCTGACAATATCGCTTTCAGAAGCACCGAATTTCAGAAGCGTTTCCTTAGCTCCGAGCGTAAGTGCTTCTGTGATTTCAGTATTCCATTCGCTTACAACAATGGCAAACCGCATTCCATCAGCAGAAGGAACGGAATTCGCATCGTAAGAAGATAGATTTTTGAGAGCCGAGGCCAAAACTAGTTCAGATTTGCCTCTGCTCGGGCAATGTACTTTTCGGCATTTCTACCTTCGTTGGTTGTAGGATATTTCTCCTTCACCTGAGTATAGTAGTCAATCGCCTTGTCAAATTTCCCCTCTTTTTCGGCTGCAAAACCTGCTTTTTGAAGGTAAATCGGTGACGTAAAATCATTGTCGCTTTCTGAAACGGCTATCTCATAGTAGCTCAAAGCTTCAGCCACGTTATCCAATTCCATGTACGCATCTCCAATAGCACCTAAAGCAACAGCACCAAGCATTTCGCCAGCACCATCAAACTCTTTCAATTCCCCGATTGCTTCTTCAAACGCACCTGTTCTCAAATAGGAGATCCCTGCATAATAATGAGCGAGGTTTCCTGCTGAAGTACTGCCGTATTCATCAGCAACATCAAGGAATCCAAGGTAGTTTCCATCACCGTTCAAGGCTAGGTTAAAACTGTCTTTTTGAAAATAAAGCTCAGCCATGAACATCTGTCCGTGCGCTTCCTGCTCCAATGGCTCCAAATAAACACGGTTGTAAGCATAAAAGCCCACAACAACCGCAATGATAGCGCCTACAACGCCAATGATCACAGTCTGATTTTCGTTGATAAAGTCCTCCGTTTTGGAATAAACCTGCTCAACATCAACGATTACCTCGTCCTTTTCAGATTCAATTTTCTTCTTAGCCATGTACTAATTTTTCGAAGCGCAAAAATAGGATTAATTTGATATTGGAAACGCGCCAATTTCAGCACGAAAAGTCCTCCGTCCTACTTCTTTTTCTTCTTATTGTTGACACTCTTACTGCCACGCGTTCTGGGCTTCTTATACTTCTTCTCTATCATTGGACGGTAAGAACCACCTTGATTGGTCTTTTGGTTCTTGTCCTTCTTT
>Ga0105052_10005382_pt1 | contig 13534 bp, 15 predicted proteins | sample FRY03_FD_78094 | JGI IMG/M metagenome (GOLD analysis project Ga0105052, IMG submission 78094) | Freshwater microbial communities from Lake Fryxell liftoff mats and glacier meltwater in Antarctica - FRY-03 | ecosystem: Environmental > Aquatic > Freshwater > Ice > Glacier meltwater ... | reverse complement strand
AATTTGGGGTAAGGGGAGATTTGTCTAAAAAATAAAAAACAACACCAAAATCCAGAATTTTAGACTATAAAAAATAAGATTTTCAAAATTAGGTATTGAGGATTCTATTTGCGACTTTTGGGTTATATTTATTTTGATTAACGATTTATTAAAATTGCAATTACTATTTTTTAAATTATATTTGCGCGACCTTTAAAATTGAATATACAATCATTAAAATAGAAAGAATTATGTCAACTGAAAAAACAAGATATACGGAGAGTGAATTAGCTGAATTTAGAGAAATTATTTTATCGAAATTTAAAGAAGCTAAGGAAGATTATGTATTGCTTCAAAAATCTTTATCCAATGGAGATAATGGTACTGATGATACCGGAAGATCTTTTAATATGATGGAAGATGGATCTCAAACATTATCGAAAGAAGAAACAGCCCAATTATGTGCTAGACAAGAGAAATTCATTCAGAGTTTAGAATTTGCTTTAGCAAGAATTGAAAATAAGACTTACGGAATATGCAGAGTAACAGGGAAATTAATTCAAAAAGAACGTTTGAAATTAGTACCTCATGCTACTTTAAGTATAGAAGCTAAAAACATGCAAAAATAAGCTTGTGAAAAAAAATATAATATTAGTGGGGACAATTGTTGTCCTCATTTTATTTTTTGACCAATTACTAAAAGTATATATTAAATCTACTTTTATGCCTGGAGAAGTACGCCCCTTATTAGGTAGTTGGCTTGTGCTTGATTATATCGAAAATCCAGGAATGGCATTTGGAACAACTTTTGGTTCAAGCATGTGGCACAAATTAGCGTTGAGTATTTTTCGTTTGTTTGCTATTGGAGGAATCTGTTATTATTGGTTTCAACAAGCTAAAAAGGGAATTAAACGCGAGTTTCTTATTGCTTTAGGACTTATTATTGCTGGCGCTACAGGTAATTTATTAGACTCTATGTTTTATGACTTCTTCTTTAAATTTGATCCGTGTATGCCCTATAACCACATGAAAGGTTCAGGTGTTGTTGCAACTTGTGGTTGTTGCGGTGAAGAAGTGAGACATACTGGATTTTTATTGGGAAATGTAGTAGACATGTTCAAATTTGAAGCTACTTGGCCACAGAGTTTTCCTTGGATTGGTGGAAATCAAGTATTCCCAGCAATTTGGAATTTAGCTGATTTTTCAATCTCTTGTGGAATTATTCTAATTTTTATCCGTCAAGGTAGTTATTTTCCAAAAGCTAAAAAGAATAAAAGTAAAGAGGGCGAAGAATGAAGATCATTGTAATGATCTTCATTCTGATTAGCATCTCCTTATCAGCTCAAGATACTTTTCAGAAAACAATCATTCCTCAACATGCAAGAAGGTATGAAAGATATGAAATACAGCTTCAATTAGACCCAATAACTCAAAGCAAAATACATCAATTTATTGTTAGAAATGATTCATTAGCTTTAAATCCTTTCGACCCAAAAAGCATCAGTGTAGAAGCTCAATTCATTGCTCCTTCAGGTAAGAAATTTAACTGTTATGGCTTCTATTACCAACCCTATAAAGAAAACACCTTGTTTGATCGTTGGGATAAAGACAGCACCTCTTATCCTTGGCGAATTAGGTTTGCTCCTGATGAGGTAGGCGAATGGAAAGTTTCACTTATCTATAAAACTAAAAACTCAATTTCTGAATTTGTTACGGCTTCTTTCAATTGTAATAATTCTAATAGAAAAGGAAACTTAACAATATTGAAAAATGGGAATCAAACCAATCGATATTTAACTTATGAATCAGATAGTTCTGACTTTTTTGCTGTTTCAAATAATATTTCAAGTGGTGGATTTTATTCCTATAAACCTTCTCAAAATATACGTCACTTAAAAGGTGTAAAGCAGTTAATCGATGTAGGTGGAAATTTTACACGCTTCGATATGCAACCACAAGCAGCTTTGCCAGATTGGCCTCAGATCTCTAATTATAAATCGAAGTTAGATGAAATGTATGCTTTTGATCGTATTGTTGATTTATGCGAAGCCAATAATGTCTATTTTATAATTTTTCGCCACCATGTTGAATTATTGGACAGTAAAATTAATCCTGGGGGATCCGATTGGAGTGGTGTAAGTTGGTATGATAATCCTTATCGTAAACTACTACAACTAGCAACTAAAAAAGAATATTTTACTGACTCGGTTGCTAAAGAATGGCAGCTAAATTCATTGAGGTATGTTTTCTCACGTTGGGGCTATAGTCCCAATTTTTCTTTCTATGGATATTCTGAAGTTGATAATTGGTACAAAGATTTATTAAAGGATGAGCAGGTCTTAAATACTGATTTTAACGAAAACGAAGCATTGACATTATTTAAAGATTGGTTTTATGAACAAAAAAATTACATATTAGACTCTTTAAATGAAAAGATGCTCTTCTCTAATTCATTCAGTACATTGCCAAAAGCTGAAAAGAATATTCATTTTGAAGGACTTTTTTCTCAATCGGATATTATTTCGATTCATGATTATGGAACCACCAAAAAGGTCAATTATCAAAATCGTTTTCATGCTTTAACTACAAATCATATCCGTTTCAATAAACCTGTCATTCTTGAAGAAATGGGGGTTTCAGATAACAAATTAAAAATTTATTGCTGCACAGGGATAGAGTACCATAATAGTATTTGGTCAACCGTTATGATGGGTGGATTTGGAACAGGAATGGATTGGTGGTGGGATAGAGGTGTGCAAGATTTCGGGTATCATTTAGACTTAAGATTAGTGTCCGATTTCTTCAATGATATACCTTTAAACAAGCTAGATTTCTCTCCTCAAAGATGGTCAGACGGTAGGCTAGAAAAAAGATTAATTGAAAATTTTGCATTGGTTTCTAAAGAAAAAGAAAATGTTTTAGGTTGGGTACATAATGCAACCTATTATTGGAGAAATTTAACGAAAGATTTACCTTGTTTGCAAGAATTAGTCGACGATGGAAAACTGAATGACCCTTGTTTTGTAGGAGAAGGGCACAATTTAAACGATGAGGGTACAGGAGATTATCAACGCGAAAATTTTAAAGATAATTATACAGATTCATTAGGAGCTCAACCTATTGTAAACAAGTCAATTTCAATGAATCCTATTTTTAAAATAAAGACCTTAAAGATGAGCAATGGGTTTTCTAAGAATTGGTATAAAATTATTTTTTATGAAGTTAATTCAGATGAACTCAGGACTAGAAATGAATATTCACAAATTATAAGTACTAATCTGTTCGGAACACTGAAAATTCATGTTCCTAATCTTGAAATCACAAATCCAGATTTTGCTTACAAGATTCAATTTATAGGGAAATCAAAGAAGAATACTGGAGTATTGCTTAATTAGTGGCTGGATGGAAATTCATCTTATGCTAATTATATTTAAGAGTAATTCCCCATCAAAAGCTTCGCTTTTTCTTCTACATTTCATTGCTTATGCCAAAAAGTGCTTCGATTATTATTTTTTATACCTATCGGGAGCTTTGCCATAAAAGATTTTATTGCGCTCCTTCAGAGCTTAGTAGTTTGTGTTATCACTATCGATGGGCTACACCCATCGTTAATGAATTAATGCCCTTCAGGCCTTCTCCTTTAAAAAAAACCGAAAGTGCGAAATATCCTTGTGGTAAAGTCCCCAACTGGCACATAAGAGAAATTATTGGTCTCCAACTTTAGACGTTGATCCAAATGATTCAAGATTGCAACAAAAGATTTTCCTTCCTTGAGTAAGAATGAAGGAACATGACCATTTCCAACATTTAAACTCCCAATTTACTGAAATCACTACCTGTTGGTTCTTCAAAAATTTCTAATTTAAATTCAGGAGCAATTGTGATGAGATGATCAAAAATATCTGCAATAATTTTTTCGAATGGCAACCAATCTTGAACAGCACTAAAACAATAGATTTCTAAAGGAAGACCTTTAGGTGTAGGATCTAACTGACGAACCATTATGGTCATATCGCTTTTTATCAAAGGGTTAGTAGTGATATAGTTTTCAGCATAGATTCTAAAAACACCAATATTAGTTAACCTTCTAATGTTCAAAAGAGGACTGTCTTCATCATTCTTAATCTTTTCGTTATGCTCTTGAATTTCCTCTTTCTTATCGTTTAAGTAATCTTTGATTAAGCGGTATTTTTTGTAATGCTCAACTTCATCATCATTGAAAAATTGAAAACTACTCATCTTAAAATTGATAGAACGCTTAATTCTTCGTCCTCCAGAATCTGACATCCCTCTCCAGTTTTTAAATGAATCAGTAATAAAAGCATAAGTAGGTATAGTAGTAATTGTTTTGTCCCAATTTTGAACTTTAACAGTGTTTAAGTTTATTGAAATAACAGCTCCATCAGCATCGTATTTTGGCATAGAAATCCAATCTCCCGTTCGAACCATATCATAAACAGAAATTTGAACACTTGCTACTAATCCTAATATAGTGTCCTTGAAGACCAACAACAATATTGCTGTCATTGCTCCCATTGCTCCTAAGAAGTAGAAAGGACTTTTCCCTAAAAGGACAGAAAGGATTAAAATTCCTCCTATTAAATAAACGATAATTTTTACGACCTGAATGTAACTATTGATAGGTTTATCTTTAAAAATAGGAGATTCACTAAAAATATCATCCATCACAGACAACATGGCATTAACACTCCAAATAACAACAGCAATAATTGCAGCATCAGAAATAACAGTCGTGTATTGAATAATAGATGGAAACTCAACGAAAATTTGTGGTATTCCAAAATCGAAAATTAAAAAAGGTATAACGGATGATAGTTTGTCAAATACTTTGCGCTCTATTAAAAGATCATCCCATTTTGATTTAGTTTTAAGGAACATTCTATGTACGGTTGCATCAACAATTTTAGTTGTTAATTTCCATGCGATATAGGCAACTAAAATTAACGTAATTGTTTGAATCGGTAATTTAAAATATACAACCGATTCTGGTGAAAGGTGAAAAGATTTAATTAACCATTCATCTAACCATATCGCTGTTGTAGTGTAATTCTTATCCATTTCAACTATTTTTTTGAATTACAAAGGTAACAATCGAGAAGACATTTTCGAAATGAGGAGCATAACATTGGCGGATTAAAATTATTTTGAGGTGCTAAATAGTGTCTGGTCGGAAACTCGTGATTTTTCACACCTCGTTTCCTAATCAAAAAGTCGGTTGTTAATTTTACGTCATTTTTTTTCTGAATTCAGAAAATATAGTAGTGATTTTTGATTTTTTCAATTTTTTATCGAAAAACACTAGCTTTTAGTCTGAATTGGACGTATTTATCCCATAGAGTCATTGGTAAGTTCAATTAGTAAATGCGACAAATTAGCAAGAGTACGAACTTCCAGCATTGAAAATTATTCTGAATGGAAAAATTTAAAAAAAGATTTTGAAAGATTAAGTAAAAAAAGATTTTGGATATTCTAAAATTCGAAATTGTTGAATCTGAAAGACAAACATAAACTGAAAACCATAGTAGGCGTGGTACCCATACCAGTCACTAACATCTAAGGCTTAAACACGGAGTAGCGATAGCGGAACTGCGAATTAAGGAATGGTTGACCATTGCATCTAAATAAATTAATAATACTGATTTATTTTGTTTTAAATCTAACTTTATACCGAGTATATTTGACTTCATTTTTTAATAAGCTTCCATGTTTCAAAAATATAAATACCATATACTACTCCATGCGGTTATCTTCTTATGGGGGTTTACTGGAATTTTAGGGAAACTAATTCACCTGGATTATTATCATATCGTATGGAATAGATTGCTTTTTGCTGTTATTGGACTTTCGATTGCTTTTATATTCATGAAGAAATCTATTAAAATTCAATCTCGCAAAGAATTGCTTCAACTTATTGGGGTTGGAATATTGGTTGCCGCGCATTGGCTTACATTTTATAAATCTATTCAACTATCAACAGCTTCGTTGGGTATTTTATGTCTATCTACTGTCACGTTACATGTTTCATGGCTGGATCCTATTGTGCGTAAAAAAAGATTTTCAAAAATTGAATTCATGCTTGGATTTCTTGTAATTGGAGGGATTTATATTGTTTCAAGTGACTTTAACCCAAAAGACTATGAAGCTTTAGCATACGGCTTGACCTCCGCTTTTCTTGCTGCACTCTTCTCTGTTTTTAATGGTTATCTTGTTCAGAATTCAAACTCGTCAACTATGACCTTTTATGAGTTACTAACTGGATTAGTTTTTATTTCAATTATCTTCTTATTTCAAGGAAAAATTGACCGTAGTTTGTTTGAAATGACATTATCTGATTTTCTTTGGTTACTGTTTTTAGGAATAATATGCACTTCATTTGCTTTCATTGCATCTATTAATGCACTTAAACATTTAGGAGCATTTACAGTATCTTTAAGTATTAATTTAGAGCCAGTTTACACCATTTTACTAGCTATTTTCATCCTCCATGAGAATCAGGAATTAGGAAACTCTTTCTATTTAGGGTCTTTACTAATAATTGGAGTTGTAGCTGCAAACCCGATTTTGAAATACTACATTAAAAGAAGAGCAAAAGTCCTGTGATTTGAAATTATTTATAAAAATTCATTTCATCAATATACTTCATAACTGGTTGAGTTAAAAGATATCGCACATCCTTACCTTCTAAAATTGCTTTTCGAATAAAAGAAGCTGAAATTTTCATAAGAGGAGCATCCTTACAAATAGTAACATTTGGGTGGTACTGATAAGGATAATCTTTAACATTATTCGCTAATTCATCTTCAGACTGTTCTTGAATTGTTAACACTCTTGGGTAAACATAAAATTGATAATTGGCAATCAATACTTCGTGATTTTTCCATTTATGCAAAGTCCTGAGGTTATCTTCTCCCATAATCAATGAAAACTGATGAGTTGGATGTTTATCTTTTAAATAAGCTAAAGTAGTTGCTGTATAACTTGGTTTTGGAAGTTTAAACTCAATATCAGACGCTTTTAATTTATCATTGTTTTCTATTGCTTCCTGAACAATTGCTAAACGATGGATATCTGCTAAAAGCGTACTTTTTTGTTTTAGTGGATTATGCGGTGAAACTACTAACCAAACCTCATCTAAATCGGTGTAATCTACCATATAATTAGCAATTACTAAATGTCCTACATGAATCGGGTTAAATGTTCCAAAATACAATCCAACTTTCATTTTACTGTTTTAAAAAATGAAGAATCTCTTGTTCTACTTTGTTAATAGCAACTTCTAATTCGTCGTTGACAACAATCGTATCGAAATCTTTAGCGCGAGAAAGTTCTTCAGACGCTTTCGACATACGTAATTGAATCTTATCTTCTGTTTCGGTGCTTCTATTTCTTAGTCTTTTTTCAAGTTCTTCATAGCTTGGAGGTTGAATGAAAATAGAAAGAGCATTTGCTCCAAAAATCTTCTTTAAGTTAATTCCACCAACAACATCAACGTCAAAAACGACAGTATTGTTTTTATCCCAAATAGATTGAATTACAGATTTTAATGTCCCGTAGTAATTGTTTTTATAAACTTCTTCCCATTCAATAAAAGCATCTTTTTCAATTTCATTTTTGAAACCTTCAATTCCTAAGAAATGATAATCAACACCATCAATTTCTTTTCCTCTTGGCTCTCTACTACAGGCTGAAATAGAAAATTCTAATCCTAAATTTTTCTTCAACAAAGATTGAACAATAGTAGTTTTACCTGCACCAGATGGAGCTGAAAAAATGATGCATTTTCCTGTTTTATTTTCTGACATATCTTTCTAAAAACTAAATTCCACTAATTGCTATAATGTATTTAAAATCTGTTCTTTAATTTTTTCTAAATTATCTTTCATATCCACTACCAATTTTTGCATTTCGGCATGGTTACTTTTACTTCCTAAAGTATTAATTTCTCTTCCAATTTCTTGACCGATAAATCCTAATTTTTTTCCTCCAGAAGGCAAAACCATCGTTTCTAAATAATAATCTAAATGGTTCATTAAACGCATTTTTTCTTCCGAAACATCTAATTTTTCAATGAAAAAGATCATTTCTTGCTCAAAACGATTATCGTCATACGACTTAGTCTCCATTTCTTCCAAGCTTTTTTTCATTCGAGCACGGATGGTTTCAATTCGCTCGTTTTCATATTTAGGCACTTCGAGTAGTAAAGAGCGAATATCTTCAATACGAGCATTAAATTCATTCTCTAAAGCGATTCCTTCTTGTCTTCTAAAATCGTTTATTTGATCACAAGCCTCTTTAAATAAGTCTAAAAACCAAGCTTTTTCCTCAGAAGATAATTCTTCTTTTTCGTTAATAAAAATATCTGGCATCCTTAAAATTAAGGACATATAATCATCCGGAGTTTGACCGATGGATTCACCAACAGCTTTCAGGTCATTGTAATATGCTTTCGCTAAATCTTTGTTTATGGTGTAGTTTTTTGTGTCTCCTGTACTGTCAATACTAACACTTACATCAACTTTACCCCTATCTAACTCTTTACTTATTGTTCCACGAATTTCGCCTTCTAACTCTTTGTAGAAAGAAGCGCATCGGATATTTAAATCTAACGATTTACTATTTAGTGAACGAATTTCAATTGAAACTCTTTTTCCAAGATAGGTAGAAGTAGCTTTACCGTACCCTGTCATTGATTTTAACATAGAACAAATTTTCGTTAAAAATACCAAAAAATACATAACTGTTATGGATTTTAACCAATCTGTGTGAATTTCCAGCTAAAATTTTTCTTTTTTATATCTTTGTCTTTAAATTACACAATAGCTTGCTTGTAAGAGTGTCTTCTTTTATAAGAAGTGCTCTTTTTCACCATTAAGGTGACCTCTAAAAATTCATTTTTTTCATTATTTATCTTTTGAGATCCATCACTTATTTTTACATTTTCAGTGAAATTTAGTTCCAATTTCAATCTAACAACACTATCCCAAATCATTTTAATCCTAGGAATTATTGGTCTAATGATACTGGAGCAGCAGAAGTTGATTATATTTTTGAAAAAAAATAACACAATAATTCCTTTGGAAGTAAAATCTTCAGAAAATTTAAAATCAAAATCATTGAAAATTTTCCATGAAAAAAATAAAAGTATTTATTGTTATAGAACATCTTTAGCTGATTATAGGGAGGAAGAATGGTTAACAAACAACCCATTGTATGGAATTGGTGAAGTATTTAAACATTTTTAACACGTAACTCTCCAAAATATTCTGATATTTATTGCTCTATAAATTAAGATTAAATGAAAGCAAACCATGAAATAGATTTCGAAATCATTGGAAGTGAAATGCAATGTGTTGAAATTGAATTAGATCCTCAAGAAACGGTCATTGCTGAACCAGGTGCTTTTATGTACATGGATGGTGGAATTGAAATGACGACTATTTTTGGAGATGGCTCAAAACAAAGCAGTGGTTTATTGGACAAGCTTTTTGGTGCTGGAAAACGTTTGTTGACCGGAGAAAGTATGTTTATGACAGCTTATACACATACTACTTATGGTAAGGCAAAAGTTGCTTTTGCATCTCCTTATCCAGGAAAAATTATTCCGATTGATTTGAGTGAATTCGGTGGAAGAATTATTTGTCAAAAAGACGCATTTTTATGTGCTGCTAAGGGTGTTTCTGTTGGAATTGAATTTCAACGTAAACTTGGTACTGGTTTGTTTGGAGGTGAAGGATTCATCATGCAAAAATTAGAAGGTGATGGAATGGCTTTTTGTCACGCAGGAGGGCATATCATCAAAAAAACATTAAAAACTGGAGAAACATTAAGGGTAGATACAGGTTGTATTGTGGCTTACACAAAAGATATTGATTACGACATAAAATATGTTGGAGGGGTAAAAAATATGATTTTTGGTGGAGAAGGTGTGTTTTTTGCAACATTAACAGGTCCGGGAGAAGTGTGGTTACAAACTCTACCTATTTCTCGATTAGCATCTCGTGTGTTATCGTTTAATAGAGGCTCTCGAAAAGAAGAAGGAAGTATTTTAGGAGGTTTGGGGAATCTTTTTGATGGTGATGGTAGGTAATCAAATACTGAAAATACGATTCAAATTATGCTTTTCAAGTGAAGATTTGGGATTAAGGATGAATACTCACTATATTTGTACATAAAAAAATTAAAATTATGTCTGATAAAAGCCAAATTTCATCAAATAAAGCACCTAAAGCTTTGGGTTTATATCCACATGCTAGAAAAGTAGGAAATTTATTATTTCTTTCAGGGGTTGGGCCTAGAGTTGCAGGTTCAGATTCAACAGATTCTGAAGTCCCTGGCTTAAAATTAGATAAATCAGGTAATTATATTGAGTTTGATTTTGAAGCTCAATGTAGAAGTGTTTTTGAAAATGTTAGAATTATTCTAGAAGAATCGGGTTCTGATTGGAATCAATTAGTGGATGTTACTGTCTTCTTAGTAAATATGAAAAGAGATTTCCAAACATACAACCGTTTGTATGCGGAATATTTCAAAGACAGTTTTCCATGTAGAACTACTGTTGAAGTGAATTGTCTTCCTTCTCCTATCGCTATTGAATTAAAATGTATCGCAACAATTGATTAAATTATGTTAAATTTTATTATTCGCTGTTTTTTAGCAGTTTCGTCTCTTTCTTATGTTGTTTATTTATTTGCAACAGGACATTGGGGTTGGGCAATCACTATGATTTTTGTGGCTGCAATTATTGTTTTATCTTTCTTTAGAAATGAACGTATGATTTTAGGTTTAAATCAAATGCGTATCGGTAATACAGATAAGGCAAAAATGCACATCAATAAAATCGAACCAAGATTTTTACCTAAAAAACAACATGCTTATGTTTTGTTCTTACAAGCGGTTTTAAATAGTCAGGAACTAGGTTTTGCGAAAAGTGAACAATTATTGCGTAAAGCTTTGGGTATGGGATTAAGAACAGCACAAGATCAAGCGGTTGGAAGAATGCACCTAGCTGGGATCTGTGTTCAAACAAATCGCCGTCAAGAAGCTACAAGTTTATTAGCTGAAGCTAAGAAATTGGATAAAAATGGTATGATGAAAGAGCAAATCACTCAAATGCAGCAGCAGATGAAAGTAGGTGTGCCTTCTAAAAATCAAATGCGTATGGCACAAATGAGTGGTGGACGTCAAAAATCACCTAGAAATAGATAGAAGGGGGATAGACAAAAGACCTCCGTCAGCTGACGGATCATAGATTTAAGACATAAGGCTGACATTATTTCTGTTTTATTAGACTTTTTTTTAAAACAAACGGTTCTAAACTATCTAATTGTTTATCAAGTAATTCCTTATAAATTTTTCAGATACTTGAATATGTAAAGAACATTATTTATAAAAATTATTAAATACTAGTGTTCTTTAAACTTCATCTAGAAAAATGATTCTATTTCACCCCTCAGATTAAAAATTTAATGGAAAACGAACGTCTATATACAACTGGTTGGGAAGATTACGAACTCATTGATGCAGGTGGCGGTAAAAAATTGGAGCGTTGGGGGGAAATTATAACTATACGTCCAGAAGTTCAAGCTTACTTTAAATCTGAATTACCATTTTCTGAATGGAGTAAACAAGCTCATTTTGAATTCATCTCCAAAGGTGGTCAAAAAGGGGAGTGGAAAGAACTAAAACCAGGCACTCCGTTTAATTGGTCTATCCAATTCAATCAACTTTCATTTCAATTAGAGTTAACAAAATTTAAGCACGTTGGTTTATTTCCTGAGCAACGCATAAATTGGGATTTCATCACCTCAAAATTAGCTCCTGAAAAACGATTCCTAAATTTATTTGCATATACAGGTGCAGCTTCTTGTGTTGCAAGAAATACAAAAGCAGAGACTGTTCATGTAGATTCTGTGAAGCAGCTTATTGGTTGGTCTAAAATTAATCAAGAAGCATCGCATTTAGAAAACATTAAATGGGTGCATGAAGATGCGCTTAAGTTTGCCGAAAGAGAAGCAAAAAGAGGAAATAAATACGATGGAATTATAATGGATCCTCCTGCATGGGGAATTGGTGCTAAAAATGAAAAATGGAAATTAGAAGATAAATTAGAGTCTCTTTTCTTGTCAATAACTCAAATTCTCGATAAGAAAGGGTTTCTTATTTTGAATACCTACTCACCATCTATTACATTGAAAGATATTGAGTTACTTTCTAAACGCTACTTCTCAGACTATAACTATGATATCAAGGAACTTTGGATGATATCAACAAGTGGAAAAAAATTATACTATGGTAATCTATTGAGGGTTGGGTAGTTAATTTTAGCAAGCAAGTTATTAACAACTATAAGTGCAATCAATTCCTAAATTGTTGAAAACTCAGTATTTGTTTTGACTAAGTTTGTTAGGTAATTAAAACTCATGTTAAAGTCTCTGTTCATAGCGTTTTTCATCACATTCTTAGGGAGTGCTCAAACACTTATTCCTATTGAAGATGAATATTTTGCGCGTTTTTTGAACGAAAACTATCCTTCTGCTATGAATGGGAATGTCTTAAATGGCGATGCCCCAATCTTAAAAAGAGTAGATGAGTTGAAGTTAAATAGCATGTTTTTGCATGATATTAATGGAATTCAATATTTTACGAACTTAAAAAGTCTAGAATGTATTGAAAATAGTTTAAGTTTCCTTCCTACTTTACCTCAAAAATTAGAGAGATTGGATTGTAGTTTAAACTTAATTGAGCGACTTCCTTTATTACCTTCAACATTAGAAGAATTAAGCTGTGCACAGAATTTATTGACTTACTTACCTAGTTTACCTAAAAAGTTAACCATTTTATATTGTAATTTCAATAAAATAAGAACACTACCTGCTTTACCATCTTCTTTAGAATATTTAGCTTGTGGTTCTAACTCTCTAAATTGTTTACCAACATTACCTAAAACTATTTTTATTGGAGACATTGCCTTAAATCCTTTTGAATGTATTTCTAGTCATGAAGAGTGGATGGATCAGGAGTCTTTAAATTTACCTATTTGTGAGTTTAGTACAGATGAAAATGCTGAAGAGCAGTGTATTTGTGTTTCTAGAACAATGGTAAGTGTAGAGAAAGAAGCTGTTTTAGAAGATTTAAATCTATCTGAGGTTAATGTTTCTATCTTTCCAAATCCAACTAGAAATTTCATCAACATAGTATCTGAAGAAGTAATTGATGAAATTATCATCAGAGATATGAATGGTCAGATTGTTATTCAAACTACTGAGAATTCAAATCAAGTTAAATTAGCTTTAAGTGATTTAAATGAAGGTGTCTATTATGTTCAAGCTAGAATGAATAGTAAAGTAGTGACTTCAAAAATCATCAAATCAAATTAATCCTTTTCACTCATTTCCCTTTAAAGGTTTCTTTTTGGGTTAAAATTATTTTGAGGTGCTGGGCTTAAATGACTATTGAAATCCTATAATGAAAAAAGTCTAAATATCGGCATCCTTTATTCTGGCGAATAGCTTCTTTGATTTTAGCATTTACACTT
>Ga0105052_10005366_pt1 | contig 13567 bp, 4 predicted proteins | sample FRY03_FD_78094 | JGI IMG/M metagenome (GOLD analysis project Ga0105052, IMG submission 78094) | Freshwater microbial communities from Lake Fryxell liftoff mats and glacier meltwater in Antarctica - FRY-03 | ecosystem: Environmental > Aquatic > Freshwater > Ice > Glacier meltwater ... | reverse complement strand
TGAAACACAAGTAGCACGGCTCGACAGCATGAGCACAACATTGGTAACGAGGCGGAAACCGGTTGGGGCGCGCGGCGGCGAGGCGCCGTGCCGAAGTTACCACGCGCCATCAGGGCAGATAACTCATCCCCCGTATAATATGCCCCCCGCTAAACCCCTCTATTAACCCCGTCTGCCCTGATGGCGCGCGGCAGCTTCGGCGCGGCGCGCCTCGCAGCCGCGCGTCCCGCACAATAGCCCTTCCACATACAATGTGTGCATGTATATACATATACTCACGCGTCGATTTTCGGAGGTTGAACGTTGAGTTTGGATGCGCCGACAGGAGCGCTGGGGCCGTTGCCCAAGGGGCAGACGCACGTAAGTTTGAGATCGCGGCGTCCAGGCCCGTCGTCAACAGCCACTGCTTGCTCATCTATGAGGCGCAGGATGAGATCCCGAGCACGTTGCTCGATTAATCCAAGGAAGTTAATCATGTTGCTGTCTGTGATGATGGGGACGCTGTTTTGGTCACACAGGAAGCTGTCCGCGGTGTTGATGAGAGTCGAACATCCTAGTTCGTCGTATACACGTTTGATGATTTTAAGAATCTCACGTACCTTGGTGCTCTCCTCCTCTTCCATTTCAGACAGTTCCTCTGCACGAGCTTGCGTCTGCGCAAGTTGGTCCTCGAGCTTGCGTTCCATCGCCTTTTTCTCGGGCTGCATCTCAGCGGATGACGCTTTGACGACTTCCACAGAAATTTTGTGAACCTCATCTCCCAATTTTTCTTCCTCGTGGTTCAATTCGTTGAGGAATTTGAACAACTTGAAATTCTGCTCTTCGGCCTCGAGGAATGTTGCGACTAGTTCGTCAATGTCTTTGAGGTTCGTGGCCTCCTGAAGCTGAGAAAACGCTTCCTCAAATCGTTGCACATCTGCTTTTGATGTTTCATACTTCGCTGTGAGCTCTTGGAGCTGCTGCTTCTGAACTGCATCATCATCTGAATTATTTTTCTTCTTCTTGTCCTCCTCCTCCATCTTGGCTTTGACTAGCCTCCGCCGCTTCTCCTCGCTCTCCATCATGTTGTCGAGCTCGCGCCAATCTGAATCAAACAGCTGCTGGTTGGTGACAATTTCAGCCCTGTACGATGCAATTTTTCTGTTGGCCTCATCGCGCGTCTCAAGAGCAACGTTTGTTGCCTCAATGGCAAGAGCGATGTCTGCCTTTTTTTGGTTGAGCTGGTTCTCCAGCTTGGCTTGGATGCCATCAAACTGCACACGTTCCTTCCGCAGGTGCTCAATCTCTGCTCGTAATTGCTTATTCACCACCAGTGACTCGTTAAACTTGATGAGCGTTTGCTCAACGCGCCCCTCGAGCATTACTAGTTTCTTCTTCAGCTTTATATCTGGCACGTAGCACCGCGAGCGCTCAATGTCCCCTTTGCTCTTGAATCTGTCCCCTTTTCGATCCATCCAGTAGGAGAAAAGCGCCATTTTACATGCGTTGCACTTGGTCGCATCCGTATTTGCTCCAGGCTTTCCTGCTGGCGGCATATCTTCCGGTCGGCAGTGGTTGGGACACTCTATGAGCAACTTGAAACCCAAGCCCTCGAGGTCCTCCATCGACAGCTCGGGCTGCTTGATCTTCGAACGGATGCGGTCCTGGCAGTCTGTTGTTCGTCCGGACACTGTGGAGATACTGTTTGAGATCTCCTCCAAGGACCGCTCTTCGAGGTCGTTTTTTGCAGTATACGATTCGACTTGCTGGATAAGCTGGGACTGCTTTTCCTCCAGTTCAGCCAAAACAGACACCTTTGGCCTGCCCAGGTCGTTCATCTTCATCCGCAGCCGCTCATTGTCTTCGCGCAGGTGCTGCTCCTGCTTCCGCTGGAAGCTCATCTTGCTTTCGCAATCTCGCTTGAATTGATCATTCTCCTTTTCCAGCAGCCGCACCACCTTCCGGAGTTGCGACAGGGCTGCGCGCTCACACAGCACGGGGGTGGAGCGGGAACAGTGGGAGAGGGGACAGCCAGTAGTGTTAGTGACCAACCTACTTCTTCCGTCTCCTCCTCGCTTGATACCGATGGGAATTCCTGGCCGCCATCTGGCCGGCGGCGAGCACGCGGCGATCGCACGTCAGGGCCAGGGACTCACCTCGCTCCTCGACCTCGTCGGGCTCCACCGAAATCTGGTCTGGCAGCGCGGTCAAAAATGTCGACGACATCGCCCAACTTCCTCCTGGTCCTTCGAGTCCGTTGACTTTCCGCCCAGAATCTTCTTGAAATGGGTTTAGTTCGAACTAGACCCCGCCCACGAATGGACTAATCGCACTCTGCCGCCCGACCCAATGATCAATGTACATTCTCTCATAGGTAAATAGATCTCAAAAATGTATTTTACTTATTGTTCAGTACAAATATATAAAATCATAATCCGGACATTTTTATTCTCAAGAATCTGATCCTCCGCACAAGATTATGCGATCCTGGGTTTATTACTCAACCCAGTTGTCTTTTTGATTTCAATCTGACAGAATCTGCAAAATGGAAATGTATTAGAGGTGTACCAGTTTTGAAAAGGCATTTCGGTGGGGCAGGCCCTTAAATATTTTACATGATTCATAGGGTCGGGCAGATCAGCTACCAATCTGTACTTTTTATTACTGCCTGGTTTTTCATTTTCGAGATTACTGAGAACATATATATTTATGATTCTAAAATAGACAGTGGTGGGATTCAAATGAAAATTAACTCAAATATTGTACTATTCGTCCTTATTATTCGAGCTGTTGTGGCTGATCATAGTGCGATTAATGTGCACACTTTCACTCATCTGAAACTGGAACTGGAGACTCATTTTTTCTTTTCCCGCGAATTCGGGATAAAGTCTTCAAATTAGCGTGTAAAAGGGAAGTTGCCGATGCGAGTGGGCATGGGCATGGCGCGGGCATTATTGGTGATGAAATACCGGGCCTAGGGGGCCTATCGGGTCTATGTCAACCTGACATACGTACTCCACACCAACTCCTGTCTGGTTCATCCTGTCGGGCTCATCAGCATGTCTGAAGGGTGGAACGGCGCGTCCGAGGCAAGGGCACGAGAATTAGATGAAGCCTGCGCGCTGGAAGAACGAGAATTACATGAAGCCTGTGTGCTGGAAGAAACCAGTCTCTCGGTCGAGGAATCTCCGCTGGCGGCGCCACCGCCGGCTCCCAGCGCACGGATGCTCCAGATGGAAAACGCTGCGCTCATCCAAGGGCTGCGCGCGCTCAACGAACAGGTCCAGCGATTGGAAGAGGACCGGAACCGCCTTCTCGAGGCCGAACCCGTGCTGGATGGGGGGCGACCTGTCCTTCAGCAGGGCAGTCCTGCAAACCGCTGGCCTGACGGTGAGATTTATTTGCACGTATGCCACCCATCATTTCTTTTCAACACGACCATGCTACATGCGCCCGCCAGAGTCTTGTCCGCCTCGTGGTGAAGACATTCAACAGACTGTGCCACAGTCTGTGGGCGTGCCACAGTCTGTGGGCAAGACTGAAAAGCGTGGAAAACGGCCAAAACAACGAACGGCTTGCGTACAAAAAGAGGACTGTAGGAGACGCAAGCGAGAGTAACGTGTTGCTGTGTATCTCGGGGCTTCCCCCATACTCACGTTACTGTTTGCATACATGTTCAGGACGAAGCAATCCCTTGCTTGCAGGCACGACGCTACCACCCGGCATGCCACCCCTGTGGTTGGATGCGCGTGGTCTCGGCCGCCCACGGCCTAGCAAATTTAAGGTGTGTGTTCATTCCTCTTGCTGATCTGCACACCCAGTTTCCCACGAAACATTTCGTAACAGACCAAAAAGGTAGTGTAATAGTCGAAAAAAGGTTATGTACATCTGTGGACTGATAACTTTGGACCCCTGTAATTTTGGAAGCAGGCAGGAACTTTAGTTTTGAAATTGATGAGCATGAAACCCGGAAATTATTTGATGTTTCTGTTGAATATTTGCTATTTCCGATTTTTTTGGTTGTTCCCACTGCCTCCAAAATCTGAAGGGTGTACAAAGTTATCAGTCCACAGCTGTAATAGACTATGAAGGTAGCTACCTTTCTTGCCCTTCTCTCGATACTCAGATCAATGGTCCCATCCGGCGGGCGCGTGGCAGCTTCGGGCTGAAGCCCTCCGCCGCCGCGCACCCCGAACGCGTGTTGTGAGTACTCGAGCTAACTTCTGGTGTCAACCACAGGCACATGAAAGGGGCACTCTCGGATATCTGTCCCTTCCTTGCTCGAGCGCGGCAAGCTCGAGTGGAAGCGAACCAGACCATGCCTCAAGCACAGAGCCTGGAAATGCCACTAACCAGGCTGGCGTGTCCGAGGCCTCTATCGTGCATCAAGTTCTGTCGCGATTAGTTACTCTCAAGGTTTTTGTGCTCCTGCAACGCTACACGCGGCTTCAGATTGCTCGTTGTCGGTCTATCAGACAGATGCAACAATCCTGGGCTTGCAGGTGCGGCCGCACGGCTTTGTATCGGTGGCGCGATCTGTGGGCTCACTCACAAATACTACGGCGCCAAGAAGGAAGGCCTCTATACGGCAATTTGTTGGCAGTCACATGTGAGCTGGTTCTAGACCATCAGGTGCAGTTGAACGAAATGAGACACGAGCTCCAATTCAAGGAAGATGTTCATGCAGATTTGCGTCGGGCACTAAGGAGGATGGAGGAAGATGCTCTGCCTTCGTCGCTGTGTGAAATTCAAGTGCAAAGTGTTAGCATTTCCAATGTTACCCGCCTTCGGGTCATGTATACGCAGAACGGCAGACAGTCACACAGTAGCTCTTGCCTCATGACGATAATCGACGAAATCCAGGAGCAGATTGAATTTTCCCAAAGCCAGCTTCGGCAAGGAATTCGCACAGCAGCAGTACTGCGACACGCTCCGATCAGACTCCACTATCAAACAATTAGCCTGCACGAACACAATCTACTACACCGAGCATTTGCGAAATGGGCAAGATCTGCGGCCAGAGAAGGTGCTGATCGGAAGTTCATCTTAGACTTGCATGGCGGTCTAGATTTACCGATGGTAGGACAGTCAAACATACCCTTACGGGCAAGAGGGCGAAGGCTGGCGTACTTGAAACGTCTTTTGCAGAAACGCGCCGTCAGAGACCACGAAGGTCGAGCATTTGGTGCTTGGCTGCAGCATGTAATCTATAGGCACGTACGACGAACTCACAAAACCCGAGTCGAGCAATGCCGTCGCTGGAGGCAAACCGTTTCTCTTCGGCGTATCTTCGAACACATGGCAGAGTCAAGACACGCTTTCCTGGAACACTTACACAGAAAAAAGACAGTGCTTCGATGGCATGCACAATCTGTGTACTGCTTTTTTTTCCGGAAATGGTCACTTGCTGCCATTGTTACAGACCAACGTTTGCAGAGCTATTTTGATTCTGGTTTAGCCAAGCATTCTATTTTGACTCTCAAACGCAAGTGGTTCAATGCTCTTAAAACTGGCATACTCGATCAGATTTCATATTTGACTCCAGTAGTTGTTGCATTGACGTTAGACTGCTCATTTGACGCAATCATGACTTCACAAAAAGCAGGTCAGCGATTGGGCACTCTGATCAAAAGAGACGTGAGTGCAGCATTATCGATTCCCGAAAACAAAGTTTGCGTGCTCAGTTATGAGAAAGGAAGTATTATTGCAGAGGTTGCAATCTTGTGCCCTGATGATCCCGATGCCCTTTGCCCTAGTGCACTGGCACAACTTTTTGTTCAACAGGCGCACAACCCGTCAAGCATATTTCGCTCAAGTGATCTTGGCGCTATGCTTATTTCTGCTGAGGTGCATGGTCCCATCAGCGATCCAATCTGCTCGGCCGTGAGAAATGCTATGGAAATCATGAGGCAACAGCAAGACCTTTTGACAGACGGCCTCAAGGAGGCCTTTGAAGCGATTGCTGCCACAAAAGACGAAAAGGATCTTGTCAACGCCAAGGTGGAAAGTATCAAAGGTAGTATCCATGCTTTCGTGGATGGCATTTCGAAAAAGCGTCGGCAAAGCTTGCCGGCGACCGTCTTCGAAATGTGGGTGCGTGTGTCTAAACAATCCAAGGCTTCTGGAGCAGCCAAGGCGAAAGATGACTTGCACACATTTTTAGCAACACACTGGAAAAAAAGCATGCACACCTTAGCTACAACTGTGTTCATGCGATGGACCTACCAGTTGGAGCTTGCAAGGGTCAGGACTCAGCACACGTGCGCAGCCAATGAGTCTGAACTTGCGAAAGCTGAGGAGGCAGACAAGTTTAAAAGCCACATGCATGCCTTCTTGGACACGATATGGAGGAAACAAAAACAAGAATTAGCTGGTTCGGTGTTTATCCAATGGGTCTACGAATATGAGATTGCCAAGGCTAAGAAGCGCCACAAGCTCTCTTGCTTCAAGCTTGCCGATCATTGCCAGCGCAGCATTTTACGACTTTCGTTCAGAGCATTCCAGAAAGGCTTGCAGCTCAATAGGCGTCAAACATTGAAAAGCTGTTTACTTACATACATGCGCAGTCGGTCTCTTCAAAGACGCATATTCGACACATGGATAGACTACTATACCAGTATATGCAACTCCCACAAGTTTTGCCAAATGGGATTCCTTAAGTTAATGAAACCATTGATCGAAACGGTTTTTGGCTATTGGTATCTGGTCGTTGCTTACGAGCGGCACGAAAAACTAGACAAGGTTAACCACCAAGTAAAGCAAGACTTGATGATTTCAATTAAAGTTGGAAAAGAGCGTGCTAGACTCAACCAGCAGATACTCCAGTTGAAATCTCAATCATTTCGGGGCTGGCACGACAGTGTGAAAAATTCATGGGTGAAAAAGAGAGCGAATGCAGTGTATAAAGTTGCTATGGGGAGGTGGATGCAAGCTCACTTTTTCGCTGCTTGGTTTTGTTGGAGGGACTGTGTTCGTGTGATGCGGGTTGCAAAACGTGTAGCAAAACGCTGGAAGCTTACATGGAGTCGCAGAGCATTTCGATCATGGGAAGACGTAGTAAAGCAACAAAAGGCCTTCGCAAACTCCAGCAAGAAGATTTTGTTACGGTGGAGCAATTCTGTGCTCTGGTATGCATGGGCCTCGTGGTGTGATGCGCTTCACCAAACAAGATTTGCTCGAAAAGCCACGATCAAGTGGACTCAGATGGGACTTTGGAAAAGTTGGTGCGCTTGGAAAAATGCACTCAAAGTGCAGCAGGTGCTGCATTCGAAGGCATTGCGGTGGACAAATCTGCATCTAATCCGAGCATTTGAAACATGGGGCCAGGAGGTAGGGCAAAGGCGGCGAATACGGAAAGTTGGCAAGATGTTGCTGTTACTGTGTGTGTGGAGCAAAAGGGCGCTATATCAGGCTTTTCTCAAGTGGGAATCTGAGATGCTGCAAAATAAGAGAATCAAAGTGGTCACGTTAAAGGTGGTTGTCAGATTGTGCATGGTGTGTGTGTGGAGATGCTGGGCACGGTGGCGAGACTCTGTTCGGCACGTCACTGTATCAGCTGCGATTTTAGTTCGATGGCGTTCACAGGCTGCAAACGCGGTACTGGATACTTGGGTAACGTATGTTGATGCTGCAAAGAAAACAAAGATTCAAAATACAAAGATCCTGTCAATGTGGGTTAAGAATATTTGCTGGTATGCGTGGAGCACGTGGAAAGAAATCCACAACGCCAGCCGTCGAGAACAAACGATTTTTTCTTTGTTGTTGCCAAGAATTATGCGAAATACTCTATGGAAAAATTGGGCGAGATGGAGTTGGGTCGTGCGCTTGAAAAGAGCTTCGAGATCAATCGTCTGTCGATGGTTGAGATTGCGGCTGCAGTGTGCGTTTCAGGCGTGGGAGTTGAACGCCAATGCAAAGAGCCGAGCAAAGAAGAATTCGGCAAAAATGTTGCCCAAATGCATGTTAAATCGACTGAGCAGGATGTTGGTCACATGGAATGCTTCTATTCTTTTGAATAGGTGCTCGACATCAATTGCAAATCGACGGATCCAGTTTACCCAACAACATACATTTTCGGCATGGGATCGTCATACTTTCAAGGCATGGAAGCTCAAAGGGAGTGCCTTTACCGTTGGGTCACGCTGGAGACAATCGCTGTTGTATTGCACATTCAATGCTTGGCGGGAGGAAACCTACAACAGTCTTAATACCAAAGTTACAGCGGAAAGGGTGTCGGGTATGGAGATAAGGGTCCTTCTGCGCTGGAGCAATTGGTTGCTATCTCAGGCTTTCAAGAAGTGGCAAGCATCAAGTGAGTATTCGCTGCAGATGATAAGTGTCATATCGAGATTCGGTCAAAGATTGACGCTAGGAAGTGTTGCCAGGAGCTGGACATCCTGGATGCAGAAAATCAGGTTGTTGGGCCTGTTGAGATCGGTGACATCACGGTGGTTGAATGCGCAGGTCGCGAAAGCCCTCATGACATGGCGGCACTTTGCAATGGATGTAAAGAGAATGGGGGCGGCGGGAGTGAAGCTCTTGTTGCCCTGTAGAAGATTGACCTTGTCTAGCACATGGGCCAAGTGGTTGGAGCTGATGGACAGGAAGGCTAAAGGCCGAGCTCGTAGTTGCACCTTGTCTATGGTTGTGAAACAGTGGGCTCTCCGTAGTGTGTGGAAGAGCTGGCGCGGATGGAGGGAGCAAATGCGAGTTGTGAGGCTAATGCGGGCAATGGCTGCTCGTTGGAAGCACCTTCAACAACGTCGTGTGCTGGATAAATGGTGCGAAGATGTTCGAAAGACTCGCAGAGTTGTTCAATGCGGCAGAAAGGTGGTCTTGAGATGGTGCACAGGAATGCTTTGGCGGGTGTGGGTACAATGGGACGAATTTGTGTTGCATGCACGAAAAGACGCAACGATTTTACGAAAGATGGCGTTGAAATTGAAAAACAGATTACTCTGGAGGAATTGGATGACCTGGTGGGATCATATGGCGATGCGCAAACAATATCAGAAAATGATCGCCAGATTGGGCGACGTTTTGTTGTTGTCGGCCCTGGACGATTGGCGGAAGTTGAGGATGCGTACTCGTGCAGGTGTCAACTCAGCTAAAAGGGCAGTATGGGGTATGTGGCGCAAGGAGCTTGTAAACGCCGTTCGAACTTGGCGAGATGGGACTCAGTACCGGACAAGGACACAGGGCATCCTGTGCAGGGCAGTGCGGAAACGGTCCTTGGCGTGCTTCTGGCGCTGCTGGTTGGAGTGGAGGCAGCAGGTTTGTCGACGCCTAGTGGCCAATCATATCATGAGTCGCTGGCGCTCAGCTCATTTGTCCAAGTCTCTGCACACATGGACTGTGTACGCAATGCACGAGAAGACAGGAAGAAACTTCCTGGCCCGAGCAGTCAAGAGATGGTTTGCTATATGTATGTGGCGGGCTTGGTCGGTGTGGAGACACCATGTGAGGGTATTTCAATACAATCGGCTTCTACAAGGGAAGAAGCGCTGCAGAATATACGCTCAGGCCCTGCATGAATGGCACAATCTGAGTGCTAAAAATGCGATACAGTTTGATACTGCTCATCGGGCTATTTCAGGATGGTCGCAAAAAGAAGCTGGAACCGCCTTCAGGACATGGCAAGCACATACTCGTGAAAAGTTCAGGGGCCTGCGGATTATTTCAAGCACACTACAGCGGATGAAAAGAACATGTCTTTGCGCGTGCTGGAGGATTTGGAGGGAAGCATTGCGAAGTACACGATTGGCAAGGTCCATAACAATCCGTTGGACTCATGTACATATTCATCATGCCATGATGACGTGGAAGATGCGCGTGGAGGAAGTCAAGAAGAAAAAAATGGTGATGCGGAAAATCGTTCATCAATGGCAAAACTGTGCGACCCAGCATGCTTGGCTGACATGGAAAGATTGGGTGGGCTACAGCAAGCGATTGCAAAGGTTAACGTTAAGAGCAACTCGCAAATTGTGCAATTTTACACTCGCAAAGGCGATTGTACACTGGCAACACGCCATGTCAGATGCCCAGAGGCTGCAGGCTGTGACAACTCAGATCATTTTGACGTGGACAAGCCGGCATATGTCGTCAGCGCTGGACACATGGCTTGTGCATGCGAAGCTATTTCGGAATTTGCAGGGCATCATATTGCGATGCATCCGAGGACTCGCCGAGCACACTTTCAGACGGTGGTTGGAAGCTACTAAGGAGGGTATTCGGATGAGAGGGTTCTTGTCTAAGGCCATTCGCAAGTGGACGGCGGTAGGGCTGTGGAAGTGCTGGAACGGATGGAGGGAGAAGATGCGCGTTGTCAGGGTGGTGAGGTCGATGGCTGACCGGTGGAAGAATCTGCGCATCCGTCGTGCAATGGATAGATGGTGTAAAGGCCTTGGAGAAGAACGCAGGATCGCACACAGTCTAAGGCCATTGGTTTGCCGGTGGTGTGAAGGAGTGATCTGGAGGGCATTTGTTATATGGCGGCGTAAAATGTATGAATGGAATCAAAGCCGACGTTTGGTCTCTCGATGGGGGCACAGATGTTTGAGAATGGCCTTGGGTCGATGGTTTTATGTCCACGACACTTTTTGTGGTCAGAAAGCATTCATTCAAAAAATGACCCGTCATCGAAACGTCATGCGTCTTTGTATATCATGGAAGCACTGGCATATGGGGTATTCTGTTTGCTCTCGAGCTAAAACTGCGATGTTGCGGCTATTGAGACGGGCCTGTGGTCCAGCAATCGAACAGTCCAAAATCGGCAATGCAGTAGTGCGTGTTCTCTTGGCATTTTCGTTGTCACGTGAGCTGTGGGTTCGCTGGCAGTCTTGGAGGGAGCATGTCAAACAATGCAAGCAATACTGGCACGTGCTTACAATCAGTCTCACGTCAGCTAAAAATTGTGCCTTCATTCAGTGGCGGGCATGGTTGGAAGAGATGAAGCAGACCAAAACACGCCAAACACACTTTTTCCACCGCAATCTCAGGACAAGAAAGCTTGTTCCTCTGCGCAAATGGTACGCATGGGCAAGCAAGTGCCAACAAACGAAACGAATGGCATTCACAGATTGGAACTCCTTCCGTCAACAAAGCAAACAAAAACTCCGAATCGAAGATCTTGTGGTAGGACTCAGTAATCGAAAGACTTTGGTTTTCATGACTGGCCTGTGGCGCGGAGTTGTAAGACGACTTCTCAATTGTCGACGAATCTCACGATTATTCTGCTTAGAAGACAACGATGTGCCCAACCTTGCCGAAGTTACTTTTGGCCATTGGAGAAAATGCCTCAAAAATGATCGGAAGCACAAAATTGCTCTCAACATGTTTTACAATTTGAGGAGTTGGAAAGCATTCATGACGTGGCAACAAAATGTCCGCAGCCAAATAAGAGTTGTCAGCACGATGTCAAAAACTATTCGCAGGCACGTAAATTGCACGTACGTAAAGGTGTTTGCTCAGTGGCAAGCATATGTACTGAAGCTCAAGATCTCGAAGAGAAATATTACAAAGATTGCGCGACGTTGGTCGAATGCTTCCCTTTGGCATCGCTGGCTGACTTGGACCTCGTACGCCCGTCAAAGCATGAGAGACAAAAGTGTCACAGCCAAATGTTTGCGACGCTGGGCTCTGCAGGTCGAATGGAAGTGTTTGTGGACTTGGAGGACGCACGTGCGAATCATTTGGGTTGCAGGCTCCATTGCGGCAAAGTGGAAGGTCATGAAAATGGGCAAAGCTCTTCAGGCGTGGGAATGTCATGTTATTGATGCCAAACGGGTGCACGCAAACGATAAACATGTGCTGCTACGGTTGATCAAGGTTCTGGGCTGTCGCACTTTTCGCAGGTGGTCTGAGGTGGTTGAGGAAAATACGATGGTAAGGAATTTTTTGTCCAGGGCAATGTTTAAGTGGATGCTGACGGGGTTGTGGAACAGCTGGAACGGATGGAGGCAGCAGATGCGTGTTGTCAGAGTTGTGCGATCAATGGCCAGCCGATGGAAGAATCTGCACACCCGTCGTGCAATAAATACATGGTGCGCAGACGTGGAGGTGGTCAGACGCCTACGGCAGTGCGCACAGAAAGTGCTATCACGGCGGTGCCATGGATTGCTCTGGACAGTATGGGTGACTTGGTGGCACTACTCAATCTGTCTTTCGAAATACCGGCGAATCATGAGGCGATGGTATTGCAGGACTTGCATGTTTGTCTTCGAACGCTGGAGAGTAGCCAAGACCAAGAGCCAATCACAGGTCGTGACTGCAATACGTGCCATTCGAGTGTGTTGGCGAAGAGAACTTGTCGCTGCGTTATGCACGTGGCTTGAGCATGCAGGTTACGAGGCAACGATGAGAATGATAACACGCAAGGTGTTGCTCCGATATACTCTTAAGGCGTTGTGGAAGGTGTGGGCAAATTGGAATCATCACATACGGCTGGGGAAGACGTCGAATCGCATAATGAAGCATTGGATAGACTTAAACAGAAATACTGTCTTTGTGCAGTGGAGGGAACAACGCGCTTTATCCAGGCGCCTCAGACTTTCATGCACAACCGTGTTTTTACGTATGGTTCGAAATCGTCATTGGAGGGTATTCAGCCACTGGACACTGATAGTTGATGAAAATACGCAAGTGAGAAACATGTTCTCGGCTGCAATCAACAAATGGAGTCGACAATCGTTGTATTCAGCTTGGTTAGCATGGCGGAAACAGGTGCGGTTTGTGCGTGTGGAGGGATCAATAACAAAGCGCTTGCATTTGTTTTCCGCGTTGAAGGCACTGGACTCCTGGCAAGAGCGTACGCAGAGTTACCGCAAGATGAACAGCAGCAGAAGGTGCGTCTTTCTGAAGTCGCGAAGACTCCATTTGTCCAGGGTGCTATTGGCATGGCATTCGACTTTTCTAGATGCCAAGAGGTTGAGGGCTATGAAGAAGAAGGCTGTCAGCAAGTGGGCGTGTTTGATTGCATCAGTGGCACTGCAGGCATGGCATACGAATACAGAGGATGCAAGAAAGCTGCGGACGGTAGGGAGGTCTCATTTGACACGGTGGAGCAAGCTTCTGTGCTGGCGTGCGTTGAGCAGGTGGTTGGAGTCTGCCACGGAAATTACTCGGATACGTACATTCACTTCGAAGGCCGCGGTCAAGCGGATGCTGACGGGGCTGTGGAAGGGCTGGAATGGATGGAGGGAACAGGTGTACATTGTCAGCGTGGCGCGATCGATGGCTGGTCGGTTGAATCATCTGCAGATCCGTCGTGCAATGGATAGATGGTGTGTCTGCCAGTCAGATGTAAGTAGGACGCGAAAACTCAGGAGCAAATTCTTGTTCAGGTGGTGCAGGAGAATGCTTTGGAGTGCGTGGCTGGCATTGCAGAAGGAAGTCAAAAAGTGTACCAGGATTCGGGAAAGTATTGCCAAAGCTTTGGAGAAGTGGACCGTTGTATGCATGTGCAAGTGCTGGACGAAGTGGAATGAAGGAATGTTTGAGCTGCATCTTGCGGCCAATGTTTCTCGGCGATGGACTAAGCAGCTAGAATATAAGGTGCTGCAGACTTGGCATGAGCTGACACTTGAGTCAG
>Ga0105052_10005362_pt1 | contig 13571 bp, 10 predicted proteins | sample FRY03_FD_78094 | JGI IMG/M metagenome (GOLD analysis project Ga0105052, IMG submission 78094) | Freshwater microbial communities from Lake Fryxell liftoff mats and glacier meltwater in Antarctica - FRY-03 | ecosystem: Environmental > Aquatic > Freshwater > Ice > Glacier meltwater ... | reverse complement strand
TACACCCTCAACCAAAGTTCAGCGCTTCCGTAGCGAATACTGGCACGATACTTTCTCAGGAAATCACCTCCGAGCACCATGTCTATTTGGCCTAAATTCAGTTCAGAATAGGAAGTATTTACATGACCAAGGTCTAGCGAAACCACATCAAAATCTTCTAAAAAAATATCTCCAAGAATGAATTGCTTGATGGAGAATTTGAATCCTTCCATGCTGTCGGTTCCCAAACCTTTTGAGAGTTTTTCGGCCATTTCAAATTCAGTTTGATCCGAAAAAAGAAATATTCTGTTCTTATCGAAGACTGTTTGCGAAGCTCCAGTATCAACTAGGATATTCGCCAAATTTCCGTTCACAAAACCGCTGACCGCGATGTGCACACCCGACTTTTCAATCTCAACAAAACGAATGGGAACAGGAAACTCCATCATATAAAAAAAGGTGTCCTGTTAAACAGAACACCCTTCAAAGTTAACTCACTTCAACTTACGCTGTTGCCTCTTCCAAAAGATTGTTTGTTTTTCGAACACCGTCAGCACTTTCTACAAGCTTCGCTTTCTCAGCAGCATCAAGTTTTATTTCAATAATCTTCTCAACACCGTTGCGGCCAATAATGACTGGGGCACCGATACAAATGTCTTTTAATCCGTATTCTCCATCCAACATCACCGAACAAGGGAACATCTTTTTCTGATTGCAAGCAATTGCCTGAACCATGGAAGAGACCGCTGCACCCGGAGCGTACCAAGCACTGGTTCCGAGCAACCGTGTAAGCGTAGCACCACCAACTTTGGTCTCTTCCGAAACCTCAGCCAATTTCTCAGCAGAAAGGAATTCCGAAACGGGAACACCGTTTCTCACTGCCAATCGTGTCAATGGAATCATACCTGTATCACTGTGTCCGCCAATTACCATACCGGCAACATCAGATGCAGGACATCCCAAAGCCTCGCTCAAACGGTATAGGAAACGAGCGCTATCTAACGCACCGCCCATTCCGATAATTCTGTTCTTTGGAAGACCAGTTGCCTTGTGCGCTAAATAAGCCATCGTGTCCATTGGGTTACTAACCACAATGATGATGACGTCCGGAGAATGCTTGATAAGGCTAGTGGCCACTGTTTTCACAATGCCTGCATTGATGCCAATCAGCTCCTCACGGCTCATTCCTGGCTTACGCGGAATACCACTTGTAATGACAGCGATGTCGCTTCCCGCAGTCTTGGAGTAATCGTTGGTAACACCCGTAATCTTGGTATCAAACCCAAGAAGCGTGGCTGTTTGCATCAGGTCCATGGCCTTGCCCTCGGCAAAACCTTCCTTGATATCTACTAAAACAACTTCTGAAGCAAAATCTTTGATAGCGATGTATTCGGCACAACTTGCGCCAACCGCTCCTGCTCCTACAACTGTAACTTTCATGGTATTATATTTTTTTGAGTTTTCGTTTTTTTGAAACATCCTTCGACTTGCTCAGGACAGGGCGCAAATGTAGAAAAGATGCTGCTCCACCAAAAGCAGATAGAAGTCAGTTTTAAAGGTGTTTTGAACTATTTGGGCCTATCGTTAAGCTAAGCAAGGAAGTTGGCTACGAAGCACCGCGCGAGGGGTGGAAGCGGCATCCTTTTTTCCGCCTTTATTGAGCGAAGTCGAAATGAGGGCGGAAAAAAGATACAGCGGACGACCCGACCCCGATCTTTCATCGGGGACGCGCCCAAAAATGCCTGTTCAAATCCCTGTTGAAAACCGAACAGAAATAAGTTCAGGTTCACTTAGCTCTAATACTATATTTATTGTCCGCAAGAAAGGAAGGACGGCAGACGGAAATGGCGCAAGAAACACAGTATAACGCAGAACAGATACGATCGCTAGAATGGCATGAACATATTCGGCTCAGGCCTGGTATGTACATTGGCAAACTGGGTGATGGATCGCAGTATGATGATGGTGTTTACATTCTGATCAAGGAGGTTATAGATAACTCGATTGATGAATTTGTGATGGGAAATGGCCGTACGATTGAGGTGACGGTGAAGGAGCGTTCGGTGCGTGTGCGAGATTACGGTCGTGGAATTCCGTTGACCAAAGTTGTGGACTGCGTAAGCAAGATTAACACGGGAGCGAAGTATGATTCGGTGGCTTTTAAGAAATCGGTTGGATTGAACGGGGTTGGTACAAAGGCGGTGAATGCCATGTCTTCGGTGTTCACGATTCAGTGTTACCGTGATGATCAGACCAAGTTGGCGGAGTTCGAGAAAGGAATAATCACTAAAGATGCGGCCATTGAGCCGAGCACGCAACGCAAGGGAACACTCACGTATTTTGAGCCTGACGACACGCTTTTCAAAGGGTATAAATTCCGAGATGAGCATGTGAAGAAAATGTTGTGGAACTATTGTTATCTCAATCCTGGGTTGACAATTCTCTACAACGGAGAGAAAATGATCTCCGAAAATGGTCTGAGAGACTTGCTGGAGGCCAAGATTGATGATGACATCTGCTATCCAATTATTCACCTTAGGGGCGAGGATATTGAGGTAGCGATTACGCACGGGCATTCTTCGCGAGAGGAGTATTATTCGTTCGTAAACGGGCAGCACACAACCATGGGCGGCACGCATCAAGGTGCCTTCCGTGAAGCGGTGGTGACCACGATAAGAACACACTTTAAGAAGGAATTTGACGCGAGTGATGTGAGAAGTGGAATCATTTCGGCCATTTCGGTGAAGGTGATGGAACCTGTTTTTGAAAGTCAGACAAAGACCAAACTGGGTTCTCAGAATGTGGCAGAGGATGGCCCTTCAATGAAGGCTTTCATTGGAGACTTCCTGAAAACTGCACTCGATAATTTCCTTCACAAGAATACCGATGTAGCTGATTTGTTACTGAAGCGAATTCAACAGGCAGAACGAGAACGGAAGGAGCTTTCTGGCATCAAGAAATTGGCGCGAGACAGGGCGAAAAAGTCCAATCTTCATAACAAGAAATTGCGCGATTGTCGTATTCATTTTGATTCCAATAAAGAGCGAGCAGAGGAAACAACCATATTCATTACTGAGGGAGATTCGGCTTCTGGTTCAATCACCAAAAGTCGCGACCCGAACACACAGGCCGTGTTCAGTTTGCGTGGAAAGCCCTTGAATAGTTACGGGCTTTCTCGAAAAGTGGTTTACGAGAATGAGGAATTCAACCTCCTGCAAGCGGCATTGAATATTGAAGACGGCTTGGAAGGTTTGCGTTACAACAAAATAGTTGTCGCTACGGATGCCGATGTGGATGGAATGCACATTCGTTTGCTTTTGCTGACGTTCCTATTACAATTCTTCCCTGACCTTATTAAGAACGGCCACGTTTACATTTTGCAAACGCCCCTTTTCCGTGTTAGGAATAAGAAAGAAACGCGTTACTGTTATTCGGAAGATGAGCGGAGAGATGCCATTGCCCATCTTGGAAAGAATCCTGAGATAACACGTTTCAAGGGATTGGGAGAAATCTCACCAGATGAGTTCAAGAACTTTATTGGGGAAGACATGCGATTGGATCCTGTGGAGATTAGAAAGGAAGACCATCTGAGCCAGATGCTGGAGTTTTACATGGGCAAGAACACGCCTGACAGACAGGATTTTATCATCGAGCGGTTGCGAATTGAGAAGGATCTTGTGGAAGAAGAAGTTGCTGAGAAGGTGGAAGTAGAGGTGTAAAACGGGAAAAGGAAAAAGGTCGGAGACGAGTTGATAAATGTCTGAGGAAAACGAAAACGAAGAGAAGAAAGAAGACGGAACTGGCGAAGTAGAAAGTGCCGTTGCCGTTAGTGGGATGTACCAAGATTGGTTCTTGGACTACGCCAGCTACGTTATTCTTGAGCGTGCCGTTCCGAACATCGAAGATGGCCTGAAGCCCGTTCAGACGCGTATCATGCACTCCATGTTCGAGTTGGAGGATGGCCGTTACAACAAGGTCGCTAACATTATCGGGCATTGCATGAAGTATCACCCACATGGCGATATGGCCATTGGCGATGCGATTGTTGGTCTTGGACAGAAAGAACTGCTGATTGATACGCAAGGAAACTGGGGAAACACCCTTACTGGCGATCGCGCAGCTGCTGGCCGATACATTGAAGCACGACTTTCCAAGTTTGCGCTTGAGGTTGTTTTTAATCCGAAAACCACCAATTGGAAAACTTCTTACGATGGAAGAAATAGGGAGCCTGTCACACTTCCTGTCAAGTTTCCGTTGTTGTTGGCCCAAGGAGTTGAAGGTATTGCGGTAGGACTTTCAACCAAAATTCTTCCTCACAATTTCAACGAACTGATTGATGCTTCCATTCAGATCCTGAAAGGAAAGAAGGCAACTGTTTTGCCTGATTTTTTAACGGGCGGAATGATTGATGTTAGCGGTTACAACGATGGTCAGCGAGGAGGCAAAGTCCGCGTTCGTGCCAAGATTGGGAAAATCGATACCAAAACCTTGGTCATTACCGAAATTCCGTACGGAACTAATACTTCCAACCTTATCGACAGCATTCTAAAGGCCAACGATAAGGGCAAGATCAAAATCAAGAAAGTGGAGGATAACACGGCTGCGGACGTGGAAATTCTCATTCATCTTGCCACAGGAATTTCTCCTGATAAAACGATTGACGCCCTTTACAGTTTTACGGATTGCGAATCAAGTATTTCGCCAAATGCATGTGTGATTGTGAACGATAAACCGATGTTCATGTCGGTTTCGGATATTTTGTCAATCTGCACGCAACAGACACTTGATCTTCTCAGAAGAGAGTTGGAGATCAGGTTGGGCGAATTGCAGGAGCAATGGCATTTCGCTTCGTTGGAGAAGATTTTCATCGAGAATCGCATCTACCGCGATATTGAGGAAGAAGAAACGTGGGAAGGCGTGATCAGTGCCATTGATAAGGGGCTGAAACCCTACACCAAACATCTGGTTCGTGAAGTAACAGTAGATGATATTACGCGATTGACAGAGATTCGGATCAAGCGTATTTCCAAGTTCGATAGCAACAAGGCGGATGATAATATCGCTGCGTTGGAAGGCAAGATAGCCGAGGTGAAGCACGACCTGGAACACTTGGTCGATTTCGCCATCGCGTATTACAAGAACCTAAAAGACAAGTACGGAAAAGGCAGAGAGCGCAGAACCGAGATCCGTCATTTTGATGTGATACAGGCAGCGCGTGTGGCGGTTGCAAATGAGAAACTGTACATCAATCGTGAGGAAGGATTCATCGGAACTTCGTTGAAGAAAGATGAATTCATTTCTGATTGCTCAGATATAGACGACATCATCGTTTTTACTGCTAATGGAAATATGAAAGTGGTGAAGGTGGACAACAAGGTTTTTGTTGGGAAGGATATCATCCATGCTGCCGTGTTCCGCAAGAACGACAAGCGCACCATATATAATATGATATACCGCGATGGGCCGCGCGGCAATTATTTTTCCAAGCGGTTCCCCGTCACATCCGTAACACGCGACAAGGATTACGACCTCACCGCAGGAACGGCTGGAAGTACAGTTGAGTGGTTTTCAGCAAACCCGAACGGGGAAGCGGAGGTGGTTCTGGTTCATGTGCGGCCAAAACCGAAGTTGAAGAAGTTGAAATTTGACTTTGATTTTGCCGAATTGGCCATAAAAGGTCGCGCAGCAAAGGGAAATACATTCTCAAAGAACCCGCTGCGTAAGATTGAAATCAAAGAGAAAGGACTTTCTACGCTCGGGGCCAGAAAGATCTGGTTTGACGATACCGTTCAGCGATTGAATGCTGATGGCAGAGGAGAACTTTTGGGAGAATTTGCGCCTGAGGATAAGATCCTCACCATCATGCAAAATGGAGATTACAAATTGCTTGGGTTCGACATCAGTACGCAGTTTGACGATGACATGACCCTTATTGAAAAATGGAATCCTGAAAAACCGCTTTCAGTTGTTTATCTCGATACGAGTAAGAAGATCTATATGATTAAGCGGTTCTTGGTGGAGAAATCTTCGAAGGCCGTGAGCATGTTGCCTGAAGGCGAAGAGAACCAATTGGAACTCGTGACCACCGACTGGAAACCACGGATTCAGCTCAATTTCCGCAAGAAACCAGGTGAGGAAGAAGCCACTGTGGAGGAAATCAATGTGGAGGAATTTATTGCCGTGAAAGGTTTGAAAGCCAAGGGAAATCAGCTTACCAGAGAAACGGTGAACACCATTGATTTGTTGGATCCGATTCCATACGAACCACCAGTCACTGAGAATCAAGAAATTCCAACAGAGGACGATGATGATGATGAGTCAACCGAAGTTGAGGAAGTTGTAGATTCTGAAGAAGCAACAACGGTAGAGTGGGACGTTAGCGATTCGACCACTAACGAAGAAGAGGAACAACCGAAAATCGAACCTAAACCAGCTCCAAAAAAAGATGACGAACCCAAAGGTTCGACTAATGGTTCAAGCGAAGGTCAACTAGGTTTGTTCTAGTTTATCGGTCAGTTCTTTTATTCTGCTTTTTAGACTATCTGCCAGTTCAGAATTGGTGATTTTTCCATCTGAAAAGTTCTCCCCGAATTTAGGCAACGAGAATGTGCCGACCAATTGTGCGCCCCAAAACGGAAGTACGCCACTCAAGTGATTGAGAACGGTCTGACCACCACTCGCCCCAGGTGAAGTAGCCATCAAAAGAACGGGCTTGTCCTGAAAAATCTTCCCTTCCATCCGAGAAACCCAATCCAACGTGTTTTTCAATCCAGCAGGAAGGCTGCCATTATATTCAGGCGTTGAGATGAGAAAAGCATCAGAAGCATCAAACAAGACTCTTAACTTTTGAATATTTACAGGTATTCCCAATTCAGCCTCCAGCTCTTTCCGATAGATTGGAGCATCAAAATCACTCAATTTGATGATAGAGACTTCTGCTTTCGTTATCAAATCGGCACCATGAGCAACAAGTTTATGGTTGATAGAATTGGCACTAAAGCTGCCCGAAAATGCAAGTATCTTCTTCATAGAATGGTTTTGAACCGTAATAATACGAGACATTATTGCATTGATCGGAGTCATTCTTACGACAACTTGCCCATTACAAAATCGTTCTTTTGTAGGCCGTCAAATCATGGCAATCAAATGAAAAACCAACTACTAGCTATTCTCTTATTTCTGTGTGGAAGTTCTGTGCTTGCGCAAAATGCACTGAACATGACCCAGTTAGGGCATCTTTCCTACAATGAGAGTCTCAGTGATGTGAGAGGTGCCTTGCATAATGGCCGCGAATACGCATTGGTTGGAGCTCGCAATGGTTTTTCCATTGTGGATGTAACAAATCCGGCCACGCCTACCGAAGTGTTCTATGAATCAGGGCCAAGTTCAACATGGCGCGATCCTTTTTATCATAATGGTCATGCCTACTGCGTGACGGAAGGCGGTGGAGGCTTGCTTATTGTAAACATGGCACCGCTTCCAGCAGGCCAAAACCTTTCCACAACGCTTTACACTGGCAACTTTTTTTCTTTCAGTTCTGCGCATAATATGTTCATAGATGGGCCAAATGACCGAGCCTACATTTTTGGATCTAATTCAATTGAAGGAGTCATCATTCTGGATATTTCAAATCCGATGAATCCAACCGAACTTGGAATTTGGAATGACCACTACATACATGACGGATTTGTTCGGGGCGATACGCTTTGGGCGGCCTGCTTAGAAGAAGGTGTTTTTGTTGTGAATGTGGCAAATGCAAGTAATCCTGTAGTCCTTTCAAACTGGGACACGCCAAGCACATTTGCCCATAACGTATGGCCTTCGGATGATAATGCCAATTGCTACACAACGGACGAAGTGATCAGCGGTTTTGTGGCCGGATATAATATGAGTAACCTGCAAAATGTGGTGGAAACAGATAAGACCAGACATCCTTTGTCTGAAGGCGTAATCCCGCACAACACCCATTTTCTCAACGATTATGTGGTCACATCACATTATCGTGATGGCGTAACCGTACATGACGTTTCAGACCCTACTAATATGGTGCTTACCGGCTATTTCGACACCAGCCCTTTAATCGGAAATGGATTCAACGGAGCTTGGGGAGCATGGCCGTATCTACCATCAGGAAACCTCCTTGTTTCTGATATTGAGGAGGGGCTTTTTGTACTTGGAGTTGATTATCTGCGAGCAGCATTGTTGGAGGGAACTGTCACCGAGTTTGGGGTGGGAAGCCCATTGAATGCCGTTCAGATTGAAGTAGTTGGAGCTGTCTTGAATGAATTGACAAACCTTTTTGGTGACTACTCTACAGGAACTGCAAATGAAGGAACTTATAATGTTATATTTCAAAAGGGAGGCTATCTCTCGCAGACAATATCAGGAGTGACACTCACAAACGGACAGACCGAAATCCTTGATGTGGAGTTGGTGCCAGATGCGCCTTTTACGGTTTCAGGAACTGTTTCTGAAGCAGGTACAGGAACACCAATTGAAGGAGCTATCGTGGTTTTTGAGAATAATTTCTTCTACAAAGAATTTACAACCGATGCGAACGGAAATTATTCCGACACCGAGTTTTTCGCTGGCGAATATGATGTCACCGTGGGTGCTTGGGGATATGTTGGCGAGTGCTCCACCATCCCCATGACCTCAAGCGCAACACCACCAAGCTTTGAATTGCCTAAAGGATATGCTGACGACTTTGCACTTGACCTAGGTTGGGCTGTTTCAGGAAATGCCAATGTAGGCATTTGGGAAAGAGGCGTTCCTGTGGGCACCAACTTCAACGGTCAGTTTTCAAATACTGATGCTGATGCTGGTTCAGCGTGCGGATATCAGGCATACGTAACAGGAAACGGAGGTGGAGGTGCAGGAGATGATGACGTGGATGATGGCGTTACCATTCTTATTTCCCCAATGATGGATCTGACAACTTATGCTGAGCCAACGGTCACGTTTGATTACTGGTTTTTCAATCAGGGAGGAAATGAAAATCCGAACGATACGTATCTGGTTAAGTTGAACAACGGTACAACAGAGGCGACCCTGTTTTCATTGCCAATTTCATCTGGTCAGTGGAAGGCTTTTTCTATGCCAATCTCGCAGTTCGTAGATATAACTTCTACGATGCAACTAATACTTGAGGCTGATGATGTTACTCCGGGTCATTTGGTAGAAGGAGGCATAGACAATTTCCGAATTACGGAAACTACAGGAGTTCAAGATGCTGAGGCTGGAATTAATGTTTCTATATTCCCAAATCCAGCAAACGATTTCGTCACTATCACTGTAAGCAGACCTTTCGGCAATGGACACGTTCAGCTTTTTGATATGGCAGGCAAAGCGGTTGGTAATCAATATTCAATCGCCTCAGGAGCCAATGTCATCAGATTTCCGGTGGCTGCAGGAGTTTATCTTTGTGAGGTGGTTGTTGACGGAAAACGTCAGATTGAAAGATTGTCAATTCACTATTGATTGTCGACTTTCGCACATCATAAATCAATGGTTTTCGTATTTTGATAACCGTTAAGTAACACTAAAACGAGCGGCAATGGAGAGTGATATTATGCAAATCAAATTGGAGAGAGTTGCAAAAACTCGAATTCAAGATGTAGATTTTGACAACATCCCATTTGGGAGAGAGTTTGCCGACCACATGTTTGTTGCCGATTATGTAGATGGCAAATGGAGCGGTTTCAGAATTGAGCCGTATGGTAAGATGATGTACACACCGGCCATGCTTGGTCTTCACTATGGTCAGACCATTTTCGAAGGAATGAAGGCTTATCGGAATACAAACGGTGAGGTGATGATGTTCCGTCCAACGGATAATTTCAAGCGATTGAACGTTTCTGCCGAACGCATGTGTATGCCAACCATTCCGGTTCATTTGATGATGGAGGCACTCAGAGAATTACTGAAAATTGATGAGGCATGGGTGCCAAAGAACACGGAATCTGCTCTCTACATTCGTCCGTTCATGTTTGCTACGGATGAATTTCTTGGGGTAAAACCATCCGATAAATACCGTTGCGTCATGTTCACTGGGCCAGTCGGGCCTTATTACACAACACCGCTGAAGGTGATGGTGGAGGATGAATACACAAGAGCTGTCAAAGGTGGAACAGGTTTCGCAAAATCAGGTGGCAATTATGGCGGTGCACTACTTCCTACCAAATTGGCACAGCAGAAGGGATACCACCAATTACTTTGGACCGATGCCATCGAACACAAATTCATTGAAGAAAGTGGAACTATGAATGTCATGTTTCAAATTGGGGATTCGCTTGTTACACCGCCAACTGGAGATACCATTCTTAAAGGAATCACACGAGATAGCGTGCTTACCCTTGCTGCTGATCTTGGTATAGATGTGCAGGAAAGACGTATTAGTGTTGATGAGCTTAAATCAGCACATGATAAAGGTTTATTGCTTGATGCGTTTGGCGTTGGAACAGCAGCAACAATTGCTCCTATAGAGCTAATTGGATATAAAGGAATTGACCTTGTTCTTCCTCCAATCAATCAGCGAAAAATGTCTCAATTGATAGCCAAAGAATTGACAGATATCCGCTACGGAAAAGCAGCTGATAAATTCGGTTGGATGGTGAGTATGAACTGATGAAAAAGACAATATTCATATTGCTTTTTATTCCAATTCTGTTATGCGGCTGTAAAAAGTGCGTTGAGTGCGAAATAAAACTCAAACAATCGCAAAATGTAATTGAATATATAGACGAGTTTTGTGGTACGAACAAAAAAATTGAGGAAGAGCAGGCGCGTCTTCTTGCAGATTATACCTGCGTTAACTGCATCGTAAATACAGGATTAGGACCTGCCAGTTCAGGGGTCGAATGTGGCGATAGGGCGTTTACTGATAGCATTGTAGCCGATTGGAAACAAGGTGCTTTTAATCTTGGAACAACGGCCAATTGTACGTATTACCGCGACACGGTAAATGTGACCTGCGTTCTTAAATAACTAGGAGAATTCTCAGTAGATGCTCACGTAAGAAGAGCCAATCCAAACGGCATCCTCATCTGCCGTGTAAAGCGAAACTTTGTAAGTGCCACGGTCTCTAAGGTTTAGAGGGAAATTAGCCTGAGTAACGTCTTTGGCAATTGGCACAGTCAATTCCTGAAAATGCTCGCTAAACTCTTTTTCGCCTTGAGGTCTGAACCAAATATCCACGGAAACCCCATCACTTCCAAAACCTTCATTGTTTGAGAAAAGTGCTTTGAGGTCAACACCTCCAGGAACGCCTTTGAATTTCTCGTTCTGTCCAGTAAGCATACCACTTTGAACTGCTCTGCCAAAAGCCATGTAAAAGCTTTCAAACACAAGCGTTTCTTTCTCTTCTTCTGTCAATTCCTCTTTAATCACCGATTCTACGAAAATCGGTTCTGGAGCATTCTCAAGAAGTTGCTGTTTGGTCAATTCTGCTTTTTTGGTCGGAGCTTCAACAGCGGCAATCTTTTCTGCCTTCTTTACTTCTACCACAGGCTCTACCTTAGCAACTGGTTCTGGTTTCTTCACTGGTTCAGGCTTGGCAACAACTACAGGCTTTGCTGGGCCATTTACCTTAATAATCCCACTTGCCAAAAACGTCCATTCACGGTCATAAGCAGAAACGGTGTACGAATTGGCGGTCATAAACTCATACCTAAGAGCAGCCCAATTTCTAGCCTGACCAATTACTAATTTTATACTGTCAGTTTTTACTTTCCCTTCGGTTTCCGACCTGAACAAGATGTTCATAGCATTACCATTGATGGTGGTTTTGCCATTAAAGTACATCACAGTAAGCACTTTTGGCCAACTGCTAGCAGTCCATTCTGTGCCTGGATTTTTTAAAACTCCAACGTTATTGAAGTCTTCTCCGAACTCGATTTTTTGGGCCGAAACGTTGAGAGTGGCGCAGGAAAGAAGGATGAAAAAGAATTTCATGATTACGCTTCTTACCAATTTCTCCGCCATTCTGCGTTTCATTTTTTTGAGTGCCCAGGACTGGATTCGAACCAGCACAACCTTGCGATCACCAGCCCCTCAAGCTGGCGTGTCTACCAATTTCACCACCTGGGCAGAAGTGTCGCAAATTTAGCCGTTTTTTCGAGTAAGGAAACTCCCTGTTTAGCGACAAACGAACAAATTGTCCGCAATGGCATTTGATATATTTGTACTCATCCTTAAATAGCAATCGTTTGAACAATTTCACAAAACTTTGGTGGCTGGAGAAAATCCATCTCTTTGAAGGTCTTTCCGAAAAGGAAATGCTGAAAATTGAGGAGCGTTCTACTATGAAAACCAAGGAAAAGGGAACTCATATCTACTTCCCCAACGAACCGTCTAAGGTTATTTTCTTCCTCAAAAATGGAAGAGTCAAGATTGGTAGTTATTCTAATGATGGTAAGGAAATTATTAAAGGAATTATGCATTCAGGAGATATGTTTGGTGAGATGGGATTGGTAGGACAGGACACTCGCACCGACTTTGCTATTGCCATGGATGATGATGTGCGTATTTGTACAATGAATGTGGTTGAGATACTGGAAATGATGCGCGGAAATGCTGAACTCAGCCTGAAGATTACGACAACCATTGGAGATAAACTTACCAAAGTGGAGCGGAAGTTTGAATCGCTCATATTCAAAGATGCTCGAACACGCATTGTTGATCTTATCAAAGAAATGGCCACAGAGCGAGGCAAGATTCTTGCGGGAGAAGCCATTCTATTGGAACATTCGCTCACCCATCAGGATATTGCCAGTTTAACGGCCACCTCAAGACAGACGGTAACAACTGTTTTGAACGAGCTGAAAGACAAGGAACTCATTAATTTTGACAGAAAATCCATTCTCATTCATGAAAAAGGAAAACTTATATGAGGCCAACAATTTATTTGGCCAACTGGTGCCATCAATGCGCATTGGTGAAAGATTTCGTGAAGAAATCGGGTGTGGATGCAGATATTTACAATGTGGATATGTCAAATCAGAAACCACCCATTGATGTCTTCGTGTACCCAGCTTTGTTCGTGGATTCTAAGTTAGTTGCCTACGGTGAAGATATCATTGCCTATTTTGAGAATCGATTAGCGAATAAATAAATTGAAATGACGACTGAAGAATTGCTGAAAGTTTCTGCCAAAGCGCAGCAAGTGATAGACACGGAAGACCGCTACGGAGCGCATAATTATCATCCGCTGCCTGTGGTTTTGGAGAGGGGAGAAGGTGTTTTTGTTTGGGATACAGACGGGAAGAAGTACTACGATTTTCTTTCTGCCTATTCGGCTGTTAACCAAGGACACTGTCATCCAAGAATTATTGCAGCATTAACGGAGCAAGCTCAGAAACTCACGCTTACTAGCCGTGCATTTTACAACGATGTGTTGGGCGAGTATGAGAAATACGCCACGGAATATTTTGGCTTTGATAAGCTGCTGCCAATGAATACGGGAGCTGAAGGCGTTGAAACGGCTATCAAGTTGTGCCGAAAATGGGCTTACGAGAAGAAAGGATTGGCTACTAATAAAGCTAAGATTATTGTGTGCGAAGGCAATTTTCATGGCAGAACAACCACTATTATTT
>Ga0105052_10005358_pt1 | contig 13573 bp, 11 predicted proteins | sample FRY03_FD_78094 | JGI IMG/M metagenome (GOLD analysis project Ga0105052, IMG submission 78094) | Freshwater microbial communities from Lake Fryxell liftoff mats and glacier meltwater in Antarctica - FRY-03 | ecosystem: Environmental > Aquatic > Freshwater > Ice > Glacier meltwater ... | reverse complement strand
TTCCCGCTGGCGAAAGCCTGACCTTGACGGGTATCAGCCCCCTGGACGCCGCCAACCCGGCGTATCTGATTGCGATGGGCATTCCCGCCGCTGGCACGGGCCCGGTTGATGGGCTTGCCACCGACGATGTGATGACCCCCGGCTATATCGACACGGACGGCGATGCGATTGACGGCGCGGACGGCGACGACGATACGATCTTTGGCAATGGCGGTGATGACAGCATCAACGCAGGCCTTGGCGATGACGAGGTTTACGGCGGCACCGGCACGGACACCATCCTTGGAGGCACCGGGGCGGACGCTGTTCACGGCGATGACGGCGACGATTCCCTTTTGGGCGATGCCGGAAATGACACGGTTTACGGCGGTATCGACAATGATACCGTTTACGGTGGTGACGGGGCCGACAGCCTATATGGCGATGAAGGCGACGACCGGATTGAAACCGGGGCGGGCGATGACGGGGCTTATGGCGGTGCGGGCAATGATACCATCCTTGGCGGTGGCACGGGCCTTGATGCGCTGTTTGGTGATGTGGGCGATGACAGCATTACAGGCAGCCTGACCGCGAACACCCTTGCCTATGGCGGCGATGGCGATGACACCATCACTGGCGGCAAATTGGTTGACCAGTTGATCGGGGATGCTGGCGCTGATGCGATTTATGGCGGGGACGGGGCCGATATTCTGGACAGTGGCGCAGGTAACGACACGCTTGTCGGCGGGGACAGGGCCGATACCCTGGACGGTGGCGATGACCGTGATCTGTTCATCGGGGGCATCGGTGACGTGATTGATGGTGGCGAGGGTGGCGACGATTTCGACACCTTGAACCTTGCCAGCCTTGGCGGCGCTGCGATGACCAACATCATTTATGGCGGCGGTAATGATGAGTCCGGGACCGTGCAGGTGTTGGACAGCCTCGGCGCGGTTGTCGGCAGCTTCACCTTCTCCAATATCGAAAGCGTGGTGCCGTGCTTTACGCCCGGTACGATGATCTTGACCAGAAAAGGTGAGCGCCTGATCGAAGATCTGGTGGTGGGCGACAGCGTTCTGACCCGTGACAATGGGTATCAGACCATCCGCTGGGTGGGGGCGCGCCGCTTGTCGCGCCATGATCTGGCCGAACACCCCGCCTTCAACCCGGTGCGTATCCGGGCAGGCGCGCTGGGCGAGGGCCTGCCTGCGCGCGATATGACCGTGTCTCCGCAACACCGTATGCTGATGTCGGGGGCGCGCGCCGAAATGCTGTTTGGACAGCATGAGGTGCTGGTATCTGCGCTGCATCTGGTCAATGACCGAAGCATCGTGCGGGCCTGGCCGCAGGAGGTGAGCTATATCCATCTGCTGTTTGATCAGCACGAAATCATCTGCGGCGATGGGGCTTGGACCGAAAGTTTTCAGCCCGGCATCCAGACCATGGACGGGATGGACGCCGCCAAACGGGCCGAGATCATGGCGATTTTCCCGGAGTTGGGAATGGGTGATTGCTATCACGCCGTGCGCTTGTCGCTGAAATCCTTTGAAGCGAAAGCTTTGCTAGCGGAATGATGCAGCCCCCCCACCTCGGGCGCGCGTCAGGTTGCCCCCGCCTTAGGGTTGCAGGCTGCGCCACGCCGCCCAATCTTCGGGCGTGTCCAGATCGGTGGTGGCGTGCAGGCCCGGCAAATGCACAGCGTCCACCTTGTCTTGATGCGCGGCAAGCACGGCCCTAGCACCGCTATCGCCTTGCAGGGCCAGCAAATTGGCGCGCAGCCAGGGCGGAAAAATAACCGGATGGCCGGGCTTTCCCGCCGCGTCGCAGGCGCGGTGGATGCGTCTGGGCGCGATGTTGTGGGCGCTTATCAGGGTGGCAAGGTCCGCGCCATCCACCTCTGGCATATCCGCCAAAAGCATCAAGATTGCATGGTCCAAGGGCAGGCTTGCCACCCCTGCGCGCAAGGATGCAGCCATGCCCTCGTCGCCCGCAACCTCTATCACGCGCAGCGACAGCCCGGCCAGAACCGCCCGCCGTGCGGGGCGCTGCACGGGCAGGGTGACTGTCACCGCAAGCCCCATGCCAAGCGCCACACCCGCCACATGTCGCAGCAATGGCTGGCCTGCAACCGGCTCCAACAGCTTGTCCGCCCCCCGCATCCGCGAGGAAGACCCCGCAGCAAGGATCAAGATGCTGATATCGGTTTGTGCCAAAATGTCCCCCTCGACGTGCCCTTCTCCACCATATCGGCACTGCCAAAGATGCACAGCAAAAACCGCAACAAGGCCGTGGGCAGGGGCGGGCGCGTTAAAACACCAGGGCCGCAAATTGACCATTGTGTTCACAGCCCACCTGCCTCTATGGTCGCACGACGGGGGCCGCCCTTTGCGAAAAGAAGGGCCCGCGCGACAAATTCACGCCGAAATGCATGGGCAGGACCGACTGTTCGCCAATGCGCCTCTTCGGCGGCTTAATGGCCGCAAGGCCCCTCATTCGCCCGTAAAGTCATGGACTTAAGGGCTTTTCACATGGATGCAGCAATGCATTCGGGATTAACCGCGATGTGCCGCGCTATGACTATGACCAAAAATGACGGGGGGCCGCAAAGGGCAAGCCCGGCTTTTTTGATGCGCAGCCACGCCCAGACAAGTCACCGCAAACGCGCAAATCGCCCCCCCGGAAAGTTACCGGCGCGGTGGGCGCTGATGGGTGCAATGGAACATAATGGCCAAGAAAATGCTGATCGACGCCACCCATGCCGAGGAAACTCGGGTGGTTGTGGTGGATGGAAACAAGGTTGAGGAATTCGATTTTGAAACCATCAACAAACGCCAACTTGCTGGCAACATCTACCTTGCAAAGGTAACCCGGGTCGAACCCTCGCTTCAGGCGGCTTTCGTTGATTACGGCGGCAACCGGCACGGGTTTCTGGCCTTTGCCGAAATTCACCCCGATTACTACCAGATCCCACTGGCAGACAGGCAGGCCCTGTTGGAAGAGGAACGCGCACTTGCGCGGGCCGAGGATGAGGATGAGAGCGAGAAGGATCGCGACGGCGACAGGAATGGTGATCGCAATGGCGGCAAAGGCCGCCGACGCAGCTCCAGGCCGCGCACCCAGTCGGCCAATGCGGTTGATGCGGTAAAAACCGGCGAGATTGGCGGCATGGATGTCGTCGATCTGGACGAGGATGATGCCGCAGAGGGGGACGCCCCTGCAGTCGAGGCACCACTTCCCGTGGCCGAGCCTTCGGTGGCCGACAGTGATGACGATAACGGCTCTCAGCCCTACCGCGCGGTGGATTCCGCCTCGGAAACCGATGATGATATCGAATCGGTCGCGGATGAGGATGTGACCGAAGAAATTCGCGCTCCCCGCCGCCCCCGTGCGCGCCGCTACAAAATTCAGGAAGTCGTTAAAATGCGCCAGATTATGCTGGTGCAGGTGGTCAAGGAGGAACGTGGCAACAAGGGGGCCGCGCTGACAACCTATCTGTCGCTGGCAGGCCGCTATTGCGTGCTGATGCCCAATACCGCACGCGGTGGCGGCATTTCGCGCAAGATCACCCAAGCCAATGACCGCAAGAAGCTGAAGGAAATTGCTTCCGAGATTGTTGTGCCGGAAGGTGCAGGCCTGATCATCCGCACGGCAGGGGCCAAGCGCACCAAGCCGGAAATTAAGCGCGATTACGAATATCTGATGCGCCTGTGGGAACAGATCCGCGAATTGACGCTGAAATCCATGGCGCCTGCTGCGATTTATGAAGAAGGCAACCTGATCAAACGCTCCATCCGCGACCTTTACAGCCGCGAGATTGACGAGGTGATCGTGGAAGGGGCCGAAGGCTACCGCGTGGCCAAGGACTTCATGCGCATGATCATGCCGACCCATGCGAAGGCCGTGCAGCCCTATATGGACCAGACGCCGCTGTTCGCCAAATATCAGGTGGAAAGCTATCTGGCAGGCATGTTCAACCCGACGGTGCAGCTGAAATCGGGCGGTTACATCGTGATCGGTATCACCGAGGCGCTGGTGGCGATTGACGTGAACTCTGGCCGGGCGACCAAGGAAGGCTCGATCGAGGATACGGCGACCAAGACCAACCTGGAGGCCGCCGAGGAGGTTGCCCGCCAGTTGCGCCTGCGCGATTTGGCCGGGTTGATCGTGATCGACTTCATCGACATGGAAGACCGGCGCAACAACCTCGCGGTTGAGAAGCGGCTGAAAGACAAGCTGAAAACCGACCGCGCGCGGATTCAGGTGGGCCGGATTTCCGGCTTTGGCCTGCTGGAGATGAGCCGCCAGCGCTTGCGTCCCGGCATGTTGGAAAGCACCACCCAGCCTTGCCAGCATTGCCACGGCACGGGGCTGATCCGTTCCGATGACAGCATGGCGCTGACGATTTTGCGCGCGCTGGAAGAAGAAGGCACCCGCAAGCGCAGCAAGGAAGTGCTGTTGCGCGCGCCGATTGCGGTCGTCAACTTCTTGATGAACCAAAAGCGCGAACATATCGCGATGATCGAGGCCCGCTATGGCATGTCGGTGCGGGTTGAAGGTGATCCTGCGATGATCAGCCCCGATTACATCATCGAAAAGTTCAAGACCGCAACCCGTGTGGTGTCCGAATCCTCATCCGTGATTTCGGGCAATTCCTCGATGATGGGGGCCTATGTCGATGACATCGAGGATCCCGATATCCCCACCGAGGAAGAGGAAAACGCCGAGGAGGAAGCGGACGCGCCCGTTGCCCGGGGAGAGCGTGCCGAGCGTTCGGAACGGTCCGAGGAGGACCCCAAAGACGGCAATGGTCGCAAAAAGCGGCGTCGTCGCCGTCGTCGTCGCAGCGGAAATGGTGCGGATGAAAACGGGTCTGATGAAAACGGGTCTGATGAGAACGGGGCTGATGGCGAGTCCGAAGGGACTGCGCAGGGTGATGACGCAAGCGAGGTTGCAGCCGAGGAAACTTCGGATGCACCCAAAAAGCGCAGCCGTTCGCGCAGCCGCAAGCCAAGGACAGAACCCGCAGCGGTAGAGCATGTGGACGCCCCAGCCCAGCCCGAGGCAACGCCGGAGGCAGTAGCTGAAGCGGCCCCGAGTGATGCACCCAAGCCGCGCCGCACGCGCAAACCCAAGGCTGGGGCCGAGGTCGCTGTCGCGGCAGAGGTGCCGACAGAGGCCGAAGAAAAGCCCCCGGCAAAGCGCCCCGCCCGGAGCAGGAAGCCAAAAGCCGAAGCTGAAACTGCGGTAGATGACGTCGCAGCGCCCAAGGCACAAACGCCTGTGGAGCCTGCGCCGAAGCCTGCAGCCGTTGTGGAACCCGTGCAAGAACCCGCTGCGGCAGAGCCCATGTCTGAAGAGCCCGTGCCTGCAGAGCCGGCAACCGATGCGGCAGAGGAGACCAAACCGCGCCGCAAGGGTTGGTGGAACCTCGGCCGCTAAGGCGGACCCGAACCAAGACAGGGGCGCAGGGGAAACTTTGCGCCCTTTTGGTTTGACGCGGTCTGTGATGACGCGGATGGGGCCACGCGAACGTGACCCTTTGTCCGGGTGACAAGCCTGCGAAAAACAGTCTATGCAGGGGCAAGCAAAGGAAGACCCATGATCGGAATTGACCTTATCGACGCCGCCCTTGCGCCCGCCATGCTGGTGGCGCTGCTGGCAGGCGTTCTGTCCTTCCTGTCGCCCTGCGTCTTGCCAATTGTGCCGCCATATCTTGCCTATATGGGCGGGATCAGCATGACCGAGATGACGGGCACCACCGCGCGCCGCCGCGTTTTGTTGCCTGCGATTTTCTTTGTCATGGGCCTGTCGACGGTGTTCTTGTTCCTGGGCTTCACCGCCTCGATATTCGGGACGTTTTTCCTGCAATATCAAGATATTATGTCCAAGGTTTCGGGCGTGGTCGTGATCGTTTTCGGCCTGCATTTTCTGGGTGTGTTTCGTATTGGCATTCTTGACCGGGAGGCGCGGCTGGATGCGGGCGACCGGGGTGGATCGGCTTTCGGGGCCTATCTGCTCGGTCTTGCCTTCGCCTTTGGCTGGACGCCCTGCATCGGCCCGCAACTGGGCGCCATCCTGTCGCTTGCGGCATCCGAGGCAAGCCTGACGCGCGGCACCACCTTGCTGGGCGTATACGCCTTGGGGCTGGGCCTGCCGTTTATTCTGGCGGCAGTGTTCATTGAACGCGCCGTGGGGCTGATGCAGCGCCTGAAACGCCATATGAAAACCATTGAACGCGCAATGGGGGTGCTGCTGATCATCGTCGGCGTAGCACTGCTGACAGGTGCGTTTTCGGCCTTTTCCTTCTGGCTTTTGGAAACCTTTCCGGTGCTTAGCACTTTAGGCTAAGTTTTGCCCGATTTACCGCTATAATGCCGGATAAATCAGGCAGGCGGGCAGATGGCGAAGCAACTCCAAGACAGCACACAGGTCACGCGCCGCCGCGTGTTCTATATCCCCGGTTATGACCCGTTTCACCCCCGCCGCTACCGCGAATTGTACCGCAAGGAGGCCGCCGAACAAGCGCGGATTTCCGGCTACGAGGTTGATCTGAAACCGAAAGAGGGTGGGCGCTATGGCTGGCAGGTGGCCGCACGCATTGGCGGGGCGGATGTGGCTGCGCAGGTAGAGGTGCTGGTCTGGTCCGATATCGTCAAGGCGTCGATGGCCACGGGGATTTTGGCGACCTATGCGCAACTGGTGAAAACCGCTTGGATATATATCAGCTCTGGCGTGCTGTTTCGCCTGATGCGGCTTCGCAAAGGCCCGGTGATCGCGGCCCTTTATCCGGTGGTGTTCTTGCTGGTGCAGCTGGGCCTTGCGGCGCTGGTTGTGCGGGGCCTTGTGGGTTTGGGCGCGATGCTGCCGCCCTACGGCGCGTGGGCGGGCTTCGCTATTGGGCTGGTGGTGGCACCGGCGCTGCTGCACTGGTTCCGGCGCATCGACAATAAGGTTTTCGCCTATTACCTGATGCATGATTACGCCTATTCCGCGCAGTTCAACGGCGCAAACCCCGCCCCGCTGGAAGCGCGCATGGCAGAGTTCGGGGCGGCGATTGCGAATACCATGCAAGACGATGTGGATGAGGTTCTGGTCGTTGGTCATTCTTCGGGTGTCCATATCGGCGTGTCGGTACTGGCGGATCTGATCCGGGCAGGGCAAGTGCCCAAAACGGGCCCCAAGCTGTCGTTCTTGTCGCTTGGCCATGTGGTGCCGATGGTGTCTTTCTTACCAGATGCCCATCGGTTGCGCGCTGATCTGGCCTATCTCTCCACCTCGGATGCGCTGGTTTGGGTTGATGTGACCGCCCCCGGCGATGGCTGCGCCTTTGCGCTGTGCGATCCGGTTTCGGTGACGGGGGTGGCCCCTGCGGGCAAGCGCTGGCCCTTGGTGTTTTCGGCGGCCTTCACGCAAAGCCTGTCGCCCGCGCGCTGGCGCGAATTGCGCTGGCGGTTTTTCCGGCTGCATTTTCAATATCTTTGCGCCTTTGATCGGCCCCGCGATTACGATTATTTCCAGATCACCGCCGGGCCATTGACGCTTGGCGCGCGCTACAAGGGGCGCGTGGCCTCGGCGTCGCGCATTGAACGGGCGGTGAACACAAACACCTCCGTTGCGTTATGACCCCGCCCAAACCAACCGCGCGCCCCGACAAGGTAACGCTCTGGCGCTATATGCGGCTGTTTCGCGCCGATATCCTTTCGGCGCAACCCGCACGGCTGTACCGCGCCTGGATGGCCGAATTTCGCACGCCGTTTTTCCGCAGCTATATGTGCAATGACCCAGCCTTGGTGCGGCTTGTGTTGAACGCGCGCCCGGATGATTTTCCGAAATCCAACCGCATCGGCGAAGGGCTCCGCCCGCTTCTGGGCAATTCGGTTTTCGTGACCAATGGCGAAGTGTGGAAACACCAGCGCCGCATCATCGACCCGGCCTTTGAAGGCGGCCGCATCCGAGAAACCTTTCCCGCCATGGTCGCGGCAGGGCAGGCGGCGGTGGCGCGGATGCAAACCGGGCGTTTTGATGTGGAGCCGGAGATGAGCCATGCCGCGGCAGATGTGATGTTTCGCACGCTGTTTTCCATCCCGATCGAAAATGAAATCGCGGCGGAGGTATTTGAACAATTCCGCAACTATCAGCGCGAACAGCCGATCCTGAATTTGGCGGCCTTCCTGCCCTTGCCGCGCTGGTTTCCGCGCTTTCATTCGCGGGCAACAAAGCAAACGGCGGCGCGGATTCGCGGATTGATCCGGCAGTTGACGGAAACCCGAGCGGCGCAGATCGCCGCAGGCACCGCCCCGGATGATCTTGCCACCAAGATCATGACGACGGCGGACCCCATGACGGGGCAGCGGTTCGGCACCGAGGAGATGATTGATCAAGTGGCGATCTTCTTTCTGGCGGGGCATGAAACCAGCGCATCCGCCTTGGGTTGGGCACTTTATTTGCTCGCGATGTATCCGGAAATTCAAGACAGGGTTGCCGCCGAGGCTGCGGCGCTTGACGGCATCCCAGTGGGTGGCCAGCCGGACTTTGGCGTGATGGGCCGCCTGAAATTCACCCGCGACGTGTTCCGCGAAGCGTTGCGCCTGTATCCGCCTGTGCCGATGATGGTGCGCGAAAATACTTGCCCCGAGGCGTTTCGGGGCCGCGATGTAGCCCCCGGCGCGCAGGTGGTTCTTAGCCCTTGGCATTTGCACCGCCACGAGCGTATCTGGGACCGCCCGGATGAATTTAACCCCGACCGCTGGCAAACCGAGGCGGGGCGGGCCTGTGGGCGGGATGCCTTTATCCCGTTTTCCACGGGCGCGCGGGTGTGCCCCGGGGCCGGGTTTGCCATGGTGGAAGGGCCGTTGCTGCTGGCGATGCTGGTAAGCGCTTTCCGATTTGAAACGGTGGCGGGGCGGGTGCCGGTGCCTGTGGCGCATTTGACGGTGCGGGCCAAGGACGGGATCTGGCTGGATGTGGCGCGGCGGGTTTGAACGCGGGGTGGTGGGTCGGCACCCACCCTACGGCCTGCCCGCCGCCTTGTTTTCATAGTGGTTGAGCACAAAAACACGGATAGCCGAGGCAAGGCCGATAGTGGTTTGGCGCGCCTCATCCACCTCGATTGCCAAGGCGTTCAGGGTGACGCCGCGCGCTGTGGCAATGTCGCGGAAGGCGACCCAGAACTCTGCCTCCAGTGACACCGAAGTGCGGTGGCCGCGCAGGGTGAGGGAATGTTTGACAGGGCGTTCTGGCGGCGCGGTGGGGGGCAGGCTCATGGTTTTGGGTTCCGCGCGTGGGCATCAAGGGCGCGCTTGGCCTTGTCCGCTGCGGTTTTTTCGGCCAGTTTTTCGGCCTTTGTGCGGCCAAACTTGGTGGCATTGGCATCTGACTGCGCGCGGGCCACGGTTTTCACCCTGGCCTTTTTGGTGACGCGCAGGTTGATGATTTCGGCCATGGGGGCTTAGCCTTTCGGGCCAATCATATCCTCGGGGCGGACCACGCGGTCAAAGGTTTCCCCGTCCACGAAGCCCAGGGCAATCGCTTCTTCGCGCAGGGTGGTGCCGTTTTTATGCGCTGTTTTGGCGACTTTGGTGGCGTTGTCATAGCCGATGGTGGGGGCAAGTGCCGTCACCAGCATCAGCGATTCCTTCATCAGCTTGTCGATGCGGGGGATGTTGGCTTGCGTGCCGACCACCATGTTATCGGTGAAAGACCCTGCTGCATCGCCCAAAAGCTGCATGGATTGCAACAGGTTATAGGACATCATCGGGTTGTACACGTTTAACTCGAAATGCCCCTGACTGCCTGCAAACCCGATGGCCGCATCATTGCCCATGACATGGGCGCAGACCATGGTCAGTGCTTCGGCTTGGGTGGGGTTCACCTTGCCCGGCATGATGCTGCTGCCGGGTTCATTTTCCGGCAAGATCAATTCACCAAGCCCCGAGCGCGGGCCAGAGCCCAAAAGCCGCAGATCATTCGCGATTTTGAAAAGGGAGCCTGCGACGGTTTTCAAGGCACCCGACATCATCACCATAGCGTCATGGGCGGCCAGCGCCTCAAACTTGTTGGGCGCGGTGACGAAAGGCAGGTCCGTGATCGCAGCAATTTCAGCGGCCACCCGTTTGTCCCAGCCAACGCGGGTGTTCAGCCCGGTTCCAACGGCGGTGCCGCCCTGTGCCAGCTCATAAATATCGGGAAGGCAGGATTTGACCCGCTCAATGCCTTTGGCGACCTGATGGGCATAGCCGGAAAACTCCTGGCCCAGCGTCAGGGGGGTCGCGTCTTGTGTATGGGTACGGCCGATCTTGATGATGTCCTTGAATTCATGTTGTTTTGCAACCAACGCCGCGTGCAGCTTTTCCAGCCCCGGCAGCAACACATCGCGTGCCATCATGCCCGCCGCGACATGCATCGCGGTGGGGAAGGTGTCGTTCGAGGATTGCCCCATATTGCAATGATCATTGGGATGAACGGGTTTTTTCGATCCCATCACCCCGCCCATCATCTCGATCGCACGGTTCGAGATCACCTCATTCGCGTTCATGTTGGATTGCGTGCCAGAGCCGGTTTGCCAGACGACCAGCGGGAAATTGTCATCAAACTTGCCGTCAATCACCTCTTGCGCCGCGGCTGATATCACATCAGCCAAATCGGCAGGCATGTCGCCTTGCGCCTTGTTCACAATGGCGCAGGCCTTTTTAATAACCCCCAAAGCGCGGATGATGGCCACGGGCTGACGTTCCCAGCCGATGGGAAAATTCTGGATGGAGCGCTGGGTCTGTGCGCCCCAATACTTGTCGGCGGGGACCTCCAGCGGGCCAAAGCTGTCAGTTTCGGTACGGGTTGCGGACATCGGGCTCTCCTGCAAAATTTGGGCCTTTGTAGGCGGGCAGGGGCTGGAAATCAATCGGTATACGGAGGTATACCGGACGCGCCCATCAGATTTTGGCGCGTTGCAGGATATAGACCTGTGCAGGCGGAAAATTGCCCCAGACCTTTTTGGTGCGGGTGGCGCGCAGGCCCAGGGCAGACAAGCCTTCGGGGGTCAGCGGAACTTTCTGGCCATAGGTGAATTGCACCATGATGCCGTCCGGACGCATGACCTTGAATGCGGCGGCGACAATCTCGCGGCGCATTTCGCGCGGCATGGACAAAAGCGGCAGGCCCGAAATCACCGCGCCTACGTTGTGCGGCAACAAATCTGGCGCTTTTTGTGCGCAATCCACATGGATTGTTACGCCCGGAAAGCGGTTTTGCAGCGCATCGGCAAAGGCTGCGTTCATCTCGAACAGGGTCAGGTCTGTTGCGACAACACCGCGCTGCAAGATCGCCTCGGTGATGATGCCGGTGCCGGGGCCAAATTCCACTACGGGGCCGGTATCGGGCCCTACATGGGCGGCCATGGCGGCAGCCAAAGCGCGGGACGAAGGCACGAGCGAAGAGGTTTGTTTGGGCTGCAAGACCGCTTGTTTCAAAAACATCGCAAGATCGGTGAACATTTCAGGGGTCCTCGCTGTGAAAGGGCCTATTTGCGGAATTTATCAAGCGAGACGACTTCGCCGGCGCGCGGCGGGTCTTGTGGCGCGTCCTCTGCCTCGCCGTCGTCCTCCTCGTCGTCCAGATCGTCCTCATCCTCATCCGATTTGGTTTCGAACCGCAGGCCAAATTCCACCGAAGGGTCAACGAACGTGCGCAGCGCATCGAAGGGCACCACCAAGGGTTCGGGGTTGTTGCCGAAATTCAGCGAGATTGAAAAGCCGGTGTCGGTAACATCGAGGTTTTCAAACCAATGCTGCACCACGATGGTCATTTCTTCTGGATAGCGGGCGCGCAGCCAATCGGCGATGGCTACATCGGGATGGGTGGTATCAAAAGTGATGAAGAAATGATGCGCGCCGGGCAGCCCGTTCTTGGACACATCCGTCAGCACGGATTGGATCAGTCCGCGCATCGCATTGTGCATCAGGTTGCCATAGTCAATCGTGCGCGCCATGCGGATGGTCCTTTCCCTTGAGTGAGACTAGCATAGGGGATTTAGGGGTGAAGGGAAGGGGCGCATGGCCTGAAAAGGCGTCCAATCACCATAGCGCGCTGGCAGCCCCGAGGGCTGCACAAAGCGCAAGGGTTTGGGCAAGGCCCCAGCCGCGCCACAGCAGCAGGGCGGCGGCAAGCAGGGCGAGGGCCGCAGCGAAGGGGTTCAGGCTGGAAAGCTGTGGTGCGATCACCTCAATCTGGCCTATCTGCAACCTGTTCAATTGGCCAAACAACACATGCAAGGCGAACCAAAGCGACAGGTTTGCAATGACGCCCACCACGGCGGCGGTGATCGCGGCCAAGGCTTGCGACAGGCGCGGCGCATGTTCCAAGCGGCCGATAAGGGGGGCACCTGCGAAAATCCACAAAAAGCACGGCGCAAAGGTCATCCACAGGGCGGTGGCGGCGGCAGCAAGGCCAAGGGAGATGCCGCCTTTGCCATGCCCCGCAAGATAGGCCACAAATTCGGTGACAAGGATCAAGGGGCCGGGGGTGGTTTCGGCCAGCCCCAAAGCGTCGATCATTTGCGGCGCGGTCAGCCACCCCAGATCTTGCACGATGGTTTGCGACAGCCAGGCCAGCACCGCATAGGCCCCCCCAAACGTGAGGGCGGCGAGTTTGGAGAACAACAAGCCGATTTCAAACAGAAAACCCCCTTCAAACTGCCACAGGGCGGCGAGGGGCGCCAACCAGATTGCCCCCCAAAGGGCTGCGGGGCGCAGGGTTTGACCCCATGGAAAAGGCGGTTGCGACTGTGGCGCGGGCGTGGTGGAGGCCAGAGAGCCGACCAGATAACCAATGACGCCCGCGCCCAGAACCACCACCGGGAAGGGAATATTGAAAGCAAAAAGCGCGAGGAAGGCAGCGATGGCCAGTGCATTATGCAAGCGGCCTTTCAGCGCTCGTTTGGAGAGTTTCCAAAGCGCTTGCACCACAATCGCCAGCACCGCCGCCTGCACCCCCAACAGCAAAGCAGAGGCCAGGGGCAATGCGCCATATGCCGCATAGGCCATGGCCAGCGCCAGAATAAGCCCCGCACCCGGAAGCACAAACAGCCCCCCCGCGATCAACCCGCCCAGCGTTCCGCGCAGCCGCCAGCCGGAATAGGTGGCAAGCTGCATCGCCTCTGGCCCCGGCAGCATCATGCAAAACGACAAGGCGCGCAGGTAGTCGGCATCGCTAAGCCAGCCTCGCTGTTCCACCAATTCGCGGTGCATCAGGGCGATTTGCGCGGCGGGCCCGCCAAAGGACAAGACGCCGATCCGGGCGAAAACACGGATGAGATCAGGGAGGGAGGGCGGCATGCTATGCCCTGCCCCCGGGCCAATCATGGCCTTCCTCAAACCCGTCACGCGCCCAACGATAGAGCGCATCATACAGCAAAATGCCCGCCTCCATCTGCATCAAATCATCCTTATAGGCCCTTGAAAGACCAACAGAAATAGCCAAAAAGCCTGCGGCCTCGGGGGCAAGATCATGGCGGTTGGTATCGGCCGCGCGCACCACAAGGGCAAGGCGGTCTGGCGCCGGGCTTGCAAGACCAAATTCGGCAATCATCGTGTCCAATGTG
>Ga0105052_10005345_pt1 | contig 13596 bp, 6 predicted proteins | sample FRY03_FD_78094 | JGI IMG/M metagenome (GOLD analysis project Ga0105052, IMG submission 78094) | Freshwater microbial communities from Lake Fryxell liftoff mats and glacier meltwater in Antarctica - FRY-03 | ecosystem: Environmental > Aquatic > Freshwater > Ice > Glacier meltwater ... | reverse complement strand
TCTGCGGGGACGCAACCTGGGAAGGGATATCTCGGTCGATAGCGCGCCAATGGTGCGGGCAGCCTCGGCGAGTCTTTGCTCGCCGAGACTGCCTTTCAAACGCCCATTGTACGCAGGAGTTCATGCCTGAAAAATCCATCTTTAAACTGAAAGTGACTTCCAACCTTGATGTTTTCGCTCAAAAATGCCGTCGTTTGCTGATGCAAACTCGGTTTTGAGCGGGTTTGTACCCACAGATTCTGCGGAAGAGCCTCTTTATTGAATTGTCGATCAATTGCCAACGAGCAGGTTCAGTTTGTTGCGATTCGATCGTCGTAAGCTTGATCGTCGCCTTCAATGATCAGCCAGCGCTGATTTAATTTTGGAATGCGGAAATCAGAAGTTTCGCCGGCAGGCCATTGTACCCGGACGTCAGCGGTTTTGGATTCTGCCAAACCAAAGTGCAGGACCGCCTCATTCTTTCCGCCATAACCATCACCACTATTTACCGTATTGCATCGCTTGAAGTCTTCTGTTTGAACGGTTACCCGCGCACCGATGGTATCCCGTTCGCTCGTCGTGCCCACCAATCGCAGCTCAATCCATGCATTCTTCGTTGCGACGCGGTTTTCGATCAATGCCGTCGGGGCATCCAAGTGAGTCGCCACAAGATCCATAAGACCATCACGATTCCAGTCAAGTTTTGAAAGTCCTCTACCGAGCACTCGCGTGTGCCAATAATTGGACGAATCGATGATCTTCACCTCAGCGTATTTTCCGGTTGAATCGCGACGGTAGAGTTGAGGTAGCATCTCATAGGGGATACTGGAACTGGTGCTTCGTGCGGTGTGCCCGTTCAATACCGCGATCTCAACGAAACTGTCATTGTCCATGTCAATCGACTGGGTCCCAAACCCCAGAACCTGCAAGCTGGGTTCGTAGGTGCCTACTTGGACACAACGATCCACGAACGCTCCATCGTCTGTTTGAAAGTAGAAGACATCGGGCTCTTGGTAGAATTGAGTCACAAACAGATCGAGTCGCCCGTCGGTGTTGAAGTCGTCGACTGCGATTCCCATGCTTGCACCGGCGAGTCCCTGGAACCCAACGGCGCATCCACGAGCGAGCGCGCGCTCGCAGAGTTGGCTCGCAAGTTCGTCGGGTGTCGCCTCGACCGGGACACTCACAAAAGCTCCTGCCGGTTGGCCGTTGACCGCGCCCGTTCGCTGCCATAATCGATCTGGGACGCCATCGTTGGTGATGAAAACTTCGTTTTTTGAGTCGCCATCTAAGTCGGTCAAAACGACTCCGAGTCCACTTGATGGTTCGTCGCCAAGGTCCATCGCTTTGAACTCGCCATGAACCGTGCCAAAGTAGACGCGGTCAATCGCGTGACCGAATGCACGAGGGCTGCCATGCCGCTCGAACGCGGTCGGATCATCGATATAGTTGACCTCAACGATGTCTGGCAGATGATCGCCGGAGAGATCACCGATCGCGATGCTGCTCGTCCAAAGGGGACGTGACTCGTCCGTTGAAAGCATTATTGACGTAAATGTTCCGTCACCGTTATTGATCAGCAACCGATTGTGCCCCACGTTGGCGATGCATAGGTCCGGGAAGCCATCTTGGTTGACATCGCCGGCGGTGGCTCCTTGTGAAAAACTACGATCATCAGCCATCGCTGACGACGTCGTCACTTCAAATCGATCACCCAGGTTGCGGTAAAGCAAATTCGGTTTGACTCCGTCTTGCTGCATCGGTGTGGCGGCGCCCTGGGGCAGGTAGATGTCCGGTCGACCGTCCAAGTCGTAATCGGTGACCGCGACCCCCGACCCCATTTCCTGAAGGATGCCCTGCACACTGGGAGAACTCGCGTTGACGTTATCGAAAGTGTGAACCAATCCGATATCCTTCGCCACATCACAAACGGCTAACGGACCCAGCGATCGTTGCGGCCCAGCGACTTCAGACCGGAACGCAACCTCTTTGGGCCGAGATGGTCTCGGGAATCTCGCTCTCAGTTCGTTTCGCAGCAGCCCGCACAAGAGGCGTGGTTCGCTTGGCTCAACCCCCGCTTGCTCAATCTGCTCGCGTCGCTTTTGCAAGTCATTTTGAAGCTGTGCGAACATTCGGGGTTCGATCGACTCTCGATCGTAAGCGAGCGAGATGGCTCGCCAAGCCAGCGCCTCGTAAGGGCGATCTAGCTGATCGAGTAACTCCGCGAGCGAAGCGAACCGTTGGGCGTCACGATGACCACGAGCGAAATCGACGCCCATTTCATTGGTCTTTCGCAATAGCTCAGCCCGTTGGGACGCTAGGCGAGATGCTTCGAGCATGCCGGTTCGTGCGAGTGCCTCACCGTAACGCACGTATGCTGTGTGATCCGTCGGATCGCGGACAATCGCTTCACTGAAATCGACGACACCGCCGCCAGCGTCACCCTTCAACAATGCGTCCAGTCCACGAGCGTACCAGTAGTCGGCCTGATCAACGCAACCGGGCACCGGATTGCCCTGCCAAAGCGTCATCGCTTCCACGTCCTGCAGCAAAGCCAACGCACGACCATAAAGTGAATAGACGGCAGCGTTGCTATCACTCGCGAGCGGACGCAGCAAGTCAACGACCTTCTGATATTCGGCGAGACTGAATAACATCCGAGCTTTTCCTAGTTCACCGATCGCCGCGAACGGATCCTCGGGATCGTCGCTTGCGAACGCATGCGACCACGTGAGCAGTGATCGCAACTCTTCTTCCTCGATGTTTCCCTGTCGACATAACTCGGTGACCAACCGCGATGCTTCGGTGCGGCGTCCTTGTCGATTGAGAATCCTTGCAAGCGGTCGCAACACGATCGGTGCATCAGGAACTCGCTGAAGCAATTTCTGGTAGCGTTGGACAGCCTCGCCCCATTGCTCCATTTCCTCCAGCCATTGGGCTGCCTGACCTAACGCTGCATTGGAAGCCGCAACATCACTCATTGGTATCGCATCGAGCAACTGCACCGCCTCGCTCAGTTGTCCCTGCTCGCTTTTGATTCTGGCCATCCAAAACAACGACTCGGAATCGTCCGGCTTCGCAAGCAGCCGGCGTTTGAGTTCCAAATCCGCTCGACCAAACTCGCCGTTTGCAATCAGCGATCCCATATCGAGCGGTACCGCTAGCGGCTGAACTTTCTCGATCGAGACTGACTCCGACGTAGAGTCACTTTCATCCGCCATCTGATCGGGTAATGCTCGACTCGGCGGAGACGGTGTTGAGGACGGTTGGCACCCGGACAAGCAAGCCAAAATGGCGACGGTCCAACGCGTTGCCATGTACCCGATGAGTTGACGTCTGATCGTATTCATAGCGATGTGCCCGCAGCTCAAGCTGGAAAATACTCTGACAGATTCGCACCAATGCATCACAAAAAAAACCTCGCCAACCGAAGCTGACGAGGTCTGGTGATCACGTTTTCCGGTGCGCGGATTAGAATCAGAACGATGCGTCAATCACTTCTTTACCATTACGTGTTCCTAGTGCGCCCCAAAGACCGTAGGGGCTTCGAGCACCAGGTTGATTCGCGTTCGTAATGATCGGCGATTTTTGGTTTCCAGCTTCGATCGAATCCGTGATGAACTTCACAGCGCCATCGCCCATCAACACGTGAACTCCACCCTGGTGCTGGCTGCTGGGCGAGTAGTTCCCCCAGTTGTCCGCCCATCGACCGATGCACAACTCGCTGTTAGGTGGACGCACCGTATAGACATTCGAGACCGCCGATCGCAACGACGCAGCCCAATTACCACCACGGCTTGCTGCAAGATTAAACTGCAGCACCGCCGGTGGCGTGCATCCCGGAGTCCCTGCCGTGCACCAGAATTTCGGTCGATTCGGATCAAGCTGGCCACCATCGACGCACAACATCGGATTTGCTTCGATTGCCGCACCACCAGCACTGGCGGCCGAATACGCACTTCGCTTATCGCGATCTCCAAGATCAGTGATGATTTCACCCATCGCGACCGTATTGGAAAGACCATCAAGGATGTCACGGAACTTCGCCGAAGTCATCAGGGCGAAGAAGCCACGATGCACCGCCTTCGCATTCGCTGCGGCTCCAGCATTGGCCGTAGGCCCGTACGTGGAGTTTGGACCACTAGAATTGAGGATGTGATCATCTTGTGCTTGAGAGTAAGAATCCCCCATGCAAATCCCATAATTGGTCCGGCCAAGCGCCGGAAGTCCGAATCCAGGATCGCTAGGGCATCGGAAGGTCGCAATGTCGGTCGCCCAAGGAATGTAACCGGGGTTAACCGAGAACAACGTTGGACTGGGGCCCATCGCTGGCCAACGAGGCGGATTGGTGAGCCCCGTGTTCCCAGGCGGTGGCGCCCCCGTGACCGTTCTTGAATCTGGGTTCGAAATCTGTTCCCACAGCGCTTGCTGTTCGGCGAAAGGCACCAATCCAACCAACGCACTTAAGTTTCTTTGGTTAGCACTATTTCTAGCGATCCACCAATTACTCACGGGTATACCTGCTCCCGTCCCAGCACCCTGAATCGGCAACTGGTCATAAGCCGCGTGATAATTATGCAATCCCAAACCGATCTGCTTGAAATTGTTACCACAACTCATTCGCCGCGCCGCTTCTCGTGCGGCCTGCACCGCCGGAAGCAAAAGCCCAACCATGACTCCAATGATGGCAATCACCACCAATAACTCCACCAGCGTAAACCCTCGCCGTACCTGTTTCGCAACCACAATTCACCTCGACAAAGATAGAGATAGAAATCGATTAAGGAAAACTAACAATTTTTATCGAGGTGAGCAAGAAAATTATTAGAAAAATATCTCAAACAGCAACGCGTCGCGTCCAGCGGACGTGAATGACGCAACCAGGGTTTTACGCGGTTGGAAGATTCGCAAAAAGATAAGGGGATGTTTTTTTCCCGCAAGCGATTGGTGCTGCCCAAAGAAAACCGCTGGGATGCGGCAACAACAAGGCACGGCGAACCGTGCGCTTGATGTCGACCGCTAACGTCGCTCGAAATTATTTTCGAAAGACGCTCGGGTTTGGTTCACTTGAATCGCGAAATTCCGCTTCAATGCCAAAAACCCGCTCGAAAACCGCCAATTCAAAACGGCAGCTTCAACCGACTCTCGCCGTTATCGCGACAGTCATCCTGGACCGCTATGACCCACTCGACATCGATTTCTGATACTCCGCGGAAGATTCGTCAACATCTGGCGTAGTGTCAACATTCTCCAGGGGTGCCGGCACCACTGCGTTAGAACCTGAGCCACCACAACCTAAAGCACATACCATGGTCAATCCCAAAGTCAGCGCCGGTACCAAGAACCACTTTTTCATCATACACCTCAATTAATACGTTAACGAACACATTGAAGAAGCCGTCCGTGGACGAAAGTTATCCTGATGCAGTTTGGAATTGTATTAGGAGTAAACCGTTCATGATACGGCAAGAGCCGCATAATGAACCATCTTTTCACCCAATCGATTTTTCGTTGTCAATCCTGACGCGAATCCAATGCTCGTCGAGCACCATGCCCTGCTCAACATCGGGCGTTGCCAAATGGCAATCAGTGATTTGGCGACGCTGGACTGGGATGCGCAAGATTCCAGATCAACCCTTTGTTTGCATCATTTTTGTTGGAAGACCGCCGAATCGAAAGATCCCCACATCGAGTTCGAGAAATCAGCGAGTTCCGCAGGGTTCTTTTCGTCAATCGCCGCAAGTCGCCGCATGTCTTTGACGCTGTGGATGCATCAACCGTACAAACGAACGGGCTGACTAGCGAAGGCATTTCGCCGTGCTAAAATTGCGGGCATGAAACAAATTCAAAATCTGCTGGTAATCACGTGCGTGCTCGTGGGTGCCGCATTAGCGAGTGGCGACGACACGCAGCCGCAGCCCGCGAAGTCGCAATCGCCAATCCAGATGCTGGTGCCCGGGTTCGCCGTCCACGAGTTGCCGGTGGACCTGCCGAATCTCAACAACGTGCGCTATCGCGCCGATGGCAAGCTGTACGCGCTTGGTTACAACGGCGACATCTGGTTGCTGAGCGACTCCAACGGAGATGGCTTCGAGGATAAGGCCGTGCTGTTTTTCGACAGCAAGGGCCGATTGCGCGGGCCGATCGGCATGGCGGTCATCCCGCGGCAGCATGTCTTGCTCGGTGGCGCTGCGTTGGAGTCGGAGTCGGAGCCGGAGTTGGACCAGGCTGCACCGCAGTCCGCAGCCGCGCAGGGAATCGTCGTGGCTTCGAAGGGGAAGATTTCGGCGATCCTCGACAAAGATGGCGACGATATCGCGGAGGAAGAAAAGATCATCGCCGACGGCTGGCAGGAGATTCCTCCCAACGTTGATGCTATCGGCGTGGCGATCGATGCGGCAGGCGCGATCTACTTCGGACTTGGCACTGCGGCGTACAACAACGCCTATCTGATCGACAAGGAAGGCTAGTCGCAGTTCGACCTCGCCAGCGAGCGCGGCACGATTCAGCGGATCGAGCCGGACCTGTCGAAACGCGAGGTCGTTTGCACGGGCGTTCGTTTCACGATCGGTATGGACTTCGACCAACATGGCGAGCTGTTCGCAACGGATCAGGAAGGGGCGACGTGGCTCGCCAACGGAAACCCTTTCGATGAACTGCTGCACATCCCGACCGATGGTGAATCCAAGCGGCATTTTGGTTTTCCGCCACGCCATCCGAAACATCTTCCGAATGTGTTCGACGAGCCGAGCCTGTTCAATTACGCCCCGCAGCATCAATCGACCTGTGGCATGGCGTTCAATCTGCCCCGCACTTTCTCGCTGACCAAGGAAGATCGTTTTGTACCGCCGCAGACAGCTCTGTTCGGTCCCGGTGACTGGCGCGGCGACATATTCGTCACCGGTGAATCTCGCGGCAAGCTCTATCGGACGGAATTGGCGAGAACCGGGCGCGGTCAGTACGTCGCGCGGAATCAGCTCATCGCGTGCCTGAGCATGTTGACGGTCGATTGCTGCGTTTCGCCGAGCGGCGACCTGATCGTGGCTTGTCACAGCGGCGGACCCGACTGGGGAACTGGGCCAACGGGCAAGGGGAAATTGTTCGCAATTCGGTACTCGAAGCCGGAGGTACCACAACCGATCGCGGCCTGGGGGGCGGGACCGCAAGAAGTGCGGGTGGCTTTTGATCGACCGCTTGATCCGATGCAGCTCAAGAACCTGAGCGCGCGGACCAGCATCACTTACGGCGAGTTTGTCGCGGCTGGAGACCGATTTGAAACGCTGCGGCCCGGCTACGCCGCGGTGCAGCAGCAGACGGCATCGCCGCGCGAATCGCTGCCGGTGCAGGCGGTGAGAGTCACGGCGGATCGGCGGACGCTCGTGATCGCCACCGCGCCGCATCGCCCCGCCGTCCCGTACGCGCTCACGTTGCCGAGGTTGGGGACAGATGAAAGTCGAGTGTCGAGAGACAAGAGTTTAGAGTCAGAGAAGAAATCGCCGACTTCTTCTGACGCTCAACCCTCCACTCTCAACGCTCAACCTTTTCCGCAGCAGTCACAGATCGACCTCGCCTATACATTGAACGGCGTGCTGGCAACGTGGGAATCCGACGACAAGACGCTGCCCGGCTGGAGCGGCGTGCTGCCGCATCTTGATCTGGACGTCTGCCGCGTTTTCTCAACGCGCGACGCCAATGATGAGCGTTTTCGGGAACTCCTCAAGCAGCCGGGAATGCTCACACTCCAGACACAACTCGATCTGCGCAATCTGCTCCATCCGGCCGTGCAGCCAGGAAGCCGGCTCGATCACGAGTGGCCGGATGAGTCGATCCGTATCCACTTGGAAATCCCTGGCGCGCAGCGTCTCACATGGACCATCGGTGACAAGACGCACGAGCGGTCAAGTCGCAGCGATGCTCCGTTGGACTTCGCGCCCGGGTTTTCCAGCACCAGCGATGCACTGCCGCATATCAAACTGCGAATTCAAACCGGTGAGCAGAGTGGGACCGACCAACCGGCGGTCAAGTTCAACAGGATTGGTTGGTCGCGATCCGATCAGGATGCCCACATCCGTGAACTTTCTCTGGACCGGTTCCTGCTTCCGTGGGCCGAGACAAAGCCGTCGAGCGACACGGCTCCACTGCAGCGAGACATCCCCGAGCTGGCAGGAGGAAGCTGGGGACGGGGGCGGCAAGTGTTCTTCAGCGAAGAGGCGAGTTGTGCCAAGTGTCACGTCATGCATGCATCGGGCGGCGCGATCGGGCCGGACTTGTCGAATCTTCGCCATCGCGACTATGCCTCCGTGCTTCGCGACGTGACGCAGCCCAGCTTCACGATCAATCCCGATTTCCTCGCGTCGGTCGTGTTGCTCAAAAGCGGGCAGGTTCTGACAGGATCAATTCGCACGGAGAATGACAATCTACTGATCGGCGATAAGGATGGCAGGGTTCACATTGTGGCGAGTGACGATGTCGAAGGTCTGCGCCATTCGCCGCTGTCCACCATGCCCGAAGGGATCTCGCAAACGCTCGGCCCCGACCGGCTGCGGGATCTGCTTACGTTTCTGTTGACCGAACCGCCGCACATGCCGCGCGACGCCAATCTGCCGCCGTCTCAGCCGCGTACGCGAACCGAGGTCGCGCGAGTGCTGGCGGAGAGTCAGGAGTCGAGAGACAAGGGCGACGATACAGTGAAGCAACAGCGGCCTACTTCTAGCCCTCAACTCTCGACTCTCGACTCTCGACCTTCTCATAACTCTCGCCCCTTACACATTCTTCTTGTCGCCGGTGTGAAAGATCACGGACCGGGCGAGCATGACTATCCCGAGTGGCTGCGAGTCTGGAGCGAACTGCTACGGGGCGCGGAGGGCGTGACGATCGAGACCGCAATGGAATGGCCGACCGCCGAGCAATTCGCCGACGCTGACACCGTCGTATTCTATCAAAAGGGAGCGTGGAACGCGGAGCGAACGCGGGCCGTTGATGCTCATCTCGCCCAAGGACGAGGGCTTGTTTACATCCACTGGGCGATCGAGGGCGGAGCCGAAGCCCCGGCGTTCGCGCAGCGGATCGGACTCGCTTCGCACGCGGTCAAGACCAAGTTCCGGCACGGCCCGCTCGACCTTTCGTTCGCTTCGCTGGGCGTTGATTCCGGCAACGAACATCCGATCGGACGCAACTTCGACACGATCCACTTCCACGACGAGAGCTACTGGCAATTGCAGGGCGATCCCTCGAGATTGAATGTCATCGCCGCCGGCATCGAGGATAGCCAATCTCGCCCGCTGTTTTGGACGATCGAACCGACCGTGACCGACTCGAAGCAGTCCGGTCGCGTCTTCGTTTCGATTCTCGGCCATTACTCAGGGACGTTCGACGACCCGCTGTTCCGCATCCTGCTGCTGCGCGGCATCGCTTGGTCGGTAAAGCAACCGGTTGATCGCTTCCACGAACTTGCAACCCTCGGCGTCGAGCTGATAGACTGACCTCGAGAATTTAAATGAGAAAAGTCTCTTTTACGAGTTAAGTCATAAAAGAGGTTTGACCCATTAGATTCATCCCGACCCATTAGATTCATCCAACGGGTGAGCCCCAACCCGGGCTCGCTGGCGCAGTGGGCTTTCGATCCGCATTTCCAGGTACCAGTCCTCATCACTGATACCATACTCACGCTCTAAGTACTCACAGAACGCCTTGTGCTCCGTCTCCGCGTACCACGAAGGACAGCGCGAATCCAAATGCGTTAACACGCTCGACCACGATGGCTTCGATGTCGAGCCAATCAAGTGCAGCAAGTCGCTTTCACAGGCTACACACCGCAGCCCCGACGCCTCATCCGAATCCTCTCCTGACAACGAAACCCTAAGCGATAGCAGTTCCTCGATTGATTCAACTTCCGTCTCAGTTGATCGCAAGATCAAACGCTTAGGCGATAATCACCCGCCTGACTTCGCTTACAATGAATCTTGCCACTTATCCATGCTTCCCAAGGAACATCTGCAATGGCGATTCGTAAACGAATAGATCGACGGACTCTTTTGCGCGGCTCGGGGGGGGCGATTCTGGCATTGCCACTTTTGGACACAATGGCAGCCGCAGATGATAAGGCAAACGCTCCTGTTCGGCTGGTCTGTATCGGCACGACCTACGGCTTCATCCCCGATCTCTTTTTTCCCAAACAGGCCGGCCGCTCCTTTACGCTTCCACCGCTTTTGCAGCCATTAGAAAGGCATCGCGATCACTTCACCGTTTTTTCGCATCTTGACCACGGTGCCAACGCGATCGGTGGACACCAGGGTACTCATGCATTCTTGTCAGGTATCCTTTCGAAAAATTCCAAAGGCTATCCCGAGCAAAATGTAAGCGTTGACCAGAAAGCGGCTGAGCACGTGCGACAGGCGACGCGGTATGCTTCGATACAAATCACTTCGGGAAGTGATCCAATGAATTTGCTTTCCTGGACGACCTCCGGCGTTGCCGTGCCGCCGATTCAGGACCTACGAGCGCTGCACGCGATGCTGTTTCAGCAGTCATCGCTTCAAGAACGCAGCGTCTTGAAGCAACTCCAGGCAGATCAATTGAGCATTCTCGACTTGGTGAGTAACGACGCGGCCCAATTGCTGAAACGTATCGGCAAGGAAGATAAAGATAAATTAGATCAATACTTCACGGGTGTACGTGCAGTCGAGCGACGACTCACGGCGTCAGCAGCCTGGCTTGATCGGCCCAAACCCGAGGTCAGCTATGAATTACCTTCCAATGCGAACGAGATGAATTTCGTCGATCGAATTCCGCTTTATTATGACTTGATCGCGCTGGCCTTGCAGACCGATTCGACTCGCGTCATCACGCTTGAACTCTCCGAACTTGGGCCAAACCTTGGAGGTCTACCGATCGCTCGTGGCTACCACCAACTCACTCACCATGGGAAAGTCGAGAGTTATCTCACGGAATTGTCGATCATCGAAATGTTTCACATGACGCAGTTCGCTAGGTTCCTGGATCAGCTCCGAGGAGTGACTGAGATAAACGGAAAGACGTTGTTAGACAATACGATGACTTTACTCGGCAGCGGAATGGGCAATGCGAGCTCCCATTCGAATATCGACCTGCCTCTCTTGCTCGCTGGCGGCGGTTTTCGCCACGGAAGCCATCTTTCGTTTGAGAAAAACGATTCCCGCCCCAGTTCGACCCCTGCTTCAAATCTGTTCGTTTCCATGCTTCAGCGGTTTGGAATTGAAACCGACCGCTTTAATCTTTCGACAGGCTCGCTGACAGGTTTGGAGGCATACGCATGATCGATTTTCAAGCTCGCGTCTTCTTGCCCTGGCTCGTACTTTTCTGGGTAGCCCCCGGAAATTCAATCATTCGAGCAAACGAGTTTCCTGCTTCGGTTCCACCGTTTCTTCAAAGCTACTGCGTAAGTTGCCACGACGATAAAAACAAAAAAGGGGACCGTTCGTTTACGCCCTTATTGAAAGCAACGGCAACGCCCCAATCATCGCTTGATGATGAAGCCTTCACCTTGCTGACCGAAATCCTCGATCAGCTCAATCTAGGTGAGATGCCTCCCCAATCAGCCGATGTCGTTCAGCCAAACGATGAAGACCGCGCTGGGTTAATTTCCGACATCACCCATTTCCTGCTTTCCCATAATGAAAGTCAAAAACCAGCGACGACGGTAATGCGACGTCTGACACGGAACGAATACAAATATACCATCCGGGATCTGCTGGGCATCGATACAGAGGCGATCGACGAAACAGTCTTGTTTCCCGCCGACATGAAGATCGACGGCTTCGCTAATATTGGGTCTGCGCAACCGCTTTCAGAACAGCAGTTACAGCTTTATATGAGTGCGGCTCGCCGCTATCTCGACGAGGCTCTGGTGTTCGGACAACCACGGCCAACCACGCAAGCCTGGTCTTTTAAGCCCGAAGATTTCAGCCATTCGCTTTTTTTGGACATCTCAGTTGCGTATCGCGTTCTGGACAAAGCAAAACGATTTATCGACATCGGACACGGTGAACCGGTCGACCGGTATCCAACTTACCCGATGGCATTCGCAGAACACGGCGTTCCGGTTTCGGGGGTTTATCGCATTCGAGTGAAGGCAGCGGGGATAGGGCGAAAGCATCCCTATGATCCCGATCTGTTCAAAAGCGATTTGTCGGTGCCGCTTAAGCTTGGTGTGTGGCATGTGCCGAATAAGCGCCTGCTTGCTGCGGGAACATCGGAAGGGCGTGTATTCGCAGGTGCGTTTGATTTGCTAGACGATCAGCCGTCCTGGGTGCAAACAACAGTCTGGATGCCCGCCGGTTCTTCTGTCTTCATCCATTGGATCAATGGGGAAGGATCGTCAAAACCATTGCTAGGAAAAATTCGTCCGCGCTATCATCCCGAAACAACGATTTTGACCAAAGTCGAGATTGATGAACTTCGAGAGCAAGGCAAACCAATTCCACCGGAACTGTTAAAACCAACTTCCCACTTATCAGACGTCTATCAAGGTCCGCGAGTACGTGTCTATAAGATGACATTAGAAGGACCAGTACATGACAGATGGCCTCCCGCAGGCCACCGCCTTATCGTCGGTGATGAAGTTGATCCCGCGAAAGTCGATATCCCTGTGCTGTTGACCGACTTTGCCACAAAGGCGTTTCGACGTCCGGTCGAGCCCGCTGAGGTTGAACATTATGTTCAATTCATTCAACAAAAGATTCAACGGGGCTGCTCGATTGAAGATGCAATCAAGTTGGGACTCACGGCGATTCTCACGTCACCGAGATTCTTGTTCCTAGACGAAGGCGATGCAGACCGGGATCGATGGCTTAGTGATTACGAGCTGGCATCACGACTGTCTTACTTTCTATGGAGCTCCCTGCCCGATGATCGGCTGTTGGAACTCGCAGCGAAGCAAGAACTTCGAAGCCCCGAAACATTAGTTGCGGAAACGGAACGCATGCTAAGACACACGCGAGCCGTCGCGTTCACCAACCATTTTACAGACGCATGGTTGAGGCTTGATAAGCTCGGCTCGATGCCACCGAGTACAGCACAGTTTCCAACCTATTATTTCCAGCGGTTGGAGAAGGCGATGAAGACAGAAACGAGGTCGTTTTTCCAACACGTTTTGTCAGAGAATCGCCCCGTGACCGACTTCATTGACGCACCCTATTCATTCGTCAATGATGCGTTGGCTCGTCACTATGGGATCCACAACGTCTTAGGCGAAGCGTTTCAAAAGGTAGCGATCCCCGAAAGTATTCACCGAGGCGGATTGCTTGGCCACGCGAGTGTTTTGACGGCATCGGCCAACGGCGTCGAAACGTCGCCCGTGGTGCGCGGCGTTTGGGTCTTGGAAAGTTTGTTAGGAACACCTCCATCGCCTCCACCGCCGGACGTTCCACCCATCGAACCGGACACGCGAGGAGCAGCCACGATCCGCGAACAACTCGCCAAACACCGTAACGTCGCCGCGTGTGCCGATTGCCATGCCAAAATCGATCCGTGTGGTTTTGCGCTCGAGTACTTCGATCCGATCGGAGAATACAGAGACCGGTACACGATTTTCGCGGGACGAGGTCGAATCGCGAGACGTCGCGACGGCAAGATTATCGA
>Ga0105052_10005344_pt1 | contig 13596 bp, 16 predicted proteins | sample FRY03_FD_78094 | JGI IMG/M metagenome (GOLD analysis project Ga0105052, IMG submission 78094) | Freshwater microbial communities from Lake Fryxell liftoff mats and glacier meltwater in Antarctica - FRY-03 | ecosystem: Environmental > Aquatic > Freshwater > Ice > Glacier meltwater ... | reverse complement strand
GTCCAAGCGCACCCTCTCGCTGGGCAATTTAAAGATCTTGGGGCCGCTTTGGTAACAAAGTATTTCGGTGAAGAGACTGGTCAATTGGCAGAATATAATAAACTTAAAGACAGTTTTGTAAAATCTGATAAATATTTGAAAGTTAACTTACCTCACCCAACCTTAAAGTATGGGAATAAAACAGATTATACATTAGGAACAGTTGACTACAAAACACATCCCTCTGTTCCAGGCATACTAAAAAAGGAACCAAATTATGCTGATCTTTCAGGGATAACAAATACCTACGGGGCTAGATATCAAGCACAAGCAAATTCTCCTATTGAACAAGGAATTCTTAATCGATTGGTTAAATCTGGTGCAACTCCTTTCCTTGATGAAGTGAAGCGCAGGGAGTTCCTAAAAGGAAAGAGCATCAAATAATGGCAAAGCTTACAAAGCCGCCAATACCGCCGATTACTGTCCCTTTTACTTATCCCAAAAGAGGAAGTGGAATTTCAACGGCTCCAATACCAGTTGACCCAGCCCCCGCTGCTATTGCGACTATCACCCCGACTACTTTCCCTAAAAGAGGAAGTGTCGCCCCATCTAATACACCCGCGCTAGTCGGCCCACAGGTTTCAGACTGGACTAAAATTCCTGGTGCAAATATAGAGCCTTATAAAAATGCTCTTAATGATCCAGGCATAATGAAAGCAGAGATTGCCTTAAATCAACAGAGATACGCTGCTGCTAGAGCAGGAGTTCCAAAAGATGTTGTTGATACGATTGCTGCTGGTGGTAAGCCAGCTCTCGGGTGGAGAATTCTAGGCAAAGTAATTGGGTTTGATATTATGCCAGACACCTTACCGCTTACTAGATTTATACCTGGTCGTGGAGATACTAATATTGGATTGCCAAGTCAAATACAAACAGCTAAGCCAATTGAACAAACAGTTTTACCAACAATAACAACTTTGGATAGCGGTCGCCGCATGATCTTATCAACATTAAAAGAAGTAGCAGATGAAGTTGCTGTTTGGCGTGGTACCCGCCCTCGTGGTGTTGACAATAATTATAGATCAGGTGCTGGTGGATTTAGTTTGGATGATCTTTTTGCGCAACAAAAACCAGAGGCTGGAATTGGCTATGGGATGTTGGTTGGAGATATTACAGGGAATAAATGGGCTAACAGGGCGATTGGTCTTTTGGGTGATGCCTTCTTTGATCCAGTTAGCTGGGTAACAGGCCCAGGTGGATTGGCTTCATCGACTGCTTCAAAGGCCGCAATGAAAGGCGGAACTGCAGCAGGAATAAAAGCAGTCGCATACGAAGCAGAGAGAACTGTTGCTCTTGTTGCAAAAAAGGTTGCACAAGAAGAAGCTATCCGTATAGCAGCAGATATAACAGCAACTGCGGCACAAAAAGCAGCGGCAAAGGCAGCGGCAAAGGCGGCTGCATCCAAGTTTGAAACTATTACTAGAGATGTCGCTCAAGAGTCTGCTAGAAGAATTTATGGTGCTAATGCAAGAGAGGCTTTGGCTGAAAAGGTTCGTTTAATAAGAGCTGAGGCTCAACAAGAAATTGCTGACGGTGCAAAAGGTGCAGCAAGAGAGTCGGCAGAAAATGCTGTTGCAACTTTAACTGATGATGTTATTGCCAAAATTGCTGAAGAGGGATACGCATCAATTTTGCCATCGATTCCTAAACTGTTAACTGGTAAAACAACCGATGTTGCAGATCTTTTGGGATTGCGAGGTAATTTAAGAATTGTTAACCCATTGAGTCCCTTTGGTATTGGGCCAAAGAAAGCGCTTATCCCTGGCACAGCAGGCTTTACTGGATTGATTGGTAAAGGTGTAGTAAATGTTCCTAAGCCATTATTTATTTTGAGCAGGATTGTTCCTCGCGGTGAGGGCGGTCTGTTTGGGTCAGAAGATATTTATAATATGAGGCTTCAGCTTCGCTCTAAGGGGAGAACAGGTGGTGTTGAAGGGGTATCTCCTGCTCAAGCCGCTGAACTGCTTGCAATGGATAAGACATTCCGTTCTCGTTTACAATTTGTAAGAAAAGCTGTTGGCACAGAACTTGCGGATGCTATAAAAGAGGAAAGTCCTGATCTGTTAAATGGCATAGGCAAGCATCTTCAGACGCTAGAAGCACAATGGGCTGCGAAGGGCTTACGAGATTTAACCCCAGCAGAAAGAACTGCTTATGAAAAAATAAGAACTGTAATGGATAATTTTTATACTCAGATGCAAGATACTGTAACCGATCCATTTGTAGGCATAGGTACAACTTATGGGAAAGTAGCTGATTATTTTCCTCGTGTTCAATCAGAAAAAGCAGTCAGATGGGTTGCCAATAATGCTCGACAGGTAGAAAAGCTTGCTGCTGATTTAGGCATTGACTCTACTAAATTTGCTGCTGAAATTAAAGATTTAACTGTTGGAGATAAATGGTTTAAACATGTTCTTACCGCTGATGACTTAGATGGTGGGATTGAAAGGCTTAACCAAATCGCTATAGACTCTAACATAATTAAGTTTGATTTCTTTACAACAGATGTTAAAGAAGCGTTGGCTGGATACGCAAATACTCATGCAAGAAATCTTAGTTGGGCATCCGTTGTTGGTGGTGCACCAACTACTACGGGGGACTCTGGAATTCCAGGTATTAGCAGAACGAATATAGGAACTAACCCAGATCTAGCTGTGCGCCCAACAGAAGGATTTATTGGTGCTATGAAACCAATTGTTAGCCGTCTTGAGAGCACAATAAAGCGATTGACATCAGATGCCATTGCTCCATGGGACAAGAGCACACTAGATAATCTTGTTAATAGCCTAGATGGATTGAAGGCTAGACTGTCTGCCCCTGCAATTGTAAGGGCGGAATTTGATGACGCTGTAAGGAATGTGCAAGAAGGTATTACCAGAATTGAAAGAGGTCTTGCTGATGGTTCAATAAGCCCACCGATAGCTGCATTAGCACAAGATGAACTGCAATTCTATGCAGATAATATTGCACAGCAAATGAGTGATATTAAACTTGATATTGTTGCTGGCTCAGCATCGAGATGGAAAACTGTTTTTAAACAAGTAGAAGATGGTTTTACAATTATTAATAATTTTGCAGATCAAGCAGACAATGTTGCAGTTAGAGATGGTATTCTAGAAATATTTACAAATGTTAGAAGATTGGATGACCCTGCATTTGCTAAGCTGGCGGATAGAGCGTTAAAGGATTTGAACCAATTCTTTAAATCGTATGTTGTTGCAACCCCTGGATTTCATGGTCGTAATGCACTAAGCAATGTGATTGGAATGATAGCGGCTGGCGGTAATCCGCTTGACTCTGCCCAAGGCATCAGAATGTACTGGACAATTAATGAGTTTGCGAAGAAGGGTGCAACCTTTGAAGATATTGTACAAATTTTAGTTGATAAAAAGATTATTCCAAACACTCCAATTTATAGGACGGCTGTAGAACAATCATTCTCTGTTTCTGGGGCAACAGGATTTGGGCAATTTGGTGAAGTTGCTCAGGCTACGGGGCTTGGTAAAGTTGGCATTACAGGTGGAACAAGAACAACCAAGCCAGTCTTGTCCCAACTTTCTGCAATCCCTGGGTCCGTGCTTGGGGCCTCTCGCAAACTTGGTTCTAGTATTGAAGAAGGCATGCGTTTTGGTTTAGTTTGGGATGGTATTAAAAATGGTATGGACCCACAAACTTCAGCGGCTCGTGCTTCTAAATTCATGATTGACTACAATGATTTGTCTACACTTGACCGCAACATTAAACAAATAATTCCATTTTGGATGTGGATAAGTCGCAACATACCTTTGCACATGGAAAATATGTGGACAAACCCAAGAACATATCAAGGCTATGCAAACTTCCGTCGTAACCTTGAGGACGAAGAGGGCACCTCCCCGTATGTACCAGACTTTTTGAAAGAGACTGGCGTATTTAAATTACCTAAATTACCAATAATAGGTGATGCATATTTCAAACCCGACTTGGGAATTCCTGGTGCTGGTTCTGTATCACCAATACAAGATTTGATGGATGATCCACTTAAATTACTAGCAAGAGTTACCCCAATCATTAAAACACCACTAGAACTATTAGCCGATAAAAAATTCTTCAGCGGTGCACCTATCTACTCTAAAGTCCCACAAAATAAACAAGCTGAAATTTTTGCCTATATGATTCGTCAAATGGGTTCTCCAATATCACCAATACAAAGATTAATTGCTGCAACTCCAGCAAGACGCAATAAGCTATTCCAAATTATCACTGGTAACAAAGAAAATCTTACTGACCCAGGTGATGAAGAAATGAACTCTTTGTGGTCATATATGGGTCTCCCCGCATTTAAACTTAGGCCAAAGCAAGAACAAAATGAAGTCTGGAGAAGGTTCTATGAGTTGCTTGGTTTAACAGATAAGGCTGAGGCCAAAAAGAAGACGGATAAGACTAAGGCGCTAGAAGAATATCTAGCTAATTTGGAAAAAGGTAATAAGATCCCTTAAGGGTAGGAGATTAAATGATTATGAAACTAAGTAAAGAACATAATGCAATGCTTGCGTCATATGCGAGAAGCACACTAGCTGCTGTTCTAGCGGTTACTGCTACTGGTAATTATGCAACAGATGACTTGGGTAAAGCAGCAGTTGCTGCGCTCCTGCCAGTTGCAATACGCTGGGTCAATACAAAAGACCCTGTATTTGGAAGAAAAGCTTCTTAAATATAGTACAATTGATAGTGTAAGATTAATATATCAGTGTAGTTGAAGCAACCAATCGGATTCCAAACCCGACAAAGTAGGGGCGGTACCTACCGCTGGTGCGAGGACAATGCCCGTGGACCAAGTTGGGACTTGGACTTCATTTGTAACGAAGACATAGCAAGTTCGAATCTTGTCGTGGGCTCGGCGGGTGATGGCTGGAAATTAGGCCGTGGTGTTCATGGACCCCAGCTATTACCCCAACCCAATAATATCTGCACATAGCTCAGTCGGAAGAGCACCTGTTCGAAAAGCAGGGTGTCGGTGGTTCGATTCCATCTGTGTAGGCCAACCAACCAAACAGGAGGTACCCTTTGCGTACTCATATATTTTTAGCAATTTTATTTATTATTTCTATATTTCCAAGCCAGCCAGCACATGCTCATTCTTTATATTGCCCGCAATGGGAAAAGAAGATTGTGGAAGCGGGCTTACCATTAGTTGAGTTTGACAAAATAGCTCATCGTGAATCAAGATGCAGGATAAAGGCCATCAATATTATCTGGGATAAACAGGGTAATATTATTTGGGCATTAAACAAAAATAGAAGTTATGATTCGGGATTATTCCAGATTAACTCTATTCATCATCAATTGGTAAAGAAAGTGTGTAAGGGTGATCTATCACAACTATTAATCTTAGATTGCAACTTATCTGTTGCTAAATCTTTGTATGATGATTACGGGTTGAAGCCGTGGAGATTGCTTTCACCACCATCATTGCCTTCATCTTCATTCTCTAAATAGTCACTAACCATTTCTACAATTGCATCTACGAACCCGCTCATAAACGCCTCAGACTTCTTGTATCTTCTGTCTAGTGATCGAGCAGTGTGGGCGTGATAAACAAACTCACGACATTGAATCTTATTAAAGGTAAAGAACAAATTAATCCCTTCATCTGAATCTCTAATAATCCCCGAAAAGGATTCTTGCATTTCAGTAAGTTCAGCATCATTAAATATGCTCATTTCCCATTGGTCTGACATATTATCCTTGTCCCTTAAATTCTGCTACCGCTACGGGGAGAATGTCTCCACACACATAGCGGATATGCCATGGCTCAGAGGGAACAACTTCCCAACTCCACCCAAACTTTTTAACATTGGCAATTAACCAATTTAATATCTTTGGGCTTGAAGCGTGTGCAACATCTACTGCAATACCAAGATTGTGCATACTCTTGCCTGGGGTAGCCAACATCGCCATGCCTTTCTTCAAGTACCAAGTTTTCCCCTCGAATGTTTTAGTACTTGTGCCTACAATCTGCTTCAATTGGTAGCGTCGTAGAAACCCTCGCTTTTGTGTTGAATAACTACGGTAGCAATCTCCTGCACTCGTCGGAGCAAGAACTACTCCGTCTGCCTTTGCTGCTGTAACCATTGCTGCCCAAGCTAACGCGGCGGTGTGATGGAGTCTGCCTCCCCCCATTGCATTAACCAAAAGATGCTTTGGCAACTTGCCAGGGGTTATTCCCTTTAAATCTGCGGGTAAATTTACGCGGACTATATAATTCCAAGGTACTTTCATATTGTTAGTCTCCGTATTGCTCCTTAATACAATCTACTCCTAAAAGTAGTTGTTTAAAATTCTCATAGGCAATATTTTTTAATCTCCAAGCATGAACATTAGAAATGCCCATTCTCTTACCCAGCTCAACAAATGTAATTCTTTCATAACCTATTGCCTCAATTATAAATTTGTCCTGTTCAGACAGCTTTTCAAAGATATCTAACACTACTTCTTCTATTTCATCTACAATTTCTCTACTTTGGGCTGGCTCATTGTGTGGAACTGCTTCCATCAATGCTTGCATTTGGCTGTCTGGTTGTCTAGATGGTAAAAGATTAGAAAGAATGTCCATATCCATGGGAATCTCTCTACTATTAGTGAAACTCATAACATTCGGGCAACGCTACTTACAACAATAATGATCCATATTTGTGCTGATAGTAAAATTACAAAACCAACTGCTAATTCTAGTGCTATTTTAATTATTTTAAACATATTGCGCCCCTCCTTCGTGGGTTTAGATTGCCCGCAGATGCCCCTCAGATCACTTCTAAGCGATTTAAAAGCCGTTTATGTGTCTTTGGTGCTCTTTGGTATCTTTATTTCTTTCGTTCTTTGGTGTAGTCCCATTTAGAGTGCAGGGCACACTTGCTGTCTTCATTATAAATTGACAATATGGTTGTACAATCTTTTGTTTCACAAACTCTTGGTTTTTTAATTAACTGCAACAATTTGGTCTTCTTTCTATATAGTTCTGCCTTATCTTTGTGACATATTTTACAAGTAATCTGTGTTCTATTATTTTTTACCCAAACATATAGATTATCTTCCGTTAATAAATGATCACGCTTACATTTCTTTATTATATCTTCCATCTTACTACCTCTTGTACACCTTAAGATTATTTACTTGACGGTCATCATCATAAGCGACTGTATTTAAGGCATCCAACACTGCTTTAGCTAGATTATCTGCATCCCCTTTCAATTTTGACTCGTTTTTAATTTCCATAATGCTAATAGTAATACTATTCTTCTTAAATGTCAACTCGACTTCTATCAGCCCATCAAACTTAGGTCCCTGGGCATCAATATAGAATTGTTTAACTGCGTCTTCGTACTCTCTTGTTTTTTTGTCAGTGTAGAAATGACCACCCCTACCTGCTCTCGGTCTACCTTTAGACTTGGGCGGGATAGGAATAGTTAAAGAGTATTTATCGGTCACGCTGCTGTTGAAGATCTTTAAAAGAAATCATATTGGTAGTGACATTCCCACTAGATTGCATTTTAGGAGTAGACGCAACTGCTGTTTTTGATGTGCCTGTTACCAAACCCATCATAATCTCTTCTTGACTTTTTACAATAGGGATACTTCTACCCCCAGAAGTGTTGTATTTACCCCTTGGTGCTTGTGTATCAGAGGTAAGTGATTTAAGAACAACTGGAAAGGCTGTGTTATAAAACTGCAGGGCTTCCTCAATACTATTTGCTAGGTTTATAGATTTTACTAATTCACAAGCAATTTTGCCTGCCGTTTGTCTTACTATCGATTCATTTATTTCTGACATAATTTCTCCTTGTTATTTAATTGCGGCTATTTAACCGCGAAACAGCGTAGATCTGTCCATAGTGTTTCTGTTACTACTGCATTAAACCCGCACTTGGTAAGTGCTTGGGTTAATTCAAATTCTCCAATATTATGATAATGTTCCCAATCTCTGATCGGGCCAGTATCAATAGCGCTGTGTGGGGCTCGCCCTTCGCCTGCCATAGTCGCTATGAATATTCCATCAATTTTTAAATTAATATAACTGTGATGAATTACTTGCTTCCAATGTTCACAATGCTCAAAGGTTTCTGCCGTAACGATTACATCGTATGCTTCGGGGTTAGAGTATGTAGCAGCATCAGCTACTAGGTCAACACCATTCCCTGGTTGGACATCTAATCCAACATAACTTTTGGCAAAAGGGGTGAAGTAACTCTTGATAGAACCATTAATGTTAAAGCTGCCTAGCTCTAGAACATCTAATTTCTTTCTATCCTCTTCATTTCGCCACGAATGGAAAGTTTTAAATATGTAGTCGCTAGCTGCTAAATGCATTATTTACTCTCCGTTAAATGTTTCCAGGTCTTATCGGAAATAATTCTTTGTATAATTCCCTGTGAAACTTTAAATTCTATTGCTAGAGCGCTTTGGCTCTTCTTAAGTGTACTCCACTTATAGCGAATAAGTTTTACTTGTTCTTCATTTAATTTAGATAAATGGTGATGAGAACCTCTCCTTATGCCATTTAATTTAGAAAGACTCATCTCTGGGTTTGCAATATAAAGATGCTCTCGTTTGCAACAAAGTCTATTGTTACAAGTTTGTTTAATAATTGTAGCTTTATTAATTGGTGCGACCCATATATTATATGCAGACCATTGAGCTCGTTTTTTAACTCTAGAATTAATAGTTATTAATCCAAAGCCCTCTGGACTTTGTGCACCCATCCATATCAAACATCCATCCATTTCTTTCAAATAATTATTCATTCTCTCTTCAATAGTCCCCCTCATTATTTACTCAGCCTATTTTTACGCTTTCGATCACAAGCACGGCAATGTCTACTACCCTTGTATATGCGTGTATTTTCTTTGCTATCTAATTCTTTAATATTATTCATAACTTTTACTCTCCGCTATTCCTTCTTGTATTTTTTGATATACAAGTTTATCTCTATGCATCTGATTCAACCAATCTAAGGGCGGGTCATCATTAAAGGTTTTACTGTCGGCATGTATGCATCGGGCTTTATGTGTGACAATAGCTTTGCGCTTCATAACTTGAGTTACCCACTCAACAATTAAATTGTCGCCTGCCAACCATTTCAAGTCCTCATTGAACTTCCAATAAGGGGTCAGATCCTTGGCGAGCATGAAACAAAAGCCTGCCATCCCACCAAAGCCATCATATCTACTACCACTCACGCCGAAAACCTCGTAATCATAATTATCTGTTGGGCTAGGTTGGGTAGCGTAGTTAGGACACACGAGCCCAATGCTTGGGTCGCGCAACATAACATCTAGTAAGTTTGTCATGCAGTTGTCATCTAAACTTATGTCATCGTTGATAAATGCTATCGGATTCTTTTTTCCTAATATCTGCATGCCAAGGTTCCAAAAGGTGTGAATATTACCCACAGACGCGGGTACACATAGTTTAATTACATCATTTGGGATAGCTGTTAGCATGTTATAAGCATTCTCCCCATCAGCTACAACAACAATACGACCAACTTTATAATCACGCTTGAGTTGGCTAACCAGTAAGCACAAACCAGGAAGATTTGATTTGAATGGAATAATAATATCAACACAAACTTTCTCTTTCATATAAAAGAATAAGTTATCTTTCAATCGTTTATCTTCTGGTAAGAATTCTAAAGCTCCCTTCCCCGCTTTAACTGCTAGGTTAGTCAGCCCTAGACGGGCGGCAGACAGGGCTAAGAGGTCGTGTGGGGCCCATTGCCAGCTGTGGGCCTCCGTTAGGTAGGCATCGCTCTTATTAGAAATAGAAAGTGCACGATTGGCTGCATAAAAACATGCGGGCCAATTATTTGTATCGTGATAGTGCTGAGCAAGATCAACCCAAGGCTCTCTACCGTGCATATATTCTGCACATGAGCGCAATAACCACATTTCTCTTTCATTTGGAATCATCTTTGCTAAATAACGCATGCTGAATGAGCGTTCTGCATCCCACTGAGCCTCTGGCATAGTGATATGCCTCTTAAACATTGCTATTGATTCTTTAGTTCGCCCCTGATACATTAATTCGCGGGCGCAATAATAAGTATTTCTATCATTATTAGGATTCTGTTCAACATCTAGAAGAAGTAAAGGAAGATAAGAGCTTCTGGACTTAGTATCATCAGCAAAATGACAAATCTTAATATCATCACTAAAAGATTGAAGTTCTGGTGAAGAGCCTGTAGTCCTTAGCATAATTTCATGCACAGCGTTATTCCAAGCGTAACCTTCTCTACAAACTATTTTATCTCCTTTATAGATTAAACCTTCGTTATGGGGAGTGTCCATTGTCCTTGAGACATCATCTGACCCGTTTTCTAGATAGAAGCGTTGTTTCCAATTCCAAGTGTAATTATAACGAATTCTAGTGACCATATGGCCTATATCATCAAAGCCTTTCCTCCAACCTGGCATAATGACCTCATCGAGATCCATGTTGATGATCCAGTCGGCATCCTTCGGCAATCTTTCAAGTAAATAGTTGCGGGCATTACCAAAGTGCCATGGCTTTATAACTGTCTCAATAACAATAACTCCACACTCTTTAGCAATCTTAACCGTATCGTCTGTTGAACCCGTGTCCAATAGATATATGGCATCAGCCTCTTTAGCTGACTCAGCCCATCTACGAATAAATTTCTCTTCATTAAGCGCAATTGAACATATAATAATCTTAGGCATTCTTTTCTCCTTCTTTCTTAAATGGGGCTGCATGATAAATCTGACGCGCCAAGTTTCGCGCTGTATTGCGCAATCTTTCTGCTGAAGCGACCACTATCCCATAATTTATATCAGCGGACACGAGGGACTCCTGAAAAATCTTCCAATTTTCCTTTTCAACATCATTTTTCATTCATTATCCCCATCATATGATTCATAATAAATAACCAGCGTGCGTAGATGATCAACTTCTTTTTGTAGAAGTTCCAATTCGGTTACCAAGGCTTCAATTCTTCCCTTGTGCATGTGTGTAAAGTCGGGAGCAATATTTGGTTTAGTCATTATTGTAAACAACTCATCAAGACTTACTGGTTCACTCATTGCTATCTCCTCATCATCGTCTTGCTCCTGACTAGTCCAGTCATACGGCTCTCTTTCACCAAAACTGGGATACTTTCCCCCGCTCATTGTTCAAGCCTATGAATCCCAGTGCTGGTCACACCGTAATGGATCTCATGCTTTGGTGCTAGACAAAGAATCTCTGATGGTTCCATAGACACTTCATCTCCTTCATTATCAATAGCTTCCAATATCTCATTATACATATCCCACGCAGAATTAACTTCCTTTGTATAAAGTTCCATAATGGGTGTCATTATCGCCTCTCTTGCCAATCGAGCGGGTTTAACGATAAAATCATAATAATCCTCTGCCATCTGTGCTTTATCATAGTAATCCTTTGCTAGGTCATTTGTAATCTGATCATAGACTACCCATGCTTGCTGCTTTCGCTCATCTTTGCTCATTTTATCCATTTTGTAGCTCCTTTATTCTTTTATCATATGCTTTTGATGAAATTCTTCCGCATTCCCTGCAAACCCTTGCGCCATTGGTTTTCCTGTACTTTGTGTTTGTCTCATCATATGGGTGCCCCTTTGGGCAATGGGTCTTGTTGGAACAAGCATTCCTACCTCGGGTGTCTCGATCACGGGCATTATCAAGGTCGGTGCCAACCAATAAGTGTTTCGGGTTGACACAACTGGTATTGTCGCAAGAATGACGAACAATCTTATTTTCGGGAATAAAATCATGTTCTATAAGATAAGACATCCTATGAGCATAGTAAATATAGTCGGGCATGGCAAACCTGCCGTAGCCTCGCTTTTCCTTGCATCCCAGCCAGTTCCAGCAATCATCCTCGCCCTGCACATCAACAAAACGGTAAAATCTCTCCTCTGTACTAATATTCATATCAGCCTCCTGTTTAGCTCTACTAACATAGTAACCGATTGTTATGCTTTTGTCAAGTCATTTGATAACAATAAATATATTAAAAAAAAGGTAGATCACATAAAGTCGGGGGTGAATTAATAAAGAGTATGAATATCTTCAGAGTAGGAGATAGATGGAGAGAGTATAAAGAATTAAAAGAAGAAGAGGTATACAAGTCCAATACAAGCTGACACCAAGAGACTGAAAACACACTCTAAAAACTTTTACAAGGCAAAAAGAGGCTTAATTGACCACTCTCCGTGGTGGATATGGGCCATATGACCACTCTCCGTGAGTTATTTAACCAATCTTGAGGGTCTTAGCTTCCATTTGTAGGTTATTCTCATAATCCTTACTCTTGAATTTCCTTCTGAAATACATTTTCTACACCATCTATCAACCCGACCTTTCTCCAGCGGGTTCCAAATAGGCAACCATGGCTCAGCGTTATGTAAATGACCAAATGGGCAGTGAGTTACCTCATCCCCGAAGATCCTGTACCACCAATCCTTGATATAAAGCTTAATCCATATGAGTTTCATATTATAAATCTACCCCCGCCAGTGTTCATTTCCTCAAACAAAGGTGATATTCCTTTGATATATCAGTCTCTCTATTTAGAAGCTAATCCTCTACATGCATAACAATCAGTGTAGACCTAGCTCAAAGTGACACTAACCCTTATGGGCTATGGAGTGACATCGGTGATATATCACCATTCTCACAAGGAGTGAGTACTTAAGAGAGTTATACAAGTTCTATCTTGTTTAACTGACCACTCTCCGTGGTCGTCACTCTCCGTGGTCAGGCAAACACAAAAGCCCAGGGGAGCAGGTGAGTGCTTCAACCCTGGACTTCTAAGCAGCGGGCTCTAGGAGGATAACGAGGAGCCTGCTTGTGTGCAGTCATATCTGGCTGCATGACTACTATAACACCCTTTCTCCCCCGTGTCAACCTATTAAACCTTTTTTCTTTTATAAAGGTATAAAGTTTGCGGGGGTAGGAGAGTGATAGATGTATAGATAGAGATAGACAGTCTCTCAGCACGCTAGCATGCTGGCCTGCACAGCTCTCCAGCACTCCACATACGCAGTACCCCCACCCCCCACCCCCCCGTACACCCCTTTTTATATATAATAACCCGTACAGGGAGCTGTAGACATCAAAAAATATTGGAAATAAATATTGAAATGTTGTATTGGAATCATCAAAAAATATTGGAATATTATATTAGAATATTGAAAATAAATATTGAAATATTATATTGTGTATGCGAGGTTAATAGAAGTTTGTTATGCACAGAGCTATATGTTATTTATCTTTTATTCGTCTTTCATATAACAGTAGGAATAGTGCACGAGCACAGCAATCAGAGATGCTTTAATTGCCAAGGCCTGGGTAGAACCAGATAGAGTGATTATGACGATAAACGAGCCCACAAGCGTCCATGTCAATTCCCCCGTTATATTAATGAACTTCTTAAACATTTTAGAAAGACCTCTTTAACCAGTTGATGATAATCCTTCTATTATAAAGATAATTTGTTACCCTGGAATTCGGGAGTATTTAATAATATTCTCTCCAGCTT
>Ga0105052_10005338_pt1 | contig 13605 bp, 10 predicted proteins | sample FRY03_FD_78094 | JGI IMG/M metagenome (GOLD analysis project Ga0105052, IMG submission 78094) | Freshwater microbial communities from Lake Fryxell liftoff mats and glacier meltwater in Antarctica - FRY-03 | ecosystem: Environmental > Aquatic > Freshwater > Ice > Glacier meltwater ... | reverse complement strand
ATTACAATTTCGCCAAAGAAAAATTTCTGTATTGTAAAAATATGGCTTGCAAATTGCAATTATCAAAATCCATCTGTTATTTCAGATGGTCTAGGAATTACAAGTCAGGGTTGTTTGTTTAAAACGCATCTAACTGATTAGATTATATATTTCAAATGTCGATTTTTTTTGTTGTAAAGAACGATTATAACAAAAAATATAAATTAAATTATTATGATGACGGGAGACTTGCCAACGCAAGTTTGATGACACCTAAACTTGCAACATTATATTTAACAACTAGAGGCAAATTATTCTCTAAATATATTTCAATTTGACTACATAAATTAGTACATTTAATAAAATAACTTAAATTCTTCAAAGAAAATTCTCCTTGAATAATTTTGCTTACATCTTGTTTTTTGATAAATTCCATAGCTCCGTCAGATTCATCGCGCCTGATTTCGGCTGATGCGAAACCTCCCGTGCATTTAAAAATAAGTTCGGCGCCTTCATTTGTAGCGATAGATTTAATTTCAATCTTATCCGAAATAATAGATAAATCACGAATAATTTTCTGAAAATCAACTGAAGGTAGATTTATAACTGAAGAAAATTTTACATCAGGCACATCTAATTCTTCGTTATCCGGTTCAATTAAACGAAGTTTTTGTATCTTTTGCTGTTTAATCTCTTCATTATCAAATTTCAACCCAAGAAATTGAACGATTCCATCCATATAATCTGCTTCTTCAATATAGATAGTTAAGGTATCATTATTATCAATCGTATTGATTAATTTAAATAAATGAAACATATTAACACCAATAATAATTTTATCCATCTTACATTCATAAAGTTCGAAATTTGGTGCCTCTAATGAAAGATGGGCGAGAATAGTATGAGATTTATCCATATTAATAATTTTAATACCTTCCTTCGTAAAGGTAATATTTGTTTCTAGTAGGATATCTTTTAATGCCGTCATTAAAGTGCGAAATGGCGCAATTTGAACTGTTTGAATTGTCAAAATGTTATTAGGATATTTCGACATTAAATGGTATATAATAGTTAAAAAGTAAAATCTTTAAATTATATGTATTATAACTTAATTAGGATTGCGGTTTTATTGGTCCTATTTTTTAAAGGTTTTGCGTTATAATTTCGTATAGTCTTCAACGTGCGGATTTTTAAATGAATTTGTCTTTTCTACTCTTAAAATTTGCCGTTTTTTTGTTATATATATATATAAATGGTATTTAATAAACAATTAATGTCTATTTTTCAATTCTTTTTGGTTATATTATTAATTATTAGTTTTTACATGTTATATTTATCAGTATATAAAAGAAATTATACAGATATTAATTGCTGGCAGTTTCCAATGTTATTAGCTATATTACTTGAAACGTTTATGTAAAGATATTAAAGATTATTTAACAATTAAATAATTAGTCAAGTTATAAATCATGAGCATATGTGAATTATACTTGGATAAAAAAATACACGATAATCTAGATAAATTAATAATTAAATATAAATCGAATGAGTATGTATTTAAAAGATTAATAAATTACATTGAAAATTTATTACCAGTGGCATTAGAAAATGATACTATTGTACAAAAACAACGCGAAGATCGTAAAAATCAATTAAGTGCAAATCGAGATGAATTTACGAATCGTTTTCTACACAAAAATAATTATTTTTATAGCATTCAAACCGAGCTATTTTTACATTACGACGGACAACATTTTGTAATTATCAATGAAGATGATATTCAATATCAAATACTTACAACAATATCATCCGAAAAAAGTTTACGTGAATGGAAGCACAAAGTGAATAAAAATATAATAAAGAGAATAAAAGAACGCTCTCCACTAAATGCTATACCAGAATCGGTTACGATACAAAATGTAATAAATTCATTATCGCCTCATATATTTCCATCAAGAAATAATGTAAAATATTTTCTTACAATTATTGGAGAGTGTCTTTCATATGAAAATAAAACAAATGAAATAATTTATATATTTCCACCAGCATTAAAAGAAATTATAAGAGAGATTGGAAACCAATGTTATACCTATTTTGGCTTATCTGGTATATTTGGGAATATTAAATTCAAATATTACGATCATAACTATAAAGATTGCAGATTACTTTCGATTGAAGCAAACTACGTGCGTAAAAAAATAACAATTCCATTTTTACTAAAAAAATACATGATTGACTTTTTGTGTGTATCAGCGCATTATGCAAGCCGATATGGTTCGTCCGACATATTTTTGAACCATTGCTCAGACGCTCATTTGGTAGAACATTCCTTATTTTTATCAAAAAATACTCCAGAAAATATTGTATTAAGATTCATTGAAACGTCATTAATACCTTCGATTGCGTCTACTATAGATATTAAAAATATGATTTTCTTATGGAAAAAATTCCTCAATGATTTATTTATACCTAATATTATTTTTTATGAAGCATTAAAAACCATTTTAAAAACAAAAATAATCTTCGATGAAAAGGAAGAATGTTTTATTGGTTATACTGGAATCCATTTACCAATTGTATCTCAATATATTAAATTTTGGGATGAAACTATAATTGATTGTAATGACGAAAATGAAGAAGGAGAGAATGAGTTGGAATTGGACGAAATCTGTATTTTATTCAAATATTGGAACACAATTAACAAAATAAATTATAGAATGGTGAATGATGCGTTTATAATTGATATTATACAACATTTTTATCCAGATATAGAGATACAAAATAATAAATATATATTAAATGTTAAATCCAAATTATGGGATAAAAAAGCCGAAGTGATAAATACTTTAAAAAAATACAAAAAAGAAGATGAGTATTATAAATCATCATATGACATGTCATGTGATTCATACAATATATATGAATTTTATTCATTACAAGTAAAAAATAAATATAATTTACTAGTAAGTAAACGATATTTTGAAAGGGTTGCGAAGGAAACAAATGAAAATATCACGTTAATGCTTTAAAATATATAAAATACTTACTTTCGGGATTTACGCCTGGTCTTCCGCATTTTCTTAGCGGACATATCATTTTTAATAAACCCAAATTGTCCCTTTTTGGTTAAATATCCCGCTTTGACTAGCCGTTTTTCGTTTTTAGCAGTATGATGCTTTCGTTTGGAAACAATGCGGCCATTTTTATTCATCATCAAGTTACTTTTAGTCAAATTTCCTGATGTTTTATAAGCATTCCCATGCCATACTTGTGCACGAGAACCTTCCAATTTCTCACATTTCTCACCATTTATATGGTACATGCCGTCCGCCGATTTCATATGTTTTTTAACCATTTATATATGTAGATGAGAAAAATATATAATATATCTAAATATATTATATATTTTTCAAATTGACTAAAATTAAAATTAAAATGTATTTCTCGGTGGTTCTATAATATACGCATTTGGATTATTTATGAATGATACTCTACCATACCTAGAACCGCCTATTCTCACTATTTCAGAATAACGCATTGCGCGTGTTTTACTCGAACTATTCGTATTTCCATTGAATTGTTTATTATTTATTGCTAAAGCGGGGCTTTTACAAATATATGGACAATCTTTATTTATTGTTGTAGGCATTACTATACATATATAGACATTATTTAATTGCATATATTTTATTATCCGTAGCACTAATATAAATAGTGCCATCAGCTCCTAAAACTGGCTGAGATAAACGCGAATTACTAGATATTTTATAGTCCCAGTTAGATGTAAATGAATTACCATTATCAGTTAATGAATGAAGAATGCCGTCATTTTTTCTCCACGTACTTTCAAACAAAACATCGCCTGTAATATAATCTCTAGCCCGAATTGATGTAAAAAACAACGTTCCGTTCGCATCGATAATTGGCGATGTATAATAAACATTAGTATTAAAGTATCTCCATTTAATGTCTCCATTCAAACGATTTATTGCATATAAATATGCGATAGTAGCAAGATAAATAGTGTCACCATTAATAGATGGCGTATTGTAAAATGGCCCTATTTTATCCTGATACCCTCGCACCCATAGTGCTATACCAGTTATACCATCAATATAATGTAAAACACCCTCCATAGTAGAACCATTTCCAATACAAATATTATTGGAACTATCAATTACCGGAGAACCATATATTGGATGAACGCCGTTAGGGAGTGACGTGCTCGCATTATAACTCCATTTACTTAATCCTGTTAAAGAATCAATTGCGTATACATAACCATCATCTGAACCAAAATAAAGCCATCCGTTTTGTCCTAATGCAGGAGATGAGTTAACATTCGCGTTTGTATGAAAAGGAGATAACCATTTATCATATGCATTAATTGTATTATCACCAATACTATAAACACTTTTACCAGCACCGAAATAAATATGATTATTAGAATCAATTATAGGTGAAGATTGTAATGGATTTCCAGCATTGTACGAAAATTTAATAGTTCCGTTTTCATTTATAGCATATATATAACCTTCATTTGACCCTACGTAAATTGTTCCATCAGAACTAATTGCCGGCGTAGTATAAATTGAATTCGGCGAATTAAATGGAACATTATATGTGTTACTTATCTGTGTCTTCCAATTCTCAGAACCATTTTCGGAATTTATTGAATAAATATAACCATCATTAGATCCCAAATAAAGAGTTCCAGACGAACCAATTGATATTGAAGGAGATAAGAATAAATTACCTGAAACAAATAAAGCTGGGTTATTCCAGCGATGTGATGGCGTAGTCATAGGACCACTATATGCACTAACATTTGTATGACGTGTATTTAACATATACATAGATACAACGGGTGTCGTAGGTAAAATTGTTGGTCCGTTTCCACTAATATCATATATTTTGCCATTATTTACCCCAATTAAAATATGATTATCATTCGTAATAACTGGAGTTGATTGTATAGAAGCACCAGTATTATATTTCCATAAATGTTTACGTATAGATGGATTAATGCAATATAAATCATTAGACCTAGTTCCGAAGTATACATTATTACTTGAGTCAATTGTTGGTATAGAATTATTTTGTACAGAAACGTCAGAAATATGCGAAGTATCAATATTGTATTTCCATTCTATTATACCATTTGAACTATCGATTACATTAAACAAATTTTTAGAAGTTAAATAAATTTTATCATTTGAACCTATCGCAATTGCAGATAAATTTACATCATTAACATTAATCGGTGTCCATTGTTCGTTTGTAATACTATTACTAACATCATACGCATATACGAATCCTTTTGTAGTGGAGACATAAACACTTGTATTTCCTCGAATAGACGGGGTTGTATAATTTCCAATAATATTTGTTTCAGTTATAGTGTTTGACCACAATTTATTTAAACTTGAATAATTTAAATTATTCGATAAATCAATCATATTAATTGTTGAGCTAGTTGTAGACGCGTTATATGTAGTATAACATAATTTATTATTAGACGCGTCTAATGCAGGCGTGCCGCTTATAATAGTTTGTAAATTTTCTATATTTGGATATATCCAGCCAATCACTCCAATAAGTCCAGTGTCATTTATTTTATAAATAATTCCATTATCGGTTCCAACATATATATTTTGACTTATGTCTATTACGGGAGATGTTGTACAATTTCCCCCGTATTCCATTACTAAATTCCATTTGGTTCTACCAGTTATTACATTATCAGTTAATGCATAAAAATGTTTTGTTGTTAAAGAAGTGTTTGATGAAACATAAATTGTATTATCTAATCCAATAATAGGCGTGCCTACGAATTTATAATTATTTATAGCATATCGCCATCGTAATGTAAAATTACTATTAAAGGAGTAAAGAGAACCATCGCCAGAAACAATATAAATTTGGTTGAAACTATTAACTACCGCGGCGTTAGGATTTAACAAAAAAATGGTTGAATATGTTACTATATCTGATGGCAATATTGAAGGAGCATTATAAATACTATGATTTGTATGTTGAGGATTTAACATAAACATAGCTACAATTGGTTCTGGGACAACCAAAGGTTTTATATTCCATAAAAAACGAACTTTACCATCTTCTCCCGAGTTTCCTATGCCTCCTCCACTACTTCCGCCTCCAGAGACAATTGATTTATAGGTAGCAGATGAGAAACTTCCACCACCGCCGCCTCCGCCCTGTTTACCTCCTGCACCACCTCCGTAACCCGCTCCTCCTCCTCCTCCGGCAAAAGTCCCGCCGCTACCACCTCCTCCGCCAATAAAAATGTAATTTTCCCCATTATTATTACTACTATCAATGTATCTAAACCCATTAACACCTCCGTTTATTCCACCTAAGCCTGCGTTTCCATTTCCGGATGTATTTCCGCCCTGACCGCCGCCTACGCCAGAACCAACAATACCAGTAATTCCGCCATTCCCACCATTTGAATTTGAATTATTTCCGGCGCCCCCTCCTCCTCCGGCAATAATATTAATAACCATAATTCCATCTGGGTTCATATATGAAATTGTTGTATTTCCTCCTCCCCCTCCACTTGATAACCCTTCTAAGGTTGTGCCATCACCTCCATTACTTTTACTACTACCACCAGTCGTAATACCGCCAGTATTTAAAAAAGGTGCTTTTCCCCCGCTACCGATGTTAATATTTATATTATAAGAAATGTCTTCTTGTAAAAAGGGATAATTAGAAAAAACGTATGCGCCTCCTCCTCCGCTAGAAGAGTATGCATTTCCGCCGCCACCAGCACCATCTGCAATAATATAAAGAGACGTAACGCCTATATCTTTAAAAAATACTTGACTACTTCCTGTATATGAATAATTAAAACTATTGTCAAACGCCATATATAAATGTTAATTCTTTTTTTATAATTTACAAACAAAAAATCTTAAATGTGTATAATAATTTAAAAATAAAATTGAAAAAATGATTTATAAGTAAAGTGAGGTATAACACTAATCAATATGGATAAGTCAACTAAATCTAAGATTACTAAGACAAATGAAGATATTAATTTGGCGCACAAATACCAAAAAAAAACAGATAAACAACACGTGATTGATAATCCAGACACATATACAGGTTCTATGTCAATAACTGATTATGATTCATTTATTATTCATGAAGAAACAAATGAAGCAATGTTAGCGACAACTACAATTGTTGCTAAACAAATTTCAATTGTTCCTGGACTTTACAAGATTGTAGATGAAGCTCTTGTGAATGCGCGTGATCATTCTGTTCGGATGAAAGAATATATTGAGAAAGGAAGTGAAAATGGTATACCTGTGACAGAGATTGATATAACAATTGATGAAAAGGATGGTATTATTACAATTTATAATAATGGGAATGGAATTGATATTGCTAAACATCCGGTCGAAGATATTTGGATTCCTGAACTTATTTTTGCGCATTTACGCACATCCACAAATTATGATAAAGAAGCAAAAAAGGTGACAGGAGGAAAAAATGGGTTTGGAATCAAACTAGGATTTATTTGGTCAACATACGGGAGAATTGAAACGATTGACCACATTCGTAAATTGAAATATACGCAAGAATTTGAAGATAATTTAGATGTAATTAAAGCCCCCGTTGTGACAAAATCTTTAAAAAAACCTTATACATTAATATCGTTTAAACCAGATTATAAGCGAATGGGTTTAACCGGACTTACCGCCGATATGTTAAATTTGTTAAAACGCCGTGTTTATGATTTAGCTGCCGTGACTGAAAAAAATGTTAGGGTAAAATATAATGGCGAAATAGTGCCTATCAAAAGCTTCTTACACTATGTAGATTTATATGTAGGAAATAAAAACATTACAACTCGCGTTCACGAAGAAGCAAATGAACGTTGGGAATACGTTGTATGTATGGCGCCAAAAGAAGAATTTACACATGTTTCTTTTGTAAACGGCATTTTTACCGGGAAAGGCGGCAAACACGTTGAATATATATTGAACCAATTCATTCGAAAAATGACTGCTTTCATTAAACAAAAGAAAAAGATTGACGTAAAGCCAAACACAATTAAAGAGCAAATCTTTCTTTTTATACGATGCACTATTGAAAATCCTGCATTTGATAGTCAAACCAAAGATTACGTGAATACACCTGTTAGTAGTTTTGGTTCTACTTGTGAAATTAGTGATAAGTTTATTGAAAAGGCAGCTAAACTAGGAATTATGGATGCTGCGTGTGCGCTAACTGAAGTAAAAACAAATAAAATAATAAAAAAACAGGATGGCGTAAAGAGTAAATCTGTTCGCGGAATTCCAAAACTAGTTGACGCAAATGATGCGGGCGGAGTAAATAGTGATAAATGTATATTAATTCTGTGTGAAGGAGATTCAGCGAAGGCTGGTATTATGAGCGGTTTATCGGCAACAGACCGCAATACAATTGGAGTTTATCCTCTTCGCGGGAAATTATTTAATGTTCGTGGAGAGTCAGCCAAGCGAATTTCAGAAGTAAAAGAAATTCATGAGATTAAACAAATTATTGGGTTAGAAGCTGGTAAAAAATACACACCCCAAGAAGCCAAACAATTATTACGATATGGAACAATTGTCTTTATGACAGACCAAGATTTAGATGGTAGCCATATTAAAGGATTGTGTATAAATCTATTTGATTCTGAGTGGGCAACATTACTTTCTATTCCTGGTTTTATTGGGTTTATGAATACACCAATTATTAAAGCTCGGAAAGGAGCTCAAGAGCGTTTATTCTACAATGACGGCGAGTATAATGAGTGGAAAAGTATTGATAATACAAAAGGATGGACTATTAAATATTACAAAGGATTAGGGACTAGCACTGGAAAAGAATTCAAGGAATACTTTAAAAAAAAGAAAATCGTAAAATTTATTAGTACTGGTGAAAATAGCCGCGACGCAATTGATAAAGTATTTAATAAAAAAAGGGCTAGTGATAGAAAAGAATGGCTTGAAAACTATGATCGAACATTATATTTAGATACGAATAAAGATGAAATACCATATGAAGATTTTATTGGACAGGAAATGATTCATTTTTCCAAGTATGATTGTGAACGTTCTATTCCTAATGGAATAGATGGTATGAAAACAAGTCAGCGTAAAATTCTTTATACTTGTTTATTGCGGCGTTTGACTAGTGAGGTAAAAGTAGCTCAATTAGGTGGTTCTGTTTCAGAAAAAAGCAGGTATCATCATGGCGAGCAAAGTTTGTATGGCGCAATTATTAACATGGCGCAAAATTTCGTCGGTTCAAACAATATCAATCTTTTAGAACCAAACGGACAATTTGGAACACGCTTACAAGGAGGCGATGACGCAGCATCTGAAAGATATATTTGCACTCAATTAAGTAAATTAACGAGATTGATTTTCCCTGAAGCGGATGATGCTATTCTAACTTATTTAGAGGATGATGGAACTCCAGTTGAGCCTATGTTCTATGTACCCATCATTCCTATGCAATTAATTAATGGCGGAAAGGGTATTGGCACTGGATTTAGTACATATATTTTAAATTATAATCCCTTAACAATTATTGATTTTATTATAGATTCATTGAAAGAAGGCACACATAATTATGAAACTTTGAGTTTAGTGCCTTATTATTCAGGATTTAAAGGCAGCATTATTCCATTAACTGAAAGTAAATATTTGATTAAGGGTGTATATGAAATAATATCTGATAAACAAGTTAGAGTAACGGAACTGCCGATTGGCACATGGACGGATGACTATAAAAAATACATTGAAGAATTAATTGACATTAAGCCTTTAACAAGTGAAACTGATGATAAAAAACGTGGCAATGAGCCGAAAAAAACAAAATCAGTGAATCAAGTAAAGGATTATATAGATATGAGCACAGATACTAAGGTTGATATCACGATTACATTTGCTCCTGGTATTATTGAAAAACTACAAGCGACTATAAACGGCGACGAAGGGGATAGCCAGTGTAATGCTCTTGAAAAATTATTAAAACTATACACTACGCGTAGCACAACAAATATGCACGTTTTTGATGAAAATGAGAAATTGATTAAATGTGTAAAAGTAGAAGACCTTATTAAGCGATATATGGCGGTGCGAATGGATTACTATATAAAACGCAAAGCACATCAAGTAGTTGAGCTTGAGAAAGAATCGTGTATTTTATCGAATAAAGCTCGTTTTATTAGTGAATTACTTGATGATACAATTGATCTTCGTAAAAAGAAAAGTATAGAAGTGAATACTATATTAAAATCTCGAAAGTATGATAAGGTAGATGAAGATGAAGATTATAAATACTTGGTGCGATTGCCTATGGATAGTGTTACAGAAGAAAATATTGCAAAAATTATTACAGAACGAGACAGAAAAAATGATGAACTTGGCGCATTGAAATGTACGGATGTAAAGGAAATATGGTTGAACGAATTAGGCGTGTTACGTAAAGAATATATTAAAATAGTTAATGATAAAGAAAAAGAAGAACAACAATATACATTGTCTTCTAGTATGAAGAAGAAGAAAGCAACAAATAAGAATTAAATAAATGGATAAAACATAAGAACATATCGTTCATATCTTTTCATGGATTAATTATAATTAATTATAATTAATTAGATTTTCTTCTAAAAATACTTTTAATTTTAAACTTGAGAAGGAGTTTAACATTTCATCATAATAAATGTCATAAAGATTAAACATATTGTATAAAATAAAATCATTCCATAGTTGTTCAATGAATGACGGATAAATCGAATTATATGTACTCCGCAAAATATCTAATTTTATATATCCTGTATTAATCTTAATCCATTCGAGGTGTTCATCAGAAGAATATCCCCATTTATTATTATTTGATATAAATTCTTGTTTAAACGAGTTCCAAATAACTATAATTTGTCGCTTACTTGGCATCCGTAACATTGGCATTAATTCAATCAATAATTCATTTATTTTTGTTAATTGGTTGGAGTTTGTTTTAAAATGTTCGTTTGAACATTCTTGATAGTTTGACGAAATTTTATATACTTTCAAAATCTCATCATATAATTGTTGATATGACTCTTCGTAAAAATCATCAATAGTATTATTATTATTTTTTATAATAGGAAGTAATTCAGCAAATGATATATTATTACCTGAGTGAAATACATAATCTACCATTATTCCAAGTAAATCAAATAATTTATCTGTATTTTTGTATAACATTTCATTGTTATTTTCTTCGAACCCGTATTTAGTTATTAAAAGTGTAAAGTAATTACGTGGATTATAGTGATAAATATTTTCTCTACGTTCGCCTTTGCATCCGCAACATTTAAAGAATATAGTTACCACTATTCTAGAAATGGTTTCACTAAAAGTAAACTTATATGAATCCATCTAATGTAATTATATAATGTAATGTCCTTAGATTATTTTCATTTTTATTCAAAAAAAAAATATCTCATAAAAATATCCCATAAAAATAGTCTATTTGGTAATATGATAACCATGTATATTTTAATATTATTTATAATAATAAATAATTTTCTTCTTCTGAGTCAGTTTCATATTTATTGTAATATTGAGGGTTTTTAGCATCATATAGTGTTTCTTTAATTAATACGTTTATAATAGATTGAATATTCACAAATTCAATAATATAATCTTCTTGATTTTTTTTAGTATAAATACACCACTCTAGTATAGTTATAATACCTACTGCCTTTTTTAAATTAAGATTTTTAATATTTTTATTGTATGCTTCTACTAGATTATTATGTTTCGCTTGATATTCTTGAATAGTTTTATTATTTTCATTAATACTTTTTGCAGTGCTCTCGAATAAATCAGATAGAGAACCTGATGTATTGGTAATTGGATTGATTTTATTCGCCATAATGTGAAATTATCATTATTATTATGAAGATGGACATTTATTATTTCAATTTTTATTTTAACACCATTTTTTAAGTTGCAGCTGTTTATCGTTGGTACTAGACATAATAGGCATAGCAATCGGTACAACCAATGTGCTTGCATCTCTCTTATATTTCATATAACCATCTGCTTCGCCGTAGACTTGATTTATAGAAAAGTTTAAAACAATCTGATTTAACTCTTTAATTTGTCCAGATATATCAGTTGGTAAATTCTTGGCATATTGTAAGAATATAGCACGCATAATAATCTGTAATTCATCCAGATTTTGTTCGCCAATTACATATTGGTGGTTTGATTTATTATATACACCAGCACGAATACCATTTTGAATAATTTGTATGTTTTTTCCACTAAAGAAAGCTATTGATAACTGCGTATCATACCAATTTCCTGTCATAGCATCTCTAAAAGAATATTTAGTGCTATTAATTGGAATTTTATCTGCCATAGAAAAAAGCTGTTCTATATTTGAACCTAATATATCTACTCTACCATTACTTTGTTCCATATACATATTCATAATTCTTATATAATATATTATGAAAGTAATATAATGTATTTATATAATATAATATGTTTCAAAAGATGGTAAGTACTATTGCGATTATTATTTTAATAATATCATTATGTTTTATCGGCATAGCATTATATCGTCAAAAGTATAATTCAGATTATCCGCCGGTTATTCCTAATTGTCCTGATTATTGGGATATGTCTGGTAATAATATATGTAAAAACTCAAAATCTTTAGGAAATGATAATGAAGCATGTCGCGCAGATAAAGATTTTTCTTCAGCTCAATGGGCGGGACAAATGGGGTTATGTAGCAAATACAAATGGGCAAAATCATGTAATTTGACTTGGGATGGTATTTCGGATAATCAAGAATTATGCAGTTAAAAATCTTAACGATTAATTATATATAAAAAGATTAATATATTGTTTAATAATGCAAGATATTAACTACAATTGTATTTTAGATAGGGAATCTATAAGTGAATCAATTAAAACATTTTTAATAAATTTTGAAGAAAATAAAAAAAATTTATCATTAAAACGAGGGATTTATATTTATGGTGCGCCTGGGAGTGGGAAAACTAAATTTGTAACAAAACTATTAAATGATTTAAACTATGATATTATTAAGTATGACGCAGGTGATATTAGAAATGAATCAGTAATTGATACAATTACAAAAAATAATATGTCGGATAAAAGTGTCATCAGTTTATTCAATAAAAAATCCAAGCCTATTGCTATTATAATGGATGAAATTGATGGAATGAATAACGGGGATAAAGGAGGTATAAACTCATTGATAAAAATGATTCGCCCAAAAAAAACCAAAAAACAAAAATTAGAAGAATTATCATTTATTCCAATTATATGTATAAGCAGTTATCACGTAGATAAAAAGATTAAGGAATTAATGAAAGTATGTATTGTATATGAATTAACTACGCCAACAAATAATCAAATGCAAACTATATTAAAAAAAGCATTTCCAATGCTAGATGAAAGTATTCAAGTAAATATGACCCTATTTTTGCAAGGAGACCTACGTAAACTAAACTCAATTAATAACATATATAAGCATAATAATGATATTTTAAATAAAGAAATATTTAAAAATATATTCAAACCGAAATATTAT